>MTKY01006725.1_pt1 | contig 14965 bp, 11 predicted proteins | sample 1042731 | NCBI WGS metagenome assembly MTKY01 (sample SAMN06212206, study PRJNA360538) | anaerobic digester metagenome | biome: Wastewater treatment plant; material: sludge; isolation source: anaerobic digester fed with sludge from wastewater treatment plant | place: Denmark: WWTP Soeholt ... | reverse complement strand
GGGGGGGGGGGGGACTGACTGCGGCTGAAGAAGCGAGCTACCAAGTGTTACTCGCGCGTCCCATTTGTGCCTGGACTCACCCCGAACTCGCGACGTTTCTTGATCTTCATCGACGACGTCAAACGAAGACAGCCCCCGGCAATGAGGTGGCGTTCTTCGCGCATCAGGGGCTGGGGCAGCCGTTCCATGGAGCGGCAGGCATCTTTCAACTCAGTGCCAGCAACTGCGTCACGTTTACGGAGCGGTGTGTTGCTCTGGCCTGCGCAGCGGACTGGGATGCTCACTACAAACTCACGCTCCGCTTGCGCCACCGGGAAGGCGTTCCGACGTTCCTCGAGCGGAACTTCTTCATGCTCCACGACTGGGCGCCCAATAACGCCTGGCTTCTCTCCGACGTGACCGCCGAACTGGGCGTGCCCGTCACGTCGTTCGACCACGTCGTCTACCCGAAACGCTTCTATGCGACGCTGGATTTCGGTGAGGATGAGACGCCGCTCGGGCAGGCGAAGGCGGCCGCGAAGGCCACGAAGATCGAATCGCTTCCGGACCGGGTCGTCCGTTCTGAGACCTATGTTCCCGTGGAGGTACTTGAAGACGCCGTCGCGAAGGTGCAGGACGGTGACATCTGGCTCGTGGTCCGCGAACGCAGCGCACCGGGCCTGAAACCCTGGTACGACAGCGACCACATGGGCGTATTCCACAAACCGACGCCCGATGCCATTACGCTCATTCACAGCGTACCACCCGCCGTTCGCGAGGACACGTTGGCCGACTTCACTGTCGCCCGCCCATGGGTCCGCGGGTTCAAGATTCTCCGGCTTCGCACGAACGCCCGCGCCATCGCCAGGGCCGAGATCAGCCGGCTGGCGGGAACGATCCCGGAATACGCAACGGGTTATGACCCGAACGGCCTCGTGGCATTCGCGGATCCGCCTCCCGCGCCGAAACCACCCACAACCCAACCGGCATGCACCCTCACGGCAATCCCTCTCGTGATCTCCTCGGCTTGCTGCCTGAGGGTTTCCGTATGCCCGGGTGATGACAGAATCGCTTACGCCTGGACCTGCGTAGGCGCGTGCCCCGACAACCTCGTTTGCGCGGCAACTGGGCAACAGCCGCGTCTGATCTATTCATCTTGGGGATGCGAGGGACACTGCAAGAACCTACCCTTCAGTTGTCGCACAATCGGGCTGCCAGTCATTATTGAAGGACCGGGGCCTGTCAAATGTGAGTGTTTGAAGAGAACAGATGCTCCGTGATTCGGACAATCGCCAGTGGGCAATGACCGGCGCATCTTGTGTCAACTGGAACCAAAGTCGACTGAGAACGAGGAGCACAACCGTGAAATCGCATGAAAGCAAGAGTTGTCGCATTGCCGAAACCGTGGTGACCTGGGGGCTGGTGCTTGCGTCGTGCGCGTCGCTCATGCAGGCATCGGAAACCAGCAAATGGACCGAGGACTTGCGGAGACAGACTCAGGCCGACGTGGCACGCCCCAAGACCGCAATTCTGCGACAGGAGGTGAGCGAAACCTACACGCCGGTGGTGGACTATCGCGAAAGGCATGTGGAACGAATTCTGCAGGCAAGAGATGAGATCACACAGCGAGCACTCGCAGAGGGCAGCGGTGAAACGGTACTCACCTCGCTGGAGGCGTCGTTGAGCAACTGCCTGGCCATGGCCGATTCTCTTGCCAGAGTGCATGAACTAAATGCTTCAACCGTATTCGGGCGTCGTTTGCTGTTGGACTTCACCGGTCAGCGGGCACGCATGGAGGAAGAAGATTGCCGTGATGTTGACGCGCTTCTCGCGGTCAACAATCTGGAGCCGCAGTTCCGAAGATCACTGAGCCGCACAAGAGTCTGCATCACGAGTCTGGATGGGTGCAAGCACATGCCCGAAGAAGAAGACGGCTTGGTCGTAATCTCCGAGATGCCGCAATTCAACGCCGATATGGAGCACCATTCCCTGGGTCTCATCCCCGGATGGTTCTTCGCGGATGAACGTCTTGTCCGTGTGGCCCGCTCGGGAAAGGATGCCGACGGACCGTTCGTGGACGTCAATTGCCGGTTCACGGACAAGAAGGCCGACGTGCTCCGGTTTCGCGTTCGTCCGGAGCGGGGATATCGCATCGAGCAATGGAAAACGTATCATGACAACGGGCAACTCGCGGAGGACCAGAGCTTCGAAGACTATCGTTGTGTGAACGGCGTGTGGCTGCCTTTCAAGACGTGTGTTCGCCGCCACGACGATCAGGGGCAGGTTACCTTCCGCCTGGATACCCGGCTCCTGAGCGCCGAGGTCAACACGCCGCTCGACGAAGCGTTGTTTGAAATCCCCGAGGGAATGCGCGTTCAAGACATCCGCGCCGCCGAAATAACGGCGCAGTAGCAAAGCGCCGCGATCAATCGCCGGCCGCCGCTGCGGCGCGGCTCGCCCGTTTTGCGCGGGGGTGCGCCGTGGCCCGGCAGCAAACCGTCTCGCCGCTCTGCGAGGCGCGAAATTGACCCCGGCCACCGGCACTCTGCCGGCGGCCGGGGGTTGAGCCATCGGGCCATTTACACCAATAGACGAGCAAATACAGTCAAAACGTAAAGCGACCCAGGGGCGTATTGCTTGTGCTCCCGACCGGCCCCGCACTACTGACCTGCGGACGGGTTTGGCGGTATCATGGATTCACAGACTGTCCGCAGGACAGGACGGCTGGTGGCCGTTCAAACAGATGAGCGTCCGATCGCCTTTTTTGGGGAGTCATGGGGCCCCGTTGGCGCTGGCTCGGGGCGATCGGATCGCGGCTTCTGCGGTTTCGTGGTTTGCCAAGGAGAGCAAAATGAGCACCCGTCGAGTTGTCTGTTCTCTGGGGATCGTGTTCTGCGTGGTTGGATGGGCCTGGGCGGACAACGCCCAACCGGTCGCCGATTACAAAGCCCAGGCCGAGGCGTTGCTGGCCAAGGCGGACTTCGATGGGGCTCTGGCGGTGTACGGCAACGCCGCCAAGGCGGACACGAGCAACACCGAGTGCCGCGAGGCGTATGCGGTACTCCGCCGTGTGATCAAGATGCGCGAGACGGTCGCGAAGGAGACGAACCCGGAGCGGCTGGCTGCCGCCAGTGCGGCCCTTCGGGCGTTTTACCTTGAGCACGAGATATACGGTGAAGCGCTCGCGCTGGACCAGAAAACCTTCGAGCGGGAGAAGTCTGCCGACGCGGCCGCCCATCTGGCGCAGACCCAGTTGGAGCTGGGCCAGAACACCGAAGCGGAAGCCACCATCGCACAGATCGCCGCGGACCAGACGACGTTTGAGTTGCGGCTTCTGAAGGCCATTGCGATGGCTCGCCAGGGGCGGACCGAAGAAGCCGGGGCGCTGCTGTCGGACATCCAGGCGCCGGAAAACCCCTCCCCCGGCGTGTGTTACAACATGGCTTGTGCTTATGCGCAGGCGGGGGATGCCGAAGCCGCCCTGAAGTGGCTGGTTCAGGCGTTTGAGAACATCCCTCCCAGTCGGCTGGAGGCCGTCAAGGCACGGGCGTCCGCCGACAAGGATCTCGCTTCGCTGACGACGCACCCGGGGTTCGCCGCGGCTCTCAAGACCGAATCGAAGGTCAAGGAATCCGGATGCAGCGGCGGCACGAGCTGCGGGAGCTGCCCGAGCCGCGCCAAGTGCAGCAGCGGGACCGCGACGCCGTGCGGCGACAACGAGAAGAAATAGTCCCGGCCGGAGCGGAACAGGATCGGACGGAGCGATCGCGCCCGCCAAGGGCGCGATCGCCCGTCCAACACTGTCGATGCCGGATAGTCAGGCGCGTTTTCCTCGGGGGGGCTCAGTCTCATGAAACGGACCAGGCGCTTGGTGCAGTTTGCCTTCGTGGCGTTGACCTTGATCGGTGTCTTTGTGGTCAAGGGCAACGCGGAGGCATACTGCCCGTTCGGCGGCGTGGAGGCGATCTACAACTACATCAGTGAAGGGAATATGCTCTGCTCGCTGGGGGTGTCGAACCTCTACGTGCTGGGCGCGGTGCTGCTGACGGCGTTCCTGTTGCGACGGGCGTTCTGCGGGTACGCCTGCCCCATCGGCGCGATGTCGGAATGGTTGCAGGCCGGGATGAAGCGAATCGGCATCCGTCCGGTTCGCGTGCCGTATACGCTGGATCGCGGACTGGCCGTGTTGAAATACGTTGTGCTGGGAATCATCCTCTATTTCACGTGGTCGGCGGCGGAGCTGGAGTTCCGCCGGGCGGATCCCTGCTACGCGCTGATCAGTCGGCACGGTGAAGACATCACATACTGGGCATACATCGTCGCCGGCGCGATCGTGCTTGCATCGCTGTTCATCGTGATGCCGTTCTGCCGCTGGTTCTGTCCCATGGCCGCGGTAATGCACCCGCTTTCCCGGCTCGGGCTGACGCGCGTGCGGCGGCACCCGGACGCCTGCATCGATTGCGGGTTGTGCGCCAAGGTGTGTCCGACGGGCATCAAAGTGGACAAGGTCCAGCAGGTGACGGCCGCCCGGTGCCTGTCGTGTCTGAACTGCCTCGAGGTCTGTCCGCGGGAGAAGGAAGGGGCCCTGACATGGGGGCCTCCCCGGTTTCTCGGTCGGTCGTGGCCGCAGGCGGCTCTTATCGGCATCCTGCTACTGTCGCTGGCCGCGGCGGTCGGCGCCGCGTACGCCTTTCCACTGCCGTCGTACCGGGCGATCGCGGCCGGTCGCGGCGAGGAACCGGCCCAAACCGCAACCCTGGAATTGAGGGTGAACGACCTGACGTGTCGTGGCCGGGCATCGCTGTTCATGTACTTCGTCGAGCGCGATGATGAGTACGAGGTTCCCGGGTACATCTCCGTGGAGGCCTGGCCGGGGCCGGGGTACGTGCCGGTGCGGATCACCTACGATCCGGCGCGAACGGACGAATCGGCTCTTCGCGAGGCGATTACCGAACCGTATTTCGACGGCGAAATCTGGCGATCCTCTCCGTTTACGATCCAGGGATTTGATCCGCTGGGCCTGGAGGAGGATTCGAGCCCTCACGGCTCGAACGAGTAGTCCACACCTTCCAATCCGTTCAGGCGCGCATCGTGTTTGATACACGACGGGCGTGCGGCATACGTCCCGTCCACTGCCCGTCTGTGGATGTCTCAAGAGGGTGACATATGCGTTTCCGAACAAAAACAAATTACGCAGGAAAATCGGATTCGGGTCGTTCAAGCGAATAAGATGGAACCGACTGACGCGTCCGAATGTTGTTTCCTTTCTCCGCGTCGTTTGCGGCGGAGGAAGGTGTCCCGCGGGGGACAGGGCCGTATCGGGCAGAACTGACCGTTTCAAGAGGAAGGAGTATTCAGCATGAGAAAGGGTTTGTTTGTTTTTGGGCTGGCGCTGGTGTTTACGGTTGCGGCGTCGGCGGTACAGGCCGGACCGAACTGCGGATCGAAAGCGGCGTGTGGGACGAAGCAAGGCTGTGATGGCAGCGGCTGTCCGGCTGCTTTGACCAAGCTGGTCAAGGAACTGCCCCGACTGACGTACCACGTCGGCGATTTCACGACCCGTTGCAGGGTGCAGGCGACGAAGAAGTCACAGGAGACGGGCAGTCCGATCGTCTATGCGGTCGGCGAGGAGACCTTCGGGACCGAGGACGCTGCAATCGCCCGCGTGGTGGAGCAGTTGGAGAGCACGGCGGCCCGGCTGGCAAGCGTCCGTTATGTGGCGGGTGAGAATTGCTATGCCAGCTTCGGCGAGGCGGCCCGGGCGGCCAATGGCGCGGCGTTGAAGTACTCCGTGGCCGGCTACACGTTCGAAACACAGGAGGAGGCGGACAAGGCCGCTCAGGTGGTTTCGGATGCGCTGGTAGCGCTGGCTGAAGGCAAGGCGACCGGCCAGGCGGGCTGCTCGGCGTCGTGCACGGCCAAGAAGGCCGACGGCAACTGCGCGTCCACATGCGGCAAGGCCCAGACCGCGTCGGCGGAAGGCAAGGCCGGTTGTGCGTCCGATTGCGCTGGCCGGGCCAAGACGGCATCGCATGAAGGCAAAGCCGGTTGCTCCGGACCGTGTGAAGGCAAGTGCGCCGGCAAGTGCGATGGCAAGTGTGAAGGCAAGTGCGCCGGCAAGTGTGAAGGCAAGTGTGGCTGCGGTTCCGAGAACCTGAAGGCCCAGACGGCATCCGCCGAGGGCAAGCCGGGCTGTGCCGGTCAAGCGAAGTGCGGGTCGGCGAAGTCCGAATGCGCGTGCTCGGAAGCCTGTCAAGAGGCTTGCAAAGACCGGCCGGTAACGTGCTGCTCGCCGGAGAGCATCATCACCGCGATGCAGAAGATCAAGACGATCGTGACGGCGGCGGCGACGGTCGCGTCGTAAAACCGCGCGTCCGCACGGCATCAACCGGGAATGAAAGCGGGGGCGGGATCGTCCGGTGACGGTCCGCCCCCGCTTCACGTCCGTTCCACAGACCGCCCGGGCTGCAGCCCACAAGCGAGTCTGGTCTGGCCGATCCGGCAGCGCCGGTGTTCGTGATCGCATGCTCTGCCAAGCAGAGCCGTGGTTTTCCTAAACCCCAAGGTTGATCCCGAACAAGCCGAAAAACGCGGCGAAGATGGCCAGCAACGGGTACAGAAGACAGGTAATGCACATAGACTGTTTCTCCCGAAAAACGACTGCAAAAGTCGGAAGTCTACTGGCCGTATCCGAGACCGGCAACCCTTCAAATGCTCCTTTTTTCCCGCCGGATGCAGATCGTCGCGCGGTGCGTCAGAATCCGCCGCGTTTGTCCGGCGACGTCCGCGTTGCCGGCAGCGTCGGGGCGGGGTGGGCCTGCCCGTTGCGTTCCGCAACCATGACCGGCCGGCCGTTGGCGGCAAGGTAATCAGCGATGAAGAGGTCCACGGTGTCGCAGGCGACGGAATAGACTTCTTCCAGCCGGTTCAACGGCGCCTGACCTACGGTGGCGGCGTCCCACATGCGCGTGTTCACGACGGCCCACGGGCTGCGCAGCAGCCGCACTTTTTCCGAAAGGCTGACCCGCACGTTGAACAACACGCCGTCTCCGGATGCGTCCACCACTCCGTTGATGTTGATGTCCAGCGACGGCATCGCGGCAAGCTCGAGCATCTGGGCGTGGCTGAGCTCGCGTATGCCCCATTGCGCCAGTCGCGTGCGCACCTCCGCCGCGATCGGCTCTGTGCGCAGGCCCACGGCCAGCAGGTTGTCCGGCAGGTACACGTAGAGATACACGCCCGGCAGTCCGGCCAGCGCCTGCGGTGGGCTCATTTCGGTAATCGGTTGCCGCGGGAATGGGCTCGGAGCCACTCGCGACGGATCGTTCGTTGTCGCACACCCGCTGACGGCCGCCGCCAGCACCACCGTCCACCCGTACCGTCCAGCTCGAATCCACATGGCGCGCCCTCTTCTTCTCGCACGGTCCGGACCGCACGCACGGCGTAACAGAGTCTACGCGAACCGGCTCAAGTTCATTCCGGCGTCCGCCGATACTACCATCAGCCAGCGGGATTCACGATTCTCTCAAACGTCATTTGCCATCGTGCATGAAAAGACGAATCGTGGACTGCTGGCTTTTTCTTTGGTCGGGCGCGACGGGGTGCCGCATCGGCCTCGTCACGAGCCCAACTCCGCCCGGAAGAGCCGCAACGCGTCGGCGACCGCCCGCTCCGCCTGTTGGGCGGCCCGAATGTCCTCCGCCAGCATTTCACGACCGGACGCCGAGCGAATCAACTCTTCATTGCCCGTGATCACCCGGTGTACCGACAGGATCGCGATGGGCGATCGTAACCGCTCCACGATTTCATCCAGGGCCGGATGGACCCGGACATCCAGCCGATCGCGGCAGAGTTCCAGGTATCCTTGGGCCAACCGCCGGGCGTTGGTCACCGTGCGGGCCAGGCGGGCTACCAGAATCGCCGCCGCCCGGGTATCGCGGATGGGCGGGTCCGTCCGCCGCAGCCACGCCGACCATGCCTCGTACGCCGCAGGCCCCGACACTACGCCAAAACCGGGATCGATGCGATCGAACATCGCCGTCTCCGCCGCCTCGACGGCGAATCGGACCGCTTCCACCACAGGAGGCTCCCGCACGCCCGAGGCGGACTCCACCACGTAGCACTGCACGGCCGGCGCGGTCAGCGGCAGAACGTCTCCTTCGCCACGCAGCACCACGCCCGACAGGCCCAAGCCCTCGCGGCCCGACGCGGTGATGATTCCCCATTGTCGGGCCAAGTCCTCCGGCCAGCCCTGCCAGGCCAGAACGGGCTGGCCGTGGTTCAGCGCATCGCGGATCAGCGGCACGTAGCTGTCCAGAAAATGCCCGGCAAACGCCTCCACGTCCGCCAGTCCGCAGGCCGCCTCCGGAGGATGGAGCGGCCGCAGCTCCAGGCCGACCAGTCGGGCCGCCGCCGGCAGATTCCAGTCCCGGGCCAGCGTCTCACCCCCTTCGGGTGTTTCGCCGTCGCGCGGAACGGCCACCAGAAAGGACAGTCCCAGAATTGCGCTGAGGGTGTATTCATCCAGCTCCAATCCGCCCCAGCGCAACACGGCCTGTAGCGCCGCCGCCAGCGACTCTCCGCCGCCGTCGCCGGACTCGATTGTGATGCCGCTGAGCGTCATGGCGGGAATTCCTGTCTTACGCTCGACCGCTGACCAACCGTGTCTCAAGCCGTATCCGGCCGATAATCAGCCTGACGGGAGTCCGTTTTCCGGCCAATCCATCCAGTGCGGACGGCGGGGTCCGTCCCTCCCGGACTCCTGGCCGGGAGATCGTACTCGCCTCCCGCGTGCCTCGAAAGGGGCATGGCGGATCTGTTCCGCGCCGGGTGCGGCGCGCACGGCGAGGGGTGCCCTGTTCTACGAGCGAGCAGTGGGAAGGCAAGCGGGCGTGCGAATGTGTCGATAATCTCGCGTAGAGCCCGTGCTGGAGGATGCGCTGTGACGGACGAGAGCAGAAGACCGGACGATCCCATTCCCTCCGACCTGGTGCGGGAGGATGCGTCCTTTGAGAAGATCGTGCATGAGTTCGTCGCCGGCCTCGGTCAGCGGCTGGAATCCATGGAGCAAGCTCTGGCCGCCGGGGATATCCAGGCTCTCCAGACGGCCGCCCACCGGCTCAAAGGCAGCGGCGGCGGACACGGATACGCAATTCTCTCCGAGTTGGCCGCCCAGATGGAACGGGACAGCGTCTCCGGCGATCTGGAAGCCGTCCGTCGGGATCTGGACGAATTGCGGAATCTCATTTCCCGCGTGGTGGTCCGCCTCGATTGACGAGATGCTGTTGGGTCGCGGAGGGAGGTGGAACGAGGTGCGCGTTCCCGTATCGCCCGCCCTTGCTTTGGTCGTCGTCCTCCATCCCTCACCAGCCGTTTTCTCATGCCGAGATCCCGCACAATCGTCTGGCGGTTTCATGAGGTTATTCCGGCCCACGCTCCCGGTTGCTTTTATGCCAGACATGCCGCATGAGCCAAGCCCGATCGAGCGCTCAGAACCGGAGATTTGCGGAAATCTCGGTTCATAATATGCCACATGCTATCGATTATATGCAAATCGCGGTGGAAGAAGGGGCTTCGGCACTCTATTGACCGGGGCAAGCCGCTCGTGGATACTGCGCTGGGGCCCGTAATAGCGGATTGAGGGCCAACAGGTATATGCGGGTCGCCCGGGTAAAAAGGGTCATCGCAGGAGCATGGCCGATCCTCCTCAAACAGGACCGTCCCACTTCTCGCTTCCTTTCCCATCGGGCATTCCGCACGGTCCGGGGCCGGTGTATGGCCCATCCAAAGGGAGGATCCAGGCGTGTCGTACGAAGACAAGGTGATTGTGTGCGCGGACTGCGGCGCGGAGTTTGTTCACTCGGCGGCAGACCAGCAGCGGTATGCGGAACGCGGCTTCACCAATGAGCCGAAGCGGTGCCGTCAGTGCCGCGAGAAGCGCAAAACGCAAGGCGGTGGCGGCGGTGGCCGCTCGGGCGGTGGCGGTGGTGGCGGCGGCGGTCGGAGCGGCTTTGGCCGTCCGCAGCGTGAATCGTATGAGGTCACGTGCGCGGAGTGCGGCGCGGTGACGACTGTGCCGTTCAAGCCCACGAGCGGTCGGCCGGTGTACTGCCGCGACTGCTACCGGTCGCGCGGACGGTAGAGGGCCGCGTCCAACCAGACGGAAACCAGGGCCGGGCCGGGGCGAACACCCCACCCGGCCCTTTGTCTGGCAGGCCGCCCGGGCAGTCGACGGCGGCGAGCCGTCGGTCAAGCCATCGGCTCCGAAGCGCGGTCACCGGCAAGCCGCTGAAGAAGCAGGAGGTGCCATTGTGGCGACCGACGATTCATGCGAGCTTCGTTGCCTGATCGACCGAGCCCGGGCCCGGGATGAATCCGCCATGAGCCAACTGCTGGAAATCCACAGCCGGCGACTTCTGGAGTCTGTCCGGGCGGAGCTGGGCGACAAACTCCGTCAGCGGCTGGAGTCGCAGGACATCATGCAGCAGGTTTACCTGGATGCTTTGGGCAGCATCGATCAGTTCGTTGACCGCGGGCATGACAGTTTCTTCGCGTGGTTGCGCCGGATCGCCGTTCATCGCATCTGCGACGCGGACCGGCGGGCGTTTCAGACGCTCAAACGCGGGCGTGAAGTGCGTGCCGGCGATCTGGGCGGCGACGCGTCCATGACCCGCCTGTTCGAGGCCCTGGCCGCCACGTCCGCCAGCCCCAGTCAGGTTGTGGATCTGGCCGAACGGGAGCGTCTGCTCAAGCGGGCCCTCGATCGGCTCAGTGCCGATCAGCGCGAAGCCATTTCGCTGCGGTATTTCCATCAGTTGAATGTCGCCGAAGCAGCCGCGAAGATGGACCGGTCGGAGCGTGCCGTGCGCAGTCTGTGCGTGCGGGCGCTGATCCGTCTGCGGGAGCTGCTGGGCGATGCCATCTGATCCTTCCGATCCGAATGCGTCCCAGACCGACCCGCCCTCGGCGGCGGTTCCCGGCGACTCGTTGGAGACCGTGCTGGACGAATACCTGGAGGAGCTGGCCCGGGGCGGCAGCCCGGACCCGGAGCGGTACATCCGCGAACACCCGTCCCTGGCCGACGCGCTGCGCGGCGTCTTCAAAACCCTCGAGTTCGTCGAGGCTACCAGCCGTTCGCTGAACGCGGGCAAGCTTGAGTCCGGCCACATGCTCGGCGAGTACCGCATCGTGCGGGAGATCGGCCGGGGCGGCATGGGCGTGGTCTACGAGGCCGTGCAGACCTCGCTGCACCGCCGCGTGGCGCTGAAGGTTCTTCCGCCCGGCGCCCTGCTTTCGCCGAACGCTCCGGAACGATTCCTTCGCGAGGCCGAGACAGCCGGCCGGCTGCACCACACCAACATCGTGCCCGTGCACGCGGTCGGAGAGGAACAGGGCGTCCGGTTCTACGTGATGCAGTACATCGAGGGCCGGTCGCTCGCGGATCATCTGCGACGTCTGGCCGCCGAAGGGACGCGGCCCGGGCACGACTATTGCCGCCGCGTCGCCCGCTGGGGCCGGCAGGTGGCCGACGCCCTGGAATACGCCCATCGCGAGGGCATCATCCACCGCGACGTGAAGCCGTCAAACCTCCTGCTCGACGCACGCGACAATGTCTGGATCACCGACTTCGGCCTGGCCCGGGCGGACGCCCGATTGACCATCACCCTTTCCGGCGACGTCATCGGCACCGCGCGATACATGTCGCCGGAGCAGGCCCGCGGCGGCCGCGCCCAACTGGACGGGCGCACCGACATCTACTCGCTCGGGGCCACCCTGTACGAACTGCTCGCCCTGCGGCCGGCGTTTGACGGAGACTCGCGCGAGGCCGTTCTGACCCGCATCGCGTTTTCCGATCCGAAGCCGCTCGGCCAGGTCCAACCGGGCATTCCGCGCGACCTGGAGACCATCATCGGCAAGTGCATGCGGAAGAATCCCGACCATCGCTACGCCCGGGCGGCCGACGTGGCGGAAGACTGCCGACGGTTCCTGGTCGGCGAACCGATCCTGGCCCGCCGCACGCCGTTGCACGTGAGGATCGGCCGCTTCGTGCGGCGGCATCGTGTTCGCGTTGCGGCAGTCCTCGTAATGGCGGCCCTGCTGACGACAACGATCGTGCTTCGCACACAGATGCGGCGGGCGGAAGGCCGGCGCAGTCTTCAGGACGGATTGGCGGCCATGCTCCTGGACTTCAACCCGTCCGCGGCCGCGAAGCACCTGGATCGTGCCGACGCCCTGGGCGTGCGTACGGCGGAGCTGTACCTCTATCGCGGGCTGATTCCCCTGCTGACGGCGCAGCCGCAGCGCGCCATCGAACCGCTCACCGAGGCCCTGCGCCGCAGCCCGAACAACGTCGAAGCGTGCCAGGGCCTGGCCTATGCCTACTTCGAGATGACCGACGACGTGAACGCCATGCGCTTTCTGCGTCGGCACGACGAGTCTCACATTCAGACCGCTCTGGGCTGGCTGCTCCGCGGCCACGCTTTCACGCATCTGGACGGAGCGGACCCCGTCGCCTGCTACGACCGGGCGCTGGATATCCAGCCGGATTTCACGCCGGCCATCGAAGCACGAGCCACCTTCCGCCGCCATCGACTGCTGATCGAGGGCGATCGAGCGGCTCTCCAGCCGATGCTGGACGACTTCGACGCGTGGGTGATCTTCCGCCCCAAGTCCGCCCGCGCCTATGCCGCGCGGGCCACCGGCTACCTGTTCGCCGCCGCATACGCCGCGACGCAGCCGGACCTGCGCGAGTATCCGGCCAAATGGCTGGCTCATTGCAGCGAGGACCTGGACCGCGCGCTGGAGATCGGCGGCGATCGCCTGGCCGACGTTTACGGCCGTCGAGGCATTTTGCGGCGTTATGTCGGCGATTACGCGGGCGCCGCGGAAGACCTCTCCCGCGCCATTGAACTCGACCGTGCCGCCGCCGGCACCGAACACCCCGGATTCGTCCACCACCGCGTCATCGCCCTGCACGAGGCGGGCGACCTGCAGACGGCCCTGGCGGAAATCACGCCGGCCTGTGCGGACATGCCGAGCTTCTTCCCGCTGGCCCTGCAGCGGGCCATCCTGCTGGCGGAGGTTGGCCGACTCGATGAGGCCCGCACGGTCTGCCGCGAAACCCTGCGACAGCACCAGACGAACACCACCGCCATCCTGATTGCGGCGGGGGTGGCCGAGCTGCTGGGGGACTCCGCCGCCGCGCTGGCGGCGCTGGACGCGGTGCGGCAGCGGCTGGACGACGCCCAACCCGATCCAACCGACGATCCGTTCACCCGCCCGTGCCTGGAGTACCTGAGCGGTCGGATGCACGCGACCGCGCTGCTGGATCTGCCGCGGGTGACGCCCGGCGTGCGCTGCGCGATGACGTTGCTGATCGCCCTGCGCGAGCTTGGCCTGGGGCGACGGTCCGAGGCCCGATTGGCGCTGCAGGCGTGCAAAGGCACGGGGGTGTTCGTGTTCATCCACTACCGATTCGCCGAGGTTCTTCAGGCGCGGCTGCACGCCGACCCCGCCTGGCCGCCGTGGATCGAGCCCGGAGAGGGCGAGGACCGGTAAGCAGTTGCGGGGGCCGCCGGCCGGAATCGTGCGAATTGTCTCCATCGTTTGCGTCTTGTCCGAGGTATCGGCCGGGTTGAATGCCGGAACACAGGGCAGCGAGTCGTTCGGCATCGGCGCGAGTGTCCATCCGGGACGGCGGATGATCCGAACAATGATTCCGGCGAAGGCAGCGCGGGATCGCCGCGCGGGGCCGGGACTCGCCGTTGCGCGGGATTTCGACCCTGCCGTGCCCCGCGGCGGGGAAAATTCCCGTTTTTTTTCGCCGGTGCGATCCGGCGAGTGGAACCCCCCGCGCGCGACGTTCGCGGCCATGGCGACGGTTCCGCCGCAACGGACGGAGAAGCGTGATGTCGATTTCCTTCTGCAGCGAACGCGGCGCTCCGTACGACGCGCGTCCGGGCGGCGGAACGGCGGCAACGACGGCGTTTCCGGATACCATGTCATCGCACATCAGACAGCATCCGCCGCGCGATCGAGCGGCATGCAATCCAGATTCCGCATTCGGCAGAGAGTGCGAAATTCACGCTGGAAACGGGCATTTCCTCAAAATCGTAAGTGTCATGGTTCGGCACTTACAGGAGTCCGCAAGCGGGGCGTCGCCCGTTCCGCCGCGCGGCCGCGCACGGGTTTCGGACCGCCGTAAGGAAGCGTGAATGAAAAGTGGGGTGCCGGGTTCCGTCATCTCCCGTGGGTTGCGTCCGCCGCTTTCCGCGCGGCGGATTTGCGGCGTGCGCGATGTCGCCCGCGGCGCCGTTCGGCGCGAAAACTGAAGAAACGGCCGGGGCGCAGCCGATACAAAACTGGAGACAATCTGCAGAATTATTTTGACAGGTGCTTTTGGCCTGCTACCATTTCCGATCAGAAAGGAGGTGATGTTCATGGCGAAAAAGCGCAAGGCTGCCAAGAAGAAAGGCGCCGCAAAGGCAAAGAAGGCCGCGAAGAAACGCAAAAAGAAAGCCGCGAAGTGACGGGCGTACCTCACTTGCGGCGAGGTGAGCCCGGTCTCCGGTACGCGCCACGGTAAGTGGAGACAGGGATCGCCTCCGATCAGTCTTGTCTACAAGACTGCAAACGAAATGAGATGGAAGAGCCGTAGCGCCACGGCGATCTTCCATCTCATTCGTTTTTGCGCTTTGCGAGGCGGGGGGTCGCCCCGGGCCGGCGGCAGGCGGATCAGCCGTCGGGCATGCACGTACGGCAGGGGTGTCGGCCCTGCCGCCTGGCTTCCTCAGCCGTTCGGAACTCCACGCGGTTCTGGCTCTTGATGCGTGCCGCGTGGGGGCAATCGCTTCGATGAAACACTTTTGACCCTTTGCTCCCGACGAACGTGACCTCCGGAGCCGGCGGCGCGGCCGGACGGACCGCCTCGTCCGTCGACGGCTCTCCCGTCGTGGTCGCCGCCGCGTCGGGCAGACCGCGCGACCGG
>MTKY01047601.1_pt1 | contig 14972 bp, 12 predicted proteins | sample 1042731 | NCBI WGS metagenome assembly MTKY01 (sample SAMN06212206, study PRJNA360538) | anaerobic digester metagenome | biome: Wastewater treatment plant; material: sludge; isolation source: anaerobic digester fed with sludge from wastewater treatment plant | place: Denmark: WWTP Soeholt ... | reverse complement strand
GACCGGCGCAGAGTGTTCAGTATTGGGGCGGCGTCGACAGTCCGTCGGCCAATCGGTACCTGATCCTCGGACTCGGGGTGTGATGCAGCTCACCCGGTCGAGTAAGTGCGGTGGATGTTGGAGGGCATCCGAGCCGGCGGGACGTCGGTCTGTATGACCGGGCGAGACCAATTGGCGGCTTCGGCCGTGAAGCGCATGGGGAAAGGATGGAAGGGGATGCTTGATCAGATTCGGGAGGCTGTGGTGAACGGAGACGAAGACGCCGCAGCCTCAGGAGCCACCGCTGCACTGGAGGGGGGGACAGCTCCGACCCAGGTGCTGGATGTGCTGAGCGAGGCCATACGCGAGATCGGCGACCAGTTCCAGCGCGGTGAGGCCTTCCTTCCCGAGATGATGCTCGCCGCCGATGCCATGAAGGCCGCCGTCGCGGTCGTCCAGCCGGCGCTCACGGCATCGAACGCCGAGGTCGCCGCCAAAGGCAAGGTCGTGGTCGGCACCATCCAGCACGACATCCACGACATCGGCAAGAACATCGTCGCCACCTTCCTCGAGATGAGCGGGTTCGAGATCCACGATCTCGGCAGGGATGTCTCGCCGAAGGCCTTCGCCGAGAAGGCGGCGGAGGTCGGCGCCGATGTGGTGGCCGTCTCGGTCCTTCTCACGAGCACCATGACCGATGTCCCCGTCGTGCTCGAGGAGATCAAGAGCGCCGGGATCCGCGACCACTGCTCGTTCATCGTCGGAGGAGCGCCCGTCACTCCCGAGTGGGCGGACGCGATCGGAGCGGACGGGACAGCCGAGGATGCCGCGGGTGCCGCACGACTCTGTGAGGAGCTCGTCTCATGACACCGCAGAACGAAGGAGGGGAGATGCGGGACCGCGCGGCCGACTTCTATGTACGTTCGCTGAACGGACGGAAGCTGCCCGAGAGGGAGTTCGACGCCAAGGTTCTGCCCGCGAAGCTGAAGGAGCTCGTCGCGAAGTACGACATCCGCATGAAGGACGACGAGGTCATCCCTCTCGATCTCGACATGGCACGTCGCACGTTCGAGGCGGGTCGTGAGTTGCTGCTGGACCTCGGGTGCTACTGCATCGACACGGAGTCGCTGGTGTCCGTGGACGCCGACGAGGTCGATGCGGCGCTCGCGGCAGCCCCCGCCAGCCACACCTACGGCAGCGGCGAGTCACAGGTGGAGTGCGTCGGGCGCAAGGTCGAGGATCCCCGGCCGCCGCTCATCAAGGGCGGGCCGAACGGGTGTCCCATCACCGAGGAGAACTTCATCCCGATCATGACGAGCGTGGCCAAGGAGGATGTGGACGGCCTCCACACGGGCACGCTCCAGTCCGTCCTGGGAGTGCCGATCCGGGCCCATTCCCCGATCGAGGTCCTGGCCTGCAAGAAGGAGGCCATCTGGGCCAGAGAGGCTGTGGCGGCGGCCGGCAAGCCGGGTCTCAGCATCCTGGGGATCATGTCGGGCGCGACGAGCGAGGCGCAGGATGCCGGGGACTTCGAGGGCGGCCTGAGGCGGGAAGACCCTCACCTGCTCGTCTTCCTCAACGAGCTGAAGTTCGACTACGACCTGCTCAAGAAGCTTCTGCACCAGAAGTACATCGGCTGCCTGATCGAGGCGAACATCGGCGGCCCCCTGCACGGCGGATACGCAGGTGCGCCGGAGACCGCCGCGGTCGCCGGCGTCGCCGAGGGTCTGCTGGGCTTCACGGTCTGTGCGTCTGAGGACTTCAGCTGGTATCCCCAGAGCCTCTTCACGGGCGCCACGACGAGCCGCGAGTCGCTCTGGATGACCGGCATGATGCTGGCGGCCTTCCGGGCCTCCGGCCACGACGTCCTGCTGGACATCTACATGGGACCGCAGGCCGGACCCATGACCGAGATGATCTGCTGGGAGATCGCGGCGGAGGCGATCGCGAACACGGTGTGCGGCGCATCGACCATCTACGGCCCGTGCGGGGCGCGGATGATCAAGACGGACCATTACACGGGCATGGAGGCGCGGATGCTGATCGACGCCAGCCGCGCCGCCGCCGGCATGTCGCTCGCGGACGCGAACGACCTCCTGAAGCGGATCCTGCCGAAGTACGACGACGCGATCAAGGCGATGTCGGCTCCTGTCGGCAAGCCGTTCGACGAGTGCTACGACGTGGACGCCCTGGTGCCCAAGGACGAGTACGTCGGTCTGTGGGACGCACAGAAGGTCGAACTGCGCGCGGTCGGGTTCGACATCGCTTGACGGGTCGATCCGGCGTGGTCAAGCGGGAAAGCGCTGTCCTGTCGCACGGAGCCGAGAGCTCCGTCGAGCCCGGCAGCATCGACACAGGGGGACTGCACTGATGGCGACTGAGACCGGCGCGTCGGGCGAACGAACGCTCTTCGTGCGCAAAGCGAGCGGCCTGATCAGGGGATGGTCAGGGCTGGACGGGTACGTGTACTCGTTCTTCTCGCTCAACATCTTCCTCGGCATCTGGGGATTCATGTACGTCGTGTTCATCCCCGATGCCAGCGTGTTCTGGTGCATCATCATCACGGCGCTGTTCATCATGCTTGAGGTCGGCGTCTACGCCGGCCTCATCGCGGCGATGCCCCGGGCCGGCGGGGACTACGTGTGGCAGACGCGGATGCTCCACAGCTCTGTGGGCTTCGTGTTCGGGGCCACGGGATGGTGGTTCGCGCTCTGGCTCTGGATACCGATCTACGCCGCCATGGCTACGAACTGCTTCATCAAGCCGATCCTGCGCATCCTGGGAGCCGGAGGGGCGGCGGATTGGCTCAACACGGCCAACGGCATGTTCGTCGCCTCGCTGGCGACCATCGCCCTGGCCACTTACCTGGTGGCGGTGGGGATGAAGAAGTACGCGCGCTACCAGAAGTGGGCCATGGTCATCGGCCTGGTGGGCTTCGCCGTCGGCGGCATCCTGCTGCTCGTCACGTCCAAGGCGGACTTCATCGAGATCTTCAACCGCCAGGCACAGCACCTGTACGGCGCCGACGACGCCTATGCGGCGACCATCGCGAACGCCGGCGAGGGCATGTCGTCATCGATGTTCAGCGGCAGCATCGGGGCGACCTTCAAGCTCATCCCCTTCATGCTGTTCTGGCTCCTGTGGCCGAACTGGGGCGCGACGCTGTACGGCGAGGTCCGCGGCGCCAAGGACTTCCGCAAGAACGTGTATCAGATGGCCGGCGCGCTGCTGACGGTGGTGCTGCTCGGCATCGCGTACCTGGCGCTCGTGAGCAAGACGATGGGCTGGGACTTCTTCATGGCGACGGCGAACGGCTACATGGGCACCATCTACGGCTACATCGACGGTACCCCGACCGGGGGCGACTACCTCTCGGTGACGGCCATGACCGCCTGGATCGTCGACAACGCCGCCTTCCAGGTGATCCTCATCGCCGCGGTCTCCATGCTCGTCTTCGGCTGGTGGGGCACCGTGTTCCTCAGCTCCACACGCATGATCTTCGCCTCGGCGTTCGACCGCGTCCTGCCCGAGCGTGTGGCCAAGGTGACCACCGGCGGAGTCCCGGTCGTCGCCCTGACGCTGATGGCGGTCCCCTCCGTCGTCGTGTCCGCGTTCTACTACTACTTCCCCGGCTTCATGGAGCTCACGTACGACGCCACGCTCCTGATCGCGATCACGTTCTTCTTCTCCGGGCTCGCGTTCCTGGTGATGCCGTGGCGCGCCAAGCGGATCTGGGAGAGTTCCGCCATACCCAAGCTGAAGATCGGCGGCATCCCGGTGATGACGATCATCGCCGTCGGCTATCTCATCTTCATGGCGTGGAACCTGTATCTGTGGATCTATGACCCGTCCAACACCTACGGCATCGGCTACAAGAACACCAGCTCCGTGATCTTCATGGGCATCCTTTACGGCGCCGCGATCGTCATCTGGGTGGTGGCGTGGGCCGTGCGGAAGAGCCAAGGCATGGAACTCGAGGCCGTGGCCAAGGAGATCCCCGTCGAGTAGGCTGCTGCATGAACGTGCGACCGACTCTGACGACCGTCCGCGGGTCCGGCGTTTCTGGCGGACCCGCGGACAGTCGTCTGCGCCCCGGGTGTTTCCGGGCGCTTTGGGTGGGGATCGCGTGAGGATGAGTGAGCTGTCGTACTCCCGGCGAAGCAGGCCGTTCGCATGAACGGGGACGGCCACGTCAGGGTGCGGGTGTTCGCGGGCCTCAGAGACGTCTTCGGCGCCGGCGCGATGGTCTACGCCACGTACTGCGTCTCGGATGTCGGCCGCCTGCTGGCTCGTCTGTGCGACTCCGAGGCCAAGCGGAGAGCGTTGCTCGACGAATCAGGACGGCTGCGCACGGAGATCACGCTGCTCGTGAACGGCCGCAACATCGCCTTTCTCCGGCGTGAAGCCACTGAGCTGAAGGCGGGCGATGAGGTCAACGTGTTTCCGCCCGTTTACGGCGGCTGAGCAGGGAGAACGCGGCGAACGAACCAGAGGAGGATGAGCGAGTGAACAGGATGCTCGTCGTCGACGTCGAGAAGTGCACAGGCTGCCATGTGTGCGAGCTCATGTGCTCCTTCACGCATCATGGGGAGTTCAATCCTCGCAAAGCGCGGATCCACACGACCGTGTTGCTCCACGAGGAGGTCGCTGTCCCGGTCGTCTGCACCCAGTGCGAGGACGCCTGGTGTGAGCGCATCTGCCCCACGGGGGCGATCGTCTCGGGCGTCCTCCAGGACAGCGGCGCCCGTGTCGTGCAGGTGGATCGACACAAGTGCGTGGGGTGCAGGATGTGCGTCCTCGCCTGTCCCTTCGGGAACATCGAGATCCGGGGGGTCCATGCGGACAAGTGCGACCTCTGCGGCGGCGACCCGGTCTGCGTGCAGTTCTGTCCGCGGGGGGCGCTCCGCTTCATCTCCCCCGAGGAGAGGGAGACCGAGAAACGAGGCCGATGGGCCCGGGCTTTGGCCGACTCCTACGGAGAGGGGGCCTGACTGTGAACGGATGGAAAGGCAAGATCCTGCGCGTCGACCTGACGACGTCGACGACCACGGTCGAGGACCTCGACCGCGCCGTCGCCGAGCAGTACATCGGCTGTCTCGGGCTGGGTACCAGATACCTCTGCGATGAGGTCGATCCCACTGTGGACCCACTCGGTCCTGAGAACAAGCTCTTCATCCCGACTGGTCCGCTCACCGGGACGGGGGCGCCCGGAGCCAATCGCTACATGGTGGTCACCAAGTCGCCGCTCACGGGAGGCGTGGCCAACTCCAGCTCCGCCGGAGAGTTCGCGACCGCCCTCAAGTACGCGGGATTCGACATGGCGATCTTCGAGGGCGTCGCCGAGCGTCCCGTCTACGTCTTCATCGACGACGGACGAGTCAGCATCCGCGACGCGGGCGACCTCTGGGGGCTGGATGCCGAGGAGACAGAGCGCAGCGTGATCGATGCCACGGCTCCCGATGCCAAGGTCGCGTGCATCGGCCCGGCGGGCGAGCGGCTGGTCCGTTTCGCGTGCGTCATGAACGACATGGGGCGCGCCGCAGGTCGCAGTGGCGTCGGAGCCGTGATGGGGTCGAAGCGGCTCAAGGCGATCGCGGTCCGTGGCACCGGCGGCGTCAGGATCGCAGACGGCCCGCGTTTCATGGAGACGGTCAGGCGTTGTTATGAGGCGTTGACCGACCCCTACGTCGAGCACTTCCACAAGCACGGCACCCCGGGAGTGCTCCAGCTCGTGAATTCGTACGGCGGGTTGCCGACCAAGAACTTCCAGTTCGGGACGAACGATGAGGCCGAGGATATCTCCGGAGAGCGGCTGGCTGAGACGCTCTCCGTGCGCACCCGCATGGGCATGGCGTGTCCGGCGTGTCCTGTCGCCTGCGGGCGTGTCTCCCGGGTGGAGTCCGACACCCATGGAGGCGTCGGGGCGGGGCCTGAGTACGAGACGATCGGCATGTTCGGCTCGAGCTGCTACACGAACGACCTCGAGGCTGTGACGAGGGCCAACTTCATCTGCAATCGGGCGGGCATGGACACGATCACCATGGGTGGGTCGATCGCGTGTGCCATGGAGATGTTCGAACGGGGGCTCATTCCCGAGGAAGACATAGGCTTCCCGCTGTCGTTCGGCGACGGTGAGGCGATGGTCAAGCTGGTCGCGATGACGGCCCGGCGAGAGGGATTCGGGGATCTCCTCGCGGAGGGCGGGTACCGGATGGCTGAGCACTACGGGTATCCCGAGTACTCCATAAGCGCGAAGAAGCAGGAACTCGCCAGCTACGATCCGCGCGCCATCCAGTGCATGGCGCTCGCCTATGCGACGGAGCCGCGCGGGGGTTGCCACATCCGTGGGGAAGCGCAGGACTACTCCATCTACTCGGTGACGCACTGGCACATCACCAAGGACCGCGGCATCGATGAGCCGCTCGACCCGCTCGACACCGACCATCCCGAGTTCGTCGTGGAGCTTCAGGACTGGTTCCGTATCATCGACTCCGGCGGGCTCTGCAACTTCATGTTCTACCTGGGGATGGACGAAGACCAGCTCCGCGACCTCATCGAGGCGGCGACCGGGATCGACATGGGCGGCTACTCCGGCCTCATGCGTATCGGGGCGCGCATCTTCAATCTCGAGGTCCTCTTCAACCGTGGCGCGGGAGTGACTGCCGCCGACGACACGTTGCCGCCCCGCATGCTCGAGGAGCCACTCCCGGACGGCCCGGCCAAAGGCCTCGTCGCGGAGCTGGCGAAGATGCTGCCGTCATACTATGCATATAGGGGCTGGGACGAGCAGGGGAACATCACGCCCGAGAAGGCGGCGGAGCTGGGCCTTGAGCTCAGGACTGGGGCTTGAGCAGTCCCAGCATGGCGACGGATGGTCTGTCGGCGGAGGATGCTCGCCGCATCAGCGAGGTGGTGGGTCGCTACGCCGTCGGTGACGCCGGCAGCCTCGTGAACCTGCTGCACGATCTGCAGCAGGAGCTTGGCCATCTGCCCGAAGAGGCGCTGCGACAGGCTGCGAAGCAACTCGGGTTGCCGCGTGCCCAGGTGTACGGGGTGGCCAGTTTCTACCAGGGATTCCATCTCACCCCGCGCGGCAAGCACGCGTGCACGGTGTGTACGGGTACGGCCTGTCACGTGCGAGGAGCCGCGAGGCTCCTCGACCAATTGCGCCGCGACACCGGGCTTGCCGCCGGCGACACCGCACCCGACCTCTCCCTGAGCGTCGAGGAGGTCGGGTGCATCGGCGCCTGCGCGATCGGTCCGCTCGTGATCCTCGACGGCGAGACCCACGGCCAGATGACGCCCGACCTGCTGTCGCGCCTTGTCGCGGCGCTGCGTCAGAGGGAGACGCCCGCTTGAACGTCGGCCGGCTTGTCGACGCGGCGGCGCTGACGCGACGCCGCGAGGCCCTGGTCGCAGACGGCGGCCGAGCTGAACCCGTCATCGCCGTATGTGTGGGTACCGGCTGCCGGGCCAACGGGGCGATCCAGGTGTACGAGGCGCTACGGGCGGAGACGGCGGCCCGCGGTGTCGAACGGGCTCTTGACCGGGTCGACGGAACGGACTCTGTACGGACGCGTGCTACCGGGTGTTTGGGGCTCTGCCAGTATGGGCCTCTGGTCTTTCTGCTCCCCGAGGGCATCGTCTACCGGCACGTGCACGTCGAGGACGTCGGCGAGCTGGTGCAGGCGACGCTCGCCGGGGAGATCGTCGAGCGGCTGTTGTGTGTGGATCCCGTGAGCGGGCTCCCCTGCCGGACCGAGATGGAGATCGCGTTCTATCGCCGTCAGCGACGCGAGCTGCTGCGCGACAACGGCCTGCTCGATCCGACGTCCATCGACGACTACATCGCGCTCGGCGGCTATGCCGCGCTCGCCAAGGCGCTCGACATGGGCGCCTCAGCCGTCCTCGACGAGATCAAACGCTCGGGTCTGCGCGGCCGTGGGGGCGCCGGCTTCCCGACGGGTCGCAAGTGGGAGGCGTGCCGTGACGCGGCGGGCGATCTGAGATATGTGGTCTGCAACGCGGACGAGGGAGACCCGGGCGCGTTCATGGACGATGCGCTGCTGGAGGGGAATCCCCACAGCGTGCTGGAGGGCATGATCATCGGCGCGTTCGCGATCGGCGCCCGGGAGGGCCACGTCTACGTGCGTCAGGAGTACCCCGTGGCCGTGGAGAGGATCACGCGAGCCGTACAGCAGGCACGCGGACTTGGCCTACTGGGTGACGCGATCCTGGGAAGCAGCTTCGCTTTCGATGTGCGGATCAGCCGTGGCGGCGGCGCTTTCGTGTGCGGCGAGGCGAGCGCCATGATGGCCTCGCTGGAGGGGCGCCGCGGCATCCCGCGCCGACGCCTCATCCACCTCAGCGAGCGCGGCTTGTGGGGCAGGCCCACCACCCTCAACAATGTCGAGACCTGGGCCAACGTTCCGCGCATCGTGTTCCAGGGTGCGGACTGGTTCTCGTCGATCGGAACGACGGGGTCGAAGGGGACCAAGATCTTCTCCCTGGTCGGCAAGGTGAACAACACGGGTCTCGTCGAGGTACCGATGGGCACGACGCTGCGCGAGATCGTCTTCGACATCGGCGGTGGCGTCCCGGGCGGCAAGGCGTTCAAAGCGGTCCAGACGGGGGGTCCGTCAGGGGGATGCTTGCCGGCGGACAAGCTCGACACGCCGGTGGATTTCGACACTCTCACGGCTGAAGGGTCCATGATGGGCTCGGGCGGGATGATCGTGATGGACGAGGACACGTGCATGGTGGACGTGGCACGGTTCTTCTCGCGCTTCCTGGCTGCGGAGTCATGCGGCAACTGCACATCGTGCCGCGAGGGGCTCGTGAGGATCCGCGACCTGCTGGACGGCATCGCGCAGGGCGTCGGGTCGCGGGAGTCCCTCGTGCTGCTGGAGGAACTCGCCGAGACGGTGAAGTCGACGTCCCTGTGCGCGCTCGGCACCAGTGCGGTCAATCCGGTGCTCTCCACGCTTCGGCACTTCCGCGACGAGTACCACGCTCACGTCGACGAGCATCGCTGCCCTACGGGGGTCTGCACGGCGCTCATCATGTTCACCATCGATCCTGAAGCGTGCACGGGGTGCAGGCTCTGTGCTGCACGGTGTCCTCAGGACGCCATCAGCGGGGAGAAGCAACAAGCTCATGTGATCGATCAGGATCTGTGTATCAAGTGCGGCATCTGCCGGGACGTCTGCAGGTACGACGCCGTCCTGGCCGGCTGACGGAGGGGCGATGGCGGAGGTCACGCTGACGATCGACGGAGTCACGGTGAAGGGTGAGGCCGGCGCGAGTGTGCTCGACGTGGCGAGGCGCGCCGGCCGTCACATCCCTGCGCTGTGCCACCACGAGGCATTGGCGCCGATTGCGGCGTGCCGCCTGTGTCTCGTCGAGGTTCGTCGCCCGGAGCGCGCGAGTTTCCAGCTCACGACGTCGTGCGATCACCCGGTGTTCGACGGCATCGAGGTGGTCACTGACTCTGCGCCGATCCGCAAGCATCGGGCCATGAATCTGCAGTTGCTTCTGCCCTACGCGCCCGACGCGCCGGCCTTGTGGGCGATCGCCACCGACCTGGGCATCACGGACGCGCGGTTCGCGCCGGTGGCCGACGCTCCACTGCCCGGTTGCATCCTGTGCGAGCTCTGCGTGCGTGTCTGCGCCGCGCTGGGTCACGACGCGCTCTCCGTGATCGGCCGCGGCGAGCACAAGCGCGTCGGTCCGCCGTTCGGCCTGGAGGAGGCCAGGAACTGCGTGGGGTGCGGCTCATGTCACGCGATCTGCCCGACAGGCTGCATCTCGATGGAGGAGACCGCGACGACGCGCACCATCTGGGGTCGCACACTGGAACTGTTCACCTGCCGGCGCTGCGGGGAGCCGTTCATGACCAGGGCACAACGGACGTCCGCCATGAGCAGGAGTCGACTGGAGGGCGCTGCCTACGATCTCTGCGACAGATGCCGACGGACAGCGCTCGCGGACGCTGTGGCCAGGTCGGGCGGGTCCGTCGCAGCACGGAGGCCGTGAGATGGCCCCCGGTCTCGCGAGCGGGCGTACGGCGTCCCGGCGCGGTGCGGGGGACGTGGCATTCTCGTGCGGCGGTCATCCGACACGCACGCATGCATCGAGGGAGGGATGGTCATGTTGACCGTCGTGGCGGGGCTTTCGTCCGCACTGTGTTACGGGATCAGCGACCTGCTGGCGCAGCGTCTGGCACGGATCATGGGAGTGCTGGGGATCCTGCGCTGGATCGTGCCCACCACGGCAGTGGTGGTGGCGCCCATCGCCCTGCTCGTCGACGGTCTGCCGGCGGACGGCTCCCAGTGGCGCAGTGTCGCCTACTCCGCGGCGGCCGGCGTCCTCTACCTGGGGGCGTTCTACGGGGCCTTCGCGGCGCTCAAGGTGGGCGACCTCTCGGTGGTCGCGCCGCTCATCTCGCTGCAGGCGGCGTTCGTGGTCGCCTTCGCGTTCGTGGACGGCGAGACCATCGCCGCGCTTCAAGCCGTCGGTATAGCCCTGGCCGTCCTCGGTGGCCTGCTGGTGGCGGTACAGGGCCGGGCCAGTTCGGCCGCGGGTGTGGGCTTCGCCCTGCTGGCCGCCGTCTCATGGGCGCTCACGCTGTTGTTGTTCCGGCACGCGGGGGACATCACGTGGCTCTCCCAGACGGCATGGTCGAGAACCGCGACCGTACTCGTGTTCATCCCGTTCGCAGCGCTGCTTCGGCGGTACGAGGCCGGGAAGGACGTCACCCCCGGGGAGCGGCAGCCAGTGAACCCACGCGCGCGCGCGTGGTGTGTGGTCGCCGGTCTGGTCGAGCTGGTCGGCCTTATGGCCGCGACCATCGCGGTCCAGCTCGGACCGCTGGCGGTGGCCGGAGTGACGGTGTCGCAGTACGCGACGGTGGCCGTCCTTCTCGGGGTCGTGCTGCTTGGAGAGCGTCTGCGTCCGCACCAGCTGGCCGGCGTGGTCTGCACGGTCGTCGCCGTGAGCATGCTGTCCAGCGTGGCCTGAGTGGGTCGTAGGCTGAGCCACGCCGCGCCAACGGCCGAGGTATTGCGGAGAACACGGGGTGCATGTAAAGTATAAGCGCGTATGACTCACCCGATTGGGTGAGTGAGCAGGAGGGACAGTCGGCACTCGTCGTGCCGACGAGAAGCCCAGAGGAGGCGAGGTCAGTGGCTACCACGGAGTTGGAGGTCGGCAAACACTCGACGCAGCAGGAGCCGGCGGGCCACTGCCGGCGCTCCGAGGAGGGCATGCCGAAGGGCACGGAACGGATCGAGCGGCTGCGCCAGCAGTACTTCACCCACCGCCCCTCGATCTGTGTCGAGAGGGCCCTCGCGTACACCGAGGTCTTCAAGGAGACCGAGGGCGAGCCCATGGTGATCCGCCGCGCCAAGGGCCTGAAGCGTACCTGCGAGACCAAGACGATCCTGATCCAGGACGACGAGCTCATCATCGGCAACGCCGGGCGCAAACCCCGCACCGGCGTACTCGGGCCGGAGATGTCGAACTACTGGTTCAAGAAGGAGATGGACACCATCTCCACCCGTCCCCAGGATCCTTATGAGGTGGGGGAGGAGCAGAAGCAGCTCTTCCGCGAGAAGGTCTACCCCTACTGGAAGGGCAAGACCGTCATCGAGCACTGGCTGAAGCGCGTTCCCGAGGAGACCCGTGCGCTCGGCTACGAGACCGGCGTGATCGATGTCGAGATCAAGACCGAGTCGGGCCCCGGCGAGATCGCTCCCGGCTACGGCCAGATCCTCCTGCCCAAGGGCTGGGGCGGCATCCGGCGCTGGGCGGAGGAGCGTCTCGCGGCGCTCGACCCGGCCGACCCGGAGAGCCAGGAGAAGACGCACTTCCTCGAGGCCGTCGTCATCACCACCGAGGCCATGGGCATCCTGGCGCGACGCCATGCCGAGGCGGCACGTGAGCTGGCCAAGACGTCGGCTCCGGAGCGCGCTGCCGAGCTCGAGAAGATCGCTGAGGTGTGCGACTGGGTGGCCGAGGAGCCGCCGCGTACCCTGCACGAGGCGCTGCAGCTGATCTGGTTCGCGCAGTTCAGCATGATGATGGAGCTCAACGCGCCGTCGTACTCGCCGAACCGTATGGACCAGTATCTCTATCCCTACTATGAGGCTGAGGTCCTCAACGGCGACATGACGCAGGAGGAGGCGCAGGAGCTGCTCGAGTGCCTCTGGATCAAGTTCGCCGAGCAGTGCTGGCTGCTCAACACCAACTGCTCCGAGTACTTCGCCGGCTATCAGGGCTTCTTCAACGTCACCGTCGGAGGCGTCAAGGCGGACGGCGAGGACGCCACCAACGAGCTCAGCTACATGATGCTCCAGGCCACCATGGACGTGCGTCTCTTCTCGCCGTCCCTCGCCGTGCGCCTGCACCGCAACTGCCCGGAGGAGTTCCTGCTCAAGATCGCCGAGCTCGTGCGCCTCGGTACGGGGTATCCGGCGATCCACAACGACGAGGTCGGGATCAAGGCGCTGCTGCGCAAGGGAGTGAGCACCGAGGAGGCACGCGACTGGAGCCTCGTCGGCTGCGTGGAGCCCAACCTGCCCGGCAAGCTGCACCAGTGGAGCGACTACGGTCACTACAACTTCGGCTCAGCTGTGGAGTTCGCGCTCTTCAACGGCGAGCATCTGCTGAGCGGGCGCAAGCTCGGTATCGAGACCGGCGACCCGAACGACTTCGGGACCTTCGAGGAGTTCGAGGCGGCGGTGATGGCGCAGCTCGGCAACGAGATCCGTCACATCGCGATCCAGGGCCACATCACCGAGGCGCTGCACCGCGACCTGCTGCCCTGCCCGCTGGGCTCCTCGTTGATGTTCGACTGCATCGACAAGGGGGCCGATCTGCTGCGCGGCGGCGCCCGCTACAAGCGCGGCCCGGGCACGCTCGGCATCGGCGTCGCAGACGGCGTCAACTCCCTGGCTGCGGTCAAGCAGCTCGTCTACGACGAGAAGCGCATCACGATGGATGAGCTCCGTGAGGCCCTGCGCGCCGACTTCGAAGGGTACGAGGAGATCCGCGACCTCTGTCTGGCGGCGCCCAAGTACGGGAACGACGACGACACGGTGGACCAGTACGTGCGTCGCTTCGCCCACTTCGTCGTCACGGAGCACGACAAGTACAAGACGCTGACCGGCGGCCGGATGATGCCCTCCTGGTATCCGGTCTCGTCCAACGTGCCGCAGGGCATGACCGTCGCCGCCCTGCCGAGCGGCCGGAAGGCCGGCAAGCCGCTGGCCGACGGCGTCTCTCCGAACCAGGGCACCGACAAGCTCGGGCCCACGGCTGTGCTCCGCTCGGTGGGCAAGTTCCAGCACGAGGACATCGACGGCGGCACCTTGCTGAACGTCAAGTTCGAGCCGCAGGTGCTGGCCGGGGACGAGGGCCTGCAGAACCTCGCCTCGTACCTGCGCACTTTCCTCGACCTGCCCATCTATCACATCCAGTTCAACGTGGTCGATGAGCAGACGCTGCGCTGCGCCCAGGCCAACCCTGATGAGTATCGCTCGATGCTGATTCGCGTGGCCGGCTACAGCGCCTTCTTCGTGGAGCTGCACAAGGCGATCCAGGACGACATCATCTCGCGGACTGCCAACGTGCGGGTCTGATGGGCGGGTATGGCATACCCGATGGCGAGACGTAAGTGACGGTGACGACTGCGGTGAGCGGCCGGGTGTTCGACGTGCAGCGTTTCTCGCTGCACGACGGACCCGGCATCCGCACCGTCGTCTTTCTCAAGGGCTGCCCGCTGCGCTGCGCCTGGTGCGCCAACCCGGAGTCGCAGCGGGTGGCCCTTGAGGTCGCCTGGTTCGAGAACCTCTGCATCGGCTGCGGCCGGTGTGCGGCGGCGTGTCCGGAGGGCGCCATCGTGATGGGCGATGGGCGCCCACACACCGACCGACGCCTTTGTACGGCCTGCGGCGACTGTATCGTCGCCTGCACACGCGGGGCGCGCCGTCTCATGGGCCGCGATGTGACGGTGGACGAGGTGATGGCCGAGGTACGTCGCGACGCCCCCTTCTACCGTCGGTCGGGCGGCGGCGTCACCTTCTCCGGCGGAGAGCCGTTCTCCCAGCCGGAGTTCCTCCTCGAGTGCCTGCGTCGCAGTCGGCGCTGGGGGTACCACACCACGGTGGAGACCTGCGGACAGGCGAGTTGGGAGGACATCGCGAGGGCGGCGGAGGTCACCGACCTCTTCCTGTATGACCTCAAGCACCTCGACACGAGGAAGCACAAGCTTCTCACCGGCGTCGGCAACGAAGCGATCATCGAGAACCTCGAGAGACTGTTGGATCTCGGCGCCGACGTCACTGTGCGCGTCCCGATCATCCCGGACGCCAACGACGACGAGGAGAGCATCGAGGCGCTGGCCGCTTTCGTCGCCGCGCATCCTCGTCTTCGCCGGGTGGAGCTGCTGCCCGGTCACGCTCTGGGAGCACACAAGTATTCCGCCCTCGATCTCGCTCCCCCGCCGGTCGAGACGCCGGGGTCCGAGCGTCTTGAAGCCATGGTGGCGCGCGTGGCGGCGCGCGCTCCGGGCGTCTCGTGTGTCGTCACGCACGGGCTCGTCTGACCGGTCCGTCGCCGGCCGCCCGGGGCCGGCGGAGATCTGCCGGGCACGGCTGACCGGGTGTCAGACTCGCGCGGCGGTCTGTGCACGGCCGTCCTCCATGTGACAGGGCGGCGCATCAGGGACTGCGAGGCGACTGTGGAGGAGGTCATGGGCGGGGCGTTCGCCACCTGCGGTCGCGGCTGCCTACGGTTTTCGGCATGACGTCCGTCGTCGGCCAGACGGAGCTCGGTGACGGTCCGCCGCCATCATCGTTGCCGCTGACCTACCGCCGCTCCGGTCTCGCCTGGGCGTTGCTCTCAGGTGCCTGCTGGGGCCTCGACGGGGTCATCCTCGGCGTGGCGCTCGCGGCGGCGCCGCTGGCGAGCGCGGCCGCGCTGCTCGCTCCGCT
>MTKY01052137.1_pt1 | contig 14973 bp, 11 predicted proteins | sample 1042731 | NCBI WGS metagenome assembly MTKY01 (sample SAMN06212206, study PRJNA360538) | anaerobic digester metagenome | biome: Wastewater treatment plant; material: sludge; isolation source: anaerobic digester fed with sludge from wastewater treatment plant | place: Denmark: WWTP Soeholt ... | reverse complement strand
GGGAAGGGGGCCGGGGGGATGGGTTCCCCATGCGAGTTGCTACTCTGGGTAGCCGCATCAGCTTATTTGGAAGGTATTGGGCCCAAGGCAGCCCCCGAGACACCTCCCTGGCGGGTTGTGGCGCCGGCGGAATGGGCTACAATACACCCCAATCAGCCGCACCATCCGCTCAGGAGGTCATCCATGCCAGCCGACACCCACTTTGACGGTGAGCGCGCCTTTGCGCACCTCAGCCACCTCGCTGTAGAGATTGGCGGCCGCCTCGGCGGCAGCGCCGGAGAGCAGCGCGCCGCCGGCTACATCGAGGCCCACTTTCGCGAGCTGGGCCTGGCCGTGCGCCGCCAGCCCTTCCCCGTGCGCAACTATCGCCTGCTGGAGGCCCGCCTGGAGGTGCTCGACCCGCCACTGGGCAATGTGCCCTGCGAGATGTTCTTCCTCTCCCAAGACACGCCTCCCGGCGGCCTGACCGGCGAACTGCTCTTCGCCGGCAGCGGCGCCCTGGAAGACATCGGCCCCGAGTGGCAGGGCAAGATCGTCGTCCTGCTCGGCGGCCTGCGCGGCGAGGCCCACGACCTGGCCATGCGCTTCCAACCCGCGGCCATCATCACCATCTCCAACCAACTGGCCACGCCGCCCATCCGCGTCGAGCAACTGCCCGAAGTGCGCGCCAAGGTGGGGGCCGTGCCCGAGCTGCTCATCGCCCACGACCAGGGCCTGCGCCTGCTGCGTGAGGGCGCACGCCGCGTGCGCATCGTGGCCCGCTCGGAGGAAGGCGAAGCGATCTCGCAGAATGTGATCGGCGAGCTGGCCGGCACCGTCTATGGCGACGAGATTGTCGTCATCGGCGCCCACTATGACAGCTCGCTCGAGATCCAGGGCGCCAGCGACAACGCCGGCGGCACAGCCCTGGTCATGGAGTTGGCCCGCGTCTTTGCCGCCCGCGGCTCGCAGCGCACCCTGCGCTTTGTGGCCTGGGGCTCGGAGGAGCTGGGCCTGCGCGGCAGCGTGCACTATATCAAAGATCTCAAGGCCCAAGACAAAGCGGCCCGCCAGGCGCCCGATTTCCTGCCCGGCCGCGACCGCACCGAGCTCGAGCAGCACCGCCTCTGCGTGAACATCGACGTGCAGGGCGCCCTGCTGGGCACGAACCGCGCCCTTTCCCTCGGCCCCAAAGAGCTGGCCGCCGCCGTGACCCTGCTGGCTAAAGAGCGCGGCCCCGCCTTCGAGGTCAAGGAAGACGTCTACTCCTCCGACGGCACGCCCCTCTCCGAAGGAGGCATCCCCTCCATCTCGTTCACGCGCAGCGGCGCCACCACCGACTACCTGCACACCCCGGGCGACATCATCGACTATCTCGGCCCGGCCCCCCTGGCGCTGCAGGGCGAGTTCATCGAGACCTTCCTCGAGCGCTACGTCGCCCGCGCGCGCAGCTTTCCCTTTGCCCGCGAGGTGCCTGAGGAGATGCAGAAGAAGGTGCGCGAGTACTTTGAGAAGCGCCTGCGCATCGACTATTACGCCGGGGAGAGAGAAAAGAGGGATTGAGGGCCCTGCTGCATCACACAACGAAAGGCACGAAAACGCAACTGCGCTTTCGTGCCTTTCGTGCCCTTTCGTGCCTTTCGTGCCCTTTCGCGCCCTTTCGCGCCCTTTCGCGCCCTTTCGCGCCTTTCGTCCCTTTCGCGCCCTTTCGCGCCTTGCGCCCTTCGCGCCCTACAGCACGCCCAACCGCTTGCCCACGCGCCGGAAGGCTTCCAGCCCGAACTCGAGGTCGCTCTTGCTCAGCCCGGCCGACATCATCACGCGGATCCTGGCCTTGCCCCGGGGCACAGTGGGGAAGCCCAGCGCCATGGCAAAGACTCCCTCCTCGAACAGTTGGCGCGAGAACTCTTTGGCCAACGGCGCCTCGCCCAGCATGACCGGCGTAATCGGGGTCACGCTCTGGCCGGTGTCAAAGCCCATGCGCTTCATCTCATCCTTAAAGATGCGCGTGTTCTCCCACAGCCGGTCCACGAGCTCGGTCGACTCCTCCAGCACGTCCACCGCGGCGATACAGGCCGCCACGTCGGCCGGTGTGGCCGCGCTGGAGAAGAGGAAGGGGCGCGCCTTCTGCCGCAAATAGTCGGTGATCAGCTTCTTGCCAGAGACCACACCGCCCATCACGCCAAAGGCCTTGGAGAGGGTGCCCACCTCCACATCGACCTTGCCCTGCAGGTCGAAATGGTGCACGATGCCGCGCCCGCCGCGGCCCATCACACCCTCGCCGTGCGCATCATCGACCATGAACATGCAGCCATAGCGCTCGGCGATCTCATACTCCCTGTCCAGCGGCGCCACATCGCCGTCCATGGAAAAGACGCCGTCGGTGATGACCAGGGCGCGGCGGTACTGGCTGCGCTTCTCCTTCAGCACCCGCTCCAGGTCCTCCGGGTCGCAGTGGGCAAACCGCTCGATCGGCGCGCGCGACAGGCGGCAGCCATCAATGATCGAGGCATGGTTCAGTTCGTCGGAAAAGATGCCATCCTCGCGCCCCACCAGCACCGGGATCACCGCCAGATTGGCGCAAAAGCCCGACTGGAAGGAGATGACCCCCTCGGACCCCTTGAAGCGCGCCATACGCTCCTCGAACTGCAGGTGCAGGCCCATCGTGCCCGCGATCGAGCGCACCGCCGCCGGCCCGACCCCATAGGTCTCGACGGCCTGCCGGGCCGCCTCCTTCAGCCGGGGATGATTGGCCAGGCCCAGGTAGTTATTCGTGCAGAGGTTGAGCACCCTCTTGCCGTCCACCACCGTCCAGGTGCCCTGCGCCGACTCGATCGTGCGGATGTTGATGAACAGGCCCTGCTCCTGCAGCGCCGCCACATCCTCTGTAATGAAAGCCAGCTTGTCTGCGGACACGGTCTCCTCCTGGGCCATCGGCCCCGAACAGCGCCCAGCCTCTCAATGGAGTCCCAGGCCTCTCACGCCTCTCACCACACGCCATACGCACGACGTTTGACGCCTCACGCAACACGCCTCACGCATCACGTTTTACGTGTTACGTTTTACGTTTCACGTTCCCCGTTCCCCGTCACGGCCCCACGGGCCATTCGGCTACCCCTCACTCGGGGCACTGGATGGCGATGAACGACACCCACTGCTCCACCTTGTCGGACAGCGCCGGGTCCGTCGGATCGGCGTTGACCATGGCCGCATAGGGCGCCTGATAGTTGTCGAGCACAAACACCAGGTGGCTGGTGCCCGTGTCGTCCCCGAGCAGTGCCTCATAGGCCCGGCGCACACGCCCCCCCTCGTCGGCCAGCACGGGGTAGTGATAGGTCAGGCCGCGGTCGATCCCCCGGATCTCCTCGGCGCCGGCGGGTAGCAGGGCCAGCACCACCGCACCCTCACGGTTGAGCGCCTCGGCGTGCTCCGCAAAGGCGCGCAGCACAGGCACCCACTCGGCCGCGCTCGCACCCGCCACAAAGACTAGCACCTGCTTCTGCCGCTGCCGGTAAACGCTCGAACAGATCGTATCGCCCGCGGCAGAGGTCAGGCAAAAGTCGGGGGCAGGCCGCCGGCTCTCCGGCGCCTCGAACACATGCTCCTTCACCGGCTCTACTCCTCCAACTGCAGAGTATTCGCCGCCGGCGCATGGCTGCGTCTCACGGATACATCACAATCTTGGCCGCCACGCGGTCGGAGGCGGTCATGAGGTCAAAGCCGTGCTGGAACTCGTCGAGCTTGATCTGATGGGTGATCACAGGCCGGGGGTCCAGTGCGCCCGACTTGAACAGGCCGGCCATCTGCGACCAGCTCTGCCAGAGCTGGCGCCCGTTGATGCCGTACATGGTCACACCCTTGAACAGCACCTGCTGGTTCAGGTCCAGCGTGATGGGCTGTGAAGGGATGCCAAAGACGCTAAAGCGCCCACCCTTGCGCAGAGAGGCAAACCCCTCGTTGATCGCCCGCTGGCTGCCGGTCATCTCGACGACCACATCGACTCCGACCCCTCGCGTTGCGTCCAGCAAGGTGCGGACCACATCGGTGCCCGGCTCGGTGATGTTCAGCGAGATGCTCGCGCCCAACGTCTGGCCGATGGCCAGCCGCGCCGGGTACTTGCCCACATGCGCCACCAGGCTGGCCCCGGCCGCCTTGGCCACGCCCACGGCAAAGAGCCCCGTCGGCCCATCGCCAAAGACGACCACCGACTTGCCGGCCACCGGCTCCACCAGCACGGCATAGACCGAATTGCCGCAGGGGTCCTGGATGGAGGCAATGGCGGGGTCCAGGTCGGGGTCGTTCACCCAGATCGAGCTCTCGGGCACAGCCACATACTCGGCAAAGCAGCCATCCACGTCGACGCCAAAGATTTCCAGGTTGGCGCAGATGTGCGCCTGGCCCGCCCGGCACACCGGGCAGGTGCCGTCAAAGCGGTGCGAGTCTGCCGAGATGAAATCGCCCACCTTGAGCGAGCGCACCGCGCTGCCCACCTCCACCACATCGCCGCAGAACTCGTGGCCGATAATCATCGGCGGCTTGATGCGGCCCTGCGCCCAGGCATCCCATTTGTAGATGTGCACGTCGGTGCCGCAGATCGAGGTGGCGCGGACCTTCACGAGGACTTGGTGGGGGGCGATGCGGGGGATGGGAACGGTGGTCATCTCCAGGCCGGGCCCCGGCCGCGGCTTGATGATCGCACGCATGGTTTCAGGCATGGCACTCTCCTTTGACATCCATAAGGAGTGAACGATCGATGCAGGCCCGCACCACCGTGCAGCGGACCCTCTGCTTCGAGTATATCACTCCGGCCTATGAGGGTCAAAAGCGCACCGTCAAGGCTCTCAAGCCCTCGCCCTGCCACGCTGAGCAAGCTCTGCGGGCGGCCGGAGAAACACCAAGCGCGCCGGCCCAACGGACTCCCAGGCGAGCGCAACCACAGCCACCCCGCACCTGAGCTCAACCCAGCGAGCCTGGGCTACCCCCAGTCCAACGGACTCCCAGGCGAGCGCGACCACGGCCAACCCGCACCCGAACTCAACCCAGCGAGCCTGGGCTACCCCCAGCCCAACGGACTCCCAGGCGAGCGCAACCACAGCCAACCCACACCTGAACTCAACCCAGCGAGCCTGGGCTACCCCCACCTCGCAACGGACTCCCAGGCGAGCGCAACCACAACCAACCCACACCCGAACTCAACCCAGCGAGCCTGGGCCCTTCCACCGGTGCCAGACCCGCCAGGCCCGCAACCCAAACCACCTGGCTTGACAGATAATGCGGTTTTGTCGTAGAATCGAGCTAGACGATTCATATACGCCCTGCGTCTGCGGCCCCCAGCGATGCTGGGCCCGAAGGCGGGCACCTCGCACATGCGAAAGGAGCTCAGTGATGGCCAACGATATCGTCCAGCCCGAAGATGTCTCGAAAGACATGCTGTTGTCCCTGTTCCGCGCCGCCTACATGGACGTCTCGCTCGACAGCGACGGCGACATCATGCTCAAGGACGTCTATCGCTCCTGGGTCTTCCCCAGCAACGATGGCCGTCTCATCCGTCTCATGAGCCAGTTCAACGTCAACCCCAAGGCCTCTCACGCCGACAAGCTCGCCTACGTGAACAAGGTGAACGACGAGATCGTCCTCATCCGCGCCTGCGTCACCGCGAACGGCAGCATCCGCTACGACTATCACATCTCGGTGCAGGGCGGGACGACCAGGCAGGGCATCGTCATGGCCGTCAAGCGCTTCTACTCGACGCTCAACACTGCCCTCGAGCAGGACGACAGGCACGTGCTCGGCTGACACCTTCTCACCCTGGCCATCGCTCCGCAGTCCTTCTCTGGAGCGGCGCGCTGGGGTGATTGGCCCGAGCTGCAGGCGGCCATCCCCCGGGCGCACCGCCTCCCACTCTGGTCAAACACCCCAGCGCCCCCTCATTATCTCCTTTATGTATAGCACTGCTTACGGTCGCCTGCCCCAAACGGCCGATTCTCGCCCCCTCTGCCCCCGATTCCGCCCCTAAAACGCCCTCTCGCCAACCCGCCGGACCCCCGCAGACGCCCTCTATCCATTATGTTTGCAGGTTTTTATGGTCCACTCCCCCACATCTTGCAGGATTCACCCTACTTTTACCATTCTTATGTCCGCTTCCGGACCCCGCCCAGGCCCCAAAATCGGCCTCCGCGGGCGAATCTGGGCCACCACCCACGTGTTTTCGTCTGTAGCAGGCCTGATCCTGCACGCGCTGTCTCAAACGCCTCTCCGCCAGCAGCGCACCCCTCTCCGGCGCCCCAAGACCGCCCGCCGCGCCTCAACCGCGCCCCTTTACTCACGCCAGGCGCCCCTCGCGCCCCTGTAGCCACCTCTCGTGCCCCTCGCAGGCGCCTTTGGGCCCCACTCGCCGCGCCCTTTGCTCACCACGTGCAGCTCTTCGACGCCGGCCGGCCCCTCTTCCGCGCCCCCCTACCCCCCACCGGCGCAGGCCCCTCGGTAAAAAAAGGCGGCGACGGCCACGCCTCTACCGCGCCGCACGAACTCGGCGCCGCACAGGAGCCGCTGGAAGTGAAGCGAGGGACGCTCCGCCGGGCGCCGGATCCGGCCAGGCACAGCCTACGTAAAGGATTTCGCCCTTCCCCTGCCCCAGCCGGGCCCACGATGCGCACGAGCCCAACCGCCCGGCCCCATACCCCGCCAGCCGGCCGGCCCCTTTTTACGCTACAACGGCGGCTCTGCGCAGAGCACGCTGCCGGCTCGCAGCCCGGCCTGCGCACGGAGAGCCGCCGCGCTCACGTGGGCTAGCACCCATGAATGCGTCCTGGGGAGAAAAGGCGGCCCCCTACCCTTGCCGCCTGGAGAAACCACACCCGCCCGGGGATGGGCGAGCCTGCAATTCCTGTATCTTACAGCCTGCCGCGAGCCGCCTGGCAGCGGTCGCAGCAGAGCTCTGCACTCGTCGTATCGCCGTCACCAAAGTAGCTGAGGATGGCCCGCCGGCGGCAGCCGCTCCCCTCCGCATACTCGATCATCGCGCCGAGCAGCGCCCGCTTGTGCGCCCGGAAGCGCTCTACCCTGGCCATGATCGCCTCCGGCTCAAAGCGCGCCCCCTCGTCAAGCGTAAAGAGCAGATCGCCTCCATCGCGGCCCTGCCCATCGAACACGCCTGCCCCCTGCAGCAGGCTGAGCCCCACGCGCATCTTGATCTCGCTCAGGCCCGCCCTGCGCCGCAGCGCCATCTCATCCACCCTGCGCTGTCCGTCCCCACCCTGTCGCGCCCGCGCCAGCACTTCGCGCAGCCGCACCAACCCCCGCGCATCGGGCGCATCGTTGCGGATGAACCACTCCTGCAGCGCCCGATCGACAGGGCTGTAGATCAGCAAGCAACGCGCCATGCGCCCGTCGCGGCCGGCACGGCCGGCCTCCTGGTAGTAGGCCTCCAGGCTGCCCGGAATGTCCCAATGGATGACGGCCCGCACGTTGGCCTTGTCGACCCCCATGCCAAAGGCGTTGGTGGCCACCAACACCCGCACCCGGCCCTGCACAAACCGCGCCTGCACCTGGCGCCGGGTCTGCGGATCGAGGCCGCCGTGGTAAAAGGCCGTGGGCAGACCGGTCACCTGCCCGATAACGTCGGCCAGCTCCTCCGCAGCCCGCTTGGTGCCGGTGTAGACGATGTAGGTGCCCTCGGCCTCCCTGGGCAGCGCATCCAGCAGGCACTCGAGCTTGGCGTCCTCATCGCTGGCCAGGGCCACCTCGAAAAAGAGGTTCGAGCGATTAAAGCCCGTCACCAACCGCTCCGCAGCCGGCAGGCGCAACTGCCGCACAATGTCGTCCTGCACCGCCGGTGTGGCCGTGGCCGTGGCGGCCAACACAGTAGGCCGCCCCAACGCCTCCCACGCCTTGTGGATCTCCAGATAGCTGGGGCGAAAGTCGTGCCCCCACTGCGAGATGCAGTGCGCCTCATCCACCGCCAACAGGCCCACCTGCTCGGCCGGCAGCGCATCGGCAAAGGCCACGCTCTGCAGCCGCTCCGGCGCCACGTACACCAGGCGGTAGCGACCCGCCCTCAGGTTCCGCAGCACCCTCTCCTGCTCCTCGGCGCCCTGCAGGCTGTGCAGCGCGGCCGCCGCTACCCCCCGCCGCTCCAGCGCCTGCACCTGGTCCTGCATCAAGGCAATGAGCGGCGAGATGACGAGCACCAGGCCCCAGCCATCCAGAACGGCCGGCAACTGGTAGCAGAGCGACTTGCCCGACCCGGTAGGCATCACCAGCAGCGTGTGTCGCCGGGCCAGGACGTGGCCAAGCGCTTCCTCCTGTCCACGCCGAAAGCGGCTGAGACCGAAGTGCTGGCGGAGGGCATCGGTCAGGCACTGGTGCGAGTCGGTCACGGGGTTGATTCCTTCAAGGGGTGGTGTTTCCACGCCTGCAACAATATGCTATAATACGGATAGGCGTGCCCGCGCCCTGGCCGTAGGCCAAGGCCCCGGGCACAGTCTGACACAGCTTTTCGAATCTGTCAATGCCCGGTGCCCCGGTTTCCAGCCTGGTGGCTGTGTGGTCGATCACATCCGCTGAGAGCAAGAGGAGACCGGCATGCGCAACTATGACCTGGTCAACAGGCTCCTGTTCGTGGCCATCATCCTGCTCATGGTCCTGGTGGCCATGGCCATCCTCTATACCTTCCTGACCTTTGGCGTACTCGGCCTCATCGGCGCGCTGATCATCGGGCCCGCCTCAGTGTTCATCACCATCACCTTCTTCCGCGCCAACACACAAGTCGTACAGGAAGGCACAGTCAAAGTCATCGAGCGCCTCGGCGCCTTTAGCCGCATCCTCTACCCCGGCTCGTCACTCTTGCTCGACCCCTTTGACAAAGTACGCAGGACGATCGAGACCAGCGAGCAACTGTACGATTTCATCGCCGACGAAGTGCTCGTCGGCAGCTCGGCCACGCCCAGGCTGCGCATGCTCGTGCGCTACCGCATCCTGCGGCGTGAGGTCAACGGCCGCGAGATCGCCGACGAACAGGCCATCTACCGGGCGACCTACGAAGTCGACGACTGGAAAAAGGCCACCGAGCGCCAGGCCGAGGCCACCCTGCGCGACGTGCTGGGCGAGACCGGCTGGCGCGACGAGTTCATCGGCATCACGGCCGAGGGCGACACCGCCATCGCCCGCCCTCGCTCGCGCCTCAACGCCAAGGTGCGCTACCTGCTCGACCAACAGACCCAGCGCTGGGGCGTGACCATCACCCGCTGCTCGGTGCAGGTCCTCCATATCGATTCCTCCTCCCTCGACAGCGCCTTTGCCGTCCGCCGGGCGCGCAAGCGGGCCGAAATCGCCTCGATCGACGCCCAGAGCGAAAAGGAAGTCGCCATCCGCCGCTTCGAGGCCGAGCTGGCCAAGATCAAGATGCAGGCTGCGGCCATCCGCGAGGGCCTGCCCACCGTCGATTTCGTCGCCCTCAAGTGGATCGAGGCCATCGAGCGCCTGGCGCAAGACCCCCAGTCCAAGTGGGTCATCCCCGTCGAGTTCCTGGAGACCGTGCGCCAGATCACCGGCATCATGCAACAGCGCGCCAACGGCGGCCTCATCGCGCCCCCCTCGCCGGGGCCGCAGGAGCCGGGTGAGGAGGGGTGAGACGTGAGGCGTGAAACGTGAAACGTAAGACGTAAGAAGTGTTGCGTGTTGCGTGTTGCGTAAAACGTGAGACGTGAAACGCAAAGCGTGTTCCGTTGCTCGCCCCAGCAAATGCCCCGGCCGGCAACGGAACACGCAACACGCAACACGTCTTACACTTCACGTTTCACGTTTTACGTTTCACGTCCCACGTCTCACGCTCCCACCGCCAATTGCGCCACCGTCACGCCTTCGCCACCCTCCTCGCGCACGCCCGCCTGATAGCTGCTGACCAGCGGGTTCTTGGCCAGCGCCTCGCGCACCGCCTGGCGCAAGGCCCCGGTGCCCTTGCCGTGAATCACGCGCACAAAGGGCAGCCCGGCCAGGTATGCGCTGTCGATGTACTTGTCCAGCTCGACCAGCGCCTCCTCGGCGCGGCGGCCGCGCAGGTCCAGCTCCATGCCCGGCGCCGGCGACTCCGTGGCCACTTGGGTCACCACCACCTCGCCCTTGCGCTCCGGCGCGCGGTGCCGCAGCTCCAACTCGGCCACCCGCGTGCGCAGGCGAAAGCTGCCCACCTGCACCTCCGCCTCGTCGCCCGAGAGCGACACCAGCTCGCCCGTCTGCCCCAGGCTGGCCACGTGCACCGTATCACCCACCTGCAGCGGCCCACCCGGCGCAGGCGGGGCCGGCGCAGGCGGCGGCGTGGGCAGCGCTTCCTTTTCCAACTGCCGCACCCGCTCGGCCGCCTGGCGCAACCAGTCCTGCGTCAGCGTCTGGGCGGCCAGCCCGGCCGAGATCGTGCGCAGCTCGGCGCGCACCGCCTCCAGCTCGCGCTGTACCTGCGCGCGCGCCTCTTCCACCACCTGCCGCCGGCTCCGGTCGATCTCCGCCAGCTCACGGGCCAGCGCAAGCCGCTGTCGCTCCGCCTCGGCCTCGTTCTCCCGTGCACGCGCCAGCGCCTGCTGCGCCGCCTCGCGCGCCGCCTTGATCTCCGCCAACAGCGCGTCGGCCTCCAACGCCTCCGGCGCCACCAGCGCCCTGGCCTCGTCGACGACCTCCTGCGGCAACCCCAGCCGCTTGGCAATCGACAGCGCATTCGAGCGCCCCGGCAGGCCGATGGTCAGCACATAGGTCGGCGACAGGGTCTCGACGTCAAACTCGACCGAGGCATTCGACACCCCGGGCGTGGCATAGGCAAAGAGCTTCAGCTCCGAGTAGTGCGTGGTGGCCACGGCCAGCAACTTGCGCTCCAGCAGCCTGCGGATAATCGCCCGCGCCAGCGCCGACCCCTCCACCGGATCGGTGCCCGCACCCAGCTCATCGAGCAACACCAGCGAGCCGGCGCCGGCTTGGCGCAGGATGTCGATGATCGTCCTCATGTGCGACGAAAAGGTCGAAAGGCTCTGCTCGATCGACTGCTCATCGCCAATGTCGGCATAGACGCCGCTAAAGACCGGCAACGTCGAGCCGTCGTCCACCGGCAGGTGCAGCCCCGCCTGGTGCATCAGCGACAGCAGCCCCACCGTCTTGAGTGCCACCGTCTTGCCACCCGTGTTGGGGCCTGTGACCACCAACACGTCAAAGTCGCCGCCCAGCCAGACATCGATCGGCACCACCGTCTCCGCCGGCAGCAGCGGATGGCGCGCCTTGAGCAGGGTCAGCGGGCCCTTGGGCTCGGGCTCGCCCAGCGGCTTGCCCGCCTCCCACAGCCGCGGCTCCACGGCTCGCAACTCATAGCTGTAGCGCCCCTTGGCGAAGGCCAGGTCGAGCTCCGCCAACACCTGCACCGTGCGCTCCACCAGGCCCCCACACTCGGCCAGCTGCCCCGTCAGAGCCGACAGGATGCGCTCGACCTCGTGCTGCTCCTCCAATTCGAGCTCGCGCCAGCGGTTGTTCAACTCCACCGTCGCCAGCGGCTCCACAAAGAGCGTGGCCCCGCTCGCAGACTGGTCGTGCACAATCCCCTGCACGCGCCCCTTGGCCTCCGCCCGGATCGGAATCACATAGCGCCCGCCGCGCTGCGTGATCAGCGCCTCCTGCAGATAGGGCGCCAACTCCGAGCCGAGCAAGCGCTGCAGACGCTCCATCAGCCGGTCGCGCGCCCCGGCCAACTCGGCGCGGATGCGCGTCAGGGCCGGGCTTGCCGCATCCACCACCTCAGCGCGGTCGTTGATGCAGCGGCCGATCTCGTTCACCAGGTCGCTGCACTCCTCGATCCACTGCGCGCGGCCCGCCAGTCGTGGGAACGACGCCCCCAGCCGGCCCAACGTGCGCTTGAGCGAGCGGCCCACGATCAGCGTCTCGCGCACCTCCAGCAGATCCGCCGGCAGCAGCATGGCGCCCATATAGGCGCGCTGCACCAACGGCCGCACGTCGCGTGCGCCGCCCAGGCTCACATCGGGCTTGACGTCCTGCAGCCTGCGCGCCTCGCTCGTCTCCTGCTGCCGCTCGCGCACCTCCGCCGCCTCGACTGCAGGCTCCAGCGCCAGCGCCAGCGCGCGCCCCGCCGAGAAGCTGGTGTGCCGCGCCAGCCGCTCCAGGACCTTGGGGTATTCCAGCGTTTCCAGGTACTTGCTTTCCATGATCGCGATTCCCGACCCACAAAAAGGCCCGCAGAGCTGCGGGCCTGATAGACTGTGCTACTCCTATGTCAGACTGCATTATCCCATAGAATCAGCCTGCCGTCAACCACAAAGCAACATGCACATATGGCACACAATGCTAATCCTCCGCCAACACAATGATGCGGTCCCCCGGCGCAAAGGTGACCCGGGCCGACTTTTCCGGGTTCAGGTACACGCCATAGGCCTTGCTCGCATCCGCCGCCTCCGCCCGCACCCGGTAGCCCACCGCCACCTGCTGCCGCTGCGCCGCCGCCTCGACGACAGTGTAGAAATTCAGCGGCCGGCCGGTCTGCACATAGTCCTCTACAGGCTTGAGGTACAGCTCTGCGCCCTCCGGGTCAAACAGGTCGGCAAAGACCGCGGCCAGCCGCCGGTTCTCCGCCAGTTGGGCCAGCATCAGGCTGACCAGCCGGTCGCTGACGATGAAATCGTCGGCGCGGGCCACCTCGGCCAGCTCGCGGTTGCGCACATCCAGCATCTCGCTGACGACCGCGAACTGCCGGCCCACCTGCTCGGCAATACTGCGCAGGTGCAGCAGCGTGATCAGCGTGCGTGCGTCGGCCTCCTGCACACTGAGCCGGTCGGAGTAGCTGAGCACGATGATGTGGTCAAAGGCCTCCGGCTCCAGCGACAGCAGAGTGCGCCGCTCGGTGGTATCGCCCTGGCGAAAGGTCACAGTCTGCCGCTTCAGCCCCGCATACTCGCGCGCGATGACGGCGCCGGCCTCCTCGTCGTCGGCCACCACCAACACCTCCGAGCCCTCGGGCACATACTCGTCCAGGTGGTTGAGCACCGCCGCCATGCGCCTGTTCCAGCCCAGGATCAGCGTGCGCTCCGGCGCCTGCTCTACAGGCGCAGGCTCGCGCATCGCGTCACGCTCGATCCCATAATCGCTCAGGCCCGACAGACGCACAGTGTCGTCGTCCTCCGAGATGGCGATGATCTGGTCACCCGGCTCGATGCGCGCGTCCATGGCCGGGTTGAGCTGCACGCGCCCATCCTTCGTGCACAGGCCGATCACCGCCGAATCCTCGTAGGCCAGCAGGGCCTCGTGGAAGGTCTTGCCCACCAGCCCCGGCTCCTCCTGGAAGTACACCTCGTCGCCGCCAAAGTCCAGCAGGTCGGTATAGACCACCGACAGGCCCGACTGCCGGCAGGTCTGCCCGGTGATGCGCGAGATGAGGTCGTCGGCCACCACCAACTCTACCTCGTCGCCCCCCGCTATGCGCGCCACCTCCACGTTGCGGCGATCGTGCAGCTCGGCCACGACGTGGTAAGGCTCCGCCCGGCGCTCCGGATTGTTCGTAATGGCCAGCAGCGTCTTGATGACCTGGGCATCGGGGTCGCTGCTCTCCGGCGAGAGGATGACGATCGAGCGCGCCGCGCGCAGGTTGACAATCTCCAGATCGGCCAGCTCGATGGGGCTGCCCCGCCGGCAGACCAGCCGCGTACGGCCCATATCGCCCACCTTGCTCGCGATCTCGTCCTCCATCTCCACCTTGTCCTTATCGGCCAGGATGGTGATGCAACTGCGCGCCTGGTTGGCGTTGGCGGCCACCAGCTCTTCGACGACGGTGAACACCTGCGAAGACCAGCCCAAGATGACGGTGTGTCCCTCTTCGACCACCAGCGAGCGGCCCTTGCGCAGCTCTTCCAGCTTGCCCTCGATGCCACTGGTCAGCACGCCGATCAGGGTGCTGACGATAAAGATGCCCCCAAGGGTCACGCCAAACATCGCGGCCAGGAATGCCCAACTGCCCGTGTCGCCGCCCATCGTGCCCGGGTCGAGGGTGCGCATCAGGCTCATCCAGGCCACCTGCATAAAGCTGAGGGGCTGCCCGTCTTCGGCCGCCGGCGCGATGCCTGTGAGCACCACGACGAGCGACACTACGAGCACGAGGAGCACCGAGAGGGCGAACAGCCAGCCGATGAGCGCAACAGCGCCCCGCGACATGGTGTTGTCAAAACGATAGCGCAGCCGGTCGGAGAAGGATACTCGTCGCATAGGGCTCACCTCGGAGATGGAAAGGTTGGAGTGGCGGGATGGTAGCGCTCGTTGCGCGCCATTATGCTCCAGTTGCGCCGGTTGGTCAAAGGAGGATTCTTGGGGACTTGCAGCCTGCACGTTTTGTTCCCTACGCGCATCGGGTATACTCTTGAGCAGACCGCCCGCGTGGGAGCCGGCTCTGCCGGGCCACAGAACACCGGCCAGAGCCACTATAGGAGAGCGATATGCCCCGCTACTGCAAGGCCAACCGCGACGAGATCATGGCGCAGGTGCGCGCCCGCCTGCTCGAAGCCGCACTCGAAGAGTTCGCCGCCCACGGCTATGCCCAGGCCAACATCAACCGCATCTCGCGGGCCGCCGGCTTTGCCCAGGGCACGGTCTACAACTATTACCCATCCAAGCGCGCCCTCTTTGAGGCGCTCATCGCCGACATTGCCACGCGCCAGTCGGAGCTCATCCTGCAGGGCACAGCCAGCGCGCCCGACCCCCTCACTCGCCTCGAACGCTTCCTGGCCACCGGCCTGGCCTTCGCCCAGGGCTTTCCCGCCGCCTCTCAGGTCCTCGTCGCCGCGCTCTACGGCGCCGACCCCGAAGCGCGCACCCTGGCCCAGCGCGCCTACGACCCCCTCGCCGCCTACGTCGAGCGCGAGATCATCCGTGCCGGCCAGCAAGAAGGCCTCCTGCGGCCGGGCGACCCCCGGCTCGCCGCCGCCGCCGCCCTTGCCATCGGCATCGCCCTCTTTCAACGAC
>MTKY01089804.1_pt1 | contig 14976 bp, 12 predicted proteins | sample 1042731 | NCBI WGS metagenome assembly MTKY01 (sample SAMN06212206, study PRJNA360538) | anaerobic digester metagenome | biome: Wastewater treatment plant; material: sludge; isolation source: anaerobic digester fed with sludge from wastewater treatment plant | place: Denmark: WWTP Soeholt ... | reverse complement strand
GTCCGATGGGCGGACAGGTCGCGGGTGAGGCTGTCGGAAATCGGCTTGCCCGGTTCCTCGTCCTCGTCGCCGTCCTCCGGCTGCTTGTCGTCGCCCATCTGCGGCTCGGTCGCATCGCCTTCTTCCGGCTCCGGCTGGGGGTCCGCCAGCGCCTCGTCCTCGGCCCGAACGAAACCCGGCTCGATCCTGACCGTGCCATCATGGTTTAGGACCACGAACGCGCCGCCGTGGGCGATCACGTTGGCGTCGTAGGCGTAGCGCTTGGCCGAAATAGCGTCGATCTCGTCGGACACCGCTTCCAGCTTCGCCGCCACGTCCTCGGGCATCTCGTCATAGGACGAATAGCCTTCGGCAAGCTCATCGTGCTCGGCGGACAGGGCCTCCAGCCGCGCCTCGTCCTCGTCGGACAGAGGAACCGACCGCGGATAGAAGCGCCGCATCCCGTGGGCATGGGGATAGTCGATATGCGCCTCGGCCCATTTCCAGCCCTCGGCCTGAACCTGCTCGGCGACCTCCCGCAGCTTCTCGGCGGCGAGCATATCGAGCAAGCCCGCATCCTCGAAGAACCCGCCCCGGTCCTCGCTGAACAGGTCGCGGATGATGTTGCCGCCCGCCTCGACATAGGCGTCCGCCCCGACGAACAGCGCGCGCCGGTCGGTCGCCGGAACATTGCTCGCGGTCATGTCGCGCCGGATGATCCACGGTTCACGGTTATGATGCAGGTTGGCGAAAACCTGCTCCTGCCGGTCATGGTCGTCGGTGATGGCGAAGGCCATAAGCTGGTCCAGCGTAAGGCCGTCCTCGCGATAGACCTGCAACAGCTTCGGGCTGACAGCGCCAAGGCGAAGGCGCTGCTTCACCACGCCCGCCGACACCCCGAATCGCGCGCCGATCTCCTGCGCGCCCCATCCCTTGCCGTCCGCAAGCTCGCGGAACCGCTCGAACTGGTCGGCAGGGTGCATCGGGGTCCGGGTCACGTTCTCATCCAGACTGATCTCGGACGGATCGTTGGCGGTATCGAGCCAGCAGCGAACCGGCTCGGATTTCTTGATCTGCTTGCGCTTGGCGCGCAGCAGCATCGCCAGCCTGCGGCCCTCGCCAGCGGTGACGAGGTAATAGCCGGTCGGCGTCCCGTCCTCCTTGGTCTCCGGCTCGACGACAAGGTTCTGGATCAGTCCCTTGTGCTGGATCGAAGCGGCCAGCGCCTCAATAGCGGCTTCCCCGTGCGGCACCTTGCGCGCGTTCTTGGGGGACTTCTTGAGCTTGGCGAGCGGCACGAACATCTCGACGCCCGACACAGGCTCGGCGGCAACGGTTTGGGTAACAACGTTCATCACACTTCTCCTTCAAACCACACTCACCCCGGAATGGGGTGGGCGGCGAAGAAGCGGACCGGCAGGCCCGCCGGCGGAGCCGGGCAGCATCCGAAAGGACCGGAACGCAGAGGAGGTAAGCGCGCCCCGCGCGCGTTGCGGCCCGGCGCGGCGGGCCTAAAGGGAAGCGTCGCCTACCCCACCGACGGGGAGAGCTACAGCAGCGCGATCGGGCCGGCGCAGCCCTGGCCCGATCTCCGCAGCTTGAAAGAACTGCAATCCGCAGGGCGGATTGACCGACCGGCGCGCCAGCGCCGCCCCGCCATGCTGATCGTCACCCGGCAGGGTCGAAACCCGTCAGGGGTTCGGTTGGGGCGCAGCGGAGATAGAGCGGCGGTCCCGCAGGGAGGCGCCAAATTCCCGGCGGCAGCAGGTCCAGAAATCGAGACCCAGTTCAGAAACGCAATGGTCTGAAAGCCGAAGAAGAGGACGGAACCGCCCTACGCCGCGATCGCCCGAAGTGCCTTATCCATCGAAAAGTTTCCCGTCGTGCCGTCTTCGAACGTCACGCCGAAACATCGCGTGGTGTAGCCGGGGCCGCGATCATGCACGGGATAGAACGAAGCTGGCGCTGACGGCAACGGCCAGTCGGTCTTGGCGCAATAGGCGACATAGGTGGCCTGAATATCTGCGAACTCGTTGCCGGAGAAAGCCTGCTTCAGCTCTTGGCCGTTGAGGATTTCCGCGAAATGCTCCTTTGCGGCGGTGACGGTCGGGAATGTCCTTCCGGTGCTGAGCGTCACTGATTTTGCCATCACAGTCTCCTGTAGTGCCTCTGCAAGCGAGTCTGACCCTTCTACTGGCGACTACACGCGCGGCGTAATGCGTGCTGCGGTTCGGATGTCGGCGATCTGGGTGCCGAGGGCCTGAAGGTTTTGACGCATATCGTTGAACACCGGCTGTTCGGCGTCGGGATCACTGATGGTCACGATCACCGTAAACGGCACGCCTTCTTCGGGCATGATCTCGCCCGCCCGCGTCAGATATTCGACGAAGAGACGCCAGTTCGAGGATGGACCCACTCCCTGCGGGAAGGTTTTCGCCAAGACCTTCACCGGGCTCCATTTGAGATCGTGCTCGATGCGCTCCGCCTCGATCGGAGGAGCCTCCCGCCGTGACGGGAGATAGAGCGGCTCAAGCCGCCCCTTCCACCCGCCATTGGCCTGTTCCTGCTGCAAGACAGCGTTAATGTTGACGCGCACGAACTCCGATCCGAACCGGGCATCGAGCGGGGGCGTGGAGACGAGCGTAATCTTCGCGCGGCCACGGCACTTGCCTCCGGGACCGACCAGCGACGCCGGCCACTGGAAACGGAAGTTGATTTGCTGGTCCCGTTGGATGCGCGACGCGAAGACGAGAGTGATTGTGTGGTCACCCGTTTCTAGGATGCGGTCGGCCGAAGGCGGCATTCCGAACCCCGCCATATGCTTGGCGATCGGCGCGAGTGCCTTGACCTGCAAAGGAGTCGGCATTTCGGCATGATGAACGAGCAGGCCGATCAGGGTTTCACGCGAGACCTCACCCTCAATGGCGTGATCCAGGACAGCGGCCGTCTTCGCTGCAAGGGGCGCGGCATAGCTAGTCCCGCAGCCATCGACGATGGTCCCATCCGGCAAGATCGAGAAAAGCCCGTGGCCGAGTTCAGGGTGCTGGGAACCCGCGCCACCGATGTGCGCCAAGTCGGGCTTGACGCCAGCGCGAAGTCCCGGGCCACGTCGGCTGTAGCGCGTCGGTGCGAATGGAAGGCACCCGTCATGGCCGGGCGGGTTTAGAGCCGCCACAGCGACATTGCGCGCGCTCTCGGCCGGCGTAAGCAGGCCATCGTTGCGGGCGGTGGCGAGGTTGGCGAGTGCGGCCGTGGCATCGGCAGGCCATTCGGGGCGAAGGTCTTGCTGCTGTATGTTGCCGGCCGAAATGAAAACGATCGCGTTGTTGCTCTCAGCGATCTGATCGAGCCGCGCTGCGTGGGGACTGTAACGATCTGGCGCCGCCGGCTGAAGAATATTCAGGCTCATGTTGAACACGCGCACCCCATGTCGAGCGCGGGCGTCCGAAATGGCTGTCTCCATTTCATCGAAGAATTGCGGCAAGCCATCAGGATAATAGGAGGCGAAGGCTCCGGCTTTGCGTTCGTTCGGGAAGACTGCGACGTCGACCAGCTCCGCGCCGTCGGGCTCAGGGCAAATTTCCGCGCCGTTAAGCGCACCTCCCACCGCAGCCAATCCGCCGATGAACGTCCCATGCGCAAGGTCGGTATCTTCTTCCGCAAGAACGTCCCACCGATCGATGACCCAGTCTGACAGCGCTTCGCCGATTCCGCCGTCGATGATCCCGAGCCGAGGATGACTGCGGCGGCTGTCGCGGGCGGGAATGGTGACATCGGCAGGCCGCGCGCGCACGATAGGCGTGCTGACGGCCCGCACGACAATGCCTGGCAGTTCGATCCGGCGCACAAGCGGATGGCTGTCAAGGAAGGCGAGCAGCCGGGCGTGGCGACTCACGTCTGGATTGAATGCGACAAGCTCTCGCCGCCGCTCGCTGACCGGGGCATCATTCAGCCGTAGAACCGGCTGATCTCCAGACTGATCCAGTCGGACAGAGAGGATCGGCTGTTTGTGGCGACGGTTCGGCAAGCGTTCGACTGCGAGGCCGCGATCCAGCGCGGCGAAGCCGGCAACGAAGCTCTCGACAAGGCGCCGATGGCTCGGGTCGAGGCGGTCCCACTCCGAGCGCGGCGGCGGGCTGTCGAACAGTTCGACCTGATAGCTGCTGCCGGTCATCGGATTGGAGAGCCACGCCACAGCCTCATCGACCGAGAAGTTGCGCCGATCGCTCGGCCCATAGAGTTCGATCCGGTCAATGGCGCCGGTCTCGCTCTTTCGGGCAGACGGATAAGGTTCGTCCTTCTGCTTCTGCTCGTTGAAGCGCATTTCTGTGTGGGTTTCGGCCTTTGCGATCTCCGCGGCCACCTGGCGGAGCGTGCCGGGTCGGGCTTCGACGAGCATAACCCCGAGATCTCCGGCGCCAACGACAGGAGTGCGATCGTGCCGAAACAGGCTGGCGATCGGGCGATGGCTCTTGGCCCAAGCCTCGCGACGAAGGATGACCTTTACGAAGCCGACATCGCCTTGTGCTTGGGCGCTGAGAACGCCAGCAATCGTGTCGATCTGGCTCATCAGCGCGGCGCGATGGGCGGTGAACTCGGCATCGCGGTGAGCGAAAAAGTCCTTCCGGCCGCCTCCGCCACCAGCGTCGCGCGCCTCCTCATAGTTTTCAGGATTGAGGACGATCTGAATGGGACTAGCCATTTAGCGTCTCCCCATCACCAGACTTGGCCGCTCGGCCGAGTTGACGGCTGACCGTCGATTTATCTTTGCCGGCAATCTCGCCGATGTCGGCCATCGAGAAGCCGAGGATCGGATCATCTCGCATGGCCCGAAATAGATTGCTGGAATCGTCGAACAGCAGCGCGCGGCGTTCACTTTGCACCCGAGCCGCGTTCAGCGTGGCGAATTGGCGGAGCGTATCGAGTAGCCCGCGCTTGTCCTCCTCGCGAACGGTGGTGGCCTTCTTATAGGTGCGCACGAGAGACTCGATCTCAGCGCCGGTCGAGCCCTCGGTGAACCATGCGATCAGGCGCAAATGGATGTCCGGGGCTTTTACCGGCGGCATGAAATGCGCGGCGATCGCCTTTCGCATCTCGAAGTCGGGCTTGGGAATCTCAAGCTGAACCTCGAAACGCCGCCAGACGGCCGTGTCCAAGAGTTTCGGGTGATTGGTGATGCCGATCGTGAAGCCGACATCGCGGCGCGTATCGAGATTCTGCAGAAGCGCGTTCACGACGCGCTTGATCTCGCCAACTTCCTGCGGATCGTCCCGAACTTTCGCGATCGCATCGAACTCGTCGAGCAGAAGGATGCAGCGGTGGCGGTTCGCGAAGGCGAACAGGTTCCCGATATTGCGTGCGGTCGTGCCGAGGAACGACGATACGAGCCCGTCCAGCTTCACCAGCACGACGGGAAGATCGAGCTGTTGCGCGATCCAAAGCGCAAGCCTGGTCTTTCCCGTCCCCGGAGCACCGTAAATAAGACAGGTCTTGGAAGGCCGAATGTCGATTTCCGACAGTGCGTCGAAGTTGGCCCATTCTTCGATAATGGTCTCAATGGCGTTACTGACGGTCGTGTTGAAGAGCGGCGCGGTCGGTTGAATGTCCGCCGGAAAGAGAATCTCCGCCAACGGCGCGGCTGTCTCTCGGTCGACCGGAACAGGCGTGTTCCGTGTCAGCGTCTCACCAGAGAGCTGCGCTTTGGAGCGCTCGATCCGGCTCGGCGAAAGCTCCTTCGTCCGATCGGCGGTCGTGAGGATGCTGGTCAGAGCGGCGGACTGCTTGGATTCCCCATCCTTAGCCAGCGCGTCACGAAGTCGCTCGACCTGCTTGCGCAGAGCGGGTGAAGCGTCGGCCATTGCCGCGCGACAGAGGGCTTGGATGATCGAGAAATGGTCCATAAGCGATTCCCAGTGGCGCGTTGCACGATCACGCCAGTATGATGCATGTATATGGCTTTGCGTTGCATATCAATAGGTGTATGGTGCGAATGTGAGGCGTTGTGGTGCATGGTGCCAACCGGCCGCTGCAAGGAGGATGAGATATGGTGCTGGCAGAACACCGGGGGATCGTGCGACCGATCGATGCTTGGTCGACAAACAGATCGTTACGATCGTGTGGAGCGCGGCGGGCGACTCGCAATGCCCGCGATTTCGTCGATTGGCGGACCACGGTGGTCGATCCGTGGGGCGAAGCATGACGCCCGCCGCCCCACGTCCCTATCTGCGCTACGCCGCGATGAAGCATTTGTGCGAGGTGTGGACACGCGGCAGCGTGCCGAGATGGCCCTTCCTCGCAAAGTCCGTCGCCGCACGCCTCGTCGCTGGGCCGAATGCCCGGATGACCTGCATGACTACACCAACCGCGTCGCGCCGCGCCGGGCTTCGCGCCGGCCGCGCGAGGATGACGGGCCGATTGTCGTCACCGACGACTGGCCGGAGCAGGTTCCGATCGGCGACGCCGAGCTGCGCGCGGTCGAAGGCCATATGCGACACGAGCTGGACAAGCTGTTCGGACCGTTGCCGTGAAGTGAGGAGTGAAGCGTCATGACCAGCGCCGCCCTGCGACGAGATGAGGATGAGGCGCCGGTCGTGGCCACCGCCCGCGCCGCGCTCTACCTGCGGGTTTCCACCGGCCGCCAGGCCGAGAGCGACCTGTCGATTCCCGACCAGCGCCGCCAAATCGAAGGCTATTGCCTGTCGCGCGGCTGGGAGGTCGCGGCTGAGTTCGTCGAGCCGGGCAACACCGCCACCGACGATCGCCGGCCGGCGTTTCAGGCGATGATCGACGCGGCGATGGTCAAGCCACCGGCATTCAACGTCATCCTCGTCCACAGCTTCTCGCGGTTCTTCCGCGACCAGTTCCAGTTCGAGTTCTACGTCCGCAAGCTGGCGAAGAACGGGGTGAAGCTCGTCTCGATCACGCAGGACTTGGGTGATGATCCGATGAGCGTGATGATGCGTCAGATCATGACGCTGTTCGACGAATACCAGTCGAAGGAGAATGGCAAGCATACGCTGCGGGCGATGAAGGAGAACGCCCGCCAAGGCTTCTGGAACGGCGCGCGGGCGCCGATCGGCTATCGCGTGGTTGCGGCAGGCGAGCGTGGCGCGAAGATCAAGAAGAAGCTGGAAATCGACCCGCTCCAGGCCGAGACAGTGCGGCGCATCTACCGCATGGCGCTCAACGGCGTCGATAACAAAGGGCCGATGGGCCTCAAGTCGATCGCCATCTGGCTCAACGAGAACAACATCCGCACTCGCGATGGCGGGCGCTGGGGCTTGGGCGCGGTGCATCAGGTTCTCACCCGCACGACCTATGTCGGCCAGCACCGCTTCAACACCCGCGATCACAAGACGAAGACACCGAAGCCGGAGAGCGAGCACGCCGTCATGGAAGTGCCGGCGATCGTGTCGGAAGCCGAGTTCGAGGCCGTGCAACGCTCGCTCAAGGCGCGCAGCCCCAAGATGATGGCGCCGATGGCGGTGGGCGGCCCGACGCTGCTCACCGGCATCTGCTTCTGCGCGTGCTGCGGCGGCGCGATGACGCTGCGCACGGGCACTAGCAGCGTCGGCCGCGAGTATCGCTATTACACCTGCTCGACGAAGGCGCGGCAGGGTGCGACCGGCTGTCCGGGCATCACCGTGCCGATGGACCGGCTCAATGAGGCGGTGGTCGATCATCTCGAAGCGCGGCTGCTCGACCCGGCGCGGCTCGAAGCTCTGATGGATCAGATCCTCGAACGCCGCGACGAATGGGTGAACCAGCGCCGCGAGCATGTCGCCGATCTTGAGCGGCGTGCGACCGAGGCCGAAGCGAAGCTCAAGCGACTCTATGATGCGATCGAGAACGGCGTCATCGACGTGAACGATTCTTCGCTTAAGGATCGCATCGCCGAGCTGACCGCGACTCGCGATCAGGCCAAGGGCGATGCCGAACGCGCGCTGGCGCATGTCGTGAAGATCGGTCCGGCGATCACGCCGGACAGCCTGCGCGCCTTTGCGACCGCGCTGCGCAAGAAGCTGCGGAACGACGACGGGACGTTCGCCCGCGACCAGGTTCGGGCGGTAGCGCAGCGGGTCGAAGTGGTGAGCCGGAAGGAGGTCCGCATCCGTGGTCTGCGGAGCGAACTGCTCCGAACGCTAACCGCCGCCTCTGGCGTAGAGGCGGCGGTGCTAGGCGTTCGTGCCTTTGAACCGAAATGGCGCGCCCGGCAGGATTCGAACCTGCGACCACCCGCTTAGAAGGCGGGTGCTCTATCCAGCTGAGCTACGGGCGCCCGGCTGCGCGAATAGCGTGGTTTGCGCGGGCTGCAAAGCGGGTTAAGCAGCGTGCCGATGTCCGAATCCGACGCTCCTTCCACCGTACCCGCGCTTGTCAGCGCGTCGAGTGTTAAGCACTTTCGCTATTACGACCTCGTGATGGCCGCTTTCGTCGCGGTGCTGCTGCTCAGCAATATCATCGGCGCGTCGAAACTGTCGATGGTTGGCGGTATGACCTTTGGCGCAGGCATCCTGTTTTTCCCGATCAGCTATGTCATCGGCGACGTGCTGACCGAAGTCTATGGCTATGCCCGGGCGCGCAGGGTGATCTGGGCCGGTTTCGGGGCGCTGATATTCATGGCGGTCATGAGCTGGGTCGTGCTCGCCATGCCCCCCGCGCCAGACTGGTGGTGCAGCGGGACCGAGGCGCTGACGCTGAAAGCCGGCGAGGCCAGTGGCAGCGGCGCGGTGTGCCAGGCGACCTATGACAGCGTATTCGGCAGCGCGTGGCGTATCGTCCTCGCGTCGATCGTCGCGTTCTGGGCCGGTGAGTTCGTCAACAGCTACGTCCTGGCGCGGATGAAGGTCGCGACGGGCGGGCGCTTCCTGTGGATGCGCACGATCGGATCAACGATCGTCGGCCAGGGGATCGACAGTCTGATCTTTTACCCCATCGCCTTCCTCGGTATCTGGGAAACCGAGCAGGTGCTGCTGGTTATGGCGACGAACTGGGCGATGAAGGTCGCTTGGGAAGCAGCGTTAACCCCCGCAACTTATCTGGTCGTGGGCGCGTTGAAACGCCGCGAAGGTGTCGATGTGTTCGACGAAGGCACCGACTTTACGCCATTCGCTGCCAAGGTTTGATCCATGACATTGATTGAAATCGCCTCGCTGTTCGAGGAACGGAAACTTTCGATCATCGAAGCGAGCGGCTTAGGCAAGGATGCGTTGCACATCTATTTCGGGCTAGCGCTGTTTCTTGCCGTCCGGCTCGCATGGCGGTGGCGCGGCGGTTGGCTTGTCGCATGGTTTGCGGTGCTGGCGATGGCCTGCGGTGGCGAATGGCTCGACATGACCGCCGAACATAGTCGCTCGACGATCCAGCCCGATGCGGCGCATTGGCACGACATCTGGAATACGATGTTCTGGCCCACAGTGCTGCTTGTCATCGGGCGCTGGCTTCAGCCGAAAGCGAAGTCCGCGGTCGACGCGCCGACCGATTTGTCAGGCGAGGACGCCGAGGGCCGCCTCGAACAGGCGTAGCCCGTCGGTGCCGCCATGCGCGCGGTCGATCGCGCGCTCGGGGTGCGGCATCATGCCCAGCACATTGCCGGCGTCGTTCAGTACCCCTGCGATATCGCGCGCCGAGCCGTTGACGCTGTCAGCGTAGCGAAAGGCGACGCGCCCGTCGCCTTCGATGCGGTCGAGCGTTGCGGCGTCGGCGAAATAATTGCCGTCGTGATGCGCGACCGGAATGTTGATTTCTTCACCAGCGTTATAGCTCGCGGTGAACAGCGACTGGCTGTTTTCGACCCTCAGCGGCACGGTGCGGCAGACAAAGTTCAACCCGGCGTTGCGCATCAGCGCGCCGGGAAGCAACTGCGCTTCGGTCAGCACCTGGAAACCGTTGCACACGCCGAGCACCGGGACGCCGCGGCCCGCGGCATCGGCGACCGCGCGCAGGATCGGCGAGCGCGCCGCCATTGCGCCCGAACGCAAATAGTCGCCATAGGAAAAACCGCCGGGCAGCGCGATGAACTCGGTGCCATCGGGCAGGTCGGTGTCGCGGTGCCACACCATCGCGGGCGCGCCACCAGTGACCTGTTCGAGCGCGACGGCCATGTCGCGGTCGCAGTTGGAGCCCGGAAAGACGATAACGGCGGTCTTCATGGCTATGGCTCCTTTTAGGGGCGCTCGATGCGGTAGTTTTCGATCACCATATTGGCGAGCAGCTTGGCGCACATCGCATCGAGATCGGCATCGCTTGTCCCGTCGGCGACGTCGAGTTCGATGAAACGTCCGGCGCGGACGTCGGCGACGCCGCCGAAGCCCAGCCCTTCGAGGGCATGGTGGATCGCCTTGCCCTGCGGATCCAGAACTCCCGGCTTGAGTGTCACATAGACATTCACTTTCATGGGCGTCGACCTTTGTAAGCGGGGTGCGGGAGGATGGGCGCGCCTATGCCCGCGAATCAACTTCCGGGCAAGGGTTGCGCAGCCTAAAAATGTCACTGTTCGAATTGCGAACCAGTCGCATCTTTCCTGTTGCGAATCCCTCGCACTATCCCTACATCATAGTTGTTGAGAAGGATTCGCACATGGTCGTCTGTGTCTGCAACGCAATAAGAGAAAGCCAGCTGCGCGATGTCGCGCGCGATGGCCAGTTGCGCTGTGCCAAGGCAGCTTATGCACAATTGGGCCGCAAACCCAAGTGCGGCCAGTGCCTGCCTTTCGCTCGCATTATCATCAGCGAAGTCGCCGCCACCGCCTGATTTTTCTTGGTTTTCTGCCATTTTGACCTTTGCTTGATGGGGCCCGGGCGCTTATAACGCGCCTATCCCATTCCCGAGACAAAATGGCAGGAACGACACCATGAAGGGCGACGAAAAGGTCATCGATTTTCTTAACGAGGCGCTCAAGAACGAGCTGACCGCCATCAACCAATATTGGTTGCACTATCGCATGCTCGACAATTGGGGCGTCGCGCGCCTCGCCAAGTTCGAACGCGAAGAGTCGATCGACGAGATGAAGCATGCCGACCAGCTTGCTGATCGCATCCTCTTTCTCGGCGGCCTGCCCAATTTCCAGATGCTCGGTCGGCTTCGTGTCGGCGAGACCGTCGAGGAAATCCTGAAGGCCGATCTCGCGCTCGAGGAAGAGGCTATCCCGCTGCTCAAGGACGCGATGGCGCACAGCGAAAGCGTGCGCGATTATGTCAGCCGCGACCTCTTCGGGTCGATCCTGGCCAGCGAAGAACATCATGTCGACGAGCTGGAAAAGCAGTTCGAGATGATCGAGCGGATGGGGATCGAGAATTATATTCAGCTGCAGTCGAAGCCGTCGGGCGAAGACTAAGCGGATCCCGTCATCCCGGCTTTCGCCGGGATGACGGGATCGGGCAACATCGACGGATCTGAGGGGCGCTTCCGAGCGCCTCTTTTTTGCTTGTATTTGCAACTGTTTCTCAATAGCAAGATGAGGCAGTCCCCTCCTGCCGGCCGCTGCATCTTAAAGATGCGCTTCAAAGCGGCCGGCATCCTTTCGAACCGGAAGAGGCGGACCACTTGGACCGGGAGGACGACACCATCATGCAAAGCAGCGCGCTGATCCGCCAATTGAGCGAGCAACCCCGGGTGCGCGATCTCTCGGTCGAAGCCGCACAGGCGGTTCTCGCGCTCCGTTACTGCATCCTGTGCAGCCGCAGCGAGCGCGACCCGATCCCCGAACTCGAACGGCGCTGGGGCAACATCCTGGCCGCGCGGCGCTATCGCCTCGTGGTCGAGGCGATCGGCCATGTCTGGCCGGACCCCTTTGTCGTCGCCCCGCCCTGCTGCCCGCGCATCAGTTTCGACGAGGCGCTGCTTGCGGCGATGGTGAGCGCTGCGGCGCAGCGCGACCGGCCACAGTTCGACTTGCTGACCGCCGAGATGCTGGGCGGCGACGCGCGCGAGATGATCTTCGCCGCGCTGGAGAATTTCATCCGTGCGCAAAAGCCGGAGCGGATCTAGCATAGCAAAAATGGGAGATTACCCATTGCCGTTATGAGTAGGAAACCGACGTCTTACAGCTTCGTCATCGCGGACTTGATCCGGGATCCACGGCGACAGCGCAGCTATGGATCCCGGATCAAGTCCGCGATGACGATAAGGCGAATATCCTCCCTGTCGCGCAGCGATGGGAATGATAAACGGCAGCATCGGTCGTTAGCTGAGGCTCGCCCCCTACTTGCCAACCTTGTCGCTCACCGCCTTGATCACCAGCGCCTTGTCGTCGACCAGATAGCGCCTGGCTAGCAGCTGCAACTCTGCCGGCGTCGCGGCTTCGACTTCGCCAATCCCCTTGCGGCTGCGGTCTAGGCGATCGGTCTGGCTCGTCGCCTCGGCGACATAGTTCAACCAATAGGCGTTTTCACGCCGCGATTTGGTCATCGCTTCGACCAGTGGCTTGCGCGCGCGGTCGAGCAGGTCGGCATCGACGGGGGCGTCGCGCAGCTCCTTGGCGATCGCAAAGATAGCGGCGCGCGTTGTCGCCAGATCCTTGTGATCGACATTGCTTGCGGCGAAGAGATGGCCGTAGCCTGGAAATTCGTCCGACAGGCTGGCGGCCGCGCCGGGACTGTAGCTTTCCCCGAGCTTCTCGCGCAATTCCTCGGTCAGCTTCAATTGCATGACGCGCGCAAGCAGGTTGAGCCGCATCGCTTCGCTCAGGTTGCTGTCGTCGCGCGCGGGCCAGTAGACGCGCAGCTCGGCCTGCTCGGCCGGCCCCTTGTGGATCAGCGTCCGCTCGCTGCGGTCAGCCGCAAATTCACGCACCCGCGCCTCGCGGCGCAAATTAAAGGCGGCACGGCGTTCGGGCAATGCGCCAAAGGACGCCGCGATCGCATCGATCGCCGCCTGCTCGTCGATGTCCCCGACGACGCCGATCTCGATCGCGCCCTTTGCAAAGCTGTCGGCCAACACCGGTTTCAGCTGCGCCCAGTCGAGCGTCATCAGCTTGGCGAGCGGCGGGGTCTGCGAGCGCGGGTCGTCGTTGGCCAGAATGCCCCCCGCGTCGCGGCCGATCACCGCCGCAGGGGTCGCATCATTCGCGGCATATTGCTGCGGCAGCACGCGGCGGATCAGCGCAAGCCCGTCGGGGCGATAGCCGGGGTGGGTCAGAAACGCCGCCATCAACTTCGCCTGTAGCCCAAAATCTTCGGGCGAGGTCAACGCGCTGCCGCCAAACGCATCGGTGGCATTGCCGAAACTGGGGCTGACCGTCTTGCCCGCGAGGATCGAACGCAGTTCGTCGAGGCTATGCGCCTCGAGCCCGCCCAGCATCAGTGATCCCGCCAGCGACACCTTCGTCGGATCGTCGCGCGTCGCGAGCAGATTGCCGCCATCGACACGCAGCGACAGCATCACGCGGTCTTTCTGAAAATCGGTTTTTTTGATGTTGAGCATGACATTGTTTGCGAAGCGGACCCGGCGAATACCGAGATCCTCGATCCGATCGTCGCTGACGATTCGTCCCGGGGTGCCGAAATTGTCATAGGCGAAGGCCGCATTGGCAGCTTCGGTCGGCGCCGCTACCGCAACCTGGGTCGAGCTGCGCAACGCGGCGAGGATCGCGTCGGTGCCGCCGTCGATCGGCTTTTTCGCCGAAACCCGCGCGAGCGGCGCACTGAAGCCCTCCATTCGCTTGCGGAACGCCGCGGTAACCGCCGCGGCGCTGAGCGATGGTGCGGTCGCCTCAAACAACGCCTGCGACGTTTCAGGGCGGGCAAAAACGAAATCGCCCTTCGCCGCGGCAATCAGCGTGTCGGCGAGCGCATCGCTGCGCCGCGTCGTCACCCCGGCAACCGCATTGCGCAGCGCAGTACGCCGCGTCGCCAGTTGCTCGGCAACTTCGGCTTGAGTGAAGCCGTGCTCGATAGCGCGGCGCTGCTCCTGCTCGATCAGCGCCAGCGCTTCTTGCCACGCGCCCTCCTTAGTGACCGCTCCGACGGTGACCTGATCGAAGACCTTCCAGCCCGCCGCTTCACTGAAATAACCGCCCAAGATCGGCGAATCCTCGTTGAGCGCAAGCTTCGCCAGACGGCGGCTGACGATCGCTTCGCCGACATCCTCGGCAAGGCTGCGCGCGCGCTTCGCCTTGGTATCGGCTTCGTCGACCCACGGTTTGAAGGCCGCGAGGGTGACCGAATCCTGGATCGCGGGATCGATGAAATCGTCGGCCGCCGCGGCGCGCTGATAATCGATCGTGCCGATGTCAGGATTGGCGCCGGCGGCACCGCGCCCCTTCCAGTCGCCGAAACGCGCCTTGATCTTGGCCTCGACCGCCGCAGGATCGAAATCGCCGACCATCACCAGTGTCGCCCGCTCCGGCCGGTAGTAGCGATCATACAGGTCGCGCAGCCGCGCCGCTGGCGCAGTCTTTATCACCTCTTCGGTGCCCACCGGCAGGCGGCTCGCAACCTTCATCCCCTGCATCTGGAAATCGAGCTGGTCGATCAGATTGCGCAGCTGATAGGTGTCGCGGGCGCGACGTTCGGACAGGATGATGCCGCGTTCGCGATCGACCGCAGTCGGATCGATCGCGAGCTCTCCACCGGTCTCTCGCATCAGCATCAGCCCGGTGTCGATCAGATCGTCCGAAGCATTGGGCAGGTCGAGCTGATAGATCGTCTCGTCAAAGCCTGTCGACGCATTGGTATCGGCGCCGAACGCCAGCCCTTTGCGTTCGAGCAGCTTGATCATCTCGCCTTCGGGCACGTTGGTCGATCCGTTGAACGCCATATGTTCGAGGAAATGGGCCAGCCCACGCTGGTCCTCGGCCTCGGCAAAGCTGCCGACGTCGAACCGCATCCGCAGGACGACGCTGTCCTTGGGCGTGCTGTTCGCCAGCAGCGCATATTTCATCCCGTTGGGCAGCACGCCAAAGACGATGTTCGGATCGACCGGCACATCGCTGGCGGCGAAGTTCCATGCTTTCCCGGCCTCGGGCTGGATGCGTGCCGCGCGCAGCTGGTCGCGCAG
>MTKY01051831.1_pt1 | contig 14983 bp, 12 predicted proteins | sample 1042731 | NCBI WGS metagenome assembly MTKY01 (sample SAMN06212206, study PRJNA360538) | anaerobic digester metagenome | biome: Wastewater treatment plant; material: sludge; isolation source: anaerobic digester fed with sludge from wastewater treatment plant | place: Denmark: WWTP Soeholt ... | reverse complement strand
CGCCAAGTCCGGGGTGGCCTGCGCCGACTGCCACATGCCGTACGTCCGGGCCGGAAGCGTGAAGGTTTCCGACCATTGGATCCGCAGCCCTTTGACGAATATCGCCGCCGCTTGCCAAGCCTGCCATCCCCGGCCCGAGGAAGAATTGAAAACCCGGGTCAAGGACATCCAGGACAAAACAGCGGGCCTTCTGCGGAAGACGGAAACGGCCTTGCTTGCGGCCATGGACGCGATCATCAAGGCCAAAGCGGCCGGCGTTCCGGACGAGCGTTTGTCCGCTTCCCGGGCCCTGATCCGGCGCGGCCAGCTGCGCTGGGATTTCGTCTTTTCCGAGAACGGGACGGGCTTTCACAGCCCCCAAGAAGCCGCCCGCGTCCTGGCCGAGGCGATCGATTTCGCCCGGCAGGCGGAGCTGGCCGCCGCCTTACTCGCTCCGGTCGGAACCCGTTGACGATCCGCTTCGCGGCGGTCGGGAAAAAGGGCGGCCCCGTCCTCCCGGGTTCGGAGGCGAAGAGCCTTCAGAAGGGGAGGGCGCATCATTTTCATGATCATAAAACCAAATCCCCGCGGTTTTCCGATTCTTATAAAGAAAAGAATTTAAAGAAAATACAGGGGGGCAAAAAGAATAATTCTAGATAAATGTAACATTAATGTTATTATATATAACGCATATGATACTATTTGAGTCACAAGGGTTAACAATGAACAAATTGAAGATATTGGTTTCAGCGATCGTCGAGATCGCTCTGGCGATGCTCACGATCGGTTGAGTCCCTCCGAGAAAACAGGAACATGAAAAGGAGACTACCCATGACCCCGATAAATAAAATCGACGAATTCGAGCGGACGCACCGCGGCGTCCCTATGCGGTTTGTCGCGGTCTTCCTTTTTTTCTCCGCGGCTTGGCTGGTCCGTTTCGTCGTCCGGACCATCGGCCCTCCCCCGGAATGGCTGGACATCGGGTTCGCGGTGATCCTCATCCTGACCCTCCCCGCCCAGTTTTACAGCGTCGTCCGCTTGAACGCCCTTCGCGAGCGCGGCCAAGCCGACGCGGAGGTGGGCGTCCTGTTCACCGACGAGCGGATTCAAGCCCAAGGCAAGGCCGCCTGGATGTACGGATTCATCGCCAGGGCCTCCGTCCTCGGCGTCATTTCCGTCTTCGCCGACCTCAAGGACACGAACGCCGTCATCTTCACGGCTCTCCGGGCCGGCTTCGGAGGGGACCCCTTGCCCTTCGTCCTCATGGAGAGGCGCTGACGTGGGCGGCGAGGAGCTCCGCAACACGATCCGCGTCCAGCGGGCGATCAAGGACTGGACCCAGGAGGAGCTGGCTCGCCGGGTCGGCGTCACCCGGAAAACGATCAACACCATCGAAAACGCCGTTTTCGTCCCCTCCACCGTCCTGGCTCTGAAAATCGCCCGGGCTTTCGGAGTGAAAGTCGAAGACGTTTTTCAGCTGGCCGATGCGCCTCCCGAATCCTGAGGCCCGGGAGCCGAAAAACCCAGGCTCGAAGCCAAGGCCGCAGACCGAACACCTCCGTGACAAAACAGCCGGGGCTTGAGCCGGGCGCGCCGTCGGCGGCTCATCCGGCCCCTCGGGGTCGCGAGCGGGAAGGCGCGGATTCCGATTCTTTAACTGAAAGAGATCTCGACGGGCCACTCGGCCAAAGCGCTGGAGGCGATTCAGGGCCAAAAGCGGCGGGCTTGCCGGCCGCCAATATCGTCCGGCTCAACGAAGGCTGTCAAGAAGAGTATGAGACGCGGGCCCGACGGGATCTTTCCAACAAGAGATCCGTACACCGGTCGAATCGGCCTTTGCGGCGGCTCGCCACCGGACGCGGCGGACAAAGAGTTTCGGCGCGCCTCAGTCGACGTTGAGGATGGTTTTCAAGCCGGCCGGGCGGCCGGAACGGCGCCGGCGAAAGCTCAACAGCGCCCGGCTTCCGGCTCACGTGATCCGCGGCCTCGTTTTACCGACGGCATTATGAAAAAAGCGGCGTAAACGGAGATCAACCGGATAGGCTCGACTCCCGCCCGCGCGCAACCTTTGACGATATCTTTCAAGACGACGATGATCTATACTTAGGTTCTCAACCGAGGGCCGGCGGGACCTCGCAGCCTGATCGAAGGCCTTCGAGGAGGAGGTTCTTGCGCCGACCCCATATCAGGACGAGACAAGCGAATTGGCTGGAGGCAAGCCATTGAAAGAAAAACAAATATCCTGCCTTTGGCAAAAAGCTCAAAATCATCTTTTACGGGCGGAAAAGCGGGTTTCCGCATCTTACGCGGACCCTTCTCATTATCGTCGGGCGAGCCTGTCGTTCCCTTCATTCGAGAGGTCAAAAAAACAACAATGACGAATTTACCCAGCTTGTCTCAACTCGTCTCCCTAAAAGGAAAACGCGCTCTCATCACCGGCGCGGCGGCCGGCATCGGCAAGGCGATCGCTGACCGCTTCGCCGAAGCAAAGGCCGACCTGGAACTCGTGGACATCGACTCGGCGGCGCTGGGACGGACCCGAGACGAGTTGTCTGAATCAGGGGGCCAGGTCAACGCTCATGTCGTCGATTTGTCAAATAAAGACCAGATCGATGCGCTGTGGAACACTCTGGATGGACACGAGCCTGATATCTTGGTCAACAATGCCGGCATCTATCCTTTCAAGCATTTCTTGGAAGCCGATGAAGCCTTCTGTCGCCAAGTCATGGAGACGAATTTGTTTTCGGTATATTGGATGTGCCAACACATGATTCAGCGCCGACGCAAGATCGGCGGCGTGATCATCAATCTCGGATCCATTGAAGCGTTGTTGCCGTTCAAGGAGGATTTGGCGCACTATAGCGTCAGCAAGGCGGGGGTGATTGCCCTCACGCGCGCCTTGGCGAAGGAGCATGCCAAGCATGGCTTCCGGGTCAATGCCATCATCCCCGGCGGCATTATCACGCGGGGAACGAAGGCCGCCGCCAAGCGATTCTTTCGTTTCCAGTTCGACCTATTGAAAACAGGCATCGATTTCAAGCGCCGGCTGCCGATTGGGCGCGCCGGCCAGCCCGACGAGGTCGCGCGCATAGCCCTTGTGCTGGCAAGCGATATGGCCAGTTATGTGCATGGCGCGGCGATACCGGTTGACGGCGGTTTCCTGGCGGCATAGTCGAGACTTCACGGCCCGCTCTTCGGGACATCACTCAAGCAAGGGCCGACAAAAAAACTCCCCCAAAGGCCCGCCCGGCTGTTTTTAAACGCAAAGGCCGGTTCAGCCCTCCGCCCGATCATACCCCGGCGCCGCCATCAGCCCTGTCTTCGCCATCAGGCCTCCCTCAAAAGGATTTGGTCCTTTGTTTAAACCGGACGCTTTCACTTTGCCTTTGCCGCGCGATTCGATTCCTTGACACAATCCCCCGCCGGCGATACGATCTTTTTCCTCCGATGCCTTTTTTAATTCCTACCTTAACGAGGTGCCGCATGTTCCGGAAAAACGCCGTCCTCCGCCTGTTGGCCGCGTCGCTGCTGCTCGCCGTCGCCGCCGCCGCCCAGGACAAGCCGAAAGATAAGGGGATATTCGCCGAGCCCAAGAATCCCTTCTGGGAGGAAATCGCCAAGACGACCGGAGAATTCGGAAAGGCCGAGCCGGCCCTTCCCCGCCGGGCGTTCATGGTCGACCTGGCCGGATTCGCCGTCCCGAAAAGCCTGGAAGGCTTCAAGGCGGCCTGGCATAATCCCCCGGTCTCCCAGGGGAACACGAACACCTGCTGGAGCTTCGCCACGACCTCCTTCTTCGAATCCGAGGTCTACCGGGTCCACGGAAAGAAAGTCCGGCTCTCGGAGATGTTCACGGTCTACGCCGAATACCTGGAGCGGACCAAGCGGTTCATCCGCGAGCGGGGGGATTCTTACGTGGCCGAGGGATCCGAGGGCAACGCCGTCACCCGGAATTGGAAAATCTACGGCTGCATGCCTTGGGAAGCGTTTTCCGGGCTGAAGCCCGGCCGGAAGTTCCATGATCACTCCAAGCTCATCGAGGAAGTCAAGGCCTATCTCCATCATGTCAAGGCCGCCGGCGCTTGGAACGAGACCGCCGCCCTCGAGACGGTCCGGGCCATTCTCGACGCCCACATGGGCACCCCTCCGGAGAAGTTCACGGTCGAGGGACGGGAATACACGCCCCGGTCCTACCTGCGGGACTATCTGAAGATCGATCCCGACGATTACGTCGACGTCGTGTCCTACCTGCAGCAGCCCTTCGGCCCGAACGTCGAGTACGAAGTGCCGGACAATTGGTGGCACAGCAAGGATTACGTGAACGTCCCCCTCGACACTTTCATGAAGATCCTCAAGAAGGGCTTGGCCGCCGGCTGCACGATGAGCATCGGCGGGGACGTCTCCGAGCCGGGCAAGAACGCGGAGAAAAAGGTCCACATGATTCCGACCTTCGACATCCCCGCGGAATTCATCGACGACAACGCCCGGCAGTACCGCTTCGGCAACGGGACGACGACCGACGACCACGGCATCCACCTCATCGGATACAAGGAAGACGGGGGGCGGCTCTGGTTCCTGGCCAAGGACTCCGGGTCGAGCGCATTCAACTTCGACCCCAAGGGCTATTATTTCCTGACCGAGGAGTATCTCAAGCTGAAGATCATGGACTTCATGGTCCACAAGAGCGTCCTCGAGGGGCTCGTCGAGGAGGGCCGCTGAGATGGCCCTGAGCTTGCGGGGAAAAACCATCCTGGTGACGGGCGCCTCCAGCGGCTTGGGTCTCGCCCTCAGCCGGCTCCTGGCCAAGGAGAACGTCAACCTGGCCCTGCTGGCCCGGCGGGACGACGTCCTCCGCCGGACGGCGGCCGAGCTTCAGGATTCGGGGAGCACCATCCTTCCCGTCAAGTGCGACGTTGCCAAGCGGGAGGAGATCCAGGCCGCCTGCCGGGAAGTGAAATCCCGGTTCGGGGGCGTCGACATCGTCATCCTCAACGCCGGGGCGGCCGGCCGGGCCGGCATGGATCTCTTCGACGTCGGAGCCGCCCGGACCCTGTTCGACGTCAACGTGTTCGGAGTCGTCGATTTCATCGGCGAGCTTCTGCCCGATTTCAAAAAGCGCGGATCGGGAACCATCGTCGGCGTTTCCAGCCTGTCCGACAGCCGGGCCGTCCCGCGCAATGGATTTTACTGCGCCAGCAAGTCCGCGGTGTCGTTGATCCTGGATGCTCTCCGGATCGAGCTCAAGCCCCGGGGGGTCAAGGTCGTCACCGTCAAGCCGGGATTCGTCAAGACGCCCATGACCGAAGGCAACGACTTCAAGATGCCGTTCATCGTTTCGGCCGAGAAAGCCGCGGCCGTCATCGTCAAGGGCCTGAAAAAAGAGAAAACGTACATCCGATTCCCCTTCCTCATGCGGGTCAGCTCTTGGGTCATCAGGCTGATGCCGAATTTTCTCTACGAAATTTTCGCCGCTAAGTTTAAAAGCGGCGCGGAGAGCCAAAAATAAAAAACGCCGGTTAAGGAAGCGCCGCCCATGCCCTCGCGTCTCAAAACCACGGTCCTTGCGGCTCTCGTGATCCCGGCCGTCGGGCTCCTTTCGAGCTGCGCCGCCCTGGAGCCGTTCCTCTCCGCCCTTTCGAATCTCAAGCGGCTTCAGTTCCGGCTGGCCGACGTCTCCGATTTTTCGGTATTGGGCATCCGGATCGGGGGGAAATCCGCCCTGAACGATTTCAGCGTCGTGGACGGGATCAAGCTCGCCCAGGGATTCACGGCCAAACGCCTGCCGGCGGAATTCGTCCTCCGCGTCGAGGTCCGCAATCCCAACGACGGCACGGGCGGATCGCCCCGGACCGTCTCCACGCTGACCGCTTTGGAAAGCCGCCTCCTCATCGACGGCACGCCGACGGTCGTCGGCAATATCGACCAGGCCGTTGAGATCCCCGGTACGGGCCGAAACACCGTCATCCCCGTCCGGATGACGATCGATCTCTACGAATTCTTCGCGGCCAAGGGCTACGAGGGGCTACTTCACCTCGCTCTGGCCTTGGGCGGGGCCGAGCGCGACGCCGCCCGCGTCGCCCTCGACGCCCAGCCCACGGTCACCACTCCCCTGGGCCCGATCGTTTATCCCGGCCGGATCACGATCATCAACGCCGAATTCCGCTGAGTCCGGAATCGCCGGCGCTTACTTCAGCCGGACGTCGTCGATCTCGAGCCAAAACGGGCCGGGCGTTGCCGTCGCCCCGATGGCGATCCCCATGATGTCAAAGCCCTCGAGCCCGAACTTTTCGAATGGAAGAACGATTTCCTTCCACTCCAAGCCGGCCGGAAAGATCGCGACCTTCGGAATGAAGCCGAAGCTCTGGGCATAAACCATGACGGCGAATGTCTTCCCTTCGCCCCTGGCCCGGAAGCTGAGAGCCTTTTTCGAGGAAAGATTGGCCGGAGTGAACGGCGCCCGGCCCGGCGAGAAGAGAGCCGAGGCCCAGCGGATCGGGCCCGTCTCGGAAATCTCCCCCCGGATTTTCAGGGCACGGGAGCCGCCCTCGGCTCCTCCGTCCACGGGCGAAAGCTCAACCCGGGACTTGCCGCCCATGAGGGAATCCGTGGACGCCGTCCAGCCGGCCCCGAACCGGGCGGAAACGGCGCCGTCCTCGAAATCGCTGATCAACCCATCCCCCAACCCTTCCGGAGCGGGGGCGTTTCTCTGATTTTCCCGCGCCCGCCTGGCTTCCGCGGCCGCGTTCCGCCAAGACTCCCGATCGATCCGGCGGCCGTCCTTCCAAACACCGACGATGGCCCGAGTCGCCTTGATATCAACGGTCGGATCGCCCTCGACCAAAAGAAGGTCGGCCCGACCGCCCGGGGCGATCCGGCCTCTCCCTTCAAGGCCGAATATATCGGCCGGGACCGAGGTCGCGCTTCGAAGGGCCTCAAGAGGCGTCAGCCCCGCCTTGACCAGAAGAGCGAGCTCGCCGTGAAGAGCCGCGCCGAATGCGGTGCCCGGATTGGCCGTGTCGGTCCCGGCCGGGGTCGGCACGCCGGCGTCCCGGAGCTCGCGGAGCGTCCGTTCGCTTGCGGCATACGCGCCCGGGGCGGACCGGAAAGACATCGTCTGGCCGAGCATCTGGAGGTCCTCGGGCCGAAGATAAGGAGACAGGGCGGCGTCGGAGGCGACGCCGGCCGGGTCGGGGGAGCCGTTCATCGCGGCCAGAACGGTCAAGGTGGGAATGACAAAGGCCTTGCGCGAGGCCGCGAGCCGCCCGAAATCCGGGTCGAACGCGTCATCAAAATGAAGATGAGCCAGTCCGTCGGCTCCATCCTCCAGCGCTTCCCGGCACTGCCGCAAGGTTGCGGCATGAACGACCGTCTTCCTGCCCCTGGCCCGGGTCGCGGCGATGAGGGCGGCCGCCGTCTCCCGCGAGATTGTCGGGATCGCGCGGCCGTAGGTCGATCCGTCGTCGCAGATGATCTTGATGAAATCCGAGCCTTCGGCGAGCCGGGCGTCGACCCAAGCTTGAGCTTCGACGGGAGCGGTCAAGGGCGTGACCTTGACCCCGTACTCCGTCCCATGCCCTCCGGGCGCGGTCGCCAGGATCCCGCTCGAGACGAGGTGAGCCATGGGCCGGAACCCCGCCGCTTGAGCCTTCTTTTGAGCCGCGACGAACTCGGTCGAAGTGAACATGTCCACGAGAACGGTCACCCCGAAGACGGCCGCCTCCCGGAGTCCGCTCTCATCCCAGATATGGACGTGGGAATCGATGAGGCCGGGAAGAAGCGTCCGGCCCGCCCCGTCGATGATCTCGGCGCCGGCGGGGACGGCCGCCTCCGTTCCGACGGCGGTGACCCTCCCCCGCTCGATGACGACGATCGCCGCGGGGACGACTTTTTCGCCGTCGAAAACCCGGACGTTGATAAACGCCTTCGATCCGGCTTCCGTCCCGGCCGGACCGGTCAGCGGCCCGGAAGCGCGCACGGACGCCCCCAGCAAGACCAGGGCTCCCAGAAACGCCGTCGTTGTTTTTTTCATGCCTCGCCCTTTCCTTCCCTTCCGGCCGCCCGGGGGAAAACGTCATTCTATCATAATGTCCGCCCCCCTCTCGCCGCCGGCGGCTTCGGTTCCGAATTGCGTTCGCGCCCCCCTTCAGCTATGATTTTTTCTTCAGATCCTTCCAGCCGGACCTGAAAAACGGGAATAAGGGAGACGCCATGAAGAAAGCCGTTCTTATCATCCTTCTGGCCGCGGCCGCCGCCGGATTCGGTCTCGGACAGGACGTCGTCATCAAGGACCAGACGCCGTTCGTTTATGCTTATATCGAATGCGTCGGCTCATATTCTCAGATTTCCGCGAAAATCGGCGAGTTTATGAACGAATATTTCAGCCAAGGCTTGGGATCCTTCACCGGGGTGATGGCCGTGTACCTCAACGCCCCCGGCGAGGTCCCGGAAGCCGAGCTGAAGTGGCGGATCGGCATGCCGATCGGCCGGGACATCACGCCCCGAGAGCCTCTCCGGAAAGACGATTTCGCCTATCCCAAGGTCGCCTCGTACCTCCATGTCGGCCCGTACGAGAAGGTCGGCGAAGCCTACCAAAAAGCCGGGGCTTATCTCGAACGGAACGGATGGAAAGCCGCGGGACCGCCGGTGGAATTTTACCTGAACAACCCTGAAGAAGTCCCGCCCGAAAATCTCGAGACCGAAATCCTCATCCCCGTCGAGAAAAAGTAGGCGGTCCGGGACGTCTCCCGGCGCCTCGGCCGGAAGGCGGAGCGGCGTTTCGACCCCGCCGGCTGCTTTCCGCTGGATGCGGTTTTCCGCAGGAGAAGGGTTTTCAGAAATCGCCAAATGAATATAATAGGGAGCGTTCGGAATTCTCGACAGGCGGATGGACATGACCGATTCCGGGTTCAAGAAAAACGATCCCGCCGTCTCGCGGCGGTCCTTTTTGAAATCTTCGGCGGCCGCCGGACTGGGCGCGGCCGTCGGGGGCTCCCTTCTCGCCCGGCCGTCCCCGGATCCGGCGCCCCCCCAAGCTGAATCCCCGGGCCGGCCCGGGGACCTTCCCATCGCCCTCATCGGCGCGGGCGAACAAGGCCGCGTCCTCATGGAGTCGTGCCTCCGGATCCCCGGGATCCGCATCGCCGCGGTCTGCGACATTTGGTCTTACAGCCAGCAATACGCCCGGGGCTATCTCCGCAAGTACGGGCAGGATCCGACGGTTTACGAGGATTATCGCGAATTGCTGGCCAAGGAGAAGGGCCTGGCCGCGGCCGTCGTGGCCACGCCCGACTGGCTTCATGCCGAACAGGCCAACGCCTGCCTGGAAAGCGGCCTCCACGTCTACTGCGAAAAGGAGATGTCCAATTCCCTCGAAAAAGCCCGGACGATGGTCGAAACCGCCCGGCGGACGGGGCGTCTCCTCCAAATCGGCCACCAGCGCCGGTCCAACCCGCGTTACCTCCACGCCATCGACCGGCTGATCCGGGACAAGAAGCTCCTCGGCCGGGTCGGCCTGGCCTACGCCCAGTGGAACCGCTCCAAGGCCGACCTTCTCGGCTGGCCGAAGACCTATCCCATCGATCCGGCCAAGCTGCAGGCGCACGGCTACGCCGACATGACCGAGTTCCGCAACTGGCGCTGGTACAAAAAGTTCGGCGGCGGACCGATCGTCGATCTTGGATCGCACCAGATCGACCTGTTCGCCTGGGTCTTCGGCTGCAACCCGAGCTCGGTCTTCGCCTCCGGCGGGGTGGATTACTACAAGGGCCGGGAATGGTTCGACAACGTCATGGCCGTCTACGAGTTCCAGACGGCCGAGGGCGCGGCCCGGGCCATGTACCAAGTCCAGACGACGACGAAATACGGCGGCTTCTACGAAGTCTTCATGGGCGACGACGGGGCGATCCAGATTTCCGAGGTCGCCCAGCGCGGCAACTGGGCCCTCCGGGAGGCCCACGCCCCGGAGTGGGACTCGCTGGTCAAGGAAGGGCTGCTCCTCTCCGAGGCGCCGGTCATCCAGAAAGTCGACACGAAAAACATCTTCGTCGACGTCCGGGTCACGGCCGAGGCGGGGCGCTGGCCGTTCCCCGTCGACCTGGCCAAGCCGGCCCACCAGCCCCATCTCGAAAACTTTTTTGACGCCGTCCGCCGCGGCACGGCCTTGACCTGCCCGGCCTCGCTGGCTTATGAAAGCGCCGTGGCCGTTCTGAAGGTCAACGAGGCCGTCCGGACGAAATCCCTCGTCCGCTTCCGGCCGGGGGACTTCAAAGCCTGAATCCATGTCCGCCGCCAAGCCTTCCCGTTTTTCCGGCCGGCCCCGGGCTTTCGCCGGACCGGCGCTGGCGGCCGCGGCCGCGGTCGTTTTCGTCCTGGCGCCGGCTGAGGCCGAGACGACGCCGAAATGGGCCGGGAGCCGTGCACCGGCCGTCCATCGGATTCCTCTCAACGACGAATTCGGCCAGAAGATCATCCCCACGGAACCCAATCCCCTCCCCTTCTCCGCCCGAACGACCTGCGCCCCCTGCCATGATTACGAAACGGTCAAGACCGGCCGGCATTTCAACGCCGCGTCTCCGGACTCGCCCGCCGGACGGCCGGGAGAGCCGTGGATCTGGTTGGACGAGCGCACCGGAACCCAAATCCCGCTTTCCGAGCGGTCTTGGAAGGGCGTGTTCAAGCCGGCCGACCTCGGCCTTTCGTCTTGGGATCTGACCCTTCTTTTCGGCCGCCATTTTCCCGGCGGCGGGCCGGCCGAGCCCGAACCGGAGGACGAAACGCCGGAATCGCGCTGGTCCGTGTCGGGCAAGGCGGAAATCAACTGCCTCGCCTGCCACAACGCCTCCGGAATCCAGAACCACTCCGAGTGGGCCAAGCAGATCCTCAGGGAAAATCTCCGCTGGGCGGCGACGGCGGCCTCGGGCCTGGGCGAAGTCGGCGGCATCGCCTCGCGGCTGGCCGGGACTTGGGACATCGCCGACGGCCCCAACCCCGACGACTCGGAATGGGCGGTCGCCCCGTTCGTCAAATACGACCGGGCGCTGTTCGATTCGAAGCACCAGGCGTTCCTCGACATCGCCTACCCGCCCCCGGATTCCTCCTGCCTGGCCTGTCATTCGGCCGCCCCGGCCGGTTCCCGCAAATTCGATGATGAAGGCGACATCCACGGCCAAGCCGGCCTCGCCTGCGCGTCCTGCCACCGCAACGACCTCACCCACCGCATGATCCGGGGCTACGAAGGCGAAGCCGAGGACGATCCCGCTCTCCTCTCCGCGGATTTCACCTGCGCGGCCTGCCATCTCGGCCGCGAAAAAGATCAAAACGATCCGCCCCGCCCCGGCCGGATGGGCGCGCCCTATCCCCTCCACAAGGGCCTCCCCGAAGTGCATATCGAACGGCTGGCCTGCACCGTCTGCCATTCGGGCCCGCTTCCGGAGAAAGCGGCCGGCCGCGTCCGCACCGCCCGGGCCAACCGGCTGGGGATTTTCGGAATCGCCGACTGGTCGACTGATCTTCCGGCGATCGTCGAGCCCGTTTACCTCCGGGACGCCCGCGGCAAGCTGACGCCACACCGGATGATGTGGCCGGCTTACTGGGGCGCGAAGGAAGGCGGAAAGAAAACGGACCCGGTCCGGCCTCTCCGCCCGGCCGAAGTCGAAGCCGCGGCCGGAGACATCCTGTACCCGGATCGAACCGCCGTCCGGATCCTCTCCGCTTTGCAGAACGCCTCCGGCTTGACGGGCAAGGCCGTCTTGGTCGCGGGGGGGACAATCTACGAGCCGAACCTCGACGGCGGCTTGACGGCCGCCGCGCCGGAAGCGGGGACGGCCGTCCCTGTGGGCGACTTTTTCGCCGCGCTCGAAAACGGCCTTCTTACCCCTTTTGTGACTGACTTCAACCCGGCCGACGCGGAATCGGCCGCGGAAGCGGAAGCCGCGATCCAGACCGCCCTGGAAGCCCTCCAATCAATCGAGGCCGCCCCGGGCGAACCCGCGCTCCGCATCAAAGGCTTTCTTTACCGGCTGGTCGACGGATTCCTCGATAAAAAGGAAAGCGCGGAGGCCGCCGGGGCCGGCCCGGAATGGCTGTGGGCCTCCGGGGAAACCTTCCGGCCGATGCTTTCCGAAACCGATAAAAACGCCGTTTTGACGCTCACGGGAACGGACCGGCGCCTGACCGAAACGCAGGTCGCCCTTGTCCTGGAAGCCCTGGCCCGCGGCGGCCGGGCGAATGCCGTTTACATCTCGGGAGGAAAGCTTTTCCGCCTCGACAAGAAAAACCGCCTGGAAGCGCTCGACGATCCGGCCGCCGACCCGGTGGCTTGGCCGATGGCTCACGAAGTCCGTCCGGCCCGCCAAGCCCTGGGCTGGAACGGCTGCACGGATTGTCACAGCCTGTCATCGAAATTTTTCTTCGCCCGGGTCGACGGCCAAGGACCTCTTCTGACCGAGAAAATCTCGCGCCGCCCGGCCTCGTCCTACATGGGCGTCAACAACCTCTACCACCGGCTGTTCGGCCTGTCTTATGTCGGGCGCCCGTATTTCAAGATCCTGCTTGGAGCGGCCGCCCTGGTCATCGGCGCGGTCCTCCTGGCCGCTCTCGTCCTGGCCGCCGGCCGGATCAGCGGTCTGATGGAAAAAAGGAAATAGGCCGTCATGACCGTCTTTGTCATCTTCGCCGCCGCCCTTCCCGCCGCCCTCGCCCTTGTCCTGACGGCGAGGCGTTTTGCGGCCTCGACCCCCGCGGTCGAACCGGCGGAACGGAGACGGCGTCTGAGGCCGGGCGCCTATTTCGGCTGGCTCTGGACGCGGCTTAAGGCCCAAGCCGTCCCTTCCTTCTTCCGGAAAACCTGGGATCTTTGGAACGGCTGGGCCGAAGCCCGTTACCGGGGCTGGACCAAGTGGATTTTTTTCGCCGGGGCGGCCGCCTTCCTTTATCTGGCCGGAAGCGGCCTGTTTTTCGCGATTTTCATCCGGCGGGGACTTTACGGCCTCCCCCTTCTGGCCCACGTCATGTCCGGCGGATTGTTCGCCGCCGGCCTGGCCGCCGTCTTGATCCTCCGGGCGGGCGCCAACCGCTTCGACCGCCGGGAGGAAACCGCCGGTCCCTTCGTTCAAAACATCTCCAAGGAAACCGTCCGGAAAGCCGTTTTCTGGGGATTCTCCGTCCTCGGCTTCGTCCAAGTGACGACCGCCCTGGCCTCCATGCTCCCGGTGTTCACGTTCAACACCCAGGTCGCGCTTCTCGTGATCCATCGCTTCTCCGCCCTCGGCCTGACGCTGGCGGCGATCGTCTTTTTCGATCTCATCCTCCCGGACCGGTCCGGCCCGCCGCGGGCATGAGCGCGCCTCTTTCCTCCGTCCTCCGCTTCGCCCACGAAGCGATGACGACCCTCTTTGAGATTTTCATCCCCGGGCCGGACCCAACCTACGCCGGACAGGCCGCCCGGGAAGCCTTCCGGGAAATCGACCGCCTGGAGGCGCGGTTCAACCGGTTCGATCCGGGAAGCGAGATTTCCCGTATCAACCGCCTTCTCCCCGGCGAAGAAACGGTCGTGGGGATCGAGACCTTCGAATGCCTCGCCTTGGCCGAAGCCGTCCGCCTGGAAACCGGACAAGCGTTCGATGTCAACGCTCGGGCCGCCGCCCCGGACGCGGTCCCGGAAAGCCGGGAAGCGGTGCCCGCTCCGGCCGCCTTCGAGCTTCTCGGAGGAACCGGGTCGTGCTTGGTCCGCCGGCTCGAGGAAGGACGGCCGGGACACGGACCGCTTGACTTGGATCTGGGCGGCATCGGCAAGGGATACGCCCTGGACCGGGCCGGGCAGCTTCTTCTGACCTGGGGGATCCCGGACGTTCTCCTTCACGGGGGGACGAGCACGGTTTTGGCCTTGGGCTCGCCCGTTCCCGCGTCCGGGACGGAGCCGAGCCGCGAATCCTCCGAACGGACGGGATGGCCGGTCGGGATCGGAGCCGGGTGGCCCGGAGCCCCCGAGCGCGTCTTTCTTTCCGGCCGGGCCCTCAGCGGATCGGGAACCGAGATCAAGGGCGGGCACATTCTCGATCCCCGGACGGGGCGGCCGGCCCGGGGAAATCTCGCCGCTTGGGCCTCGGCCCCGACGGCCGCGCTGTCCGACGCTCTTTCCACCGCCTTTTTCGTCATGTCGGCCGGCGGCGTCGAAGCCTGCGCCGCCCGGAATCCGGATATCGGAGCCTGCCTGGTCGTCGCCTACGGCGACGTCCGGATTTTCAATCCGCGCTTTTTCCCCGCCGGCGGATGAGGCTCCGCCTGTCCAAAATCGGGACAAAAAACCAGGTTCGCGCTTGAAGGCGCCCGCCTCCCAGGTTATATTAAGAAGTGAAGGAGTTACCGATGAAGTCATACGCTCCCGCCGCGGCCCTGGCGGCCGCCCTGCTCATCCTCGTCCCCGTTTACGCTTCCCTGTCCGCCCAGGATTCGGACAAAGAAGAGCTCAAGCTCAAGCTCCCGAAGCCGATGTTCGTCGGAACCCCCCGCAACATCAAAACGGCCAACCTCGAGACGATCACCGGGAAATCCCGCGGCCCGTTCTTCGTTCCCAAAGGCACCCGGCTGCTTTCGGCCGGGAAAGCCGTCCTTTCCAGCGACATGCAGCCGGTCATCGGTGACTTGGGCTTCGTCGTCGACGGCGAGAAATCCGGCGAGGACGGGTATTTCGTCGAGCTCGGCCCGGGACGGCAGTGGGTCCAGATCGACCTCGGCAAGACCGGCGCCCTTCACGCGATCCTGATCTGGCACTACCACAGCCAGGCCCGGGTGTACCGGGACGTCGTCGTCCAAGTCTCCGACGACAAGGATTTCCGCGGCAACGTCCTCACCGTGTACAACAACGATCATGACAACACCCTCGGCTTTGGTCCGGGCAAGGACAAGGAATACATCGAGACCAACGAAGGCCGCCTGATCGATCCCAAGGGCGCCGCGGGCCGGCACCTCCGGCTGTATTCGAACGGCAACACTTCGAACGACATGA
>MTKY01002440.1_pt1 | contig 14984 bp, 12 predicted proteins | sample 1042731 | NCBI WGS metagenome assembly MTKY01 (sample SAMN06212206, study PRJNA360538) | anaerobic digester metagenome | biome: Wastewater treatment plant; material: sludge; isolation source: anaerobic digester fed with sludge from wastewater treatment plant | place: Denmark: WWTP Soeholt ... | reverse complement strand
CGAGCTGGCCATTAACGGCGGGCCAAAGACGGCGACTGAGCCGTTCCCAAACACCAGTATGGCCGCGGGTCGCGACCTGGGCGAGGAGGAGATTGCACTCGTCTCCGAGGTGATCCACAGCGGCAAGATGTTCCGGTACTCCGGCTCCATGGTCGAGCAGTTTGAGCAGGAGTACGGCGAGTACCTGGGCATCAAGCACGTGCAGGCGGTCTCGTCGGGCACCGCGTCACTGCATACCGCGGTCGCCGCTCTGCAGCTGGACCCCGGCGATGAGATCATCACCACCCCCGTCACTGACATGGGCACCTACATCGGGATCGTGCAGTGCTGCTGCATCCCGATCTTCGCCGATCTCGACCGGCTGACGCTCAACATGAACCCGGAGGCGATTGAGCAGCGCATCACGGATCGCACTCGCGCGTTGCTGGTGGTTCACCTGTTTGGTCAGCCGTGCCGGATGGATGAGATCATGGATATCGCCCGGCGCCACAACCTCTACGTCGTCGAGGACTGCGCGCAAGCGCACGGGGCGACATACGACGGTCAACCCGTCGGCACATTCGGTGATATCGGCTGCTTCTCGCTCCAGCAGAGTAAGCAGATCACCGCCGGCGACGGCGGCATTGTTGCCACCAACGATGACGAGTTCTATGTGCGCATGCGCGATTTCCACGACAAGTACTACGATCGCACCGGCCGCACGGAGGAGCGGATCGTCCAACGCATCGGCATCAACTACCGCATGAACGAGGTCACCGGCGCCGTGGCGCTTGCCCAGTGCCGCAAGCTGCCGAGTATCCTCGAACGCAGGCGCGCGTCGGCAGACCATCTCATCAGGCTGCTCGAGCAAATCGAGGGCATCAACCCGCCCTGCATCTACCCGAAGACCACGGGGCACTCGTGGTGGCGCTTCCCGTTCACCATCGACGAGGACCTTCTCGGTGTCGACAGGCCCACGTTTGCTCGTGCTATCGCCGCGGAGGGGATGCCGTTCTCGACCGGCTACGGCGGCGGTACACCGATGGTGGCAACTCCCTGCATCGCCAACCATGTGGCATACGGGGACTCCGAGTTCCCGTGGGAACCGCCCTACGGGCGAGACCCGCAGTACGATGTCAACGACTACCCCGGGGCCCTCTGGGGCCAGCAGAACATCTTCACAACGGGGTGGACCGAGGGGCACACTGTCGAGCATGCCGAGTTGATCGGCGAGGGCATCCGCAAGGTCGCCGAGTATTACCGATCGCGGAAGTGACCGGGGTCACGATGCTTGAGACCGGACAGGCGGAGCGTCAGATGCTCCGCCTGTCGGATTTCCCGGACACGGGGCCGTGCGCGGGCGGCGCGGATGTGCTATGCTACATGTCCCCGACAGGGAGCATGCCAGAACGCATCGGGAGAGGACGCAATGAGCAGACGCATCGGTATCGGCCTGGTTGGCTTCGGGTTCATCGGCAAGGTGCACACACTTGCATACAGGAGCATCCCGCTCTACTTCGATCCATGTCCGGTGGAGCCGGTGCTGGTGGGAGTGTGTACGAGCCGACCCGAGACGGCGCAGAAGGCCGTCAGAACCGGCGGCTTCGAGTTCGGCTGCAATGCACTCGAAGAGCTCCTGCAGCGTGACGACATCGACGTCATCGATGTCTGCACCCCCAATCAGATGCACAAGGAGCAGGTCATCGCCGCCCTGGAGGCCGGCAAGCACGTCTACTGCGACAAGCCGCTCACGGTGACGCTGGCCGACGCGATGGAGATTGACGCCGCCGCGCGCAGCAAGCCCGAGCTGCACCACGGGATGGCCTTCCACTGCCGCTTCATCCCGGCAGTCATGCGCGCGAAGCAGATGATAGATGGCGGATTCCTGGGCAGGGTCTATCACTTCCGGGCCACGTACTACCATGCCGGCTACACCGATCCGGGACGACCGATGTCATGGCGACTGAGCAAGGAGGCCGGTGGTGGGGCATTGTCCGACCTTGGCAGTCACATCATCGACGCGATGATGCACCTGCTGGGCGGCTTCTCGCGCGTGCGCGCCTCGATGGAGACGTATATCCCCGAGCGCCCGGTATCGAAGGGTTCGGCCGAAACAGCGCCCGTGGAGGTGGATGACTACGTCTGCATTGAGGCGGAACTGGCGCAGGGGGGCAGAGGCCTGATCGAGGCGTCCCGCTTCGCGACGGGCACGCAGGATGGGTTCGGTTTCGAGATCTATGGGGAGAAGGGGTCGCTCAGGTTCGACATGATGGACGCGAATTACCTCTATGCCTACGACGACACCGTGCGCGGTGATGAGCTTGGCGGCATGCGCGGATACACCCAGATCGAGTGCGTCCAACGCTACCCGGCGCCCGCCGCGCTGCCCTCACCGAAGCTCCCCGTCGGCTGGGTTCGTTTCCACATCCAGAGTATCTGCGATTTCCTGAGTGCCCTTGCCGAAGGGCGCTGCGGCAGCGCCACGCTCTTCGACGGCATACGGGTTCAGACTGTTGACGATGCAGTGCGCCGGAGCGCGGGTGACGGGCGCTGGGCCGACGTGAACACGCCCGCATAGTCCCGCGTCGAGATAGGAGTGGGCCGCAGTTCGATGGATGAGAAGAGCATGAAGGACGTGGCATCCGAAGTCGATGCCAGAGGAATCACAATAAACCGCGTCGGCATACGCGACCTGCACCTGCCGGTTCGCATCCGTGCCCGTGACGGTGGCTACGCACGCGTACTGGGGCGCGTCGACGCGGCGGTCGAGTTGCCGGGCATCCAGCGCGGCACGCACATGAGCCGCTTTGTCAACACGTTGAGCGAGTGGAGCAAGCAACCGGTCTCGGTCATCGAGATCGAGCACACGCTGCGGGCCATGCTCGAGCGCTTCGCTGCCCCCGCCGCCGAAGTGGTGCTGCAGTTCAAGTACTTCCTGGCGAAGCAGGCGCCGGCCTCGGGTCGCGTCAGCGAACTGGATTATGATTGCGCCTTCGAGGGCAGAATCAGCAGTGAAGGCTTCCGCTTCATACTCGGGGCGTCGGTCCCGATCATGACACTCTGCCCGTGCTCGAAGGAGATATCCGAGCGCGGGGCGCACTCCCAGCGCGCAACGCTGTCGGTGCGTGTCAACGCCCGACCCGGCGTCATCCTGTGGCTTGAGGAGCTTATCCCGCTGCTCGAACAGCAGGGGAGCTGCGACATCTACCCGCTACTCAAGCGCGCGGATGAGAAGGTGGTCACAGAGACGGCCTACGACAACCCGAAGTTTGTCGAGGACGTCGTGCGCGACACCATTGTTGCACTGCGCGGCATCCCGGGTGTCATCGGGTGCTCGGCGGAGTGCGAGAGCATGGAATCTATCCACAATCACACGGCGTATGCATACGCGGAGCATGGTGAGTTGTAGATGCTGCAGACAGTCATCGCGATCGTGATCGTCGGTGTTGGAGTCGCGCTGCTCTGGCGCGTGATCGGCTTCTTCCGTGACCTCGGTAACCCGCGGGCAGTCGCGCCAGCGCCCGAGGATGAGCCCATCGAGCCCGTCGAGCCGGAGGGCGATGTTGCGGGCGACGGGCTCGTCTACATGTACGCGGGCCGGTTCGTGCGCCCGGCCGCGCGGCGTGCGATCGGCTCGATTCCCCGCGACCGCGCCTTCGATCTGACAACAGACACTGAGCTAGACCCACGCGACTTCGCGCAGCAGGTCGTCTACGTTACACTCATCGACCTGTACAAGGACGGTCTCGTCCAGTTCAGGCTGACAGCCAGACAACCGACCTTCATGCCGCCCTTCCCGCACAAGTCCTGGGAACTGCGCGTGAGGCAACTCGACGCATTCGGCGGCAGCCCGCTTCGCGACAGCCTGAACGTTTCCTTCGAGATGATCTATAAGAAGCAACTGGCGAGGGCCCGGAGAGCGGGAGAGGACAACGTCACCGAGGACCACCTCTGGGTGACGCTGGACGAGCTTGTCGAGCATGCGCTCAAGGCGATCCGCCAGGAGATGAGCTTCTGGGAGAAAGGCTCCGTCTACTCGGACCTGCGCAACTACATCGGCATCGGGCTGACCGCTCAACGCTTCCTCACGCCTCCACCGCAGGAGACCTGGCTGGACCGCATGCGCCGCAAGAGCCCGTCCATCAACCCGATCGCGATGACGACTCACCAGTTGGAGGACAGGGCGGCGAAGCTGCAATCGTCGATCGAGGCCTTCAGGAAGCGTTTTGCATCTCCCGCCGCGTGCGAGGACCCCACCTGGCCGTCCGGAGAGGTCGATCCGGGACTGCTGAGCCCGACCTGCCCGCTCGATGACCTGCCGCTGGACGATTGCCTGCAGGTCAGCATCTACGAGACACTGATCTCGATCCGTCAACTGGAACCCAGCGGAGAGGCCGGTATATAGGCAATGAGCAGAACCGAACTGGTCGAGTGGATTGTCATCATCGGGACCATCGTCGCCTGGTGGCCGCGTATCTTCCTTGGCTACGACCCGTTGTGGTACCACATACTCATCTACTACGTCTCCCTGCCGGTGCTCGTCATTATTCTCGTGCGCCGGTTCCGCGCCAATGAGGCCGGTTTCCGCGTCAGTGAGGAGATGCTCAAAGCCCAACGCGGCGGGCGGCCTGTTGACATCAGTGAGGCCGCAAGCCGACAGAAGCCCGACCGCGGCAAGCGCGGCAGCAAGAACGGAACCCGGTAGGATCAAGCTGCCAGCCCATGCCAGAACTCCCCGAAGTTGAGACGATCCGCAGAGACCTCCACGCACACCTGTGTGGCAGCACCATACATGGATTGAGCGTTGTTCACCCCGGTGTGGTCATCGGCACGCCTGAGACGTTCACTGACGCTGTTGTCGGCCGTCGGATCGTCGGTAGCGGGCGCCGGGGCAAGGTAATGTGGCTTGACCTTGAAGACGGCCACGCCATCGCCATCCATCTTCGCATGAGCGGTCAGGCGCTGCTCGTCGACGAAGGTGCACCCAGACCACCCCACACCCACTTGATCGCCGATCTCGGCGGCCGCCGCGCGCTGCTCTATGTCGACCCCCGCCGTTTCGGTAGGCTCGAGATCATCGACCCCTGCGCCCCGCAGGCTTCCGTGCTGCTGCGCAACATCGGGCCGGACGCACTCTCGGCCGACCTGTGCGCGGAGACGTTATGCACCGCGGCGGCCGGCCGTCGTATCGGCATCAAGCAGTTCCTGCTCGACCAGAGGTTCATCTCCGGCATCGGGAACATCTACGTGGCAGAGATACTCCATCGTGTGCCCCTGGACCCTGCCACTCCCGCCGGTCGTGTGACGCGTGCTGAGATGGAGCGTATCCTCGAGCAGACGCATGCAGTACTCGGCGAAGCGATCGCTGCGTGTGGAACGACGCTCGCGGATGCGCGCTACCGGTCGGCGCTGGGGCGCAGCGGGGAGTTTGCCTGTATGCTCAGGGTCTACGGCCGCGAGGGTGAGCCATGCCGGACGGAGGGGTGCACGGCGCGGATTCAGCGGCGGACGAGTGGCGGGCGCAGCACGTATCTGTGCCCGGCCTGTCAGCGGGCCGGCCGGCGTCGTCGTGCGTGATGAGCACCTGAGGTCGCGACGCAGACAGAGAAGAAGGGCCACGGCAGCAATGCCGTGGCCCTGTGCGTCCGCCAAAGGCGTATGCGCGGAAACGCTACTCGATGTCGACCTTGGCTCCGGTCGATATCTCCTCGGCCTTCTTCGCACGGATGGTGAGAATGCCGTCGGAGAACTTGGCGCTTACGGCATCGGGAGCGATGTCGACGGGCGTCGGCAAGGTGCGGGAGAAGGCTCCGTAGCGTATCTCGCGGCGGTAGTAGCCCTGCTCCTCGACTTCCTTGTTCTCCTTGCTCTCACCGCGGATGCTGACGGCATTCTTCTCGGCGTGAACCTCGATGTCGGCCTTCGTCACACCCGGCAGTTCGGCGCGGATGACAACCTCGTCGTCGGTCTCATACATCTCGACCGGGGGCCCGAAGCCGGTCTCGGACTCCCGGAGCATGGAGAGATGCATGGGGGCGGAGATCGCCATGTCGTTGAGCACGGAGTTCATCCGGTCGAACAGACTGGGCAGATCCTGTCTGCGGCGCCAGCGAATCATGGACATTGTCTATTCCTCCTCATTGCGTCTATTGCGGCGTTATGTTAAGCTGTATGCAAACAGCAAACTTGAGTGTCATGCTGTCATGCATTATAACAACCCGCGCTAATGCTGTCAAGGGCGCTCGCAGGAATCACTCCCGGCGACTTCGTCCGCGGCACGGGTCGAGACACGGCAGCAGTCCGTGCCGTTGGCGACGCACGGCCTCCGCGCGACCACACTCACGAGCGCGAGGCTGGCATCCGGGCAGGGAGTCCCAGTACGCACGATCTATGCGTGGCTCCCGTACTGGCCCGCGAATTGCTGCCGATGTGTACGTGTGCACCTTGTGTTCGCCAGGCACTGACCTCGGCCAGAAAAAGCTGCAACAAACTGCGTCAAGAGATGGTCGGAGAGTGACGATGACTATACGGTTGGACGCGCACGGCGGTTGCATGCAGTTTTCACTGGATCACTCATCAACTGTGGCATGTAGTAGATTTGTCTTGACAGTTGCCGGCATGCCGGATATGATGACACGTGATGGTTGTGCGAGTGTTCGTGCGAGAGCGGGGATGGAGGCGTACAGGAGCTATCACACGCCCGGGAAGAGGCTCATCGTGTCGCGCTCATTGCTCCTAATCACAGTCACTGTGCTCCTGGCGGTTGCGGCAGCCGGGCCGGCTCTCTGTGAGTCGGCTGACGCCATCTATCTCGAATCGCTGTGGCCGACACACCAGCGTCTCGGGGGGGCGTCGGGGATGCTGGCCGGCACCGCCGACGGAGCGGCCACGCCGAACCTTCACCAGTACGATTTCGAGTTCGCGCTCAGCGAGAATCTCGATCTGCAGCGCAACTTCAATCGAACTGCCGTCACGCAGGACCTCATGAACGGGGCCTTCCCACTGGCTGTTGGCTTTGTCGAGAAGACGACGACGAAGCTCGATTGGTCGCCATTCGCGCGGAGCAGTTTCTTCTACAACGACACCGTTACGGACACCAAGAACTTCCAGGACATTCTCATGAACTCGACGCAGAGCACCGCCATGGGCTTCTCACAGGGCTTCGGCGGCGGCGCGTCAGCATCGAGCATGAGCTTCTCGCGCACCGTGAATGTCACCAACGAGCCGCTCAAGCCCGAGTTGCGGAGCCAGGTTGACAAGTTCGACTTCGCTTCCGGGCTGTCCGAGGGTTGGGACTTCAAGATGCACTTCTACAACACTGAGGACAACCGCACGGGCGGCTACTACCAGCGCGACTACGCGGCAGCTCTGCAGGCGCCGATGTCCGGAGGCACCGGCTCGCTGTCGATGGCCGGTCTGCGCACCGTCGCCAACGACGTTGAGACGAAGAGGTGGACTTTCGATGTCGTCGCGCCCTTTGCGGTGCGCGGAGGCAAGGCATTCGCCGAGCACCATATCGACTACCAGCCCGGCGGGAAGAATTTCGATAAGCACATTGTGACCAAGTTCGGGGCCCCGCTTGGCTTCTTCGGGGCCCAGGGCACTATCGAGCACACGATCGATGAGGTCCTCAAGGCTGCGGCACTCACCGAGACCAGGACCACAGTTCTCACAGCGCCGTTCACAATCGACGGGAAGCAGATCGGGCACACCGAGACACTCACCAGTGTAACATCGAACGGCACGAAGACTGACACCTTTCGCACCGACCTGTCGGTCCCCATCGAGGGCGGGCGTGCGACGCTCGAGCGTGTCGTCACCAGCAAGCCCATCGGCGATGATGAGGAGTGGAAGCAGAAGCAGACGGTTATCAAGACGCCAAAGCTCGAGATCGGCGACTTCGGCCAGCTTTCTGCCCAGCGCAAGACCGTCGAGATAGTCGGCGAGAAGACGACCGAACTCGACACCGTCAACTTCAGCGCCACGCCGCTCAAGCCGCTGACGCTCGAGGCAATGTGGGTCCTGCAGGACGATACGACGACGGCAGCGGTGAAGACGCAGCACCTGGATGGACGCTGGAGGCTCGGCGGCAACTCATCGCTCATCTACAACTACCAGGAGCAGGAGGCTGTCGACGCGGCGCCGACGACCGCGCGCCGCCTGACACTCCAGACGCAGCACGGGCAGAGCCTGCAGCTGAGTGCCGGGTATATCACGTATGGCGCTGAGGGTACCGAGACTGACCCCGCCGCCAAACTCGGCGTGGTGCTCGGCAAGCCAGAGCACATCCAGATGACGGCTACGTATGCCGAGTATGACGAGAGCAAGTTCACTACGCTCGGCGAGGAACCCAATGTGAGCCTGACGCTCAAGCACAGCCCGGCTGCCGACAAGAGCATCCAGCTGACCTTCGCCGATCAGCCGGGGCGGTCGGAGCCGGAGCGCGGAATCAACGTCGGGTTCGGCGCCCTGGGGGGGACACTCACCTTAGGGTACTCGCAGAATGGCCTCGGCCTGGACAAGAAGGTGCGCCTCGCCGACGTCTACAACGCCGAACTCAAGAGCAGGGTGTTCGGAGGGCTCGATCTGGACCTCGGGCTGCGGCTGTGTGACTTCGATGAGGTTGACGCGGATTCAGAGCAGCACTACAGGCTGGGTCTCAGCGGCGGGGACGAGAACCGCGGCGGCAAGCTGACCTTCGCCTACAAGTCCGGGGAGTGGCTCTGGCCTGACGAGAAGAAGGCCCAGACGATGCCCGCATCCGTGCTCGACCTGAGCTACTCGCGGAGTTGGCAGGGCCGGGGACGTCTCAGCCTCACCTTGAGCCGCCAGGCCGCACCGGAGAGCAGACCGTATGAGGATGGCTCGCTGAGTGGCATCTTGCGCTACAACATGGAGTTCTAACCGGATAGCACCGAGAACCGACTGAGCCGGACGCGTGCTGCGTCCGGCTTCTTCGTGTGTATGCGCGCTCCGGCAAGGAATGGTCCATGACGATGCCGAACTACTGCCGCGTGCACGTGATACCCGTCCACCGTGCGAAGCCCAGTGCCTTTTCTGGCGCAGCCAGAGCGTGTGACCCGCGCAGGGCACTGTGTGGGAGGAGAGCAACCCGTGGGCATACGCAAGATCAGTGATGTCGTCGTGTACGCCAATCCTGAGTTCTACTCGTCCTTCCCGTCGGTCGTCTGTCGCAGCGCTGGACGTCTCGTGCTCGGCTTCAGGCGCGCGCCGGAGCGCCGTCTGCGCGCAGGGGGTTGTGTGACCCATGCCGACCCCAATAGCTGGATGGTGCAGGTGACCTCCGATGACAACGGGGTCACCTGGTCGCAGCAGCCGACGGTGATGGCCGTTCACCCGCGTGCGGGCAACCAGGACCCCTGCCTGATGCAGCTTGCGGATGGCACGTTGTTGGCGTCGACATTCTCGTGGGAGCTGATTGGGGCCCCGGAGACCGACACGCAGGTCCCGGACGCCCGCAGGATGCCCATGGGCTGGTGGATGACCAACATCGGGGTCAGCATCGTCCGCTCGACCGATGGAGGGGGGACGTGGGAAGGCCCATTCACGATCGATCCGATCCCGGACTCGGAGGAGGCATTCCCCGGAATCGCCAATCGTGGCGCCTGTCGCGGGCGTATGGCACAGCTTCCCGATGGCTCCGTCCTGCTGCCGGTGTATGGCTCACGCCGGTCCGGTGGACCCTCGCGGGCGTACCTCTACCGCTCCGACGACAGGGGCGAGACCTGGCGCTACGTCTGCGATATCGCGGGTGACGACACCGTGCACATGCATGAGCCGCACCTTCATCTGACGCCCTCGGGGAAGCTCGTGTGCCTGATTCGTACCGCAGAGATGGATGGCTATGGGGCGGTGTGTCACTCGACCGATGGGGGAGAGAGCTTCAGTCGATGGCGGCCCACTCGGGTGTGGGGTCACCCACACACGACGGCCGCGACTGCCGATGGGCGCGTGCTGGTGGCCTACGGCTACAGGCGCGAGCCGTTCGGGATACGCTGCCGGCTGGTCGACGCGGAGCTTGACGAACTCGACGACGCCGAGGAGATCGTCCTGCGGGACGATGGGGGAAACAGCGACATCGGCTACCCGTGGGCCGTTCGCATGGCCGATGACAGGATACTCGTCGCATACTACTTCAACATCGACGATGGGACGCGGCACATCGCAGGCAGCATAGTGCAGATCGACTGATTGCCGGCGGGCCGAAGCGCATGCGCCGGCGAGTGAGGGAGAGGCATATATGGGGTTTGCCGACATCATTGACAACTGGTGGGGGAAGGGGTTCACCGAGCGGAGCATGCGCCCGATCATCACCGCGCACCGCGGCCAGTCCGCGCACGCGCCGGAGAACACCATGGCCGCGTTCGAACGGGCGATCCGAGAGGGAGCGGATGCCTGCGAGTGCGATGTCAGAGTGACCGCCGATGGCGAAGTCGTGCTCATGCATGATGCCAACGTCGCCAGAACAACCGACGGAGTCGGCGAGGTGGCGCAGATGACCAGGCAGGAGATCGCCGCCCTCGACGCGGGGAGGTGGAAGTCGGATGAGTACGCGGGCGAGGCGCCGCCGCTGTTGTGCGAGGTGCTGGAGCTGCACAAGGGCCGCGCCATGCTGTGCGTTGAACTGAAAGACTACACATGCGGCGAGCACGTTCTGCGGATCATCGACACCTGTGGCGCTGATGAGTGGACCTCGCTATGCTCTTTCGACTACACGGCGTGTGTCGAGGCGCGCAGGCACAACCCGCTAGTGCCGGTGGCCTGGATCACCTCGCCGCGGCCAGGCGAGATGACGGCGCAAGATGTCGTCAGACGCTTGCTTGCAGGCAACCTGCAAGCCGTGAGCACCACCGTGCACTTCCTGAGCGAGGAGTTGCTGATGCTGTGTCGCAAGGCGGGTCTTGGCGTGTGGATCTGGACCGTCGACGAACCGGCCTCGATCGTGCGTCTCGCGCGGCTGGGTGTGGATATGATCATCTCGAATGACCCCGCTCTCGCCATCGACGCGTGCAGAAATGCCGGCGGCGGGCGCGGGCTGTGATATAATCTGCTCGATGCAGCCAGAGCGCGCCGGCCGTCGCCGGTTCGGTGCACGCGAAAAACGGCAATCCGGGAGTGCGAAGAGTGAAGAAAGTGGTCAGACCGAAGGCAGTCGTAGCGGGCGGAGCCGGCTTTCTGGGCTATCACATGACCAGGCGCCTGTTGGGTGAGGGCTACGATGTGTACGTGGTTGACAACTATGAGACCGGTACCCGCCGCAACAGCCGTGACCTCGCGGCCGACGGCGCCGAGGTGATCGTGCACGACATCTGTGAGCCGCTGCACATCGCCGGCGACATCGACTATGTCATCAACATGGCCTGCCCGGCCAGCCCCGTCGACTTCGACCGGGTGCCGCTTGAGATCATGCGCACGTGTGCCGTCGGTAGTCAGATGCTGCTCGAACTGGCCCGCGCGCACATGGCCGTGTACCTCCAGGCGTCGACCTCGGAGGTCTATGGCGACCCGGAGATTCACCCGCAGCGAGAGGACTACTGCGGCAACGTCAACATCGCCGGCCCCCGCGCCGTGTACGACGAGGGCAAGCGCTACGCCGAGACGCTCTGCCACACCTACCACCGTCACCACGGCACGCAGGTCCGCATCGTGCGCATATTCAACACCTACGGTCCCCGCATGCGACCAGACGACGGGCGTGTCGTGTCCAACTTCTGCATGCAGGCGCTTACCGGCGAGGCGCTCACACTCTATGGTGGTGGGGAGCAGACGCGCAGCTTCTGTTACTGCGAGGACCTCATCGAGGGCATCTTCAGGCTCCTGCACTCCGATTTCACAGGGCCGTGCAACATCGGCAATCCCGCCGAAATCACCGTCCGCGAGTTGGCCGAGACCATTCTCGACCTGACGGGCAGCGGCTCGGAGCCGGTTATCGTGCCGGCGCTGCACGCTGATGACCCCAAGCGTCGGCGGCCCGATATCACCAGGGCCCGAGAGCTGCTCGGGTGGGAGCCGAAGGTCTCACTGCGCGAGGGCCTCAAGCCCACGCTGGAGTGGTTCGCGGAGGCGGTCGAGGAGTAGGTGTCCGGCGGGGCGCCATGTCAGGCCTTCGGCCTTCACCGGCGACGTGTGCACCGGCGGCCTGTCGACGGGCACGAAGCAGTGCCTATCGAGGCTTTCCGGCTTCGCGTGTCTTTCTTGTGTTACGCCAGAGCACGTGCTACAATGGGTCCGTAACGAGCTTTCGCGAGCGTCCGCCGGCACCATTGATCCACTCCAGGGGCGTCGGCTTTTTTGTGGCTCTTCGTGGCAGATGGTATGTCATTATGACGTGTATGCTCTCGGGATGCGACTGGCGGAGAGAGATCCGGTGACCCCGTCCGGACACAATTCCGCGGCGGGGATGGATTGAGGTCCGGCACTCTCTCTGTCCAGCATGATGAAGCGATATGGCCGTCATACGGCTTGATGGCCCAGACGGCGATGCTTTCTTGTCGTATTTGTGACTCAACTCCGGAGGTGACCTAAAATAGGCAAGCTTCTAGACGGCAGACAACTGAGGAAGATCTTCGACGGCTTTTGCCCATTCGATGAGAACCTGGCGCTCAAGCCGCAGGACCAGCAGGTAACCATCCTGGCCGCCAACTCGAACAACTGGTGGTCCACACGGGCCTTTGTCATGGCTTCGTCCATCGGCAAGCAGTCGCCCGTCATCGTGCAGTTCTCCTACAACTCCAACATCAAGATCGGCGGCGACCCCAAGACGATCTGGGCTCCCGAGGGCGCCCGGTATACGTCCAACGCCGTCGTCAACGGCGCCAAGGCCAACGCGGACTGGATCGCCATGGAGGCCGAAGCGTGGGACGCCAACTACGTCGCGATCTCGCTTGACCACTTCAAGGTCCCGAAGTTCAAGCCCGGTGCATCCTACAAGTCGTGCGCCACGCCCATCGACTACGCCGGCCTGGTCGAGGGAACGCGCGACTACATGAAGGCACGGGGCCTTGATGCCATCGCCGATGCCTGTGACGATGCCGCCATCAAGGAGTACACGGCCTACTTGACCAGCAGCGAGTACCAGGGCTTCCGGGCCGACTTCATGGAAACCGTCCGGATTATGGACCCGGCGTGGGGCATGATCGACACCGAGGGCATTCCCTATGTGCTCGACTTCGCCGTCAGCCGCGACTTCGCGAACGGCGTGCGCATCGGGCTCGGCAACAGCCACATGATGATGGAGGCCGAGCTTGGCGCTACGGGGACTTCCGGCGACGGAATCGGCTATGAGCCGATGCGTGGGGCCGCCCTCGAGGAGTTCGCCAATCTTGCGGCCGCTTTCGTCGACTACACCGGCGCCGAGGGCATGGCGTATGACATCGGCATGAAGCATGCGGCCAAGGCCGATGAGAGGCACCCGGCCGACGAAGAGAAGCTCGAGGTCGTTCAGCGCACCATCATCGAGCAGACCGGCATCTACGCCGCCTACGCCCAGCACGGTGGCACCGGCGCGGCGGAGGTCGCCAAGGGCCTGGTCGGCAAGACCAACGTCAACACCGCCTTCCTTGTCGCCGGTAGCTGCGCGCGCGCGGAGCACTTCGGCGCAGACATGGGCAAGGTCCATGCCGGCGACAAAAAGATCTGCGGCACCGACGTCGAGACGCACGTCTACCTCAAAGCGCTCTACGAGTCCTGCGTCGAGCGATATGAGACCACCGGCAGCTACCAGACCGGCGACCTCGTGGCCAAGTTCCTCGCGCAGTAGGGCGCCGTCTCACAGCAATTCAGACAGGGGGCAGGGCGCGAGTCCTGCCCCCTCTTTTCGTATCTGCAGCCGGAGTGCGACCGTTGGTCTATCTTTGCAGGTCCAGGAGCAGGCCATGAGAGATACCATCCCGGAACTCATCCAACAGCTCGACGTCAATCGCATGCGTGAGATGCTCACCTACCTCGCCGCCGATCCGCTGCCGTTCCGCAAGCTCAACTATACCATCCCCGGCCACGAGAAGCCGACGCTCTACGAGGCCGATGACTACATCCAGGGCCAACTGGAATCCGCCGGGTACGCGGTCGAGAAGGAGGGTGTGCAGGTACAGGCATACCGCTGCGACGTGACGAAGCCGAAGTCGGCCCAGTACTCGGCACCGGCTCCGGAAGACCCGTGGTACACCGCCTACAACCTCTATGCGAAGAAGACTGGCTCGACGCACCCGGATGAGATCATCGTCGTCATCTCGCACAAGGACTCACAGAGCTGGGTCGACTCGCCGGGGGCTAATGACAACGCGGTGGGGACGGTCGCGAATCTCGATATCGCGCGCGCGCTGGCGGGCTACGAGAGCCGCCGGTCGATCTGGTTCGTCTACTGCAACGAGGAACATGCCCCCTGGACCAGCGCGACGGCGGCCGGCAATGCCCGCGAGCGGGGCGACAGCATCATCGCGGTATTCAACCTTGACAGCCTCGGTCGCAAGTCAGACGAAGACCACGCCGCGCGGGTGATGGCCAATGTGACGCTGTACACGACACCCGAAGGCGAACGCCTGGCCGACCTGATGGCGGAGGTCAACGAGCGGTACGGCATTGGCCTGCAGCAGCGCAAACACCAGCGGAGCGCTCCCGGGGATGATGACGGTTCATACGTGAAGGCAGGCTACTCCACGGCGATCATGAACCTGGGCTCCTACCCGTATGCGGATCCGGAGTACCACACAGAGGAAGACAAGCCTGAGCGGGTCGACTTCGAGAACGTGCTTCTGACTGCGAGGGCTTCGCTGGCCGCGATCGTGACGGTTGACCGCGAAGGCCTCGGCACTGACTGACGCCGTGTCGCTGAGACGGGCCGCGTGAGCGTCTGTGCGCCCGCTACGGTTCGATCTGCTCGACCTGGATCAGCGCGTCCCGTGCAGTCCCGAGCAGCTCGACGGTGATAAGGCCGGGGTCCGACTGTCCGAGCCCGAGCGCATCTGTCGATGCGGGCTGGAGATAGG
>MTKY01053323.1_pt1 | contig 14989 bp, 14 predicted proteins | sample 1042731 | NCBI WGS metagenome assembly MTKY01 (sample SAMN06212206, study PRJNA360538) | anaerobic digester metagenome | biome: Wastewater treatment plant; material: sludge; isolation source: anaerobic digester fed with sludge from wastewater treatment plant | place: Denmark: WWTP Soeholt ... | reverse complement strand
GTCGTCCATCACCGCCAGCACCTCGGCGGCAGCACGCGCGGCACACCAGGCGCCGATCGCGGCATCGAGCTCCGTTTCGCGCTGCACCCGCCCGGCGTTGCGCGCGAGTTGCGGATCGTCGGCCAGGTCCTGGCGGCCGATGCCTTCCATCAGGCGCCGGAAGATCGAATCGCCGTTGCCGCCGATCACCACGAACCTGCCGTCGGCGCAGCGGTAGGTGTTGGTGGGCACGATACCGGTCACCGTGGTGCCGGCGGGCTCGCGGATCAACCCCGCGCCCGAGTACTCCGGCACCACGGCTTCCATCAGGTTGAACATCGATTCGTACAGCGCGACGTCCACGACCTGCCCGCCGGTGCCGGGCAGCGCATCGCGCGCACGCAGCGCGATCAGGATGCCGAGCGCCGCGTGCAGCGCCGCGATGGTGTCACCGATGCTCAGGTTCGGACGTACCGGTGCCTCGCCCGGGAAGCCGTTCAGGTAGCGGAAACCGCTGATGCCTTCGCAGACCGAGGCGAAGCCCGGCTTCGATGCATAGGGCCCGTACTGCCCGTACCCGGAAATGCGCGCTATCACCAGCCGCGGGTTGAACGCCTTCAGCGCCCCGGGCGCCAGCCCCCATCGATCCAGCACGCCGGGGCTGAAGTTCTCGATCAGCACGTCGGAGCGCTCCGCGAGGCGGCGCACCATGTCCTGGCCGCGCGCGTTCTTCAGGTCGATGGTGATGCACTTCTTGTTGCGCCCGAGACTGCGCCACCAGTACGAGGTGCCGCCCTCGTCGAGCTGGCGCCAGCCGCGGATCGGGTCGCCCTCGGGCTGCTCGACCTTGATCACCTCGGCGCCGAAATACGCGAGGATCGACGCCGTGAACGGTCCCGCCAGCAGTTGCCCCAGTTCGAGCACCCGCAGCCCGGCCAGCGGCTTGGTCGCCTTGTCCATCGATGCCTCCGACACTCCCCGATCAGGGTTCACCCGCCACGCGCCCGGCCATCTCCGCCGCCACCACCGAACCCTGAGGCGTCGCGTTCACGTGATGCGTGACCGGCACCACCGTGCCCGCCCCGGTTCGCAGCAGGTTGTATACCACCATCGCGCACACGATCACGTGGATCAGCGCCACGAACAGCAGGTAGGCACGCGCGTCCACCGCGTCCATCAACCAGGCCACCAGCACCGGTCCGATGGCCGAGCCCGCCCCGTTCACCAGCAGCACCTTGCTGCTGGCCGCCACCAGTTCCTCGCCCCGCATCTGGTCGCCGGCCAGCGACACGAACACCCCGTACAGCGGGAAGGACAGGCCGCCGTAGAGGAACATCAGCGCGTAGATGGGCAGCGCGGCCTGCGCCGGCATCAGCGCCAGCACCACGGCAAGCACGCTGACGGTGGCACTGAGCCCCACCACCACGCGGCGCCGGTCCATGCGGTCCGACAGCATGCCGATGGGCCACTGCAACAGCGTGCTGCCGACGATGGCCGCCGCCATGAACCAGGCGATCTGCGAGGACTCGAAGCCGATCTCCAGCGCATACACCGGGCCGATCGCATAGAAGGCCCCGAAAGTGAGCGATGCCAGCAATATGCCGACGACCGTGAGCGGCGCCCGGCGCGTGAGGGCCCGCAGGCTGATGGCGGCATGCTTCTCATGGCGCGGCGCCGGATGGCGCGTGAGCATCAGCGGTACCACCGCCAGCGAGCCCAGCGCCGAGATGAGCACGAAGAGCTCGAAGCCCAGCGGATCCGCCGCCTGCAACAGGAACTGCCCAGCGGCCATGGAGCCCTGGCTGACGATCAGGTACAGCGAGAGCAGCCGGCCGCGGTTCGCGTTGGTGGCCTCGGCGTTCAGCCAGCTCTCGACGATGATATAGATGCCCACGATGCAGGCACCGCTCAGCAGGCGCACGACGGCCCACGCCACCGGATCCACGAACAGGGCGTGCGCCAGCGGGGCGAAGGAGAACAGCGAGGCCAGCGCCGCGAACACGCGAATGGGCCCGACCCGCGCAATGAGCCTCGGGGTGGTCCAGGAGCCCAGCATGAAGCCGAGGTAGTAGCAGGCCATCACCGCGCCGGTGACACCGGTCGGGAAACCCGACAGGCTCGCGCGCACCCCGAGCAGCGTGCTCTGCAGCCCGTTGCCGACAACGATGAGCGAAAGCCCCGCGAACAGTGCCCACAGGGAGACGACGACGGTACGCATGAGAGAAGCAGCCAGTTTCCGGGTACGGCATGCTAGCAGCGGACATGGGGGGCGGCCAGAATCGCGGTGCTGGACTACGACGGCGATTCCGGATTGGCGCTCGGAGCGCAGGCCTGAAAGAATGAACTCATGGCGAGTTGCCGATGCGAATTCAGGGATCGTGCCCATGACCGATAAAGATCGAGCGCCGCACCTGTCGCGCCCCGGCGCGTGGCACACGCTGGCCGTGCTGTGCCTGCTCGCGTTTGCGCATACGGGCGCAGCGCAACCCCGCGTGATCCGGGGCTTCGGCGACAGCCTGCTCGATACCGGGCGCGTCTGTGCGCGGACCGGTTTCCCGTCGGGCGACTACGGCACCTGCAGCAACGGCAGGGGAACACTGCAATGGCTGCCCGATTACGCGCCGCTGGTATTCGATCGCGCCATCAACCTCGCCGAAGGCGGCGCGGGCACCGGCGCGTTCAACGTGGCGTCGCTGATCATTCCCGACGCCGCGGGCGCCGCCACGCAGGTGCAGCGCTTCGTCACCTCGGGTGCGCGCATCGGCGCGACCGACCTCGTGGTGTATTCGGCCGGACCCAACAACCGCTATCTGCTCGGGCCGGCGGGCCCGCTGTTCGGCTCGCAGTACGACCCGACACTGAGCGGCGAGGGTCTCGCGGATCGCTCGCTCGCCGAGACGCATGGCAGCATTGGCGCTCTGATCGATGCCGGCGGCCGCAACCTGGTGGTATTCGGCGGACGCGCGCGCGCCGTCGAAGGCTCCCCGGAGCAGCGCTACATGGCCGCGATGAACAACGGGCTTGCGCAGGCACTGAACAGCTTCGCGGGAGGTGGAGTGCGGCTGCGCATCTTCGATTTCCAGAGCATCTACCTGCGCGCCATCACGGACCCGCAACGTTACGGCCTCGATGAGCCCTTTCTCCACTCCGACAACATCCACCCCAGCGAGGCCGGGCATCGCCTGTTCGCGCGCTACATCGCCGCCCTGATTGCTTCCGCCGACGGCATTGCGGCACAGGCCGACACTGCCGAGGCGGGTACGAACGCGTTCAGCGATGCCGTGTTCGAGCGGCTGCAGGCGGTCCGTGGCCTTGCGTCCTCCGCGTCGCAATCCGGCTTCGGTGTCTACCTGCAGCCGCTTGCGGTGCGCGGCGAGCGCGCGGATTTCTTCTCGGCCGACGGCGCGGCAACCAGGTTCGATTATGCGGTGGACGGGCTGCTCGCCGGCATCGAGTACCGTGACGGCACACAGACGCGCTACGGCGCGACGCTCGGCTACGCCGGCGCGGATGCCGATCTCGATGCTTCCGCGGGCACCTCGGACACCTCGACCGTACAGGGCAGCGTCTACCTCTCGCACGACCGGGAGGCCCTGTTCGTCGACGCCATCCTCGCCTATGCCGACCACGAGATCGACATCGAGCGGCGCGGCGTGATCGACACGCTGGTCGCGGACACGGGCGGCGACAGCGCCTTCGCCGGCCTGCGCGCGGGCTACCTGTTCCGGCATGCCGATGTGCGCCTCGGCCCGCTGCTGACCCTCGCCTACACCGACACCGGGATCGATGGCTATGCCGAACGCGGCGACGATGTGCTCGCGCAGCGGGTCGCTGGGCAGGGCCTCGAATCGCTGGAGATCGGCGCGGGGATCCGCCTGCGCGCGGCGCTGCGCATCGCCGGATGCGCGATCGAACCGGCGCTCGACATGAGCCTCGTGAACGACGTGATGGCCGACGAGCGCCGGATCCGCACCGCGAACGTCTTCGCTCCGTCGCTGCCGGTCTACACGGTCATCGACGATGACGAGCGCGAGGACCGCTTCGCGCGTATTGCCGCCGGCGTGGGCTTCGCGCTCACGCACGACCTCGCGCTGACGCTGGCCGCCAAGGCACGCCTGCCGCGCGAGGGCAACCGCGAGTACGGCCTCAGCGCAAGCCTCGAGCTGGCGCTGCCCTGACAGGAGCACCCACGCCATGCCCATCGAACTGCCCAGGGAAATCCGCACGCAGGCTGTCGCCTCGATCCAGCGCTTTTTCCGCGAGAACATGGAAGAACCGATCGGCAACATGGACGCCGAGGCGCTGCTGGACTTCTTCCTGCAGGAGATCGGCCCGGCCGCCTACAACAAGGCTGTCTTGGACGTGCAGGAACGCCTCCAGCTTCGGGTGTCGGAGATTGATATGGAGGTGCACGAGGACGAATTTCCGTACTGGCGCAAATCCGGGCGTCAGGGAAGGAAGTGATTCGAACCGGGAACAGCCTGCTTCCGTGCCGACGCATTGTTCGTGGGCGAGGCCGACGGGAAGGCAGACTGAACGCATGACGCGGGCTCGAATCGGCGGATAGAATCCGCATCGAACATCCTGACGGGACCCGTCCATGCACAAACCGAGCTTGCTCGAACGCTTGCGCGCCAAGAAGCAGTCGCCCCGGCCCGCACTGGGGCTCGCCTGGTACGACGAGGCCAACTGGGCGATGGTGAAGGCGACGGCGCTCGATCCCCACCGTTTCGAGAATTCCTTCGCCGAGTGGCTCGCAATGGCCACCCAGACCCTGGACCACCTGAAGCGCTCCGGCGCGGATGCCACGCCCGTGCACATCGTCGCGGCGGAATTGATCGCCTGGTGCCGCGCCTGCCGCAGACAGAACGACGCCGCGGCGCGTGCCGCGTACGTCGCAGCCCGCGTGCGGGTCCTCAAGAAGCGTGGAGAGTCGCTACCATAAGCCATGGACACGCCCGGCGCCCGCTGGCGCGACTCAACGCCGCGCCGCATCCTGTGAGCGGTTCAATGGAGGATCCGATGATGATAACCAACCGGCAGTCCGGAACGAATGTGCATGAAATTGCCGACGGGATCTTTCGCATCAACACGCCAATCGCGATTGAAGGCGCGGGCGCGTTCTCGTTCAACCAGTTCCTGATCGCCGATGATGAGCCCTTGCTGTTCCACACCGGCCCGCGGCGGCTGTTCCCGCTGGTGCGCGAAGCGGTGGCGAGCGTCCTGCCGGTAGCGAACCTGCGCTACATCGGGTTCTCGCACGTGGAGGCAGACGAGTGCGGCTCGCTCAACGAATGGCTCGCCGCCGCGCCGCAGTCCGTGCCGCTGTGCGGCACAATTGCGGCCACGGTGTCCATTGGCGACCTGGCCGACCGGGCGCCGCGCGCGCTTGCCGATGGCGAGTTGCTCCTGCTGGGCGCGCACTCGGTGCGCTGGCTCGATGCGCCGCATGTGCCGCACGCGTGGGATTGCGGTTTCCTGACGGAGGAACGCACCGCCACGCTGCTGTGCGGCGACCTGTTCACGCAGGGCGGCGCGGATCTTCCGCCCGTGACGGAATCCGACATCCTCGGGACGAGCGAGGCTTTCCGCCGCGGCATGGATTACTTCTCGCACTCGAAGCACGCTCGCGGGATGCTCGAACGACTGGCCTCCACAAGCCCGGGAACGCTCGCGTGCATGCACGGCAGCGCTTGGCGCGGCGACGGGGCAGCCCTGCTTCGCGCGCTCGCCGATTCGCTTTCGGCTTGAATCCGCACCCGCCCCCTGCCGCAATCCGGCGGGAGCCGGAGGTGCACTACCAAGGTCAGGCTGAAGCCTGACCCAAGAGCGCAATCCCGGACCGAAGTGCGACACCGCGCGTGACGGCACGGTCATGGAACCCCGACCGGGCATTGGATACACTCTGCCCCCCCAGCCTCATCGACAGCACAACAAGGAGCAGGACATGGCAACCGACATCGGCCGCCTGGGCGTCTGGTCGTTCATCGACAACCTTTCCGCGCCGGAGGCCGCCGCCTTCGCGCAGCAGCTGGAAGCGTGGGGCTATTCCGCGCTGTGGATTCCCGAGGCCGTGAACCGCGACCCCTTCGCGATCATCGGCTATCTGGCGGCGAAGACCAGCAAGCTCATCCTGGCCACGGGCATCGCGAACATCTATGCCCGCGACCCGATGACGATGAAGGCGATCCGCAAGACGCTGGCGGAGCTCGCGCCCGGGCGCATCGTGATCGGGCTCGGCGTCTCGCACTCGCACCTGGTGCACAACGTGCGCGGGCACGAGTACTCGAACAAGCCCGTATCGACGATGCGCGCCTACCTGGAAGGCATGGAGAAGGCCCTGTACATGGGCAAGGAGCCCGCCGAGGAAGCACCGCTGGTGCTGGCGGCGCTGCGCCAGAACATGCTGAAGCTGGCCGCCGAGAAGACCCAGGGGGCACACCCGTACTTCGTCACGCCCGAGCACACCGCGCGCGCGCGCGCCACGCTGGGGCCGGACGCCTGGCTGTGCCCCGAGCAGATGGTGCTGCTGGAGACCGACCCGGCGAAGGCACGCGCGGTCGCGCGCAAGAACATGGGTATCTACCTGGGGCTGCCCAATTACCAGAACAACCTGCGCGAGTACGGCTTCGGCGACGCGGACTTCGCCGACGGCGGCAGCGACCGCGTGATCGATGCGATCTGCGCCTGGGGCGACGAGGCCACGATCCGCGCCCGCATCAAGGCGCACCATGACGCCGGCGCCACGCACGTGTGCATCCAGGCCTTCCGCACGGACGGCGAGATGGGCCCGGACCTGCGCACGCTGGAACTGCTTGCGCCGAACCGCAAATAACCGGGGACTCAACCATGGTCGACGTCATCAAGCTCGGCATCAAGCGTCCGGTCACCAGGCCGTTGCTGCCCGACCCCGAGCCGCGCCCGGTCAAGTACACGCTGATCTCCGCGGACGATCACCTGATGGAGCCGCCGCACACCTTCGAGGGCCGCCTGCCGGCAAAGCTGCAGGAGCGCGCGCCGCGCATCGTGGAGACCGAGGAAGGCCGCCAGGTGTGGTCGATCGAGGGCAAGCCCTACTTCCAGGTGGGTTTCATGTGCGTGGCGGGCCGCTCGCGCGAGGACCAGCGCATGGAGCCCGCGCGTTTCGACGAGATCCGCGCGGGCTGCTGGGATGCGGATGCGCGGATCAGGGACATGGACATCGGTGGCATCTGGGCCTCGGTGAACTTCCCCTCGGGCGTGACCGGCTTCGGCGGGCACCTGTTCTCGCAGTTCCAGGATCAGGAACTGGGGCTCGCCTGCGTGCGCGCCTGGAACGACTGGCTGTTTGAGGAGTGGTACTCGAAGCACCCCGAGCGCATCGTGCCGCTGGGCATCACGCATCTCACCGATCCGGTGAAGGGCGCCGAGGAGATCCGTCGCAACGCCAGGCGCGGCTTCAAGGCCGTGACCATGCCCGAACAACCGCACAACGTGGGACTACCGCCGGTGTTCGACACCGCGCACTGGGACCCGATCATCCGCGCCTGCGCCGAGACCGGGACCGTGCTGAACCTGCACGTGGGTTCCGCCGGCTTCGCGAAGATGCCGCCCGGCGCGCCGATGCTGGAACTGGGCGCGACGCTGTTCGGGCCGATGGCGCTCACCAGCTGCGCCGAGTGGCTGTGGAGCGGTTTCCCGGCGCGCTACCCGGAACTGAAGATCGCGATGTCCGAGGGCGGCATCGGCTGGGCCGCCATGCTGATGGATCGCCTCGACGACATCATGAGCCGCTCGGGCTACGGCGCGGGCTGGCCCGACAAGAAGAACTCGCCGAGCGAGGTGCTGAAACGCAACTTCTGGTTCTGCATGATCGAGGATGCCTCGACCATCTGCACGCGCCATCGCATCGGCGTCGAGAACATCCTGTTCGAATCGGACTACCCGCACGGCGACGGCACCTGGCCCGATACGCAGAAGGTGATCGAGCGCGTGCTGGGCGCGCTGCCGGTCGAGGAGATCCGCATGATCACGCATGCCAATGCGGCGAAGCTCTACCGCCACCCGCTGCCGGCGAAGATCGTGCCCTGAGCGCATCGATATCGGGGCGACCGAAACGTCCAAGGCTGCGGAGACAGCACGCATGAAAAGACTGGGCATCATCGACTCGGCATTCATCAACATGGAGAACCCCACGGTGCCGCAGCAGATCGGCAGCCTGGGGATCTACGACCCCTCGACGGCGCCCGGGCATTTCGTGCGCTTCAAGGACGTACTGGCCAGCTTCGAGCGGCGGCTGCAGCGCCTGCCGCTGTTCCGCACGCGGCTGGTGGAAGTGCCGTTCGGCCTCGACCGCCCGTACTGGGTGCTGGATCCCGCCTTCGACGTGGAATTCCACATCCGCCACATCGCGCTGCCGCACCCCGGCGACTGGCGCCAGCTGTGCATCCAGGTGGCGCGCCTGCACGCGCGAGCGCTCGACATGAGCCGCCCGCTGTGGGAGGTGTACGTGATCGAGGGCGTGGACCGCATTCCGGGGCTGCCGAAGGGCTCCTTCGCGGTCTACACCAAGATGCACCACAGCATGGTCGACGGCGCCGGCAGCCAGAACTTCATGGCCGCGATACACGACCTCGAGCCCTCGCCGCCGAAGGACGCGCCGCTGCTGCTGCCGGCCAAGCCGCAGCTCCCCGACATCAGCGCCACCGACGTGCACCTGCTCGGCCGCACACTACTGAATGCGCTGCCCGACACGGTCGCGCGCGTGCGCGCCACCATGGACGTGGCAGGCCGCCTGACACGCATGGCAGTGAAGATGGCACGCAAGGAGCTGCCGCCCGCGCAGATGCAGGGACCGAAGACGCGCTTCGATGCGCCCGTGGGGCCGAACCGCGTGTTCGAGGCGCGGCTGTTCGATCTCGAGGACCTGAAAGCGCTGAAGAACGCCGCCGGCATGACGCTGAACGACGTGGCGGTGGCCATCGTTGCGGGTGCGCTGCGCCAGTACCTGCTGGCGCACGGCGAGCTGCCCCGGGAGTCGGTGCTGGGCTCGATGCCGGTGAATATGCGCACCCGCGTGGGCGAGACCGGCGACAACAACCAGGTCGGCGCGATGACCGCGAAGATCCACACCGACATCGCCGACCCGATAGAGCGCCTGCACGCGATAAAGAAGAGCCTGGACGAGGCCAAGGCCTACATCGACACGCCGCTGGTCGAGATGTCGAAGGTCATGGGAATGCTGCCTCCGCTGCTGTCGAAGCCCATCGCCTCGACCTACGTGCGCAACCAGCTGACCAGGCTGCTGCCGCTCGGCGTGGCGACGGTGATCACCAACGTCATGGGACCGCCCTTCCCCGTGTACTGCGCCGGCGCGCAACTGGTGCAGTTCTACCCGCTGGGCCTGCTGAACCCCGGTCTCGGCCTGTTCCACGCGGTGTTCAGCATGTCCGGCAATGTGAGCATCACGGTAACGGCCGACCGCGACCAGATGCCGGACCCCGAGTTCTACGGCGAGTGCATCGCCGCCAGCTATGAAGAGCTGCGTGATGCGCTGCTCGCCAAACCCGCCCCGCCCCGCCGCAAGTCCGTGGGTCGGGCTTCAGCCTGACCCACAATTCCCGTGCCTCATGACACGCGCCACTCGGTGTCTGTACACTCGCTCGCAACAGGCTCTTACCCGGGACAATCCGCATGCGCCAGCTCGGCATCATCGACTCCGCGTTCATCAACCTGGAAAACCCGACGGTGCCGCAACATATCGGAGGCCTCGGGATCTATGACCCCTCGACCGCTCCGGGGGGCTTCGTGCGTTTCAAGGACGTGCTGGCCGGCTTCGAGCGGCGACTGGCGAGGATGCCGATATTCCGCACCCGCCTGGTCGAGGTACCGTTCGGTCTCGACCGCCCGTACTGGGTGCTCGACCCGCACTTCGACGTGGAATTCCACATCCGCCACATCGCGCTGCCCAAACCGGGCGACTGGCGCCAGCTCTGCATCCAGATCGCGCGGCTCCACTCGCGCCCGATAGACATGAGCCGCCCGCTGTGGGAGGCGTACATCATCGAGGGCCTCGACAACATCCCGGACCTGCCGAAGGGTTCCTTCGCGGTCTACACCAAGATGCACCATTCACTGGTCGACGGCGGCGGCGGCGCCAACTTCATGGCCGCGATACACGACCTCGAGCCCGTGCCGCCCGCGCCGGACGAATCGCGCGATCCACCGGCACGCTTCGGCGACCTGCAGCCCTCCGACGTGCGCCTGATCAGCAAGTCGCTGCTGCGCACCGGCACGCGACTGGTATCGACCGTGAGGGGCACGGGGCGGCTCCTCGGCGAGTTCGCCTCGATGGCCAGGCGCATACTGAACGAGGAGTTGCCGCCCGCCCAGCTCTCGAGCCCCAAGACGCGCTTCGACCAGCCCGTGGGCCACAACCGCGTGTTCGAGGCAACGCAGTTCACGATGGACGAGATCAAGGCGCTGAAGAACGCCGCCAACGTCACGGTGAATGACATCTGTGTCGCGATCGTCGCGGGCGCGATGCGCCAGTACCTGCTCGCGCACAACGAGCTGCCGGAGGAGTCGCTCGCCGCCTCGATGCCGGTGAACATGCGTTCACGCGTCGGCGAGACGCAGGACAACAACCAGGTCGGTGCCATGCAGGCGCAGCTTCACACCAACATCAAGGACCCGCTGGAGCGCCTGGCTGCGATCAAGAAGAGCCTCGACGCAGCCAAGGCCTACATCGACACACCGCTGGTCAGGATAGTGGCGCTGCCGGGCGCCCTGCCGCCGGTGATCGCCAAGCCGCTCGCGCGCACGTACGTGCGCAACAAGCTCACGCGCTACCTGCCAATGGGACAGGCCACGGTGATCACCAACGTGCCCGGCCCGCCCTTCGATCTCTACTGTGCCGGGGCGCGCATGGTCACCTACTACCCGCTGGGACTCATCAACCCGGGCCTGGGCCTGTTCCACGCGATCTTCAGCTGCGCCGGCAAGGTCGCGATATCGATTACCGGGGACCGCGACCAGATGCCGGACCCGGAGTTCTACCGAGAGTGCCTCGACGCCTCCTACGATGAACTGCGCAAGGCGTTGCTGGGCACGGGCGTGCCAGCCCTCGCGGCAAAGGCGACCGCGAAGCGCACGGCGAAAGTCGTGCGCAAGACGGAGGCCAAAGCCACGCGTGCGGCAAAACCACAGGCGAAGGCAAAGACACAGGCAAAGACACAGGCGAAGGCAAAGACACAGGCGAAGGCGAAGACACAGGCGAAGGCGAAGGCGAAAGCAAAGGCACGGGCGAAGGCGGCAAAGGCGGCGCCCAAGCGCGCCAGGCGGTCAATCCCGTAGGTCGGCATGCATGCCGACTGGGGCCATGTCGGGGGCCTTGTCGGGCTGAAGCCCGACGCACGGGGTGCCCGACCCACGGGGCACCCGGCTCAGAAATGGCCGGTACGCAGCATCACGAGGGTGCAGGCTTCCTCGGTCTCGATGCCCGCGGCACGCAGCGCCGCGGCGAGATCCCCGTTCTCGGTGCCCGGATTGAAGATCACGCGCCGGGGCTTCAGCGCCTCGATCTGCTCGCGGCACCGGCTGGAGATGGCCGGTCGCACGTAGAGCGTCAGCGTATCCACCGCGCCCTTGATATCGCGCAGCTCCGCCACCGTGGCGTCGCCGTCGATCACGGCTTCCTTCGCATTCACCGGGATCACGCGATGGCCGTGCTCCTTCAGCAAGCGCTGGGCCTTGAACGCGTAGCGCTCGGGATCCGGACTCGCCCCCAGGATGGCAACTGTCTGCGCCGCACTCATCGCATCCTCCCGTACATCTGTCACCCGGAATAGAACTCGACCCGTCGCGTCTCGCAGTTGTCGGCATGAATGCCATCAACCTACTCGGAATAGAGCTCGACCAGCGTCGCCAGGTCCTCGTTCAGCGGCGTGCGCAACGCGTGCTGACGCAGCATTTGCGCCGCCAGTGCCGTGAACGGAACCGCCGCGCCCGCGGCGCGCGCCGACGCCACGCCGGTGTCGAGGTCCTGTGCCAGCGTGCCGAGGCGCCCGATGACCGGCTCGAACTGTCGCACTGCCATGCGCGGCCCCAGGACCTGCACGGTCAGCGAATCGGCGTAACCGTCGGCGAGGGCCTCGGGCAGGCGCTCGGCATCGATGCCGCTGCGCTCGGCGAAGGCGATGGTCTCCGCGAGCGCCAGCGCGGCGGCGCCTGCCAGCATCTGGTGACAGAGCTTCGCGACCTGCCCGGCACCGGTGTCGCCCATGCGCGTGACACGCCGCGCGATGCATTCCAGCAGCGGGCGCAGGCGCTCGATGTCGTCCTCGTGGCCGCCGGCGAGCACGATGAGTTCGCCCTCCTCGGCGCCCTGCACGTCGCCGGCGACAGGCGCGTCCACCCAGGCCATGCCGCAGAGCTGCCCGAGCTCGCGCGCGAAGTGGCGCGTCTGCGCCGGGTCGATACTCGAGAGGTCCACCAATATCTGGTCGTCACTGCCGAAGGCTGCCACGCCGTCCTCGCCGAATACCACGTCCTCGACCGCCGCGGCATCACCGAGGCACAGCAACACGAGGTCCGCGCGCTCCACCAGTTCCCCGAGCGTGTCGGCCATCTCCGCGCCGCGCTCGAGCAGCGCATCGCAGGCCTGCGCGCTGCGGCTCCACACGATCAGCTCGCGGTTCGCCTCGAGCAGGCGCGCCGCGATGGCCCGGCCCATGCGGCCCAGGCCCACGAATCCGATCACTTCGTCGCCGTCGAGCACGCGTGCCTCTCCTGTCGTGGCGGTCGTCGTGTGACTACACGAGCGTGTCGGAAGGACCGAATATCGCGAGCAGCGTCAGGTCTTCCTCGATGTCGAAAAAGGAATGCTCGGTAGTGGCGCCGACGAACAGCACCATGCCGGCGCCGACGTCGCGTTCCTGCTCGTCGATGCGCAGCCGCGCACGGCCGTCGAGCACGACGTAGATCTCGTCCTCCAGGTGCGGCGCCTGCATGTCCTTGGATCCGGCCGGCAGCCGGTAGATCGCGCAGGAGAGGCTCTCGCCGCGCAGGAACTCCACGATGCGCGGCTCCGTGCCGACGACTTTTTTCTTCAATTCGTTGAGGTCGAAGGCTTTCCAAGCGCTGGCGGACATCTGGATGATCCCTGGTGACGGGTTGCAGAGTAAAACCGCACTTTAATGTGCAAGCGCCCCCGGTGCCAACCCGCCGCGCGGCCTTGCGCTCAGCCCTCGCGGCCCGCGTGGCGCGCGAGGCGCAGTTCCAGGTGCTTTTTCACGTCGGGCCACTCGGTGGCGAGGATGCTGAACATGACGGTGTCGCGCACCGAACCGTCGCGGCGCGGCGCGTGGTGGCGGATCACGCCGTCCTTCCTGGCCCCCAGCGCCGCGATCGCGCGTTGCGAGGCGAAGTTGAAGTTGTCGGTGCGCAGCCCCACCACCGCGCAGCCGAGCGTCTCGAAGGCATGCGCGAGCAGCAGCCGCTTGCAGCCCGTGTTCACGTGCGAGCGCTGGTGGCTGCGCGCGTACCAGGTGTAACCGATCTCGAGGCGGTCGATCGCGGGGACGATATCGTGGAAGCGCGTGCTGCCCACGATCGCACCGCTGGCCAGATCGCGCACCGCCCAGGGCAGCATGTGCCCGTCGCGCTGCCCGGCCAGCGCCTGCTCCACGTACGCGATCGCCTGCCCGGACTCCGGCACGCCGGTGAACCAGAGTTCCCACAGCCTGCCGTCGGCCGCGGCCGCGGCAAGCGCCGGCGCGTGATCGGGCGCGAGCGGCTCCAGCCTTACGCCGTGGCCCTCGAGCGTGACCGGCGCGAGCATCATCATATCCAGCCTCCCGATGTCACCGTCGTGCCTGCGCGAGTGGCGACGCGGATTCCGGTTTCGCCGCGAAGCCACCACAGAGGAAATCGATCAGGCCTTCCACTCGCTGCCATTGTCGCGCCTGCTGCTGCGCCGCGTCGCCCTCGGGCAGGCCGTCGTTGAGCGTGGCGAGCGTGTGCAGCAGAGCGTTCGAGGCCGCCACGACGCGCCACGCGAGCATATCGGGCGGGATCTCCGGCAGCGCGCGCGCGAGCAGCACGGGCAGGAAGTTGGCGGGTGCGCTGGCCGCTTCCCCGACGATGCGCGCGATATGCGGCTCGCGGTCGCCGTGCAGGCGCGCGAGCAGGCGGATGTAACGGATGCCGTCGTCCTGCTCGGCAATGATCTTGCGCGCGAGCGGCAGGACCAGGATTGCGACGATGTCGCGGATCGTGATCGCAGGGCGCTGCTGCAGCGCTTCGAGCTCTGCGGCGCGCGCCGCGATCAGCGGGCGCATATGGCGATCGAGCAGCGCCTCGACCACCGCGTCGAGGCCACCGAAATGGTAATGCAGGATACCGGGGCTGACACCCGCGGCGGCGTTGATCGCACGCACCGAGACGCCGTCGACGCCGTGACGCGCGATCAGCGTCTCGGCTGCGAGCAGGATGCGCTCGCGCGCGTCGCCCCGCGCGGTGGCCTTGGTCGTCACGCCGTCGCCCTGCGCGCCATCAACCCGCCTCGGCGCGCCTCAGCAGGCGCTTGAGCTCGGCCATGTGCGCCACGTAGACGTTGATCTCCTGCGCCGGTACGCCGGGTCGGATGCGGTTCGCATAGGCGGCGAGACCGGCGCGCAGCACGCCGGAATCCTCCGGTGCCGCCGCCAGGGCCCAATCGGCGAGGCTGCAGGCGAGCGCCGGATCGGTCTCCAGCAGAGCCGCGCTGCGTTCGACGAGCTTCCCCACGCCGCCGGCGAGTTGCGCGAGTTCGCGCGCCTCGACGACGCGTGGCGCCGGCGTCCAGTGCGAAGGAATGCCGTCCCACCAGCCGCTGTATTCGCGCGCGACCATCTTGCCGATATCCTGCACGCGCACGTAGTACTCCTCCATGTCCGGGCGTGTCGCGAGCTCGGGCGGGAGCTTCACCGCGGCAGCGACCTCCGCCTGGAGCAGGCCCGCGTTCAGCCCCTCCACCACCTGGCGGTCCACG
>MTKY01052024.1_pt1 | contig 14995 bp, 15 predicted proteins | sample 1042731 | NCBI WGS metagenome assembly MTKY01 (sample SAMN06212206, study PRJNA360538) | anaerobic digester metagenome | biome: Wastewater treatment plant; material: sludge; isolation source: anaerobic digester fed with sludge from wastewater treatment plant | place: Denmark: WWTP Soeholt ... | reverse complement strand
AATCTGCGCAGACGCCCGCCCAACGCCGCGAGGAGCTGCCCTTGACCGCACCGCCGCGCATAGCGCTCACCCGTCGCTGGTGGGCACGCACGCTGGCTGTCAACGCCGCGCTGCTGCTCGCGTTCTCCGCAGCGATCCAGGTGATCCCCGTCCCGCGCGAGAATCCCCCTGTCCAGCGCGAGCCGCAGTGGGACTCCCCGCAGACACGCGACCTGGCTGCGGCGGCGTGCTTCGACTGCCACAGCAACGAGACCGCCTGGCCCTGGTACGCGAAGGTCGCCCCGTTCGCGTGGGTGGTCTGGTACGACGTGACCGAGGGGCGCGAGGCGCTCAACTTCTCCGCGTGGGAGCGCCACGTCCGCGACGAGTCCGTAGACCCCGGCGATCCCTTCCCGCCCAAGACGCTCTCCGAGCGCATCACGGACGCCATCCGCGACGGCTCGATGCCACCTGGCACCTACCGGCTGGCGCACCCTGCCGCGCGCCTGTCGGGCGCGGAGAAAGAAGCGCTGATCGAGGGGCTGGTGCGCACCGTGCAGGCCAGCCAGGATAGATGAGCCGCGCCTAGCTCAACAGCGTACCCAGCTTGGCAAGCACCTCTTCAACTGTGTGAGCAGGCAGGCTGATGATCAGCTCCGCCTGGTGTGCTCGCCAGTCCAGGCTCTTGACCTGGTCGGCCAGGATCACACCGGAGACTCGATCATTGTCCGGGATGGCAACCTCAAACGGGTAGCCCTTCACCTGGCTGGTCACCAGGCAGAGCAGGGCCAGGCCCACCCTGGCATTATAGGCTTCAGGGGAAAGCACCATCGCCGGACGGCGGCTTGCCTGCTCGTGACCGGCTTGCGGGTTGAACGAGAGCCAGACTACATCGCCGCGCCTGGGGATATACATCTACCGCACCTCGTTTCCCACTGCCGCACCCGTGCCAGCCTCGCCGTGCTGGTTGTCGGGTGTGATGGCCGCGAGCAGCTCGGCGAGATCAAAGCGCGGCACCGGCTCGATCACCAAGCGTCCACTTTCCAGGCGGATTCTGACGGCGCTGTTGTGGTGCAGGCCGATCTGTTGTGCAAAGACTTTGGGGATACGCAGCGCCAGGCTGTTGCCCCATTTCTGAACCCGTGCGTTCGCGTCGTGCATGGCTCACCTCGTTTCTACACTATAGAAACATTCCATGTCAGGAAATCTCTCAAAGCAAGTCCCCACCCGCCCACCGGCGCATGTCACGATGGGGGCGAAATACCTAAACCGCAGAGATGCAGCGGATGCGGAGAAGAACTAATACTCTCTCCATCCTATCCTTTCTCTGCGCTCTCTGCGCCTCAGCGGTAATCCTTTGCCCCAGAAATGAGATATGCCCCCTGCCCACCGCGACGGTAGCCTTTTTGTACTACTCCGCCCGCTGGTGCGTGATATTGCCACCCCGCCGCGCGTTATAACCTATGAATTGAGACACCTGGTAAAGGAGCGTTTCGTTATGACCAGACACAAGCACTGGGCCATCGGCCTGATCTTGTCGGCTCTGCTGGCGGCGCTGTTCATCGGCGCGCCACTGCCCGTCACCATCGCCCAGGACGGTGAGGCTGAAGGAGACCCGGCCCTGCCCATCGAGATCGAAGGGCTTGTAGAAGTCCTCGAACCCGACCTGATCGTCGTGGACGGCTACACCATCGTGCCCACCGGAGTCGTCTTGCCGGCGACGCTGGCCGTAGGCGATTACGTGATCATCACCGGCTGGCTGCTGCCCGATGGCGATACGATCCAGGTGACTTCGCTGGTCGTCGTCGAGGGCGCGGACAGTGACGGTGACGGCGTCCCCGACGACATGGACAACTGCCCGGCAGTCTACAACCCCGACCAGATTGATACCGACATGGACGGCCTGGGCGACGCCTGCGACGATGACGACGACAATGATGGCGTGCTCGACACTGAGGACAACTGCCCGCTGACGCCCAATCCGCTGCAAGAGGACGCCGACGCTGACGGCATCGGCGACGCCTGCGAGCCGGATGCTGACGAGGACGGTGTCCCTGACGACATGGACAACTGCCCGGCGGTCTACAACCCCGACCAGATTGACACCGACATGGACGGGCTAGGCGACGCCTGCGACGGTGATGACGACGGAGACGGCGTGCTCGACGCGGAAGACAACTGCCCGCTGACGCCCAACCCATTGCAAGAAGACGCCGACGGTGACGGCGTGGGCGATGCCTGCGACCTGGGCGAAGACACTGACGGTGACGGCGTGCCCGACGCCGAAGACAACTGCCCGCTGACACCCAATCCCGACCAGGAAGACGCTGATGGTGACGGCATCGGCGACGTTTGCGACACCTGGGATGACAGCGAGGACGAAGAGGGCGGTGTCTGCGACCGGCTGAACCATCCCGTTGCCGAGGCGCTGGCCGCTTCGTTCGAGGTGGACTACGCCACGATCATGGGCTGGCACTGCGACGGCTTCGGCTTCGGCGAGATCGCCCGCGCCCTGCAGATAGCCTACCTTGACGAGACGGTGACCGCCCAGGAATTGCTCGATATGTCCGCCAGCGGCCTGGGCTGGGGCCAGATCAAGAAGCTGTACGACATCCATCCCAGTGAGATGGCACCCGGCCAGGTGATCTCGGCGCGCGCCCGCGAGCGCTTCGAATTCGGGGGCGAGACGGAGAGCGGGCCGCCAGGTCGTATCGGCAAGCCCGACAACCCCGGCAAGAGCGGCATGGCACCGGGTCACAGTGGCGACGGCCCCGGCAAGAGTGCTACCGCACCGGGCCAGCTTAAAGACAAGGATAAAGATAAGGGCAAGAAGAAGTAGCGCGCTGTGGCGGGTGGGTTAGGGGGCCGGGCCTAGGATCGGATAACGACCTCCCCGGCCCCCACTGCTGTCTGGCTCCGATGCTGTGAGAGTAGAAGCGCCACACTGCTGCGCCCGTTGGGGCGTACTGCCATATGCCCTGACCCCACTCTCGTTGCATCTGCGGCAGCTAGCAGAATCGGGTTATAGTAGAGTTGAGTGTCCTATGGCAAACGGTGGCGTGATCTCTCGGCATGGGCAGTACGACCGACACGGCGGAGCAGCAGTTGATAGCACGCGCCCAGAGCGGTGACGGTGACGCTGTGGCGGCTCTCTACCGCCGCCACGTGGACGCCATCGCGCGTTACATCGCTTACCGCGTGTCCGACGACACCGTGGTTGAGGATCTCACAGCCGAGGTGTTCCTGCGCATGGTCGAGCGCCTGCCACATTACCGGCCCACCGGCGCGCCCTTCGAAGCCTGGCTCTATCGCATCGCTGCCACCCGCGTCGCCGACCATTATCGCCGGGGCGCGCGCCGCCAGGACAGGTCGCTCGATGAGGCATCAGCCGGCGGCCACGAGCCGGCGCTGGAATTGGACATCGTCGAGCGCGAGGAATTCGAGACGCTGCGCGCTGCGCTGCACGAGCTAACCGACGAGCAGCAGACGATCCTGATCCTGCGCTTCGTGGAGCGCAGGAGTCACGACGAAGTGGCGCGCATCCTGGACAAAAGCCCGCGCGCCGTTGCTGCGGCCCAGCATCGTGCGCTCAAGAAGCTGGCCGGGCTGCTCGGCACCGACAAGGCCGATCGTCACTATCTGCGGGGGCAGTCGCCATGAGCGACAAAGAGTTGCGCGACCCGCGCGCGCTGAAGGAACAGCTTGACCGCGCCATCCCGCCGCACATGCGCAGCGTGACCGCTGGTGACGCTGATCCGTTGCTGGAAGCAGCCCGGCGTCTGGCGCTGGGGCCGCGCGTAGAGCTGGCCCCAGCCGCCCGCGAGCGGATTGAGGCGCGGTTGCGCACTCAGGTCGCGGCTGCTCCGCTGCGCGCCCAAACGTCTCGCCCCGCTCCACGCTGGCGGCCCGGCCTGGCGCTGCGCGCGGCAGCCGCCGTCCTGCTGACGCTGGTCGTGACCCTGGCTGGCCTTAGCAGTGCCTCAGCCCACAGTCTGCCCGGCGACCGCCTGTACCCGATGAAGCGCGCCGTAGAAGGAGCGCGGCTGGCGCTTGTCTCGCAGGCAAGCGAGCCAGGGCTGCGCGTCGAGCTGGCCGGGCGGCGGCTGGACGAATTCGCCCGCCTGCTGGATCGGCGCGACATCTACCCGCGTGCGCTCGAAGACGCGTCCACCGAGCTTGAGCGGGCGCTCGACCTGCTGGCGGCGAGTCGTGGCGAGCACGCCTCGTTGGACGCGCGCATCGCCGTGCTGACCCGGCAGCAGACAGCCCTGATCGCTCGCGCCACACCTCTGGCCGGCTTCGAGGACTCCCTGCGGCTCGGCCAGGCCCAGGAACGCAACCTGGCCGTGCAGCAACGTCTGGCGGACGAGGGCGGCGTGCCCGGCTTTGTGCCGGAGCGCACGCCGACGCCCACTTCCACGCCGACACCTACCCCGTCGCCGACTCCCACGCCCACGCCAACACCGACGGCAACGCCCACCACTACCCCCACGCCAACGGCTACCAGCACCGCGACCAGCACGCCGACCGGCACGCTTACCGGGACGCCAGGCGCGGCAGGCAAACGGAGCGGCACGCCTACGCGCACGCCGCCCGGTCACGGGCCGACGCCGGGCCTGGGCGACAACCCGCCCGGCCAGGGCGGGCCAAACCCTGGCATCGGCAATGAAGGACAACCGCCCGGCCAGACCAAGCCCAAGAAAGACCGCTGACTGTTACCCTAGAATGGACTTCCGAAGTCTGCTGGAGACCTCGGACGCAACGCACGCCGCGATCACCAGACCACCGGCACCGGATAGCGCGCGAACTGCGGATCGTGGCTGAGCACGATGAGGTTCTCGGCCATTGCCTGAGCAACGAGCAGGCGGTCAAAGGGGTCCTTGTGGTGATGAGGCAGATCGGAGAGGCCCAGGACGTGGGGCAGATCAATCGGCAACAGATTAATGCCGTTTTCTCGCTGCTGAATTCTCACGATCTCCCCTAAGGGTGCCGATAGCTCTAGCCGGGCGAGTTGGTGCTTAATCTGAATCTCCCACACACTCGCCATACTCAGCCACACAACATTCGACCTATCGCTGATCAGGTCGAACACACGGCGCGATAGCCTGCTGGATCGCGTATCCCACCACAGGAACGTGTGCGTATCCAGCAGGTATCTCATTCTTCACCCAGCCAGAACTCATCGGGCAGCGGCTCATCGAAGTCATCACTGATCCAGGCTCCCGGATGCAAATCGGGAACACGCTTGCCCGCCTCAACGGGCGACACGCGCGCCAGCGGCTTGTCACCGTCCATGATGATGACCTCGCTGCCCTCGCGCACCAGCGCGAACAGGGTATCCAGACTGGCCTGTACGTCTTCGAGCGCGATGGTCTTGGTGTTCATGGTGGCACCTCCTGCTTTTCCCGATTATAGCACGGGGCGAACCCTGGCAGGTCCGCCCCGTGTGAGTCGCGTAGCTCGTCGGGCAGCGCCCCACTCACCCGGCCAGCAGACGGCGGGCTGCCGCCACTGCTTCAGCGCGCGGTACCGCGATCTCCTGCCCGTCGCTCAGCCGCTTGAGCTTAACCTGCCCGGCCTTGATCTCGTCTTCACCCAGAAAGGCAACCAAGCGCGCGCCCTTGCGATCCGCGTACTGCACCTGCCTGCCGATGGCACGCCTGGGGGTCATGATCGCCTCGGTGCGGATGCCCGCCGCGCGTAGCTCGTTGGCCAGGGCCAGCGACGCACCCTGCGTGCGCTCGCCGAAGACAGTGACAATCGCCTGCACCACCGTGCCCGTCAGTTCCGGCGGGTAGAGGTTGAGCAGATCGAGCAGGTCAATGATGCGCTCGATCCCCAGGCTGGAGCCGGTTGTCGGCAGGCTTTTGCCGCGAAACATGCCCACCAGCTCGTCGTAGCGCCCGCCGCCGGTCACGCTGCCCAGGTTGTCCGGCTTGGTGATGTACGTCTCGTAGACAGGGCCGGTGTAGTAGCCCAGGCCGCGCACCATCGCCAGATCAACCGTGAAGCGCGACTCCGGTACATTCATCGCGCCCAGGTGCCCGACCATCTGCTCTAGCTCGCCAATGCCTTCCAGCGCAATGGGCACCCCGGCCAACTGCGCGCGCACCTGGCGCAGCGCATCCAGCCCACCCTCGCGGTGCTGCAGCAAGTCCATCATCCGCCCGATGGCCTCGCCAGCGATGCCGCTGGCGGTCAGCTCCTCTTTCACGCCGTCCAGGCCGATCTTGTCCAGCTTGTCCACGCTGCGATACAGGTCGCCAAGCTGCGCCTGCGGCACGCCTGCATAGATACCGATGCCGGTCAAGAGCTTGCGGTTGTTGATGTGCACGGTGAAATCCACGAAGCCCAGCCGCCCCAGCGCCGTTGTCAGCAGGCTGACGATCTCGGCGTCGGCGGCCATGCTCGCCACGCCGACGATGTCCACGTCGCACTGGAAGAACTCGCGGTAGCGGCCCTTCTGCGGGCGGTCGCCGCGCCACACCGGAGCGATGTGGTAACGGCGGAAGGGCATGGTCAGGTCGTGCTCGTGCATAGCCACGTAACGGGCCAGCGGCACGGTAAGGTCGTAACGCAGGCCAAGCTGCTCCTTGCCGCCGGGGTGCTGCGCGTAGAAAAGCAGCTTGTCGGCGTCCTCGCCGTACTTGCCGAGCAGCGTCTCCAGCATTTCCAGCGTGGGCGTGTAGATCGGCTCGAAGCCGAATGTCTGGAACACGTCCGTGATCACACCGATCACGTACTCGCGCTTGAGCACCTCCCCCGGCAGGAAGTCGCGCATCCCTTTGGGCAGGCGAGCGTCAATCTTGGGCATTGGTCGTCACTCCACTTTCGTTGATCGAAGTCCGCTTGGCGGGCACCTCGCCCGCCCTGCCTGCGTCTTCAGCCTGCGCAGGCGCTAAGCGTCCAGGGCAAGTAACTCAGTCAGCCAGGCAGCCATCTCGTCGCGCACGCAGCGGAACGTGGCAAGTCCTTTCGGCGAACAGACACAAAAAGAGCGTGGCCTCCACCGTCCACGCTCGACACGCGCCAGGCAGGGCCGCCCGATCAGCCGTTCGTGCTGCTGTGCGAATGGTGGTGGCGCTGGCGCATGGGGTATATCTCCTCTATGCTGCCCCAGTATAAACAGGTTCGGCCCGCTTGTAAAGCATGCGCGCGGACGGCGTGCAGAACCTGTCAGGTAGGGGTGCTGCTTCTGCTGCGCCCCCGTAGGGGCGTGGCAATACGCCCCTACGGGACCTTGCCTCGCTCGGCGTCAAGCGAGTCGCGGACAATCGCAGCGCCAGCCGGAAACGAAAACCACGTGAAAACTGGCCCCTGCTGGTTGTCTCACGGCAGCAGTGCCCTTAGAATCACGGTACATAGTGACTGGTGAGCCAGAAAGGAGTATGAGTCCAGCGTGCCCATCAACGTCGAATCTCTGCCCACCTCCGACACCCTGTACTATCACTTTTCAGGGCACATCACGCACGACGATCTGGACAACGCCCAAGACGCCGAAGCGTCCTGCTTTGCGCCGCTGGGCGAAGGTCAGTGCGTGACGGTGATTGCCGATATGTCCGGCCTGCACACGATCAGCGCGAGTCTGTTCCCGCGCCTGCAGAACCTGCGGATGGTGCGCGACCGGCGCGTGTGCCACGTGATCGTCGCCGGAGCCAACCCCTACGTGCGCGCGCTGGCGCTCAGCCTGGGCAGCTTCAACAACCCTCACCGTTTCATCTTCCGCCCCACCCTGGCCGACGCCCTGCAAAGCGTGGAGCAGCCCGCCAGCGACTAGCCTTCCGCTTGCCCCTCCGGAAACCGGACGAAGACCAGCGTATCGCGCAGCGTGCCATCCACGCCGCGCGCATGGTTGCGGCGGCGCGCCTCCAGCACGTACCCGGCGCGCTCGGCAACGGCGGCGCTGCGCGGGTTGCCCGCGTCGCAGCGAATCTCCAGGCGTTGCGCGCCCAGGTGCTCGAAAGCGAAGCGCGTGATCGCGCGCACCGCTTCGGTGATGTAGCCCTGCCCGCTCAGGCTGGTGCGGCACCAGTACCCGATCTCCATGCGCGGCACTGACCAGTCAATGCGGTGCAGCCCGCTGCCCCCCACGAACAGCCCATCGGACCGCCGCCACAGCGTGAGCATCAAGTCCTCGCGCCGCAGCCATTCGGCGGCTTTATGACGGCAGTGGGCCTCTGTCTCGCTGACAGGAGGAGGTGTCTGCGCCCAGAGCATCCAGGGCCGCAGTTCCGCCAGCGATTCCAGGATGGCCACGTTGATCGCCGGGCCGTCGCCGGGGCGCGGCGGGCGGATCAGCAGCCGCTCCGTCGCCAACTGGTCGGGGAAGTCACGCAAGATCGGGTCTGGCAGTGCCGGAGTCATAGTCCTGGCCTTTTCCCCGGATCACAGCGCGTCGTGAATCGCCTCCACCAGCGCGCCGGAGCGCACGACCTCAGTCAGCGCGTCCAGGTACGGGTACAGCGCGGCGTCACGGCGCAGCGGGCGCAATGGCTGGCCGGGCGCGATCTCGACCGTCCGCAGGAAGTCCAGCGCCGCCGCCGTGCCGCGCCCCAGCCGAGCGTCCGGCTGCTGCTCCAGCCGCAGCTCCAGCCCCTGGAACGCGCACAGCAGCTCGATAGCGATCACCGCCTGGGCGTTGCGGGCGATCTCCGCCGCGCCGCGCGCCGCGATGGTGCTCATCGAGACGTGATCCTCGCGGTTGGCGCTGCTGGGGATGCTGTCCACGCTGGCCGGGTGCGCCAGTATCTTGCTCTCGCTGACCAGCGCCGCCGCCGTGTACTGGGCCATCATCAGGCCGCTGTTCAGCCCTTCTCCGCCCGGCGGATCGGTGATCAGGAACGGCGGCAGCCCCCGGTTGAGCCGCCCATCGAGCAGCATGAACGTTCGCCGCTCGGAGATACTCGCCAGGTCGGTCAGGGCGATCTTCAGGAAATCCAGCGCGTAGCCGACCGGCGCGCCGTGAAAGTTGCCGCCGGAGACCGCTTTGGTGGCACGTGGCAGGTGCAGCGGTCCCTCCTCGTCGAGGAAGATGAGCGGGTTGTCGGTGACGGCGTTGATCTCGCGCGTCAGCACACCCTCGACATGGCGCAGCGTATCGAGCACCGCGCCGAGCACCGTCGGGGCAGCGCGCAGGCAGTAGGGGTCTTGCGGCGGGCCTTCGGCAGGGTCGAGGTCAATGTCTGCGTCGCCGCGCGCCAGCGTGCTGCCTTCCAGCAGCCGGTAGATGAAGCGGGCAACCCGCGCCTGTTCCTCGTGCCCGCGCACGGTATGCAGGTGCGGCAGGAAGGCGTCGCGGAAGCCGCACAACGCCTCGACCGAAAGCGCCAGCGCGATCTCGGCGGCGGCCAGCAGGTGGAAGGCATCGTGCCAGGCCAGCGCGCCGATCCCGGCGCTGACCGCCGTGCCGTTGATCAGGGCCACGCCCTCCTTCGCGCCAAGCTCCACACGGGGAATGCCCGCCGCCGCCATCGCCTCCGCCCCGTCCAGCAGCGCGCCACCCCAGAAAGCCCGGCTGCTCGCGCCGGGGTGCGGCTCCTCGCCGGGCAGGGGCGCGCTGAGCACCAACGCCAGGTGCGCCAGCGGCGCGAGGTCGCCGGACGCGCCGAGCGACCCCTGGGCGGGCATGGCCGGCAGCACGCCCCGGTTGAGCATGGCGATCAGCGTATTGATCACCGCCCGGCGCACGCCGCTGTAACCCTGGGCCAGCGTGTTGGCGCGGATGAGCATGGACGCGCGCACAGCGTCCGGCGGCAGGTACGGCCCGGTGCCGGAGGTGTGGCTGAGCAGCAGGCTGCGACTGAGCTGCGCCGCTTGTTGCGGGCTGCGGAAGATGGCGCGCCCGGCGTTGTCGCCGAAGCCGGTGTTCACGCCGTAGATGGCGCGCGGGGGACGGCCCTCGGCGTCGGCTCTCTCGACCTCCTGCATCGCCTGGCGAACCCAGGCGGCGCTACGCTCGATCCGCTCCAGGCGGGCGGTCAGGTCGGTGCCCGGCGGTGCCGACTCCGGTAGCGGTTGGACGGGGGCGCTGTCGCGGGCGACGCGCACAACATCGCCGATGGTCAGCGCGCTTGCGCCCAGGGCCAGCGCCCCCGTATGGTAATGTTCTGAATGCATAAGAGCCTCTTTCTAAGAAAGGGGAAAATAACGCGTTGCCGCCAATGCGCGGACGGCTGGCGGTGTTCTGGTAGGGGGCGGGTTTGAAACCCGCCCCTACAACGGGCGCAGACGCTCGGACGCCAGACTTCCGAAGTTTGGCGAACTTCGGAAGTCTATTCCGGGCCGGGCGCAGCGGCGCAGCACCCCTACGTGCCAGGCGGTATCCGTGTTGACCTGTTAATCCGCACCGGACTTCGAAAGTGTCGCGCCTGCCCTTACTCCCACTGGGACGCGACCCGACTCACCTAGCCCAGCGAGCTATCGTCGGGGACGCCCTCCTCCCAGAAAGTGAACAGCGCCCCGACCGAGCGCCCCTCGTGGTTGCACAGAATGGCGTCGCCCAGCACCGGCGCGACCGACAGGTTGGTCAGCCGGGCCAATCCCTCCTCGGCGTGCGGCGCGTAGACTGTGTCTGTACAGACGATCTCGCCAATGTCCTCCTGCGCGTTCAGGTGCTCGACGGCGTTGCCCGTGAACAGGCCATGCGTGCAGGCCAGGCAGAACTCCGTCGTGCCATTCTCGCGCAGCACGCTCATCATCTCCATCATCGTCGCGCCGGTAGCGATCTCGTCGTCCACGAGGATCGCACGGCGCGCCGAAGCGCCCGTGCCCAACACCGAGCTGATCTCAACCTCAGTATCTGTCAGGCGAATCTTGGTGCCAATCGCCAGCGGCAGCCCCAGGGCAGCGGCCAACTTGGACGCGGGCTTGGCATAGCCCACGTCGGGCGAGATCACGGCTGTATCGGTCAGGTCCTGCTTCTTGAAATGATCCACCAGCACGCGCAGGCTGGTCAAATGGTCGAGCGGGACATCAAAGAAGCCGTGTACCTGGGGTGAGTGCAGCGTCATGGCGATGACGCGGTCGGCACCCGCCGCCTCGATAATCTGCGCGACCAGCTTGGCCGCGATGCTGATGCGCGGCGCGTCCTTCTTGTCCGACCGGCCATACGCATAATAGGGAATCACCGCCGTGACTCGCCGGGCGTCGCCATGCCGGGCGATGTCAATCATCATCAACATCTGCATGAGGTGCCGGTGCACGGGCCGCGTGAGCGACTGGATAATGTAGACGTCCTTGCTGCGCACGCTCTCGCCAAGCTGAATGCGCAGCGTGCCATGACTGAAGCGGCGGATGCTGGTTGGGCGCAGAGGAACGCCGAGATACTCACAAACGCGCCTCGCCAGCGGCTCGTTCGACGTTCCAGAGAAGATGAACAGGTCATCCGTGGTCAAGCTCGTCCTCCTTCGACACTGAACGGCATTCCTGCCTGCTCCTACTTTACCGCCTGGCATCAAATCTGCAAAGGACTGAGGTGGCGGGGCAGCGAAGATTGTGGAGACCTGTCCGGCACCGGCGAGCAGCCTCACTCCCAGCCTCTCTGCGCGCGGGGGTGAGGTTGATCAGGGCGCAGCAGAGCATCGCCCCTGCACGCGCCCGGTAGCGTCCTGCCGCCGGTGGAGTATAATCGCTGGTCAGGGAAAGTCGCTTTGAGGGGACTACCGGGGGGCACCATGACTGTTCGCACGATCCGCTGGCCGGAAGAACGAGACGTGATCCTCGACCACGTCCGCCTGGCCTATGGGCCGGACGAATACGAGCAGGTCGCGGCCTGGTACGGCACTTTACCCAACTTCGATCCGGCGGATTGCTTCGTCATTGACGGCGACCGCCCCGGCGAGATCGCCGGACACGCGAACCTCATCCCGCGCCTGTTCCAGATCGGCGAAAGCCCGCTGCCCACCGCCGAGATCAGCTTGCTGAGCGTGCTGGAGCCGTACCAGGGACGCGGCTATGAGGAGATGCTGCTGGAAGCCCTGCACCGGCGCATGTCCGAGCGCGAGTTTGCGCTGGGCATGAGCTTCGGCGACCCACTGCTGTTCGAAGCGTTGCTGTACGAGTACGCGGTGGGTCTCTATCTGACCAATTTCGAATCGGAGATCAGCCTTGAGCAGGCGCTGAGAGCGGGCTACTGGAGCAGCGGGCACAGCTACGAGCGGCGCATGGGCGACCGGCTGGGCGCGCGCAACAGCGAGGTCATTGTGCGCCGCTACTACAGCAGCGATCTACCCGCTGTGCAGGCGCTCTACGGTGAAGCGTGCGCGCGCGGCCACTACTGTCTGGCCCGCGACGAGGAATTGTGGGCCTGGCAGATCGAGCACCTGCTGCGCACGGGCCGCAACGAGCCGGACGATTTTCTGGTCGCCGAGACCGACGGGCGGCTGGTGGCCTACGCCCGCCTGATCAGCCAGGGGCCGGTGAACGTCTTCCGCGACACCAACGCCACGCGCTTCAACGTGATCGAGGCGGTGGGCGATCACCCCGACGCAGTTGAGGCGCTGCTGGCGCAGATCGCGCGCACGGCCCAGACGCTCAACCTTGAGCGCATCGGCCTGTTCGTCCACCCGCAGAGCACCTTCATGCAGCACGCCCTGGTACGCGGTGCCCGCCTGCGCCACTTCACCGGCGCGGCGCTGCTGCGCCTGCACAACCTGGCGCTGGCGCTCTATTTGCTGGAGCCGACGCTCGAATCGCGCCGCCTCAACAGCCGCTTTGCCCCGCGCCCCTACCGCCTGGTGGTCACCACCGAGCACGATCAGGCCGAGGTCTTCCTGGGCATGGGCGAGCCGGAGGTCGTCGAGCTGGAGGTGCCGTCCACGTCCCTCGTTCGCCTGTTCACCGGCTGGTACGGCATTGACAACCTGGCGATGGGCTACAACGAGCGGCACGCCGACCTGCTGCGCGTGCTCTTCCCCAGGCGCGATCCGAAGATTGGGCTGGCCGATCTGTTGTAGAGGTGATTGGTTGTTGGTTGTTAGTTATTGGTTATCAGTGATCAGCAAGTGCACTAAACCACTGATCGCCGATCACTGAAACCGAATACTGACAACTGATCACTGACAACCTTCACAGTGTCAGATTAGGCGTGAGTGCTTACGTCTCCCGCTGATCGCTGAGTGCACACACAGAGGAACGAGCGCATGTCTCAAATCACCGTGCGACAGGCTACACTGGCCGATGCAGCCAGCATCACCGCCCTGCACAACGCGACCATCACCGCCTGGACGCGCCGCCTGCCGTCTGGTGAGACGGTCGCGGCGGAATACGGCGACCTCACCCTTTTCGAGCGATGGCTGGTTGGTGGCCCCTGGGCCAGCATCGAAATGTGTGCCGTCCACCTGGCTAATCTGCTGCGCGGCAGCGACGGCATCCCGCTCGTCGCCGAAGTGGATGGGCGCGTCGGCGCGGAAGCCGAGGTTTTCATCGGGCGCGAGCCAGAGCCGTTCGGCTACCATATCAACATCGCCAAGCTGACCGTCCACCCCGACTGCGCCGACTCCGGGGTGAGCAGCGCCCTGCTGACCTACGTCCAGCAGATCGGCGAGGCGATCCACTGCAAGCGCCTGACCGTCGCCGATGGCGAGGCACAGGCTCCCCTCTTCGAGCACCACCACTTCAGCCGCACCCACAGCGGGCAGCAGATCATCCTGCCCGTGCGCGAAGGACGCGTTTTCTACCAGGCGAGCGATCTCAAGTCCTTCGATCCGGCGCAGATCGAGGGCTGGCACATGCCGCTGGGCCGCTACCAGAGCGCCCGCCAGGAATGGGACCGGCTGCCGCCTGGCTTCTGGAACAGCGTGCCGGAGATCGTCGAGACAGAGAGCGACCGGCTGCACATCCTGGTCACCGGGCACGAGGCTTACGCGCTGATGCAGCAAGACCGCGACCTCCCCTCGCGGGTGCACGCCTTTGTGTGGAGCAAGCGCCCGGTCAAGGGCCTGCTGATCATGACGCTGTGCGATTGGGCACGCCGCCGCGACTACAGCGAGATCGTTTCCTTCGCCTGGGATTTCACGCTGCCCCTGCTGGAAATGGACTTCAAGCGCGAAGGCGCAGTGCAGTACCTCTACAGTCGGATGCTGTGAGACAAGTTGTCGCCGGGGAGATCGTCCGGTAGGGCTACGGCGCGGGCAGCGCCAGCAACCTGAGCGCCAGCGCGCGGAACGCCTGCGGCGCGCGGATGTCGGTCACGGTCAGGCGGGCACCGGGCGGCAGCGCCCTCCGCTCGGCACTGGTCGAGTCGGCCAGGCGGTCGGCGACGCGCCCCGACCCGCGCACGATGACGATCGGGTTGTGCTGCACGGCCTGCGCGCGAACCTCAGCCAGGACAATCTGTCCGCCGTTGACGATCAGCGCCAGCCCCGGCACGCCCGCCCCGCGCAGCAGCCCGACCAGGAACTCCGACTCCACGCCGAACTTGCCGCCTTCTACCAGCACGAAATGCGAGTGATCGGGGTTGAGGGCGAAGCGCTCCTTGCCGGGCGATGGGCCGCCGGGATAGGTGACGTGACGGTGCGGGGCGACACCCACCAGCGGGAAAGTTGCCCCGGCAGCGGCACGCGCCTCGCCCGCCAGACGCGCCACGCCGGTCTGCGTCGCGCCGTCGGCCACCAGCAGACGATACTCGTCGGCCAGCGGCACCAGTCCCTCGGCGAAAAACGCATGCACAGGGGCCATTGCCGACGATTCCAGGGCGCTCGCACCGCCGTGCACGACAATCGCACCGCAATAGGGAGGGAGCGCCAGCGCCGCCAGAACGCGCTCCGGCGGCTCGTGCGCCCCGACGCGAATTGCCGTCGCCTGGCGTTCGTCAAAGGAGATCGTGAACGGTAGGTTCGCTGCCATGCCCTCGCGTACCCTCACCGCCGCATGACACGCCAATCTACCCGAATTATAGCCGACGGCGGGTATGTGCGCACGGTACCTGCGGAGGGGATATGCGGATTCTGGGCAGTGCATCGCCGCAGAAGTAAGCTCAGGAAAGTCTTGCGCAATCCGGTGGTTTACCGCACCCCCG
>MTKY01048604.1_pt1 | contig 14997 bp, 13 predicted proteins | sample 1042731 | NCBI WGS metagenome assembly MTKY01 (sample SAMN06212206, study PRJNA360538) | anaerobic digester metagenome | biome: Wastewater treatment plant; material: sludge; isolation source: anaerobic digester fed with sludge from wastewater treatment plant | place: Denmark: WWTP Soeholt ... | reverse complement strand
TGGTTGGGCGTCGAGCCGCCCCAGTTCTCGCGGAAGTTGTTGGTGATCACAATCTCGGGGCGATGCTTGCGTACGACTTCGGCGATCGAACGTCGCAGCGGGACTCCATACTCGATGATGCCGTCTGGCAGACCGAGGAACTCGACGACATCGACACCGACGATCCTGGCTGACTCAATCTGCTCTCCGATGCGCACCTCGCGAGCCTCATCAGGCGTCATGCCGTCGATACCGGCCTCTCCGCTCGTGACCATGCAGTACACGACGGTCTTGCCCTGATCTGTCCAGCGCGCGACGGCAGCCGCTGCGCCGAACTCGACATCGTCTGGGTGAGCGACGACGACGAGAGCGGTGTCCCAGCTCTCGTCGACGGGGTCAAGTGTCAGCGGGTCCATCCGGCTAGGCTAAGCCCGCATGCCCTTGGGGAGGTAGCTCAGCTGGTTAGAGCAGGGGACTCATAATCCCTGGGTCGCGGGTTCGAGCCCCGCCCTCCCTACCAATATCGTGTGAACGACGGTTCAAATTTCGCGCTGTGAGCCATCACTCGTGGCGGTGAGCTCCACCGTTTCGATTGCGAGTGACAGCCACCGCGGCAACCCCTGAGAGCACGGCAGCCATTCCACCGAGCGGTAGCCACAAAGGTGTACCTCCGGTCGACGGCAATGCCGAACTGTCGTCGACGTCTGTCCCAGAGGTGTCCGTCGAGCTGCTGTCGGTGTCGCCGATGTCGGTGTTGGTGCCGTCGGCGCCGTCGGTGTCGGTCCCGTCTGTGGCGTCAGTCCCGTCGACGTCGGTGCCATCGGTTCCATCCGTGCCGTCGGTCCCGTCGGTTCCGTCGGTTCCGTCTGTGTCAGTACCTCCATCAGCGTCACCGTCGCCGTCGCCGGTCGAAACTTGACCGCAGGCGGGCAGGACGAATGTGTTGTTGTCGAGGGTCACAGATGCGTTTTGGGCCAGTAGACGACCGACGAAGTCGGCGCCGGATTGGGCGACGATCGCGTTCTCGGCGAGGACCGTGCCCTTGAAATCGGCGTTCGTCTTGATTGTGGCATCTTCGCTGACCTGCCAGAAGATGTTGCAAGGGTTCGCACCGTTCTTGAGTGCGACCGTCGAGCCAACCTCCATGGTCAGCGACGAGCCAACCTGGAACACGAAGACTGCGGCGGGGTCGTTCTCGGCGTTGAGCGTGACGGTCCCGTTCTCGGCGAGATTGAGGGCCGAGCTCGCGGTATGAACTCCGGCCAGCAGCTCGACGCCGTCCAGCTGCGCTCCGAGCGACGTTGACGAGGCAGCACCAGCAGCCGCGTTGTAGGCGATCAGATTGTCCGACTGTGCCAGGAGAGCGACCCCATCAGCCAGGTGCAGGCTGCCGGTCGACGGCGCGAGCCAGCTGATCGATGCGTCGCCAGTGATCGTGTTGTTCGGAGATGTGCCGATGTCGCCGCGCACTGAGGCGTCAGCGGTCTGAATCGTGGTCGAACCGGTGTTGGTGACCCCAGCGCCGGCGAGCACAGCAAACTGCGCCGAGGTGCCGAGCTGAATCGATGTCGCGGCATGGGCTCCTGAGCCGAAGGACACGCCGACGACGGCTGTGCCACCCATCAGCGCCACGGCTGCGACGGACTTGGTCAAGGTGGAGGGGAAGACACGCGTGGTCATGTGAGTGGTCCTTTGTGAACGGCCCGCAGGTTCCCCAGTCTGCGGCGGTCCGTCGGCGGGGGTGCATGGGCGAGCCGGGCGGATCAATGATGGGTGTCCTCAACGCGGGGACCAGCCGGCCTGTCCAGGGCTCTGAGGTGCTGGAGCGCTTCGTTCTGGCCACATGGGTAGCCGAGATCGCCGAGCTCGGCTACTCCCTGAAGCCTGCTCGACTCGCGCTGGCGATGCAGCGAACCACACCGTCGCCGTGCCGTGGAGCGAAAACACAAAATGCAGACGCTCACTGTCAACATACGCCTGATTCGACGAAAAACCACTCGGCGCGCCCCGAAGCTTCAAGCGTGCGACGCGATCACCAACGTTGCCATGTGGCGGCAGCAGCGAATGAGGAACAATCGACCCATGCGCGATGCGGTGATCTTCGACATGGACGGCACGCTCTGTGACACATCGGGCATCGAGCATTACATCGTGGGCGACGACAAGGACTTCGCGGCGTTCCACGCGGCATCAGCGGACTGCCCGCCGCGTACGGAGATCGTTGCTGCAGCCAAGGCCGAGCACACAGCAGGTCGAGCCATCCTGGTTGTCACATCGCGGGACTTCATCTGGCGTGACGTGACCCTGACCTGGCTGACTCAGCACGGAGTGCCGCACGACGCGCTCTACATGCGGATCGTCGGCGACTACCGCAGGGACGTCGAGATCAAGACCGACATCCACAAGCAGATCAACGACGACGGCTTCAACGTGATCACGGCGTGGGACGACAAGCCTGCTGTGCTCGATCTGTGGCGCGCGAACGGCATCGAGGTCAACGCCGTAGGGGGCTAGAGGCCAAAGCCGGCTCGTTCGTCTTCGCGTACGAGCTCGGCGAACTCGGGATTGTCTCGGATGACCTTGGGAACGAACGGGCAGTAGGGCAGGACAGTGCCGTCTCGCTGTGAGATCTCCTCAAGAGCACCGCGAACGAGCTCGCCGCCGAGACCGCGACCCTCGAACTGTGGGTAGATGCGCGTGTGTGGGAGGGCGTACTCGTCGCCGTCCTTGCGGTAGTCCAAGAATCCGGCGAGCTCCCCATCGACTTCGATCTCGAACCGCGACCGGTCTGGAGCGTCCTGCACAGTTGTCGTCATCTGACATTCCTCTCGGTGGAGATGTTGTCCGTAACCACTGCGATGCGTCACAATGGTCGCAGGTGCACCCAAGACGCTGGGGAAGGCGACACTAGGGAGGCACCTGATGGCTGTACCAAAACAAGACATGTCCTCGCCGACCACCCCGACCAGGGGTCTTCTTTTCGTGCACTCAGCACCTTCAGCGCTGTGTGCGCACGTCGAGTGGGCGACTGCTGGGGTGCTCGGCGGCAGCCCCGACATCGCTTGGGTACCCCAGCTTGCCGATCCCGGCACCTACCGTGCCGAGCTGTCGTGGCAGGCAGATGCCGGTACGAGTGCTGCCCTGGCGTCAGCCCTGCGTGGCTGGGAGAAGCTCCGCTTTGAGGTCACCGAGGAGCCCACCGCTCGCTCGGAGGGCGCGCGCTACTCGTACACGCCTGCGCTTGGCATCTTCCACTCCATGACTGGGCTACACGGCGACATCCTGATACCCGAGGACCGCATCAAGGCCTTCCGCGTCAAGGCCGCGCTCGGTGAGATCACGATGGAGGAAGCTCTTGACGGATTGCTGGGCGCTGCCTGGGATGCCGAGCTTGAGCCGTTCCGTCACGCCGGGGACGGAGCGCCGGTGCGCTGGTTGCACAAAGTCATCTAAATCTTCGAATTCGCATACGGTGACGTCCTAGCCGATTTCGACGGTCACGGACGGCGAGGCCTTGCTGGACTCCTTGTGGAACAGCCTGAACTCCCGCTTGCCGGTGCGTGACGTGTAGATCTTGGTGCTGTACGCGCCGTCTGCTTTGGTGTTGGTGTCGACGGGGAAGTCATCCCAGGCACCGCCGGGATCCTTGACCTGCACCGTGAGCGTCGCGCCGGCACCAAGTGATGGGAAGTTGCCCTCGAGGGCGAACCGCTCGCCGGGCTCGACCGAGAGGCTCGACACCCGCAGCGTGGGTTCCTGACTCGGTGTGTCAGGTGTCGGAGTCGGTGTCGGCGAAGCTGTCGTCGGTGTCTCAGTCGCAGCTGTCGTGGAAACGCTGAGCGGCGGGAGGTCTGCGGGACCGATTCCGGTGGCGCCGATCACCGCTGCGCTGCCCACGCCGATCAGCAGACCGATTGCTGCGCCGGCGATGCCCATCCAGATGGCCAGGGTGCCAGCGGCTTTGATCTGCCCCTCACTCATCTGGCGGCGAGGCCGGTTGTCACCTCGAAGACGTACCTCGGATATCGCCTGGGCGGTAAGCAGCGGCTCTGGCGCGGTGGTCACAGGGAGAGTGGCTGGTACGGGAGGCGAGCTTGCCGACGGCGTTGCCCCGTCGTGGTGGACGACCGCGTTGATCGCATCCTTGACGGTGACCAATCCGTCGAGGGATTCGTCGGACAGGTAGAGGCTGAACCGTCGGCCGAGCTCTTCGCCGATCTCGACAATCGTGATCGAGTCGACGCCGAGATCCTCCTTGAGCCTGCGATCCGGTTGGACAGCATCAGGCTCACATCCCTGCACCTTGGCAAGGATGTCGGCGAGTTCTTCACGTACGTCGTCGGGAGATGGCACATCCTGATTCTATGTCGCGTGTGGAGGGTCACGCGCCGACCATGCAGGGTTCACCGCTCGGTGACGCCGACGTCACCCTAGGATTGAGGGATGGAGACGCTTGGCGAGGTCCAGCACGTCGTGGTTCACGGTCACCGCCGTGCGTTCCGCATCGCCGGCTCTGGTCCCGCTCTCCTGCTGCTACACGGACTGGGCTGTGACTCCTCCACCTGGCGCGACGTCATCCCGACCTTCGCCAAGAACTTCACCGTGATCGCGCCCGATCTCCTCGGTCACGGTGAGTCCGACAAACCCAACGCCGACTACTCGCTCGGCGGTTATGCCAACGGGATGCGTGACCTGCTCACGATCCTGGGCATCGACAAGGTGACAGTCGTGGGTCACAGCTTCGGGGGCGGTGTGGCCATGCAGTTCGCATACCAGTTCCCCGATCGCACTGAACGCGTCATCTTGGTCTCGACTGGCGGCCTTGGCAGAGAAGTCACCCCGCTGATTCGTTTCCTCACAGTCCCCGGTAGTGGCGCTGCGCTGGCGGCAGCAACCTTCCGTCCATGGCGCCCGCTCGTTGCGGGCACGATGCGCGCGCTCTCCAAGACGCCGTTGCAGGCCACGCGGGACCTCGACGAGGTCTCCAAGATCTACGAATCTCTGGCAGACCCAGCGCAGCGCAGGGCCGTCCAGCGTGTCACCAGCCATGTGCTCAACTGGCGCGGCCAGTTCGTCACGATGACCGATCGCAGCTATCTCGCCCGCCTCATGCCGGTGCTCGTCGTGTGGGGGCGCCACGACATGGTCATCCCTTCATCGCACGCAGACCTGGCGCCGACTCACGCGCTGTCCGATGTGCACGTGCTCGAGGACTCTGGGCACTTTCCGCACAAGGACCACCCCGAGGAGTTCGCCCGCATCGTCACCGACTTCATCGAGTCCAACGAGCCTGCGCACTACCACCGCGGCAAGTGGAGGGCGCTCCTCCGCCGAGGTGACCAGTACGAACTCGAGAGCATGCCGACCTCGGCGGTTGCTGCGGTGGAGCCAGCGATCAGCTAGCTGGTTCGGGGGTGGGCTCGGCGATCTCTGCCTTGGAAGCCAGCTCGCGTTCGCGCTCTTCACTTCGCCGTCGTCGCCCTCGGTTGCCCGATGCCCACGCGCCGACCGAGACCGACAGCCAGCCGATGAACGCGCCGGCGATGTCGTCGGCGAGGTAGTGCCAGCCGAAGTAGATGGTCGCAAGGATCGTCATGACCAGGAATGCCCAGGCGATGATTCGTATGGCGGCCTTCTGGCCGCTGCGCTCAAAGAAGATGCACGCGGTGACCACGACCGACACGTGCAGAGAGGCGAAGCCGGCGATACCGTACGTGTAGCTGCCGCCGGGATCTTCCTTGAACCCCGTCCCAGCTCGAAACAGTGAACGCTGCAGCGCAGTGACACCCGTGACCGGCAGATCCTGGAACATCGAAGACTGTGCAAAAGCTGGGCCAAGGGTTGGCAGGCAGTAGTAGCTGACCACGCCGAGCACCCAGTTGAGGCTGAGCGCGGTCGCGTACCAGGCGCCGAGCGAGAGGTCTTTGCCCCAGACGAGGAAAGCACCGAGTGTCAACGGGATGAGCGGCAGGTAGCTGACATATGCCGTCGCCAAAACCTGGGCGGCGATCCCGGTTCCGAAGAAGTTGTGCAGCACCTCGGCGGGGTTGTGGCCGAAGAACAGATAGTGATCGAGGCGCAGCATGTCGGTGTCGAACAGCACGCCCTTGCGGATCAGCGGCAGGTCGCTCTTGAGGTTGCGATAGCTGACATAGCAGACGTAGAACATGATGAGCCCGGTCGCGATGTATCCGACGCGCTTGAAGCTCCAGTCGGCGCGCACGATGGCCATGAATTCGTCACCCACGCCACGAAATCCGTTGCGCCATCCGCGGCGAACGGCGACCGGAACAACGCCGACGGCAAAGAACATCAGACCGATCACCGGCAGGCGAACGTATGCCGGCCCGAGGAAGCCATCTGGGTCACGCAACGGCACGTCGAGCTGGTGTGACGCGACGATTGCGGTGACCCCGACAACGACCGAAAGGCACACGCCAAAGGTGTAGGGCCAACGTCGCATGACGTTCATCCTAGGGGTGAAATCTGAGGACGAGGTGAGTGATCACTCACACTCAGGCGTCGCCACCTTCATGCGGCAGACCGGACACCGCAGTTGGGTCGTCGATGCGGAATCGCTGGAAGGCATCGCGGGCAGTTTCGGGGCTGACGAGTCCGCGCTGGGCGAGACTCTGCAGGACGCAGACGACGATCGACTCCGCGTCGACCTGGAACGTACGGCGGGCCGCTGCGCGCGTGTCGGCGAAGCCGAACCCATCGGTACCGAGCGACTGCCACGGGCCGGGCACCCAGCGGGCTATCTGGTCGGGCACGGCGCGCATGTAGTCGCTGACCGCGACGGTCACCGCGGACGTGTCCATCAGCTTGACCGTGACGTACGGCAGGCGGTTGTACTCTGCGGGGTTATTGAGGTTCCAACGCTCAGCGTCGACGGCATCGCGTGCCAGCTCGTTCCACGAGGTCACTGACCAGACATCGGCGGGCACGCCGTACTCGGTGGCAAGGATCTCCTGTGCCTTCAGCGCCCAAGGAACGGAGACGCCCGAGGCCATGATGCGAGCGACGGAGTCGCCGCTGAGCGCCCTGCGATAGAGGTAGGTCCCCTTGAGCAGGCCTTCGACATCAACGTCCTCAGGCTGCGGCGGCTGCACGTAGGCCTCGTTGTAGACGGTCAGGTAGAAGATGATGTCCTCGCCGTTGGGTTTGGCATCAGTCGAGCCATACATGCGCTCGAGTCCGTACTGGACGATGTGGCTGATCTCGAAGCCGAACGCAGGGTCGTAGTGGACCACAGCAGGGTTGGTCCGTGCGAGCAGCGGCGAGTGTCCGTCTGCGTGCTGCAGACCTTCGCCGGTGAGCGTCGTACGTCCCGCTGTGGCGCCGACGAGGAAGCCACGGGCCATCTGGTCAGCCATCGCCCAGATCGAGTCACCGGTGCGCTGGAATCCGAACATCGAATAGAACATGTAGACCGGGATCATCGGCTCGCCGTGGGTGGCGTAGGCACTGCCGACCGCTGTTGCTGATGCCATGGCACCGGCCTCGCTGATGCCCTCGTGGAGCAGCTGACCCTGCTTGGACTCCTTGTAGGCAAGGAGCAGCTTGCGGTCGACGGAGTCGTACGTCTGACCGGCCGGGTTGTAGATCTTGGCCGACGGGAACATCGAGTCCATGCCGAAGGTGCGGTATTCGTCCGGCGCGATCGGAACGATGCGCTGTCCGATCTCGGGGTCCTTCATCAGGTCGCGCAGAAGGCGGACGAACGCCATGGTCGTGGCGATCTGTTGCTTTCCTGAGCCCTTCTTGAGCTCGTCGTACATCGAGTCCTCAGGAAGCTTGATGCTCACCGGATTGACGACGCGTTTGGGCAGCGATCCGCCCAGTGCGTCGCGGCGGGCCTTCATGTACTGGATCTCTTCACTGTCCTCGCCCGGGTGATAGAACGGCGCGATGTCGCTTCCATCAATTTGCTCATCGGAGATCGGGATGTTGAGGCGGTCACGGAAGCCTTTGAGGTCGTCCTTGGTCAGCTTCTTCATCTGGTGGGTTGCGTTGCGCCCGGCGAACGATTCGAGCAGCCATCCCTTGATGGTGTGCGCAAGGATCACAGTCGGCTGACCGGTGTGCTTCTGGGCGGCCTCGAAGGCGGCATAGACCTTTCGGTAGTCGTGTCCGCCACGGGGGAGGCGTTCGATCTCCTCGTCCGTCAGGTGCTCCACCATCTTCTTGAGCCGGGGATCGGGGCCGAAGAAGTTCTCGCGGTTGTATGCGCCGGACTCGACCGACAGCGTCTGGAACTCTCCGTCGGGGGTTCGGTTCATCTGGTTGACGAGAACGCCGTCGGTGTCCCGGGCAAGCAGGTCGTCCCACTCGCGGCCCCAGACGACTTTGATGACGTTCCAGCCTGCACCACGAAAATATGACTCAAGCTCCTGGATGATCTTGCCGTTGCCGCGTACGGGCCCGTCGAGCTGTTGCAGGTTGCAGTTGATGACAAAGGTCAGGTTGTCGAGCTCTTCGCGCGCGGCGACGCCGATCGCTCCCAGTGACTCGACCTCGCCCATCTCGCCGTCACCGAGGAACGACCATACGTGCTGCTGACTGGTGTCCTTGATGCCACGGTTCAGGAGGTAGCGGTTGAAGCGTGCCTGATAGATCGCGTTGATGGCACCGAGACCCATCGAGACGGTGGGGAACTCCCAGTAGTCGGACATGAGTCGCGGGTGCGGGTAGGACGAGAGGCCGTTGCCGGCGCCGTGCGAGTGCTCTTGGCGGAATCGGTCAAGCTTCAGCTCGTCGAGTCGCCCTTCGAGGAAGGAGCGCGCGTAGATGCCGGGCGCGGCATGGCCCTGATAGTAGATGTGGTCGCCACCACCCGGGTGGTTCTTGCCGCGGAAGAAATGATTGAAGCCGACTTCATACAGGCTGGCCGCTGACTGGTAGGTCGCTATGTGGCCACCCACGCCGAGGCCAGGCCGGTTGGCGCGCGACACCATGACGGCGGCGTTCCAGCGGATGTATGAGCGGATCCGGCGCTCGATTGCTTCGTTGCCTGGGAACCACGGCTCGCGCTCAGGCGGGATCGTGTTGATGAAGTCGGTGCTGCGAAGCGCGGGGACGCCAACGTTCTGCTCGCGGGCGCGCTCGAGGAGCTTGAGCATCACGTAGCGGGCGCGGCTGCGTCCTCCGCTCTCGATCATCTCGTCGAGCGAGCTGACCCATTCTGCAGTCTCTTCGGGATCAACGTCCGGGAGCTGTGTGGGAAGGCCCTCATGGATGACGGTCGGCCGTTCCTGGCCAGATTGCGACATGCTCACTCCCTTTGTGTCTTGTGGACCCCTCCATCATCCCACCTCTTGTTCGCTACTGTGATACCGGCAACAGCGCTGACGAACCTACCTTTCAGTAGGTTTTCCACGAACGTAGGGAGACATCGCGGTGGACGCGGGCAAGTTGGGCTTCGGTCCAGACACCGTCATCCAGGAGCTTGGCTGGGATGAGGACGTCGACGAGGAGCTCCGTGTCGAGATCGAGCGTCATACCGGCAACAACCTGGTCGATGGAGATGTCGGCGATGTCGTCGACGGGGTCATCCTGTGGTGGCGTGACGGAGACGGCGACCTTGTCGACGAGCTGGTCGGGTCACTCCAAGACTTGACCGAAGGTGGTTCGGTCTGGCTGCTGACTCCCAAGATCGGGCGCCCTGGCTACGTACCGGGTGCCGATGTCGTTGAGGCCGCTCCGATCGCCGGTCTGTCGACGACCACCACATCGTCGGCCTCAGCCGAATGGGCCGCCACCCGCCTCACTGCTCATAAACGATGAGCCTGTCCATTGGCGAGGTTGCTCCCGATTTCACGCTGAAGAACCAGCACGGCGAGGACATCTCGCTCTCGGCGTTCCATGGCGACAAGAACGTCGTGCTGGTGTTCTTCCCGTTCGCGTTCAGCGGCATCTGCACCGGCGAGCTGTGCGAGATCCGCGACAACCTCGGCGACTTCACCGGACTTCACGCCGAGGTGCTGGCTGTTTCGTGTGATCACTTCTTCTCGAACCGCGCCTTCGCTGACCGAGACGGATACGAGTTCTCGATCCTCAGTGACTTCTGGCCGCACGGTGATGTTTCGCGCTCGTACGGCACGTTCAACGATGATGTGGGTGTCCCTGACAGGGGCACCTTTGTCATCGACCGCGAGGGTGTCCTGCGCTGGACCGTCAAGCAGGGAATCGGCGATCCGCGGCACCTGGATGACGTTCGTGCCGCAATCGCCGATATTTCCTGATCTCTTGGTCAATTCTGCTGCGCGCGGTATCCCAGATGCGGTTTGATATTTCTGCTGCGGCTGCCAGGGACCCGAGACCTTGGCAGCCACGGCTTTTTTCAGGTCCAGTGCAGGTCTGCGGTAAGGTTCCGCTGGTTCCCGAGGGCGAATAGCTCAGTTGGTTAGAGCATCCGGTTTACACCCGGGAGGTCGGGGGTTCGAGTCCCTCTTCGCCCACTTCGATGGGTGGGGGGCCGACTGGGTTTTGGTCGGCGCCACGCATCGAACTAGGAGGCAGCGTGCGAGAACCCCTTGGGTGGGCCCCCGCTGCGCGTTCACGAGCGAAGCGAGTGCGCAGTAGGGGATCGAGTCCCTCTTCGCCCACTTCATGATTGACGAGATCGTTGAGCGGCTGCGGGCTGCGGGATGCGTGTACGCCGAGGACGAGGCTGCTTTGCTCGTCGAAGAGGCGGAGGGCGCCGATGAGCTCGAGGCGATGGTCGCGCGCAGAGTGGGCGGTGAGCCGCTGGAGTACGTGCTCGGGTGGGTCGAGTTCAGCGGTTTGCGGATCATCGTCGAGCCGGGCGTGTTCGTGCCGCGACGGCGCACGGAGGTGCTCGTCAACGAGGCGGGCAGGCTGGCGCGGCCGGGGGCGATCATCGTGGACCTGTGCTGTGGGGCAGGTGCGATCGGAGCAGCGCTGCTCGACACCTGCGAGGGCATCGAGCTCCACGCGGCTGACATTGATCCGGCGGCCGTCGCGTGCGCTCGGCTCAACCTCGAGCCTGAAGCATTGGTTCACCGGGGTGACTTGTTCACCGCGTTGCCCGACGAGCTGAAGGGTTGCATCGACATCGTCGTGGTCAACGCGCCATACGTTCCGACCGACGCGATCGCGTTGATGCCTCCGGAAGCACGCAAGTACGAGGCGATTGATGCGCTGGATGGGGGAGTCGACGGCCTCGACGTGCATCGACACATTGCTGCCGAGGTCGCTGACTGGCTGGTGCCCGACGGCTATATATTGATCGAGACGAGTGAGCAACAAGCGCCGCTGACGATCGAGGCACTCCAGGGTGGTGGCTTCTCGGCGTGGATGGAGCGCGATGAAGATGTTGACGGCACAGCCGTCATCGGCACTCGACCAATTTGATCTGTGGACGACCGACACTCCCTGTCTGAAGTGACTGACACAGTGGCCGTATGACAACCGCGAGCACCGAGACCGATGCACTCGACGCGTTGCGCACATTGACGGGTCGTGACGACGCGGTGTTCCACGATGGCCAGCTTGAGGCGATTCGTGTTCTGGTGGATGACCACAGCCGCGCACTGGTCGTGCAGCGCACCGGTTGGGGCAAGTCGGCCGTCTACTTCATTGCGACCCTCCTGCTCAGGCAGCGCGGCACGGGACCGACGCTTTTGGTGTCGCCTCTACTTGCCCTCATGCGCGACCAAGTGGCCGCGGCGGCGCGCGCTGGCGTACGAGCTGTGGCGATCAACTCGGCCAACCCACACGAGTGGGAGGAGACGCGGGCCAAGCTCGCCGCAGACGAGGTCGACGTGCTTCTGGTGTCGCCCGAGCGACTCAATAATCCGCGTTTCCGCGACGAGCAGCTGCCCGATCTGATCGCCCGCATGGGCATGCTCGTGGTCGACGAGGCTCATTGCATCTCCGACTGGGGCCACGACTTCCGCCCTGACTACCGACGACTCGCCGAGCTGATCGGCGCCCTGCCGGCAGACCTACCGGTGCTCGCCACGACTGCGACGGCCAATGAGCGGGTGGTCGTCGATGTCGCCGAGCAACTTGGCGCTGTGGGCACTCCGCCCTCCAAAGGAGTGTTGACGATTCGTGGCTCGCTCGCCCGTACGTCACTTCGACTCGGCGTGCTAGACCTGCCCCACTCCCAAGCGCGACTCGGCTGGTTGCTCAGTCATCTCGGTGACATGCCCGGCAGCGGCATCATCTACACGCTCACGGTCTCTACCGCAGAGGACACAGCGCGGCTTCTGCGCGACGCCGGACACGAGGTGCGTGCCTACACCGGTCGCACTGACACCGATCAGCGCGAGGAATACGAGCGACAGCTCAAGGGCAACGAGCTCAAGGCTCTGGTGGCGACGAGTGCTCTGGGGATGGGGTTCGACAAACCTGACCTCGGCTTCGTGATTCACCTCGGCGCGCCGTCATCGCCCGTCGCCTATTACCAACAGGTGGGCCGCGCTGGCCGTGCCACCGAGAGCGCTGATGTCCTGCTCTTGCCCGGGCGTGAAGACCCAGACATCTGGCACTACTTCGCCACGTCCTCGATGCCCAGCGAAGCGCGTGCGGCTGCCGTGATCGGCGCGCTCAACGACTCGCCGATCTCGACGCCAGCGTTGGAGGCGCTTGTCGATCTGCGCCGCACGCCGCTGGAGCTGTTGCTCAAGGTGCTCGACGTCGATGGGGCCGTACGTCGGGTCAGCGGTGGATGGGTTGCCACCGGGCAACCGTGGACGTACGACAAGGAGCGCTACGAGCGCATCGCCGAGGCGCGCGACGCAGAGCAACAATCGATGGTCACCTACGAGACGTCCAACAGATGCCGCATGGAGATGCTGCAGGCCGACCTCGATGACCCAACTGCCGCGCCATGTGGACGCTGCGACAACTGCGCCGGTGCTTGGTATCCCGCCGCCGTGGACGAAGCGGCGGCCCAGGCCGCGGCGTCGTCACTGGACAAGGTCGGTGTCCAGATCGAGCCGCGAGCGCAGTGGCCGACAGGATCTGCAAATGCGAAGGGCAAGATCAGCGCGGGCGAGCGCTTGGAGCCTGGCCGGGCTGTGGCACGCCTGACTGACCTGGGCTGGGGTGGCACGCTGCGCGACATCTTCGCCGCGGGAGCGACTGACGCTCCGGTGACAGACGCGCTGCTTGGCGCCTGCGTACGCGTGCTCAAGGACTGGGACTGGATCTCACGTCCGGCAGCCGTTGTCAGCATCCCGTCGAGATCACGGCCGCTGCTGGTTGACTCCTTTGCCCGCAGGATTGCCAGGATCGGCCAGCTCCAAGACCTCGGCGACCTCCGCCTGGCCGAAGGCGGACCGCGCGGCGAGCCGGGCGGCAACAGCGCCTACCGGCTCGCCGGGGTCTGGGGTGGATTCGCCGTCGGTCCGGAGCTTGCCGATCGGCTCAACACATTGGCTGGCAAGCCGGTCCTGCTGATCGATGATTGCGTCGACAGTCGTTGGACGATCACGGTTGCTGCTCGAGAGCTGCGCCGAGCGGGCTCCGGCCCGGTCCTGCCTTTCGCCTTGGCCGTTGTTGCATGACCGCCCGGTACGTTTGATGGCATGGAGCATCGATACCTCGGCAACAGCGGACTCAAGATCTCAGAGATTGCCTACGGCAACTGGCTGACGCACGGATCGCAGGTCGAGGAGGATGCCGCAACCGCGTGCGTACGCCAGGCACTCGACGAGGGGATCACGACATTCGACACCGCAGACGTCTACGCCAACACCAAGGCAGAGTCGGTCTTGGGACGGGCCCTCGTCGGCGAACGCCGCGAGTCCCTCGAGATCTTCACCAAGGTCTATTGGCCGACCGGGCCCGCGGGACCCAACGACTCGGGCTTGTCGCGCAAGCACATCATGGAGTCGATCAACGGCTCGCTCACTCGGCTGCAGACCGACTATGTCGACCTCTACCAAGCCCATCGTTTCGATGTCGAGACACCGCTCGAAGAAACCATGCAGGCGTTCGCCGACGTGGTGCGTAGTGGCAAGGCGCTCTACATCGGCGTCTCGGAGTGGACCGCGGACCAGATACGCGCGGGCCATGCACTCGCGCAGGAGCTGGGCATCCAGCTGATCTCAAGTCAGCCGCAATACTCCATGCTCTGGAGGGTCATCGAAGACGAAGTCGTGCCGACCTGCGAAGAGCTCGGTCTCGGCCAGATCGTGTGGTCTCCCATTGCCCAAGGCGTGCTCACGGGCAAGTACAAGCCAGGTCAGCCCCTACCCGAAGGCTCCCGAGCGACCGATGAGAACGGTGGCGCCAACATGATCAGCCGCTGGCTCAACGACGCGGTGCTCGAAGCGGTCGCCGGACTCGAGCCGATTGCCGCAGACGTCGGCCTGACGATGGCCCAGCTGGCGGTCGCTTGGGTGCTGCAGAACTCCAACGTCTCGGCGGCGATCATCGGAGCATCGCGCCCCGAGCAGGTCACCGACAATGCCAAGGCATCGGGCGTGGAGCTTGACGCCGACACTTTGACAGCGATCGATGAGGCCATCGGCGATGTCGTGCTGCGTGACCCTGGTGTGACGGCTGCATCGGCGCCAACACAGCGGCCAACGTGATCGGTCGTCGCTAGAGTTCTGGCATGCCAACCCTGCGTGATGTCGTCACCGTCCTCGACGACCTCTACGACCCACGCTGGGCCGACGCCTGGGACGCTGTCGGCACGGTCATCGGCGATCCCGCAGCCGACGTGGCGAAGGTGCTGTTCGCCGTCGATCCCGTCCAGGCAGTGGTCGACGAAGCGATCGCGTGGGAGGCGGACATGATCGTGACGCACCACCCGCTCTACCTCAAGGGCGTCACCTCCGTTGCAGCGACAAGTCCCAAGGGCCGCGTGGTGCACGACCTCATCAGCAACCGGATCGCCCTCCATACGTGCCACACCAACGCCGACAGCCCACCGCTCGGCGTCTCGGAGTCGATGGCGTTGGCATTGGGGCTCACCGACCTGCGTCCGCTGGCTCCGGACACCGCCGATCCGGTCGACAAGTGGATCGTGTTTGTCCC
>MTKY01046915.1_pt1 | contig 15004 bp, 11 predicted proteins | sample 1042731 | NCBI WGS metagenome assembly MTKY01 (sample SAMN06212206, study PRJNA360538) | anaerobic digester metagenome | biome: Wastewater treatment plant; material: sludge; isolation source: anaerobic digester fed with sludge from wastewater treatment plant | place: Denmark: WWTP Soeholt ... | reverse complement strand
CAGGATTGGCGCCGCTGCCGGCTGAGCATGTCGTCAACGTGGCGTCAGTCAAGCACCGCAGTCCTTTCAGGTATCCAGGCGGCAAAACCTGGTTGGTGCCGCGCATCTACCAATGGCTGGACAGCCTTCCCCTTAGACCAGCGTGTTTTGTCGAGCCTTTTGCTGGTGGTGCCATTGTGGGATTGACAGTGGCAGCCGAGCGTCTGGCCGATCACGCGACCCTGGTCGAAATTGATGACCAGGTCGCGGCGGTGTGGGAGACGATCATCAATCGCGGCGAAGGTTTGTGGCTCGCCGAACAGATTGGAGACTTCAAGCTCACCGGGGAGAACGTGGAGAGGCTCCTGAGTCGGGACGATCCGACACCGCAAGAGCGCGCACTGCAAACCATCGTCAGAAATCGGGTGAACAGGGGGGGGATTCTGGCTGAGGGTGCAGGCAGGCTCAAGTCTGGCGAAAATGGCAGAGGCATTAGCTCGCGCTGGTATCCGGCGACATTGCGAAGACGGATCATAGGTATTGACGCGATCCGTGATCGTCTCAGCTTCATTCATGGGGACGGCTTGGAAGTCATACGCCAGTATATCGGCAACAACGAGGCGGTATTCTTCATCGATCCTCCCTATACAGCTTCCGAGAAGAAACCGGGCAGTCGTCTCTACACTCACTGGCAGGTGGATCATGTGGACTTATTCCGTCTTGCCAGGAGGTTGAAAGGCGACTTCCTGATGACCTATGACAACGTGCCCGAAGTCAAGGAACTGGCCGATCAACACGGCTTCGATTCAGAAGTTGTGGCTATGAAGACCACGCATCACGCCCAGCAAACTGAATTGCTCATTGGGCGTGATCTCAGTTGGCTCCGGTAAGGTTTTCTGCTTCGCCCCCTCGCGACACGCCCCCATGCCACCCGATCTTTCCTATTGGTCCTAATTGGCCCTATGCGCGGCCTTATGGTCCTGTTACGATCAGAGCATGGGAACCCGTTTGCCTGACGTGACACTCGCCAAAGACTCGGTCGAGCCGATCTACCAGCAGATCGCGCGCCACTTCCGGGCGCAGATCGAGAGTGGACGCCTCGCTCCCGGCGACCGCCTGCCGCCTACGCGCGACCTGGCCCGCCAGCTTGGAATCGGGCGGATCAGTGTGGTCAGTGCCTACGCCCAGTTGCAGGCGGAGGGGCTGATCGCGGCGCACGCCGGGCGTGGCACTTACGTCAGCGGGGGGCGCGCGCTTGTGCGCGGTCTGGACAGCGCACCCCACCAGTTCCCCGGCGCGCCGGACATCTCCATGCGCGAGATCACGCGGCTGGCCGAGCAGCCCGGCGTGATCGCTTTCAGTGGCGGTGCGCCGCCGGAGGAATTCCTGCCCGTCGAGGCGCTGCGCCATGCGCTGAACCTGGTGCTGGATCGCGACGGTGCGGTGGCGGTCGCCTATGAGGAAGCGGACGGCTACCCGCCCCTGCGCGCTGGCGTGACCGAGTACGTGTCGTCGCTGGGCATCACCTGCCAGCCCGATGACGTGCTGATCACCGGCGGGACGCAGCAGGCGCTCGATCTGGTCGTGCAAGCGGTGCTCGGCGAGGGCGACGCGCTGATCACCGGCAGTCCGACCTACCTGGGCATCCTGGACATCGCCCATGTGCGGCGCGTGCGTCCGGTCGGTGTGCCGGTTGATGCCGACGGGATACGCATCGAGGCGGTGGAGGCTGCGATACGCGAGCACCGGCCCGGCCTGATCTATGCCGCGCCGACGTTCCACAACCCGACGGGCGCGGTGATGCCCCTGCACCGGCGGCGGCAGCTTCTGGCGCTGGCCGCGCAGCACAATATCCCCGTGCTGGAGGACGCGGTCTATCACGAGCTAAGTTACCGGGGGATACCCCCGCCGCCGCTCAAGGCGCTCGACGAGCACGGCCTGGTGCTGCACACCAGCGGCTTCTCGAAGATTCTGCTGCCGGGCACGCGCATCGGCTACGTGATCGCCAGCGGGCCGCTGCGCGAGCGGCTGGCCCGCGTCAAGCAGGCAGCGGACATCTGCACGCCAGGCCTGAACCAGCGCGCGATCCATGTCTTCCTGGCTAACGGGGCGCTGGTGGGGCACCTCAACCGCGTGCGGCAGGAGCTACGCGCGCGCTGCGCGGCGGCGTGCCTGGCAGCGACGCGCTACCTGCCGCCTGGATCGCAGTGGGCCGAGCCGAGCGGCGGCCTGTACCTGTGGGTGCGCCTGCCCGACGACGGGCCGACCGCCGCCGAGCTATACGTCACCGCCATCCAACACGGGGTGGCCTATGCCATCGGCACGCTCTTTTACGCCGGTGGCGGCGGGAGCCGGCACATCCGCCTGAACTTCGCCGCGCACCCGCCCGCACGCATCGAAGAAGGGCTGCGGCGGCTGGGCGCGGCCTGGCAGGATTGGCGGCAGACGTACGCGCCAGCAGTGCGCCGCGCGCCGATTCTGTGACGAGTGATCGGTGATCGATTCTCAGTAATCGTTGGCACAAGGAGAGAGACACATGGCACCTGAGACACCCAGTTCCAACAATGGCGCGCAGAAGGGCACCGCAGCCCTCAAGCGCGGCCTGGCGCAGATGCTCAAGGGCGGCGTGATCATGGATGTGGTCACGCCGGAGCACGCGCAAATTGCCGAGGAAGCCGGCGCGGTCGCGGTGATGGCGCTGGAGCGCGTCCCGGCGGACATCCGCGTGAGCGGCGGCGTGGCCCGCATGAGCGACCCCGGCCTGATCGAGCGCATCATGGCCTCGGTCAGCATCCCCGTCATGGCCAAGTGCCGCATCGGGCACTTCGTCGAGGCGCAGGTGCTCGAAGCGATCGGCGTGGACTACATTGACGAGAGCGAAGTGCTGACGCCCGCCGATGAGCAGTATCACATCAACAAGCATGATTTCAACGTGCCGTTCGTCTGCGGCTGCCGTAACCTGGGCGAGGCGCTGCGGCGCATCGGCGAGGGCGCGGCGATGATCCGCACCAAAGGCGAGGCTGGCACCGGCGACGTGGTTGAGGCGGTGCGCCACGCCCGCGCTGTGCTCGGCGAGATTCGCCGCCTGACGACCATGCGCGAAGACGAGCTAATGACCTACGCCAAGGAGATTGGCGCACCCTACGAGCTGGTCAAGGAGACCGCCGAGCTAGGCCGGCTGCCGGTGGTCAACTTCGCGGCGGGCGGCGTGGCGACCCCTGCCGACGCCGCGCTGATGATGCAGCTTGGCGTGGACGGCGTGTTCGTCGGCTCCGGCATTTTCAAGAGCGGCAACCCGGCCAAGCGTGCTAAAGCCATCGTCGAGGCGGTGACGCACTACACCGACCCGCAGATCATCGCCGAGGTCAGCCGCGACCTGGGCGAGCCGATGGTCGGCATCGGCGTGACGACCCTGCCAGTGGAGGAGCGCATCGCCGGGCGCGGGTGGTAGGCGAGATCAGCAGCGGGGCGCATTCCTCAGAGGAGTGCGCCCCGTCATTTTCAGTTAGCTTCAATGCCATACCAGTCCTCGCGGCGGAAGGAGAACTCCGGCGAAACGGGACCCAGATCGGTGATCATGGACTCGAACAGACGCAGACGCTCTTCACTCCTCACTATTTCTCCATGACACACGCCAGCGGGATGGCGCTCTGGCGAGCGTTGCTTTCTGTCGCCGCCAGGGCAACGGCCAGACTCAACAGCCCGTCCTCCGCGCTCACCAGGGGGGCTTCGTCTCCACGAATGGCACCCGTCAGGCTGCGCATCCCGGCCTGGATCGCCCGCTTATACTCGCCCTGCCGGTTCGGTGCTTCTACGTGCGCCCGCACCCACGCTGCAATCTGCTCGACAGCCCCGCCATGCCGGAACACTCTGGCAGCGCCCTGGAAGCGCTCCTCGACGACCAGGCGCTTTCCCAGCAGGCGCGCAAGCTGCGCCAGCCCTGCCTTGTCTGCCATCCCGCTCAGGATCAGGTCTGTGGGTATCCAGCCCAGGAGCGTAATGGAGCCTCGCGAGTAGTTGAGCTGGATAGTCGTGCGCTCGATCTCGCGAATCCGGGTGAAACTGTGGTAGAACGTCGCCAGCACGTCATCGCCATAATGGACGGTCGCGCTGACCCGGTCAACGCGCCCATCAGGGCGGCGCTGCGCCCAGCCAGAGACGGCGTCCGGCGCTGCGCCAACCAGGTGGTTGCACAGGTCGAAGAAGTGAACACCGTGCTCGACATGAATCCCGCCGCTCTGCTCCTGATCCCAGAACCAATGATCGGCGGGCAGCCCCTCGTCCGTAGCGAGGTTCTCCAGCGACCAGTGCTGGAGGCTGCCCAGCGCGCCGCTGCGCACGATCTCGGCAGCCAGCCGGTGCAGAGGATGGAAACGCAGCACGTAGTCAACGGTGATCTGCACACCGGCAGCGCGCGCCGCCTGAACCGCTATCCTGGCCTGTTCCAGGGAGGTGGCGAGGGGCTTTTCGACGAAGACGTGCTTGCCCGCAGCGGCGGCCTGCTGCACCATGCCGGCATGAAGATGGGGCGGCGTGTTGATCGCCACGATCTGCACCGCCGGATCGTCGAGCATCGCCCGGTAGTCCCCATAGACACGCGCACCCTCCGGCGCTGCGGCCTGGGCACGCTCCAGGTCCGTATCAGCGACGGCCACCACTCTGATCTCCGGCATTTCGGCGAAGGCGGCCAGGCAGAATACGCCAAAGCCGCCCGCGCCGACCAGTCCCAGTCCCAGGGGAGCGGAGTCCGGTACCATACCACTCATCCTTTGATGAAGGCGGCTACGTCGCGCTTGCTAACCGACGCCACAGCCATGACGTGATCGCCGCCGCCATAATAGACCAGATACTCATCCGCCGTTTCGATACCGCCGCAGGCGAACACAACATTTGGCACGTCGCCCCAGTATTCCCAGGGCGTGCCAGGGCACAGGATCGGCTCGTCCTGCCGCTTGAGCACGCGGGCGGGATTGTCCAGGTCGAGCAGCGCCACGCCCAGGCAGTACACGCGCTGCTCGTTGTAGCCGTGATAGAAGATCAGCCAGCCGTCCTCGGTTTGGAATGGCGGCCCGCCCGCCCCGATGCGCACGCTCTCCCATGTGCCGGGGCGCGGCCTCATGATGATCTGGTGGTCGGTCCAGTGCAGCAGGTCGTCGGAATACGCGATCCACATGTCCGGCGGGCGGCGATGGAACATAGCATAACGCCCGCCGATCTTGCGGGGGAACAGCGCGGCGTCCTTATTATCCTCGTCGGGGAGCACGATCCCCAGGCGCTCCCAGGCAATCAGATTGGCGCTGCGCGCCAGGGTCGCGCGCGTGCCGTGCGGCGAATACGCCGTATACAGCATGTAGTACACGCCGTCAAGTTCAGTGATACGCGGGTCTTCGACGCCGAAGACTTCAAACTCGTTCGCCGGTTCCAGCACAGGCTCTTCCAGGCGGTTGAAGTGATAGCCATCGGTGCTGATGGCGCACCCAATACGCGAGATACGATCCAGGCCCTGGGCGCGGTAATGCATGTAAACCAGGCCGTTGTACTGCACCACAGCAGCATTGAACACGTTGTCGGTTTCCCAGGGATTATGCGTGGAGGGCAACAGCACCGGGTTTCCGGCGTATCGTGTCAGCTTGAGCGGGGGGGTCATGATTTCTCTCCTGAAACTGGCGGGCGACCAGCGGACGGGAGCTTGCCGTAGGCGGACAGCCGCTCGATCACGGCCCGGTTGCCCAGTAGCGACAAAAAACTCAGCGTGAAAACGCCCAGAGGCAGGATGGCAACCAGGCTGAAAGCGATCACCAGTCCGGCCACGATCAGCAGAACCAGAGTATACAGCGGGTTAGCCAGGGTGAGCAGCAACGCATTGCGCAGGGCGATCCGCAGATGCTTTTGCTCCTGCTCGATCAAGAAGGGCCACACGTAAAGCTGCACCGTGATCCACAGCGCACCGGCACACGCCAGCCCCACCTGGATCAGGAACGCCAGGCTTCCCTCGACTGCACCGTAAAAGGTGAAGCTGACGGCGAGGGCAACGCCCACCAGGAGATTCGCCAGCGCCCAGCGCAGGCTCAGCCAACCGTAGCGGCGCGCCGCCTCGACGAAATCCCCAGTATGGTGGCCTTTGCCGTGCGCGATGCTGTTCGTCACGGCATACATCCCGGCGGTGGCGGGAGGACCCAGGATCACGGTCAGGCAGAGGCCCAGCCACAGCAGGTTTAGGGTTGCCAGCCCGACCATGCCATTCCACCAATCGCGCACCGTTTCCCAGGTGACAGCCAGCGCATTCTGCACGGCGATGCCTCGCTAGCCTTCCTGCACGGTGATGCCACCCGTCCGCGTGTCAACGATCAGCACCAGGCGCGCGCCGTCCGGCCCTGCAAAGACACGGCGGGCCACGACGGGCTGAACCAGGAACCCGTCAATCACAGCGCGGCGGCCCGGCTCTGTTCCAGCATAGGACACGTGCAAGACATGCGCGCCCGCTTCCAGAGTGAGCGGGCCATCCCCCACCCGATCCAGCCACAGGTAACGGCGGTCGGGCGCTGTGTTGGTGGGCAGGATCATCTGCGGGCCGCCGTCCAGTGACACGCCCAGCGCGACGGCCTGCGCGCCACTCGTCAGCACGACCTCGGCGCCGCCCAGCGCCTCCAGATCGCTCAGATCGTTGACCAGCATCAGAGCAACCAGGTTGGCGGCAGTGTCGGGGTCGGTTCCCGTCAGGTCGAGAAAGGAGTCGCCGCCCACGCCGCGCCCAATCTCCACCGCAAGCTCTTTGCCCAGCTGCGGCGCGTCCACGCGCAGCGAGCGGAAGGGCAGCGCCGCCTCGTAGATGTACCCGTCGCCGGTGTCGAACGGCTGCCAGGCGAGCCTGGCCTGGGGCAGCCATGTCCCCGCGATCCAGTCCCACACCTGCGGCCCCTGGGGAGTCTGAGCCAGGGTGAACTTGGCGCTCAGCCGCGTGCCGCGCCCCGTCGCGTCAAGGTAGCCCCACAGCGCGTCCTGACGCCATACCCCCGGCCCAACTTCGTCCTGCTCGTGCACGGGATCGCGCACCGTAGCCGCGATGTAAAGATGCTCGTCGTCCCACATGAACTGGACATCGAAGCTGTCCACGTCTGGCCCGCGCCAGAGGGCAGCCCCCCGCAAGAACTGTCGGGCCGTGTTGGCCGAGAAGACGGGGGCACCGGCCCACTCGTCCAGCACACCATCAACCGTGACCGGAGCGGAGGCGCGCGGCGCGACAAGCTGTAGCTCACGCGTGGCGACGGCCTCGCGCTGGTAAGCGGCGTAGAGCCAGTAGTCGCCGGGCTGCGGCGCTTGGAAAGGCACGGCCAGTACATCGCCCTCGCCCAGGCTGTAGTAGGACCCGTTGCTGAAGTAGGACTCGCCCGTCCAGTCGCGGGTGCGCAGGTCGGGCTTGCCGGCAGCGGGCCGCCCCCGCTCGGCCTCGACGACCACATAGGGCCGCACCTCGACCTCGCGGTAGTCCAGATAGCGCAGCGCCAGCGGGCTGCGGCTGACGGCCAGCAACGCCAGCAGCGCCTCGATGGTGGACTCGGCACCCGCGTTGCGGTTGACGCGCCATTCCACCGTGCCGTTCAGCCCATCGAAGCAGCGCCCGGTAGCGGGATCGTACATGGGCACGCCCGCCATGTTGTTCCCGAAGAACCACGAGGCGGCCAGCCCTGCGAACTGAGCATAGCGCTCGTCGCCTGTGGCGTGATACAGCGCCATGTACCCCTGTACCATCATGTCGGTGCCATAGGCGATCTGCCCAAGCCGCCGGGGGAGGATGCCGATCTCCTTGATGTGCTCAAACGCAAGCTGGCGCACCAGGAAAGTATCGGCGGCCTGGGCAGCGGAGTCGATCCAGTCCTGGCGACCCAGCGCCGCGCCCGCCTCGGCCAGCGCGTGAACCTGGTGGCTGCCCCAGTCGTGCCAGTAGCCGGGGGCGTTGGTGACGACCGGATGCATCCCAAAGGGATAGGTCAGGCTGTCGCCCAGGCGATACTGGGCGATGCCGTCGGCAATGTACTCGATCAACGCCTGAGTAGCCGGGTTCGGATCGGCGCGGTAGTAAGCGGTCAGCGCCAGCAGTGCCACCGACGCTTCATCGGCTGAGCCGTTGGGAATCCAGGCGGGGATGCGCAGCCCATGCACCAGGTTGTACTCGCCGTAGTGCTTGCTATGCGCCGCCGCCAGCGCCGACTCGGTCAGCCGGTAGCTGACTTGCAGCTCGACGGCATAAGCGGGATCAACGTCGCCGAACACGCGGTACCCCTCGGCCAGCGCCCACAAGCTGCGCACCGCCCACCAGCCCAGTGACTTGTAGCTGGTGGAGCCTTGCGTGTTGATCGTCCCTTCGCGGTCGTACACGAAGTTGTGAAACGTGCCGTCATCGTTCTGCAGGTAGCGCGCAAAGTCCAGGCACAGCCGCGCCTGTTCCAGCGCACGCATGTCTCCGGTCTGCTCGTAGTACCCCAGGTAGACCAGCGCCGCCCGCGCCACGTCGTCCACCGCCGAGATGCCCTCGCCCGCCGCATCCACCCATTCGTACTCAGGGTATTCAGAGTAGATGTGGACGATGGCCATTGGCTGCCCACCAAAGTGAACCGGCTCGGTGAGAAAGAGCAGATGATCGAGGTTGATCAGGCCCGTTCGCATGGCCTCCTCCTGGGCAGCAACCGCAGCCACATTGCCTCCGGCCAGCACCATCACCAGCCCGATCAGCCCGATCAGACAGCCTGCCCGCTTCCGTTTTGCCGCCATCTGCTTTTAGCCTTTCACGGCCCCCACCGTCAGCCCCTCGATGAAGTAGCGCTGGGCGGCGAAGAACAGCGCCAGGATGGGCACCGCCATCATCGTCGCCATAGCCATCATATAGTGCCACTTGGGTGCTTCTTTGGAGAGCGACTGCTGGAAGAACCTGATCGCCAACACCAGCGGGAACAGTTGCGTGGTGTTGAGGTAGATCAGAGGGCTTTCGAAGTTGTTCCAGTTGGCCTGGAACGACAGCACCCCAATGGCCAGAAAGGCCGGCTTGACCAGGGGGAGCATGATATAGAAATAGGTCTGGACCGGATTGGCCCCGTCTATGGAGGCGGCGTCTTCCATCTCGCGCGGGATGGTCAGGAAAAACTGGCGCAGCAGAAACACGTAGGACGGCCCCCAGGCAAACCACGCCGGAACGGTCAGCGGATCGTAGGTGTTGAGCAGACCCAGCCGTTTCCAGATCAGAAACGTCGGAACGCGCGTCAGCGTGCCTGGGATCATCATGGTGGAGAGCATGATGAAGAAGAGCACATTGCGCCCCTTGAACTCAAACCGCGCAAAGCCATAGGCCACAACAGAGGCGCTGAACATCTCGGCGAACATCGCCAGGCCGGTGATGAAGAGCGTATTGCCCATGATGCGCCAGAAGGTCAGGCCCGGCGCAATGCTGGCCAGTTTCTTCCACGCATCAACGTAGTTCTCCGGCGCGATGGGCTTGGGAATCCATTGCGGCGGCTGGTCGAACAGATGCGCCTCAACCTTCAGCGACGTGGAGATCATCCACAAGAACGGCACCAGGATGATCACCGCGCCCAGCACCAGCAGCGTGTAGATGAGGATGCGCTGAACCAGGTACCGCAGCCGGCGACGGCGTGCCAGCGGGTCTTCGCGCGCAAGCGCGCGGGTGATCGTGCTTTCGGCAGCCATCGCCTACCCTCCCCCTGCGTCGCGCCGCGTGCCTTCATAGAACACCCAGGCCGATGACGAGCGGAAAATGAACAGGGTCAGCACCACGATCATCAGCGTCAGCATCCACCCCAGCGCCGACGCATAGCCCATGTGCCCGAAGTTGAATGCCTCATTATACACAAACCAGTTGACAAACCAGCCGTCTTCGCGCTTGGTGGGAATGAACGCCTGCTGGGTGAAGAGTTGCAGCGTCGCGATGGTGCCGACGACCAGGTTGTAGAAAAGCGCCGGGCTGAGCATGGGAATGGTGATGTGGCGGAACTTCGTCCCCGTGCCCGCCCCGTCAATCGCCGCCGCCTCATATAGCTCGGTGGGGATGTTCTTCAGCCCGGCCAACAGAATGACCGTGTTGGCCCCGAACACACCCCACAGCCCCATGATCACAAACGAAGGCAGCACCAGGTCTTTATCGGTGAACCAACCTAACGGCTGCATGTCCAGCAGACTGTAGACAGGCTTGAGCAGGCTGTTGATCAGGCCGCTGGTAGGCCCGAAGATCCAGAACCACAACAAGGCCACCGCCGCCGCCGGCAACACCGCAGGCACATAGTACAGCGTGCGCCAGAAGCCCACCCCCTTGACCTTCTGGTTGAGCAGCAGCGCCACGCACAACGCCCCCACCAGCCCCAGCGGGATATTGAAGACGGCATAGCGCAGCGTTAGCCAGATAGCTTTGAGAAAGTAGGGGTCGGTGGCACCCACCAGATAGGTTTTGCCTCCCCAGCGAATCCGATCCAGCTCGCGGAAGCGCACCGTATCCGGCGAGGGCGATTCCAGCACGCCCAGCACTTGCAGCGGGCGCTGCCCTTCCTCCAGCTCAACCACTTTGATTGACAGGGCGCGCTTGTAGTTGAACAGCGGATCTTCCAGCGACCGGGGGCTGTCCCACAGCACGTTATATTCGGTGAAGCTCAGGTAAAAGGAAAGCACAATCGGAAACAGCACAAACGCCAAAAAGCCTACTACCCAGGGAAGAACCAGGGTGACCCCTGTGGCGGCCTCGCGCTTGACGCCCAGCCAGCGCAACAGACGGTAAACCCCATACATCAGAACGGCCAGGGCCACCGCCACAGCCGCATAGCGCAGTAACGTCGGGTAATACGTGGCAAAAGCGCCAGGGTCGCTGGTCATGGCAACCTCCTTCCCGCGCAATATCCTGCCGGGCAGGCAGCAGGAGCGACTTGCATCGCCCCTGCTGCAAGCGAACACCAGCGCGTGCTATTTGGGCAGCACGTCCTCCAACAGGATGCGAGCGTCAGCGGCCAGGTTCTCGACCGTGTCCTCGCCAGCGAACAGCGGAGCCTGGAAGTCCTCCCAGAAGATGGTGCTCCACTCGCTAAAGCGGGGGACGATGTGGAAGGCGCGCATGTAGGGCACCGCCTCCAGGATGGCCTCGGCATTGGCGGCCTTGCGCGGCTCGGACGCGACGAGGTGCTCGACGGTCGCCTGTGAGACACGCGGCGAGACGATCTTCCAGTGGTGGATGCCCTCAGTCAGCGCCACCAGCGCCTCGTAGGCTTCGTCGGGGTGCTCGGACTTGGCATTGATCACGGTGGCTGCCGTCCAAGCGAAGGTGACATTCTCGCCCGTCGCGCCCTTGGGCACCGGCGAGACGCCCACGTTCAGGCCCTCGACGCGGTCCAGGTCGTCCGCCGCGCCGCCCATGAACATGGCCACCTTGCCGGCCTTGAACATCTCGCCGAAGCCCTGCTCGGCCACAGTCTGCTCGGACGGGCAGCACTCTTCGTTCCAGATCATCCCGGCGTAGAAGGCAGCGCCAGCCATCGCTTCGGGCGTGTCAATGGGCGAAGTCTTGAGGTCTGCGCTGATCACTTCGCCACCGAACGACCAGATGAACATATGGATTGGCGGCCAGCCGTTCAGGGTGAAGCCGTAGTGATCCGCCGTTGTCAGCGTCACGGCAGCTTCGCGGAACTGGTCCCACGTCCATTCGGCGGTGGGATACTCCACGCCCATCGCGTCGAAGATATCCCGGTTGTAGTAGAGAACGACGGGCTGGGCGATCCAGGGCAGGCCATAGACCCCGTCTGCCAGGGCCACTGTCTGCCACACGCCAGGGAAGTAGTCATCCGCTCTGGCTACCTCGCGCGTATCGGCGGCCATGTAGTCGGAGATGTCGAGCAGCACCCCTTCGTAGGCCCAGGCCATGTGATCCTGGTCGAGCCAGAACAGATCGGGGGCTGTCTCACCGGCCAGTGCCGTCTGGAGCTGCGTGTAGTAGTTGTCTGGCTTCGGCTCATAGACGACCTCAAAGGTTTCAGAGGCCGCATTGACCGCATCCACGATCACCTGGAACTCAGCGGCTTCATCCACCCCGGCCCAGTTGGTCACGCGCACCACGACCTTGCCCTGGGCGCTGCCGATGACGGCGGAAGCCGGCAGGAGCGCCGCAACAAGCAAGATCAGCACGGCAATACGAACATACTTAGTCATTTCACGCTTCTCCTGTGCACTCTATTGAATGCGCTCTAAGTTCATTGGGCGAATAGATGTCGTTCGAACCCCGTTCCGCAGCACTAGCTTCGCTGTGTTCCTCCTTTCTAGCCGTCTATCCATCGGCTTGCAGAGCAGATGATTAGCTGCCGTAATCGCTGTAAGTTGAGTCGTTGGTGGGCCGGCACCCGCACGATTCGCGCACAATCAGCTCAGTGCCCAGCCGTAGCTCAAAGCCGGGCGTTGCGCCCCGCTCGATCACGTCAATCAGGCGGCGTGCCGCCTGGATGCCCGTCTCGTGCTTGAACATACGCACTGTCGTCAGTGGCGGATCGTGCAGCGGCCCCCAGGTGACGTTGTCGAAGCCTACCACAGTCAGGTCGTCGGGGACGTGGCGTCCGCGCTCTTTAGAGGCGCGGATCACGCCAACGGCAGTGGCATCGTTCACCGCCACCACGCCTTCCAGGTCGGGATGGCTATCTAGCGCCTCCAGCATGGCCCTGTAGCCCATATTGACCGTCGTATCCGGCATGTAGACGACCAGCGGCTCCTGCCCGATCTCGCCCAGGGCTTGCTCGTATCCCTGCCTGCGCTCGCGGCTGCTGAACCAATCGGCAGGGCCGGAGAAGAACGCCAGCCTGCGCAGGTTATGCACATCAATCAGGTGGCGCGTGGCGCGATAGGTACCGCCCACGTTGTCGCAGACGACGGCGTCAATGTGGGTTTCGGGCAGCAGATTGTCAACCAGCACAATGGGAAGCTGGCTGTTGTATAGCTGGATGATGAACGAGGCTTTGAGCACCGGCCCCACCAGAATCAGCCCATCAACCCGCTGCTCGGCGATCAAGGAGAGCCGCGTGGCATCAGCCATCATCCCGGCATCAACAAACGTCGTGATCACGTGATAACCGTGCCGGCGGGCTTCCTGGTCAATGCCCTGGACAATCTGAACGTGATAGCTGGAGATGGGTTGCGGGCTGCGGGTGTAGTTAATGCACCCCAGGGCGAAGCTGCGCGAGGTGGCGAGACCTTTGGCCGCGATATTGGGGCTGTAGCCCGTCTCGCGCGCAATGCGCAGGACGCGCGCGCGCGTCTCGGCGTTGACTCCCGGACGCCCGTTGAGCGCCCGCGAGACCGTCGCGGTGGAAACTCCTGCCCGCTCAGCGATCTGCTGCAAGCTCGGTTTCATTGGCGCTGCTCTCCCTCCGTCCAGCAGAGGTCTTCAGCTTCGAGAGAGTCTTCCTCGCGGCTCGCGACTTTACGGATCGTCTGGCCCTGGTGTGTCGTTGGAGCGATAACAACAGCTACGATGGTGAAATAAGACCGTAAGCGCTTGCAATCAGCATACAACGGATTGCATGGCATGTCAACGGCCCCACACAGGCGAGTGCATCTCACGATGGGGGCGAAATGCGTCCCGAAGTGCGGCTCGGCACGGTGCCGAACTTAGCTCATCAGGCAGGGCCAATACGCCGTCAGTTCTGAGGGGAGAGGGACCTCGCAGAGTGCCGCTCAGCGCGGATTCTCGCTACCTGGATCGGCATGGCGCACAGGAATCTCGCTCAATAAGCTCAGGACGGATAATCTGGCGCATTGATGCCAGTTGGCTGTGATCAAGCTTCTCTTGGTCAAGAATGGACCGCAGCATCTCAATCGAGCTTGACGCGATCTCTTCCAGCGGCTGCCGAATCGTCGTCAGCTCTGGGTGGAACAGGGTGCTGATCAGTTCGTTGTTGTAGCCAATAACGGACACGTCGTCTGGCACCCGCAGCCCTAGCTGCTGCAATCCCTTGATGCAGGCAATGGCGAAGCCATCATTGGAGCACACGATGGCTGTCGGCGGATCGGCAATCTGCATCAGACGCCGCACCGCACTCATTGGTTTGACGGTCCAGCTATCCTGGAAGTGAGGACTCTGCGGAAGATAGAGCGCCTCGCGAATGTCAACCACCAGTTCAGGGATGTAGGGCAAATGACGGGATTGCAGCGCCTGGCAGAAATAGTGTTGGTAGTCGCGTCCCAGAGGCCAGTTCGAGCTGAAAAGCAGGGCAATGCGCCGGTGCCCCAGGTCATAGAGATAGTCCGTCGCAAGTTTCAGGGCGTACACATCGTCCGAGTTCACGAGCGGGCCTTCCGTATGCAGCCCGGCGCAGACCGATACGTAGGGCTTCTCGATTATCTGAAGCTTTCGGATGGCGTTCTGATAGTCCAGAGTATCGCTGAGGAGCAGAAAGCCATCAAAGAGCATCGCCTGCATCCACTGAATCTGGGCTGCGAGTCCTTGCGAGTCGGCTTTGGGCAGCGCGACCAGTAGCTCGACGCCCTGCTCTTGAGCGGCTCGCTGCAAAGCCATCGTTAGCAGACCCAGGAATGTGCCAGAGAGGTTCGGGCTGAGAACGCCGATGATCCCTGTCCGTTCCGTCCTCAGGGCAGCAGCGAAGAAATTAGCGGTGTAGCCTCGTTTCTCAGCAATCTGGAAGATGCGCTCTCGTGTCTCCGGGCTGACGCGAGCGGACTGATCCCCATTCAAGACACGCGAGACCAGGCCAATCGAAACGCCAGCCTCGCGCGCCACTTCGGTAATGGTGACCTTCCTCTTCTTGGCCATACAGGGAGTCTCCGAAACAAGCGATTTCCGCCCGTGTGATATGCTGAATCATACAAATCTTAAGCGGCATTTGGCAGAGGCGTGCTGCGGTTGTCAGCGATTTTCACGAATACACCGGGCAGCCTCACTGCCAGCTTGACTACGCTGGGCTTACCCGTTCTCCCCCAGCCTTCAGGGACGGACAGCCATCCAGAAAGCATAAAGATCGGCTTGCTTCGTTTA
>MTKY01055097.1_pt1 | contig 15006 bp, 12 predicted proteins | sample 1042731 | NCBI WGS metagenome assembly MTKY01 (sample SAMN06212206, study PRJNA360538) | anaerobic digester metagenome | biome: Wastewater treatment plant; material: sludge; isolation source: anaerobic digester fed with sludge from wastewater treatment plant | place: Denmark: WWTP Soeholt ... | reverse complement strand
GAAACCATCATCATTTCGGAGATTCCCTACCAGCTCAACAAGGCGCGCCTGATCGAGAAGATCGCGGAGCTGGTCAAGCAGAAGCGTATCGAAGGCATCAGCGAGCTGCGCGATGAATCCGACAAGGACGGCCTGCGCGTGGTCATCGAGCTGCGTCGTGGCGAGTCCGGCGAGGTGGTGCTGAACAACCTCTACGCGCAAACGCAGCTCGAGAGCGTGTTCGGTATCAACGTCGTGGCGCTGGTCGATGGTCAGCCGCGCACCCTCAACCTGAAGGAAATGCTGGAAGCGTTCCTGCGTCACCGGCGGGAAGTCGTCACCCGGCGTACCGTCTATCTGCTGCGCAAGGCGCGTGAGCGCGGGCATCTGCTGGAAGGACTGGCGATTGCGCTGGCCAATATCGAAGCGGTGATCGAACTGATCCGCAGTTCGCCGAGTTCGGTGGAAGCGCGCGATGAGCCGCTCGCGCGGTCGTGGGAGCCGGGCTCGGTGCTGGTCATGCTGGCCAAGGCCGGTTCCGATGCCTGTCGCCCGGAGGATCTCGCGCCCGAATACGGCTTGCGTGAAGGCGTCTATCGCCTGTCACCCGAGCAGGCGCAGGCAATTCTCGATCTGCGTCTGCATCGCCTGACCGGCCTCGAGCATGAAAAGCTGCTCGAGGAATACCAGCAGAAACTCGCCCAGATCGCGGATTACCTGGATATCCTCGGCGATCCGGGGCGGCTGATGCGGGTGATCCGCGAAGAGCTCGAAGTCGTGTCCGCGGAGCATGGTGACGCGCGCATGACCGAGATCGTTTCGAGCCGCCTCGATCTCAGCGCCGAGGACCTGATTCCGGTGGAAGAACGCGTGGTCACGGTGTCTTTCGGCGGCTACGCGAAATCCCAGCCGCTCGAGACCTACCAGTTGCAGCGCCGCGGCGGTATGGGGCGCTCCGGTGCACCGGTGCGCGACGAGGACTCCATCGAGCACCTGCTGATCGCGAGCACCCACGATACGATCCTGTGTTTTTCGGATCGCGGCCGGGTTTACTGGCTCAAGGTCTACGAGATTCCGGTGGCCTCGCGTATCGCCAAGGGCCGTCCGCTGGTGAACCTGCTGCCGCTGGTGGACGGCGAACGCATCACCTCCTTGCTGCCGGTAACCAGCTACAGTGCGGATCGCTGGGTATTCATGGCGACATCGGATGGTACCGTGAAGAAGACGCCGCTCGATGCGTTTTCGCGCCCGCGCGGTGCCGGCCTGATCGCGATCGGTCTCGGCGAGGGCGATCACCTGGTCGGTACCGCGATCACCGATGGCGACAGCGATGTGATGTTGTTCAGCAGCGGCGGCAAGGCCGTGCGCTTCAAGGAATCCGCGGTGCGCGCGATGGGACGCAGCGCCCGAGGCGTCAGGGGGATCCGTCTTCGCGAGGGGCAACGGGTGGTTTCCCTGATCGTGCCCGATTCGACCTCCGCCCATGTGCTGTCCGTAACCGAGAAAGGCTACGGCAAACGCACCGCGACCGGGGACTTCCCGTTGCGCGGACGCGGCGGACAGGGTGTGATCGCGATGCGCACCGGCGCGCGCAATGGCAATCTGGCGGTTGCCATTGGTGTCGCGCCCACGGACGAGGTGATGCTGATCAGCGACCAGGGAACCCTGTTGCGCACGCGCGTCGAGCAGATTTCATTGCTCGGCCGCAACACCCAGGGTGTACGGATCATGAATATCCGCGAAGGCGAGAAGCTGGCGCGCCTGGCGAGCATTTCGGAGTCCGAGCAGGTTGCCCGTGACGACGAGGGTGATGATGAGGTGGCAGCGGGCGATGAAGCCGAGTGACGGTCTGCCGGCGTTTTTTCAGCATATGAGGTCAGCATTACGATGAGCAGGGTGTTCAATTTCTGCGCGGGACCGGCCGCGCTGCCAGAGTCAGTTCTCGAGCGCGCACGCGATGAGCTTCTCGACTGGCACGGACGCGGACTTTCAGTGATGGAAATGAGCCATCGCAGCCGCGAGATGGTCGGCATAGCCGAACAGGCCGAAGCGGATTTTCGCGAGCTGATCGGCATCGGCGACGATTATGCGGTGCTGTTTCTGCAAGGTGGTGCCACAGCGCAGTTCGCCGCGGTGCCACTCAACCTGCTGGGTGCGTGCACCTCGGCCGATTATGTGAACACCGGGCAATGGTCGATAAAGGCGATCGCCGAAGCGCAGAAATTCTGCAAGGTCAATGTGGCGGCGAGTTCCGAAGCCGAGCGCTTCATGAGCGTTCCCGCCGAGCAGTCGTGGCAGCGCTCGGCCGACGCCGCGTATCTCCATTACACCCCGAACGAAACCATCGGCGGCGTGGAATACGGCTGGGTTCCCGAGGCCGGCAAGGTGCCGCTGGTGGCCGATATGTCCTCGACGATCCTGTCGCGCCCGCTCGACGTCACGCGCTTCGGTGTGATCTATGCCGGCGCCCAGAAAAACATCGGGCCGGCGGGGCTGGTGCTGGTCATCGTGCGCCGCGACCTGCTGGGGCATGCCGATCCGCGCACGCCCGCCGTGCTCGACTGGACATTGCAGGCCAAGAACGCCTCCATGTACAACACGCCGCCGACTTTCTCGATCTATCTCGCCGGACTGGTCTTTCAATGGCTGAAAGCGCGTGGCGGACTTGTTGCCGTCGGCGAGGAGAACCGGCGCAAGGCGCAGACCTTGTACAGCTATATCGATGGCAGCGGTTTCTACGCGAACCCGGTCGATCCGGCGGCCCGGTCATGGATGAACATCCCGTTCACGCTGGCGGATTCCGCGCTCGAGAAGCCGTTCCTGGCGCAGGCGAATGAGCGCGGCCTGCTCAATCTCGAAGGACATCGCTCGGTAGGTGGCATGCGTGCCAGCATCTACAACGCGGTCGGCATGGACGCGGTGGAGGCGCTGGTCGGTTTCATGAAGGACTTTGCGGCGCAGAAGGGCTGAGCAAGGTGGTGTCAGAGAGTACGCCGGCAAGCGCCGACCTGGAGCGGATCCGCGGCGAGATCGACCGCATCGATCGGCAGTTGCAGGAACTGCTCAATCGCCGTGCCGAGTGCGCGCAGCAGGTCGCCGAGGTAAAGAAAGCCGAATTGTCCGGTGCGGGACCGCAGCCCGACGGGTCGGGCGCGGCATTCTATCGCCCGGAACGCGAAGCGCAGGTTCTGCGGCGCGTGATGCAGCGCAACAGCGGGCCATTGCCGGCGGCGGAAGTCGCGCATATTTTTCGCGAGATCATGTCGGCCTGCCTGGCACTCGAAAAGCCCATGACGATTGCCTTTCTCGGGCCGGAGGGAACCTTCACCCAGGCCGCCGCGATCAAGCATTTCGGGCACGCGGTGCAGAGCCGCCCGCTGGCGACGATCGGCGCGGTGTTCGACGCGGTGGAGTCCGGAGAGGCGGACTACGGCGTCGTGCCGGTGGAAAATTCCACCGAAGGTATGGTCACGCACACCCTGGACAGCTTCATAAAGTCCTCGCTGAAGATTTGTGGCGAGGTCGAACTGCCGATCCGCCTGCACCTGCTGGGAGCGCCCGATTGCCGCGTGGAGAAGCTGAGACGTATCTGTGCACACCAGCAGGCGCTGGCACAAAGCCGCAATTGGCTGGAGAAAAACTGGCCGGACATCGAGCAGCAGCCCACCTCCAGCAATGGCGAGGCGGCGCGCCTGGCCGCGGCAGATGTCTCGGTGGCGGCGGTGGCGGGCGATATGGCCTGTGATACCTACGGATTGGTCCGGCTCGCCTCCAATATCCAGGATTATGCCGCCAATACCACTCGCTTTCTGGTCGTGGGCCGCGAGCAGGTGCGCCCGAGCGGCAGCGACAAGACATCGATCATCGTCTCCACCCGCAACAAGCCGGGGGCTTTGTTCCGCCTGCTCGAGCCGTTCCAGCGCGAGCAACTGATGCTGACGCGGATCGATACGCGGCCCTCGCGTTCGGAGACCTGGACATATCTGTTCTTCATGGAATTCGAAGGTCACCAGGAGGACCCGAAGGTCGCGGCGGTGTTGCGCGAGCTCGAGGAGCAGACGGTGATGATGAAGATTCTCGGCTCCTATCCGCAGGCTGTCATCTGAGAATGAAAAACGACGCGCTTCGTATCGACAACCTGCTGGTGATCGGTCTCGGACTGATCGGTGGCTCGCTGGCAATGGCCTTGCGCGGGCGCGGTTTCGCCGGCTCGTTCAGTGCATTCAATCGCAGTCCGTCCGGTATCGAACTGGCATTGCGGAGCGGCATCATCGATGTGGCTCCGGCATCGCTCGAGGAGGCGATTGCTGCCGCTGACCTGATCGTGATCGGTGTGCCGACCCTTGCCGTCGAGCAGGTGATGGAAGCCATCGCCCGGCATCGGCGCCCCGGCGCGGTGGTGACGGATGTCGCCAGCGTCAAGGGAAGCGTGGTCGAGGCTGCGCGGCGTGTATGGGGTGAAGTTCCCGCATGGCTGGTGCCGGGCCATCCCATTGCGGGTTCGGAAAAATCCGGTGTGCAGGCGGCGCGCGTGGACCTGTTCGAGCGTCATCGCGTGATCCTCACGCCGCTCGCTGAAACCGCTCCGGCGGCGCTCGAGCTGGTCGATTCGATGTGGCGTCTGACCGGCGCGGAGGTGGTGCACATGGGTGTCCTCGAGCACGATCGCGTGCTCGCGATGACCAGCCATTTGCCGCATGTGCTGGCATTTTCGCTCGTCGACAGCCTCGCAAGACAACCCGCGAGCGCGGATATTTTTCGCTTTGCCGCGGGCGGATTCCGCGATTTCACCCGCATTGCCTCGAGTGACGTGGTGATGTGGCGCGATATCGCGCTTGCCAACCGCGATGCCCTGCTGGGAGCGATCGATGGCTTTGCGCACAGCCTGTCCGGGTTGCGCGAGGCGATTGCCGCAAGCGACGGGAGCCGCATCCAGGAGGTGTTCGAGCACGCCCGCAGCGCGCGTGAAATCTACCTGCGCTGGCACGAGGAAAGCGATCAGCAGCGATCGCACACGGGAGCGGGGGAGTGAGCGTGCAGGACGGCAGACTTGATTTCGTGGCGCGTGGTGGCGGCTCGTTGCAAGGTGTGCTGCAGGTGCCCGGTGACAAATCGATCTCGCATCGCTCGATCATGCTCGGCTCGCTTGCCGAGGGAGTGACGCAGATCAGCGGTTTTCTCGAAGGCGAGGACAGCCTGGCGACGATTGCGGCCTTTCGTGCGATGGGAGTGCGCATCGCGGGGCCCGACGCGGGCGCGGTGCGCATCGACGGTGTCGGGCTGCACGGCCTGCGTGAGCCGCAGGGCGAGCTGTACCTCGGCAATTCGGGCACCTCGATGCGGCTGTTGACGGGGCTGCTGTGCGCCCAGCGTTTCCCGACCCGCCTGACCGGCGATGCCTCGCTGAGCCGTCGCCCGATGGCGCGCGTGGCCGATCCCCTGCGCCTGATGGGTGCCCGGATCACGACCGCCGAAGCAGGCCGTCCACCGCTGCTGGTCGGTGGCGGGGCGAAGTTGCATGGCATCGCATACCGGATGCCGGTGGCGAGCGCACAGGTGAAATCCGCGCTGTTGCTGGCCGGCCTGTATGCCGCCGGCCGCACCAGCGTCATCGAACCTGCCCCGACGCGCGATCACACCGAGCGCATGCTGCAGGGGTTCGGCTATGAGTTACAGCGTGAAGGGGCAAGTGTCACGATCGAGGGCGGCGGCAGCCTGCGCGCCACCGCCATCGCAGTGCCCGCCGATATTTCCTCGGCCGCTTTCTTTCTGGTGGCCGCATCGATTGCCCCCGGCTCGGATCTGCTGTTGTGCAATGTGGGGGTCAACCCGACCCGAGTCGGCGTGATCAACATCCTGCGCGCGATGGGCGCCGATATCGAGATGCTGAACCCGCGCGTTTCGGGTGGCGAACCGGTGGCCGATCTGCAGGTGCGCGCGGCGGCACTGCGCGGCATCGAGATTCCGCTCGATCAGGTACCCCTTGCCATCGACGAGTTTCCGGCACTGTTCATCGCTGCCGCCTGCGCCTCGGGCACGACGGTGTTGCGCGGGGCGGAGGAACTGCGCGTCAAGGAGAGTGACCGCATCGATGCGATGGCGCGCGGGCTAGGCGAACTCGGTATTGTCAACGAACCCGCCGCCGATGGAATCCGCATCATTGGCGGCAGCCTGGGCGGGGGTCGCATCGACAGTCGTGGCGATCACCGCATTGCCATGGCGTTTGCCGTTGCCTCGCTGCGCGCCGCGCGGCCGATCGAGATCCTCGATTGCGCCAACGTTGCAACTTCGTTTCCGGGCTTCACCGGCCTGGCTGGCCTGGCCGGCCTGGACATCGAGGTGCGCCGCAACGAGCCCGGTGGCGAGGCGCAGGCACAATGCTGATGGCGAAACGAGTGAAAGAAGACATACCGGTAATCGCGGTGGACGGGCCGAGCGGGTCAGGCAAGGGGACGATCTGTCGCTTGCTGGCACGCGAACTGGGATGGAACCTGCTCGATAGCGGTGCACTTTATCGACTGGTCGGCCTGGCGGCGCGTAACCATGGTGTAAGTCTCGACAATCATGCCGCGCTCGAGGTGCTCGCCGGCCATCTCGATGTGCAGTTCCGGCCGGGCAACGAGGAATCGGCCGAGGCACGCATCATCCTCGAGGGAGATGATGTGACGGAGCAGGTACGCAGCGAGGAGGTCGGTGCGCTGGCCTCGCATGTCGCGGCCATCGGCGTGGTGAGATCGGCGCTGCTCGTGCGCCAGCGTGCGTTCAAGATCCGCCCGGGACTGGTTGCCGATGGCCGTGACATGGGCACCGTGGTATTCCCCGAGGCGCAATTGAAGGTATTTCTCACGGCAAGCGCCGATGAGCGGGCCAGCAGGCGCTACGAGCAGTTGAAAAACACAGGGGGAGCTGTTAGCCTCCCGCGGCTTGTCGCGGACATAGAAGCACGTGATCGACGCGATACCGAGCGTTTGGTCGCACCACTGAAACCGGCTGCGGATGCGCTGACCGTGGACACCACGGGAATCAGCATCCAGGCAGTGTTCCAGTGCTTGCTGACGGAGGCGAGAGACAGGGGAATCGTGTGATTTCCCGGAAATGGTCGCGGTGCGTTTGCGCCGTGGCCCAAGGTGCCAGACATCGGGCAACCAACCAGCATCCCGATGGCTGGTATTTTATTTTCTGACCCTGTGCCGGCTGGGGCGTGGGCAAGATGTCATGCGGATGATCCGCATCAGGAACCAATCAATGAGCGAGAATTTTGCGCAGCTTTTCGAGGAAAGTCTCAGGACGGTAGAGATGGACGTCGGATCCATCATCACGGGTGTGGTGATTGCGATCGACAGCGAATCCGTCACGGTGCACGCCGGCCTGAAATCCGAGGGTGTGATACCGCGAATCCAGTTCCTTGACGACAACGGCGAATTCCATCTGGATATCGGCGATGAGGTACAGGTGGCACTCGAAGCCATCGAGGACGGTTACGGGGAAACCAAGCTCTCGCGCGAGAAGGCGCGGCGTTCCGAGACCTGGAAGAGCCTCGAAGGTTCGTTCGAAAACGGCGAAGTGGTGCGCGGCGCGATCAACGGCAAGGTCAAGGGCGGGTTCACGGTCGATATCCAGGGTATCCGCGCGTTCCTGCCCGGTTCGCTGGTCGACGTGCGGCCGGTGCGTGATACCGGGCACCTCGAAGGTCAGGCGCTCGACTTCAAGGTCATCAAGCTCGACCAGAAACGCAACAACATCGTGGTCTCGCGCCGTGCCGTACTCGAGCAGGCCAACAGTGCGGAGCGCGAGGCGCTGCTGGCCAACCTGCAGGAAGGCGCCCAGCTCAAGGGCATTGTCAAGAACCTCACCGATTACGGCGCGTTCGTGGACCTCGGCGGAGTCGACGGCTTGCTGCACATCACCGACATGGCGTGGCGCCGGATCAAGCATCCCAGCGAAGTCGTCAAGGTCGGCGACGAGATCGATGTCAAGGTGCTCAAGTTCGATCGCGAGACCAACCGTGTGTCGCTCGGTCTGAAGCAACTCGGCTCCGATCCATGGGTCAGCATCAAGGACCGTTATCCGGAGAACAGCCGGGTCAAGGCGCGTGTCACGAACCTGACCGACTACGGCTGCTTTGCCGAACTCGAGCAGGGCGTGGAAGGCCTGGTCCACGTTTCCGAGATGGATTGGACCAACAAGAACATCCATCCGTCGAAAGTCGTGCAGGTAGGTGACGAGGTCGAGGTCATGATTCTCGACATCGACGAGGAGCGCCGTCGTATCTCGCTCGGCATGAAGCAGTGCAGCGAAAACCCGTGGGATGTGTTCGCAGGGCAGCATGCGAAGGGCGAGAAGATCAGCGGCAAGATCAAGTCGATCACCGACTTCGGTCTGTTCATCGGCCTCGACGGCAATATCGACGGGCTGGTTCACCTGTCCGACATCTCCTGGCACGAAGCAGGCGAAGAGGCGGTGCGTGCCTACAAGAAAGGCGACGACGTCGATACCGTGATTCTTTCGATAGACCCCGAGCGTGAGCGTATTTCGCTGGGCATAAAGCAGCTGGAAGGAGATCCCTTCAACAGCTTCGTGGCCATTCACGACAAGGGTTCGATCATCAACGGAACGGTCACCGCGGTCGATGCCAAATCCGCAACGGTGCAGCTTGCCGAGGATGTGCTGGGTGAGCTCAAGGCTTCGGAAATCAGCCGCGACAAGATAGAGGACGCGCGCAATGTCCTCACCGTGGGCGAAACCGTCGAAACCAAGATCATCAATGTGGATCGCAAGAACCGCAAGATCGCCTTGTCGATCAAGGCCAAGGACGTGCAGGACGAAAAGGAAGCCATGAAGGCGCTGAAAGAGCAGGAAGCCGAATCGGCCCCGACCACCATCGGCGACCTGATCAAGGCGCAGATGGAAAGCGGCAAGGGGCGGGCAGAGTAGGGAAGCCACATGCGGGGCCGCGAGGCCCCGTATGCCTTCTGGCCGAGCTTCGCGCGTTAGACGCCCGCTGCAAACTGGTCTATATTGGGGCTGTCTGGTTTTTGCAATAAAAACAGAGAGTTGAACATGACCAAGTCGGAGCTCATCGAGCGCATTGCGACTCATCAGAAGCAGCTCTCGCCAAAGGATGTCGAACTCGCGGTCAAGATGATCATCGAGTACATGGCACTCAGCCTGGCGGGTGGCAACCGTATCGAGATCCGTGGCTTCGGCAGTTTTTCGCTGCACTATCGCGAACCGCGGCGCGGTCGCAATCCCAAAACCGGCGATGCGGTCGACCTGGTCGGAAAATACGTACCGTACTTCAAACCGGGCAAGGAAATGCGTGAGCGCGTCAACCAGAATGCCAACCAGGAGATCCATGGCTGAGGCGTGGCGATGAATATGCTGTTCAGGGCGCTGTTGCTCGCCCTGGTGCTTGCGGCAGGTACTTGGGCACTGCTGTTCTCTCTTGCCAACAACAGTCCGGTGCCGCTGGACCTGGTGCTGGTGTCATTGCCGGAGGCTTCTTTAGCGGTCTGGGTGATCGGCGCTTTTGTCCTCGGGGGCGTATGCGGGCTGGTGGCCGCCAGTACCGCCATCTGGCGTGCCCGCCTCGCGGTGTTGGCGTTGCGCCGGGAACTCAGGAAGGCCTCGTCGGCGCCGACCGGACCCGGCGTGTCCCGCGCGCGCTGATCGCGTATTGCTTCCGCAGGGGCATGAATGGAGGCGCGCTCGATAATGTCAGATCATCCCTCCGGCGCTGCACCTGATCCACGGATCATCGTCGCACTGGATTACGCCACCCCTGCGCAGGCCCTGCAACTGGCCGCAAAACTGGATCCCCGGGAATGCCGCCTCAAGGTGGGCAAGGAATTGTTTACGGTAGCCGGGCCGGCGCTGGTGCGCGAGTTCGTGGGCCGTGGTTTCGGGGTGTTCCTCGATCTGAAATTCCACGATATCCCGAACACGGTCGCGGGTGCGGTCCGCGCCGCAGCCGGGCTCGGGGTGTGGATGGTGAATGTACATGCCTGTGGTGGGCGCCGGATGCTGGAGGCAGCAAGTGACGCGTTGCAGGCGTCGGGAGATGCGCGCCCGTTGCTCACGGCGGTTACGGTTCTGACCAGCATGACACCGCAGGACCTGGCGGAAACCGGGGTGGATGGCTCCGTGGAGGACCAGGTGCTGCGCCTGACGCGCCTGGCGCTCGAGAGCGGGCTGGACGGCGTGGTGTGTTCGGCGCGCGAGGCGCCGCTGTTGCGTGGCGCAGTGGGCGGCTCCGCGGTACTGGTCACGCCGGGCATCCGCCTCGAACAGGGCGCTTCCATGCACGACGATCAACGCAGAACGCTGTCTCCGGCAGAGGCCCTGGCGGCCGGCAGCGACTACCTGGTGATCGGTCGCCCGATAACCGCAGCCGCTGATCCTGCGGCGGTACTGCGTTCGATTTTGTCCGATATCTCCTACAGCAATCGCTGAGACCCTGTGCTAGATTTCTTCCCCGGCGCAATGGATGCGCCGGTTCAAGCTTCATCATTCAAGGAGGATCGCGATGAAACTCGCAAATGTTTTCAAGGCATGCGTCATTGGTGCGTCACTGCTGGCATTTCCGCCTGGCTATGCGGCGGCTTCCGCGGACAACGCCGCCGAGGCAAGCACCCGGCAGGCGCCTCGATCGGTCAATATCAATACGGCCGATGCGGCAACCCTTGCTGATGCCCTGCAGGGCGTCGGGCTGAAAAAGGCGGAGGCCATCGTTGCGTACCGTAATGAGCACGGACCCTTCAAGTCGGTGGACGATCTGGTCAACGTCAAGGGAATCGGCGAGAAATCGCTGGAGAAACTGCGTCCGCAGGTCGCGCTCTGATTTTCATCCGGGTTTTTTCCGGGGCGCCTTCGGGCGCCCGTTCTTTCCGCCGCAAGCCCCACGACACCTGTCACGTCCCTGTCTCGCAGGCAACAGATTGCCGGCCGGTGACGCGGGAAACACCGCGTGCGGGCGTTGCGTGTCGCCTGGTCGGCCGGACGCCCGGCCAGCGCTGTGCCCGGCAAGGCGCTGATCATGGAATTGACGAGGCTGGCGGGGGTTGTTGCGGTTTCGTTTGCAGTGGCCTGGGCAACGACCGGGTGGTATCTGGGGCGCGCGCTTCGTGAGGGCATCCTCGATGTTCCGAACCAGCGCAGCTCGCATCGGCAACCCACGCCAACCGGCGGCGGGCTCGGCATCATTGTGGGCACCCTGGTGGCCATGGCAACAGCCTGGTGGTTCACGGACGTTGGCGCGGACTGGTTATTGGCATTGCTGTTGTCCCTGTTGCTTGGACTGCTCGGATTTGTCGATGACCGCGTGCATCTGGGCGTGGGCGTGCGCATCGTGTGTCAGGTGTGCGCCGCACTGGCGGTGGTGACGTTCGGCATGCTTCAGTATGCGGGAACGGGTGTCCAGATGCGCCCCGGACTGTTATTGCTGGTGCCAGGTGTCCTGTACCTGGTGTGGATGACCAACCTGTTCAATTTCATGGATGGCATAGATGGTCTGGCGGGTACCCAGGCGATCTTTGTCGCAGCGGGCGGGGCGTTGCTCGCGAGCCGGGCTGGCGCTGCTCCCGACTCGGTGCTGCTGTTCGCCGGGGTCGGGGCTGCGGTTGCCGGCTTCCTGTCTTACAACTGGCCGCCGGCGCGCATATTCATGGGCGATACCGGCAGCCTGTTTCTCGGTTTCCTGCTGGCGGCGTGTTCGTTGCTGAGCGCGGCGCGCGGCGAGCTGGCGCTGCCCGTCTGGTTGATACTCTGGGCGCTGTTCGTGTGCGACGCGAGCATCACGCTGGCCGCGCGCATGCTGCGCCGGCAACCGCTGCACGTGGCCCATCGTGAGCACGCCTATCAACGTCTCGCCCGCCGTTTCGGCGCGCATCGGCGGGTGACGGCGCTGTTCCTGGCCGTGAACCTGTGCTGGCTGTTGCCGCTGGCGGTTCTCGCGCTCGGAGTGCCCGGACGGGAAATGCAAATCCTGTTGCTCGCCTACGCACCGATCATCGCCGGCGTGGTCTGGGTGAACATACGTTTGGGTCACGAATAACGGCCACATTTGCACAAATGACCGGGTAAGAGAGTCGCCCCGGGCAATTCCGGATACAATGGCGCAACGATACCGGCGCCGCAGTCACAGCTTCCTGGAAATCGCCGATGAACCGCATTTTTGCCAAGTTGCGCCAGCAGTCTCTAGCCGTCGGCGCATTCATTGCCCTGCTCTACGGCCGCCTTCTGGAGTTGCCGTCCAATATCAAGGAAGCGGTACTGCTGGCGCTTGACCTGGTGGCCATCCCGTTGGCGCTGACCGCCGGCATGGTCCTGCGTTACGGACATTTCGGTTTTGCGATCGGGCAGCGGGAAATCCTGGCCGGCCTGCTGACGGTGCTGATTTCGGCCATCATATTCCTGCGTCTCGGACTGTATCGCGCGGTGGTACGGTTCATGGGGCACGAAGCAATCATCGCAATCGTCAAGGGTGTGACGCTTTCCGCTCTTACCCTGTCGCTGATGATGCTGTTGAGCCAGGCGCATACGCCACGCTCGTTGCCGGTACTCTACTGGTTCCTGATGATGGTCTGCGTGGGTGGCTCACGACTCGCGCTGCGTTCGTGGTACCGGCATCACATGAGGCGCAACCTGCCGCGTGTGGCCATCTACGGTGCGGGCTCCGCCGGTCGCCAGTTGCGCACGGCGCTGCAGTGTGGCGAACAATGCGACCCGGTACTTTTCATCGATGACAATCCCGGGCTGCACGGCAAGGTGATAAACGATGTTCCGGTCATTTCGTCGCGTGAATTGCCGGTGCAGCTGAAGTGCCATGCAGTCACCGAAGTGTTTCTTGCCATGGCCTCGCTGAGTAATTCGCGGCGCCGGGAAATCATCAACTCCCTGTCCGAATACGCGGTGCAGGTGCGTTCCATCCCATCGTTCGAGGACCTGGTGCGCGGCCGCGCCGCCATCTCCGAGGTGCAGGAGATATCCCTGGAGGATCTGCTGGGGCGGGTGCCGGTGCCGCCGCGCCCCGAGCTCGTGGCACGCTGCATTGCCGGGAAGACGGTCATGATCACCGGTGCCGGGGGTTCCATCGGCGCGGAACTTTGCCGGCAGATCCTGGCCGAGTCTCCGCGGCAGTTGCTGCTGGTCGATTGCAGTGAATATGCACTCTATTCGATCGATCGCGAACTGCAGGAGCTCGCCGTGCGCCGCGGATTCCATGCGCGCATCGTGCCGCTGCTGGGCTCGGTTCAGGATTATGTGCGCATGCGCATGATCATCGACAATTTCGCGGTGGAAACGGTCTATCACGCGGCGGCCTACAAGCATGTTCCGATCGTCGAGCACAACGTCGTCGAGGGAGTGCGCAACAATGTGCTGGGTACCGTGAATGTGGCGCGTGCGGCGGCGGAATGCTCGGTGAGCACCTTTGTGCTCGTGTCGACCGACAAGGCCGTTCGTCCGTCGAACATCATGGGCGCGAGCAAGCGCGTCTCCGAGATGGTCATGCAGGCGATGGCGGCTGCGGGCGGCAGGACGCGATTCGTGATCGTGCGGTTCGGCAACGTGATCGGGAGCTCCGGCTCGGCCATCCCGCTGTTCACCAGGCAGATCAATACGGGTGGGCCCGTGACCGTCACGCATGCCGATGCCGAGCGCTATTTCATGACCATTCCCGAGGCAGCGCAACTGGTGCTGCAGGCGAGCGCCATGGGCAGCGGGGGTGATGTGTTCGTGCTGGACATGGGCGAGCCGATCCGCATCGTTGAGCTTGCCCGGCGCATGATCCACCTGGCGGGTATGGAAGTGCGCGACGAGCAAAACCCCCAGGGCGATATCGAGATCCAGATGATCGGGTTGCGACCGGGCGAGAAAATGCGCGAGGAGTTGCTGATGGGCGATGATGTGGGAGCGACGGGGCACCCCATGATCCTGCGTGCGCTGGAAGAGTTTCTGCCGTGGGCGGAATTGAAACCGGTCATCGAGCAGCTCGAGGCGGCATGCGTGGCTTATGATTGCTCCCGCATACGCGAAATCTTCAGTGCCACGGTGCGCGGCTTCGACAATCGATACGGTTGTTCCGATCCGATGGCTGAACGTGTTCGCCGCAATGCTCCCGCCGAGAGTGCCCGGGTGGAGCAGCTTTTCGCGCACAGGGCACGTTGACGCCGGCGCTGGATCAGCGGTTCGGCGTGGCGCGAGGCCGGCAACGGAAATCAACTGGAAATTCGGGAGTGATCGCGGATGCGTTATGTCGATGTGTTCAACGGCGATGCGGACGGCATCTGTGCGTTGCTGCAATTGCGGCTCGCGAGCCCGCGTGACAGCGAGCTGGTGACCGGGGTAAAGCGCGATATCGATCTGTTGCGCCGCGTGCGCGCCGGTGACGGAGACAGCATCACCGTGCTCGACGTCTCGATGGAGAAAAACCGCGAGGACCTGGATCGGCTGCTGGCAAATGGCGCCAGGGTATTCTATGCCGATCATCATTTTTCCGGCGAGGTGCCGCTGCATCCGAACCTGCAGTCGCTGATCAATACCGCGCCCGAGGTCTGCACCAGCCTGCTGATCAATGGCCACCTGCGCGGCACGCACGCCGCCTGGGCCGTGGTCGGTGCGTTCGGCGACAACCTCGGCACCAGCGCGCGGGCTCTTGCCACGACCATCGGCATGGCTGGCGATGCGCTCGCGGCGGCTGAAAATCTCGGCAACTACATCAATTACAACGGCTACGGCCCGAGCCTCGAGGATCTTCATTTCGCGCCCGATGCACTGTTCGAGCGCTTGCGGAGTTTTCCGGATCCCGCGGACTTCATGGCCGGTGACCGGGAGACCTTTGCCCGGCTGGAAGAGGGTTTCCGCAGTGATATGCATGCCGCTGCCGCGATCAAACCGCTGCGCGGCACGGCCAGCAGCGCGGTTTATCTTTTGCCTGACGAGGCATGGGCGCGGCGGGTAAGCGGCGTGTTCAGCAACGACCTCGTGAACCAGTATCCGGAGCGGGCTCATGCGGTGCTCACCGAAATC
>MTKY01054364.1_pt1 | contig 15009 bp, 17 predicted proteins | sample 1042731 | NCBI WGS metagenome assembly MTKY01 (sample SAMN06212206, study PRJNA360538) | anaerobic digester metagenome | biome: Wastewater treatment plant; material: sludge; isolation source: anaerobic digester fed with sludge from wastewater treatment plant | place: Denmark: WWTP Soeholt ... | reverse complement strand
CCGGGCGCGTGCGTCCGACGGTGCCGGGATGACTCAGCCACTCAGCTGAGGGGCACACCGTGAACTGGCCCTCGGTCGAGCCGTAGAACTCCACGACGACGGCTGCGCCAAACACGTCGATGGCAGTCCGTTTCAGCTGCTCGGGGCATGCCGAGCCAGCGTGCGCGAGGAGCCTGAGCCGTTCCGCCGCGAGCGGCCCGCCATCGAGCACGCGCTGCAGCTGTGCGGGCGCCATGAACGTGGACGTGACGCCGCCCTCGAGCGCCGCCCTGACCTCGATCGCGTCAAAATCGCCCGGTACGTGCACGACACCCCCGGCGAGCAAGGTGTACAGCGCGAACCGCAGAGGTGCTGAATGACTCAGAGGCGAGCAGACCCAGTGCTCGTCGGCGGAGGTGAAGCCCCAGCAATCGAGTTCGTCCCGCCGTAAACCCTCCGAGGCGTCTTCGTTCAGCCAGCCGCTCCACACCGCCTTGGGGCGTCCAGTCGTACCTGACGTGAAATGGAGCGGACGACACTGGAAACGGTCGTCGAGCGCTGGAACGTCACCGGGATCGACCTCCAACGCAAGCAGGTTTCGGCACGTCTCGTCGTCGATGACAGCGCTCGGTGTCACGTCAGCAAGCATCGATTCTCGCTCGTGGGTCGTTAGCTTGGCGCTCAGCACAATCGGGGCGAAGCCTGCCCGCAGACATCCGAAGATCGCCACGAGCAGCGCCGGCGAGTTCGGCGCACAGAACGCCACCTGCTCGCCGATCTTCACTCCTTGCGAGTGCAACCCCGCCACGAAACGTGCCGCCAATACGTCCGCCTCAGCCCGGTCGATGCGGTACGCCGGATTGGCGGTGACGACACGACTCATCGCTGACCTTTCCTCGAGCGGTAGCAACAGGCTACGGACAACAAAATAGGGCGTAACGCGAACGTTGAGTGCTCGTTACTGATTGCGTAGATGGCAAACTCCCTCCCGCCTCTGCGTATGCAGGCCCGGCCCGTGGACTCCCTCCCGGCCGGGCCTTACGCATTCCTTCGAGCGTGGGCTGCTGCGGGCGAGGCGCGACCCAGCCACTCGGCACGTGCGACGCATAGGATCCCGCCATGGACAGCAGAAAGACTGACAGGAGCGAAATCCCCAAGTCGGCCACAGGAACTTCGGTGCAAGACGCTGCCTGGACACTGCCGGAGGCCATGACAGGTAAGGCAAGCCCCGCGAAAGCAGCGGTCGGGGACGTGCCTGTCTTCACTTACATCGCCAGCCTGCCACAGCCGCAGCGCGGCATCGCCGAAGCAATCGATGCGCTGGCGGCCAAGACGCTGCCCGACCTCCAGCGCTCAGTGAAGTGGGGGATGGCCTACTACGGCGTCGGCGACGGGTGGTGCTTCAGCTGCGGCGGCTTCGTTGGCCACGTCAAACTCATGTTCATCAATGGCACGGCGCTCGAGCCGGTGCCGCCGGTGACGCCGGTAGGGATGGGCAAGGCAACCCGTGGGGTCGAGCTCGAGTCCGTGGACGACCTCGACGAAGCCCTGATCGCCGCGTGGATGAAACACATCACGTCCGTTCCCGGTCTCGGGGGCACGAAGCGTTGAACCGGGTGCCAGCGTGGGACGAGCTCAACCAGCGGTCGATCTCTCGATGAGGTCGAGATCGCGCACATAGAACCGGTGGTGCTCGAACTCCTCGCCGAGCACGGTGCCCAGGCATTGCCGCATCGATCGTCCGCGTGCGTACGGCGGCCACATGTCGTTGTCGGGGATCGGTGCGGGCTCCTGGAGCTGCTCGGACGTCACCGCGTCCAGCCAGCGCTCGAGCTCGGTCGACTGTTCATCGCGGACCGCCAAGACCTCGTCGAGCGTCGGGTCCGCCGACGGGTCGAGACCCTGTTCCTCACGGTTGGGCACGGACTCGATGCCCAACCCCATCGGGGTGAACAGATCGGCCGAACTGAGGCAACAGCGCCGAAACCATGAGTCGTGGACGAAGACCAGGTGGCGCAGCGTCTGCACAGCCGACCACTCATCGTTCACGCTCTCGTGTTCTATGCCGGGTGATTGGCGCATGCGCGTCACTGTCTCTGCCCAGTCGTTGCGCAGCTGCTGCCACCCTCGGCGTACGTCGGCCAGGTCGTCGGAGCGGATGAGCAGGCGGACCGGGTGACGACGGTCGAGCTCGGCCTCCACGTACTCCATGACTTCGACGCCGTTCACCACGAGGTTGGTCACCAACCCGTCGATCACGGCGTCCTGCATGACCACGCCGATCAGGCGGGTGTTGCTCATATTGCACTCGCGGAACTCCGCGCGCTGCAGGTCCTCGTCCACGTGCCGTTTCATGCTTGGCAGGCTATGCACGACCTCCGACACCTCACACCGGCAGGCGCTGACGCAAACGCGGCGATTCAGACGTTGAAGCGGAACTCGACGACGTCGCCGTCCGACATGACGTAGTCCTTGCCCTCCATACGGACCTTGCCCGCGGACTTGGCAGTCGCCATGGAACCGGCCGAGACCAAGTCATCGAACGAGACGATCTCGGCCTTGATGAAGCCGCGCTCGAAGTCCGTATGGATCACGCCGGCCGCTTGCGGGGCCGTCGCGCCTTTGGGGATGGTCCACGCGCGCGATTCCTTGGGGCCGGCGGTCAAGTAGGTCTGCAGGCCGAGCGTGTCGAACCCAACGCGAGCCAACGCATCGAGACCTGGCTCGTCGACACCCATGTCGGCGAGCATCTCGGCACGCATGGCGTCGGCTTCCTCATCGTCGCCCAGCTCGACCAGCTCGGCCTCGGACTTGGCGTCGAGGAAGATCGCCTCAGCGGGAGCGACGATGTCACGCATACGCCTCCTGAGGTCTTCGTCGCTGAGTTCCTCGGTGTCACAGTTGAACACGAAGATCTGCGGCTTTGCGCTGAGCAGGTGCAGGTCACGCAACGGCGCAAGGTCGAGCCCCGCTTGAAATGCTCCCGTCCCGCCTTCAAGCACGGTCTGCGCTGCCTTGGCTGCTTCGTATGCGGGGACCAGCGACTTGTCCTTGCGGGACTCCTTGTCGAGACGCGGAAGCGCGTTCTCGATCGTCTGCAGATCGGCAAGTATCAACTCGGTCGCGATGGTCTCGACGTCATCGGCGGGCGACACCTTGCCGTCGACGTGGGTGACGTCCTCATCGCGGAACACGCGGGTGACCTGACAGATCGCGTCAGACTCACGAATGTGTGAGAGGAACTTGTTACCGAGCCCCTCACCCTCCGACGCACCGCGGACGATGCCTGCGATGTCGACAAACTGCACCGTCGCGGGCAGCTGTTTGGCCGAGCCGAAGATCTCGGCGAGCTCGCCGAGGCGTGAGTCGGGCACACCGACGACACCGACATTGGGCTCGATCGTCGCGAACGGGTAGTTGGCCGCAAGTACGTCGTTCTTGGTGAGGGCGTTGAAGAGGGTCGACTTTCCCGCATTGGGGAGTCCGACGATACCGATGGAGAGAGCCACAAGGAACTACTTTACGGGCTCGCCAGGGCCCGACAGATGGAAGGCTCGCAGCTCGAGGTCATACCAATCCGCACTGAGTCCGATGTCCTCCATCCCCAGCCGACGACACACGGCCTGGGAGGCGATGTTGTCGACGTCAGTGACGGCGTAGAGCTCAGGTATGTCGGCCTCAAACGCCCGCTCGACGAGTGCTGTCGCACCCTCTGTGGCGTAGCCGTTGCCCCAGGCATCGGGGTGCAAGTGCCAACCGACCTCCACGTCTTCACGGTCGATGCCCTTGCTCGGCGGCAGCGGTACGAGCATGCACATGCCGGCCACCACTCCGGTGTCCTTGAGCTCGGCGGCGAAGACCCCCGTCGCCGGGTGTGTGCCCCGGCGCACGGGATAGCGGTCGATGCGTTCGTGCGCCTCGTCGATTGACTCCATCGGCTTGCCGTTGCCACTCCACTTCGCAACCTCGGGCCGGCGGAAGATGTCGAACAGACGCGCGGCGTCGTCGTGCGTGAAGGGACGCAGGAACAGTCGGTTGGTCTCGATCATCGGTCGGCCCACTCCTTCGCTGTTGCGCTGAACAGGTGCGAGTAGCCCTCGTACCAAGGGTCAGGCACGATACCTCGGTCGATCAGTCGGAGTCGGGTGGCCACTGCTGCCGAGGCGTGGTTGTCCGGGTACATGCCACACCAGATCTCGTCGAGGCCAGCTGTGAACGCCCTGTCGATCAGCAGCGTGGCTGCCTCGGTGACATATCCGTGGCCGACCGAGTCAGGGTGCAAGTGCCAGCCGACCTGCCGCTCGTCGCGGATGGGATAGGGGACCTTGGTGATCATCACGGTGCCAGCGACGACGCCTGTGTCGCGCACCTCGATCGCGAGTCCACAACTGGCCGGCCCGACGTCTCCGGTGTTCCAGTTGTCGATCCAGGTGCGGGCTTCATCAAGATCGGCCATCAGCACGAAGGGCGGGTCGCTCAGCCAGCGCACCACCTCGATCCGGCTGTGTATGTCGAGCACCCGCTCAGCGTCGGCGTGGACAAACGACCGCAGCGTCAGCCGTTCGGTCTCGATGGAGGTCACGACTCGTTCCTATCAGGTCACCTCCCGCAAAGTGTCGCCTCCACGGAGCATGATGGACGTATGCCCACGGCCCCGGTCGAGACGATGTCATCGGTGGCATGGGCGCGCCGCGATCTGAATGGACGCCAGGCGATCCTGGTCGCAGGCATCGCGATGGCCACGCTGACGGGCCTTGACCTCGCCGACGACGGTCAGCTTGGCTTCGTGTTCTCCCTCGGCTTCGTCCTGATCGTGATCACGGTGGCTCTGGGCGTCGATCTTGACTCGCTGTTTCAGGCCGGCGTGTTCCCACCCATGTTGCTGATCGGCACGCTTGGGGTCGTCACACTGTTCTGGCCTGACGCGATCCACGTCAACGGCATGGCCAAGGACGCAGGCGCGGTCGCGCGACTGATCGCCGCCACGATCGACCACGGCATGACTCTGGTCGTGGGGCACGGCCTCGCACTCGTCCTCATCGCACTACGCATCACGACGGCTCCCGACAAGTAGCATGATTTGGATCTTGGCGGTCCTCAGCCGTTGGCCTGGTCGATGAAGCACCAGCGCCACGCCTCGCCCGGCTCAAAGCTGCGCATCACCGGGTGACCACTGTCTCGAAAGTGCTGGGTCCCGTGCATGCCGACCGACGAGTCGCAGCAGCCCACGTGTCCGCAGGCCATGCACAACCGCAGATGCACCCAATCCGTGCCGTCGGCCAGACACTCCTCACAGCCGGTCGGCGTCAGGGGTGTCGGCACGGTGCACGCCTCGGCGAGATGTTCGCACGCGGCCTCGGGGTCTGTAGTCGGTCTCAACTCGATCTCCCTGTCGGCAGTCGTCGCGTCTTCATACATACGATCCAGGATCGATTCCTCGACATCGAGCGAGTTCATGACCAGTCCGAGCACGGTTTGGTCGACAGTCCCCAGCTTGCGGATGCGAAGCAGCTCATCGCGCTCGCGCTTGATCATCTCGGCGCGCACACGCGAATACTGCGCACTTGGTGTCTCGGTGCCACCGAGACGCTCCCACACGGCATTCGTACGATCGGTCGCCCGCACGCGCAACCGGCGCATCACCGCATCGGATACCGCGCTGCTGTCCAGCTCCTCGTCGAGATAGGTCATTCCCGCCTCGGTGACGGACTGTAGGACAGTCGCCTCCTGCAGGTGGTCCTCCTGAATGTCTGGCCCTGGAACCTTGAGCCAGCGAACCAGGCTCGGAATGGTCAGGCCCTGCACCAGCAAGGTGCCGACGGTGACAACGAACGCCATGAGCACGAGAACCTCGCGCTGTGCGGTGTCCTCGGGCAGCAGAAACACCGCCGCCAGTGTCACCACCCCCCGCATGCCCGTCCACGCCACGAGGAACACCGCCCGCGGCGAGGGTCGCGGCTCAGATGCGGCGATCCTTGGGATCAGCCGTGGCAGATATGTCGCCGGGAAAACCCAGATGATGCGCAATGCGATCACCGCAGCGAGGACAGCCGCACACGACCAGGCAATCCGCATCGCCGACATGTCACTGTTGCCGAGATCATCGACAATCGAGCGGACCTGCAGCCCGATCAGCAGGAAGATCGAGTTTTCGAGGACGTAGGAGATCGTGGTCCAGTTCGTACGCTCGAACAGCCGCGACGAGGCCGACTGGATGCGCGGTGACTTGTGACCCAAGATGATGCCGGCGACCACGACGGCAAGCACACCCGATGGTTGGGAATCCAGACCGCGTATGTGGATCTGCTCGGCCGGAAGGTATGCGATCCACGGCGTGAGGAGCGAGACCGCCACGTCGGTGACATCGTCCTGAATGAGATTGCGGATGTGTCCGACAATGAACGCGACCGCCAGGCCGATCAGCACACCGCCGACGGCCGACACGAGGAACCCTGCGCCGACCTGCCAAGCGCTGACCGAACCGGCGATCGCGGCGATCGACGTACGCAAGGTGACGATCGCGGTCGCGTCGTTCACCAGGCTTTCACCCTCGAGGATCGTCACGACGCGACGCGGCAGACCGACCCTTCTGGCGATCGTGGTCGCCGCGACGGCATCGGGCGGAGCGACCACAGCTCCCAGCGCGAACCCTACGGCCAACGGCACGTCGAGGATCCACCACACCAGCAGCCCGACACTCGTCGTGGTGAAGATGACCAGTCCCACGCTCAGCAAGGCGATGGGACGACGGTTGGCGCGGAAATCGACGAGCGAGGTACGAATCGCTGCGGCATAGAGCAACGGTGGCAGCAGGCCGATCAGCACGATCTCGGGCGTCAGCCTGAACTCCGGCACAAACGACAGGTAGGAAACGCCGACACCGACGACGATCAACACCAGTGGGGGTGACATCGAGTATTTGCCAGCCAGCGCGCTCACCGCGACCGCGATCGCCAACAGGCCAACAAGGCTCAGAGCGGTATCCACGGGAAGAGTCTGTCACCAGACGCCTCGGGTCTGACACGATCGTGCCTATGAGCACCACGACCGGATCGCCGACCTTCATACGATCGGACCACGTTGTCCTCGGTGGTGGCGCAATGATGGTCTTCCTCGCTGGGCTTGCGCACTACTCCGAGTGGGGTGCAGTCTCGGCGTTCGCCGTGGCTGCCGTCGCCGTGACACTGCTCGCAACACTGGTGGGCCGCAGTGTCGAACAACTGGGAGATCGCTTTGGCCCGGGCGCCACCGGCGTCCTGCAATCTGCGCTCGGCAACCTGCCCGAGCTGTTCATCGCGATCTTTGCGCTGCGCGCCGGACTGGTCGACGTCGTCAAGGCCGCGCTCATCGGCTCGGTTCTCGCCAATCTGCTGCTCGTCCTCGGAACGGCGTTCCTCGTTGGCGGACTCAAGCACGGCACCCAACGGCTCGACTCCGAGCGCGCTCGTACGATCGCCGTGCTCATGCTGCTGTCGGTCGCCGCTCTGGCAATCCCCTCGCTGGCACACGGGCTCCACACGCCAGCTGTCGAGCACGAGAAGGCGTTCTCGATCATCGTCTCCATCGTGCTCCTCTCGCTGTTCGCGCTCTCTCTGCCTGCCTCGTTGCGCCGTGGAAATGACTCCGCCGATCCCCATGCCGAGGCGCCCCGGTGGCCAGTAGGCCTCGCGATCGGACTGCTCGCTGTGGCCAGCGTCCTCGCCGCCTTAGTGTCCGACTGGTTCGTTGATGCCCTCGAGCCGGCGATGGACTCGCTCAATGTCTCGCCCGTATTTGCCGGACTCGTCATTGTCGCCATCGCCGGCAACGCGATCGAGAACATCGTCGGAGTCCAGCTCGCATACAAGGGCCAGTCGGAGTACGCATTCGCCGTGATCCTCAACAGCCCGATCCAGATCTCGCTCGTGCTCGCACCAGCACTGATGCTGGTCAGCGTCATCTTCGGGCTTGCAACTCTCACGCTGGTTTTCAGCCCGCTGCTCGTCGCTTGCCTGCTGCTCGCCGTCGTACTCGTCACCATCATCACGTTCGACGGCGAGTCCAACTGGCTCGAAGGAGCCGCACTGATCGCGCTGTACGTGGTGATCGCGGGAGCGTTCTGGTGGGGGTGACGTGCGCTACGCGCCCGTGCTCGCTTCGCGAGCGTTTGCTCGCAAGCTCGCAAACCACCCTTCCCTCGCTTCGCTCGGGCCATGGTCCAGTCCGACTCGGGTTCGCGGTTAGGGTGACTACATGAGCCCCGACATGCCTACTCGCGTCGTCATCTTCTTGTCCATGATCTACGGCGTCTCAGTCGCGATTCTGGGAATGACGGGGAACGACAACGTCGGACTCTTCGCCGCGATTGGCGGCATGGTGATCGGACTCATCTGGGTCGCCAAGGCGTTCTTCTACAATCCCAAGAGCTGACTACTTGTAGGGAACGCCAGCAGCCTTCATGTCTTTGCGGAGTTCAGGCGGGAGAGCGAAGATCAAGCTCTCGTCGGCCGTACGTACGGCGTCCGCATCCGGATGACCGTGCTCGCTCAGATAGGCCAGCACCTCCTGCACCAGGTCGTCGGGCACTGACGCGCCTGAGGTGACACCCACGTGCTCGACGCCGTCGAGCCACGCCTCGTCGATCTCAGAGATGTCGTCGATGCGGTATGACGCCTTGGCACCGGCTTCGAGTGCAACCTCGACGAGGCGCACCGAGTTGGACGAGTTGGCTGACCCGACGACGATCACCAGATCAGCATTCCTGGCAATCTCCTTGACCGCGACCTGGCGGTTCTGGGTCGCATAACAAATGTCGTCGCTGGGCGGATCTTCCAGCTGCGGGAACTTCTCGCGCAGTCGTCGTACGGTCTCCATCGTCTCGTCAACACTCAGTGTCGTCTGCGAGAGCCACGACAGACGCGTACCCTCGGGAAACTCGAGCCCGTCGACGTCGTCGGGGGTCTGCACCAGCGTGATGTGGTCGGGCGCCTCACCAGCGGTGCCCTCGACCTCTTCGTGCCCTTCGTGTCCGATCAGCAGGATGCTGTATCCCTCGCTGGCAAACCGGCGTGCCTCGTGGTGGACCTTGGTGACCAGGGGGCAAGTCGCGTCGATCGTCTTGAGGCTACGCTCGGCGGCCTCGGCATGCACCATCGGTGAGACACCGTGGGCCGAGAACACCACCGTCGCGCCCTCGGGCACCTCATCGAGCTCCTCGACGAAAATGGCTCCACGTTCAGACAGGTTGTTGACGACGTGCTTGTTGTGCACGATCTGCTTGCGTACGTAGACCGGAGCTCCATAGAGGTCGAGCGCCTTCTCGACAGTGATCACTGCACGGTCGACACCGGCGCAATAGCCGCGGGGGTCGGCAAGCAGGACGCTGCCTCCAACGGTCGGCATGCCGAGCGACACTTCAGTCATGCCCCCATCCTAGGTGACTGGTCACAGGCGGTTGGCCGCCCTGTACGCAGCCACCTGTTCCGGGGTAGCGCTGTCGTTCATCACCCTTAGGGTGTCGGTATGGCACTCGAGACGACGGCGGAGGCGCCCGCGCCGCTGCGGCAGATCTCGCAGCTCATCGAGGGCTACGTCGGTCGCCTCGGCGCGGTCTGGGTCGAGGCCGAGATCGCCCAGCTCACCCGGCGCCAAGGGGTGTGCTTCCTGACGCTGCGCGACCTCACGGCCAAGCTCTCCATCGAAGCCACCTGCAGCTCGGTGATCCTCGACGCGTCACCGACGCCCATCACCGAGGGCGCGCGCGTCATCGTTCATGCCAAACCGACGTTTTATGCACCCCGCGGGTCCTTGTCGCTGGAGCTGCGTGAGATACGCCCCCAGGGCGAAGGCGAGCTGCTCGCCCAGCTTGAGCGACGCAAACAGCTGCTTGCCGCTGAAGGGCTGTTTGACCCACGCCTCAAGAAGCCGCTTCCTCTGCTGCCACGTGGCATCGGGCTGATCACCGGCAAGGCTTCAGCTGCCGAGCGCGACATCCTCGAGAACGCCCGCCTGCGCTGGCCCGACGTGCACTTCGTCGTACGCCACGCGCTGATGCAGGGCAACAAGTCGGCAGCCGACGTCATGCTGGCTCTGCAGGAGTTGTCTAGTGACGACTCGATCGACCTCATCGTGATTGCCCGTGGAGGCGGCTCGGTCGAAGACCTTCTGCCGTTCTCAGATGAGGGACTCATCCGCGCGGTCTACTCCGTCAACAAACCAGTCGTCAGCGCCATCGGCCACGAGCCCGACACCCCGTTGCTCGACCTCGTCGCCGACCTGCGGGCGTCCACTCCCACTGATGCCGCCAAACGCATCGTGCCCGACGTTCGTGAGGAGCTCGCCGGGGTTGCGTCCATGCGTGAACGAGCCAATCTGGCGATCAGGTCGATGCTCGAACGGGAGGCGCGGGGACTGGAGGCGATCCGCTCGCGCCCGGTGATGGCCAATCCGCTGACCGTGGTGGACCTGCAGGAGAACGTCATCCATGACGCCCGTGACAGGGCCCGGCGATCGATCACCCACCGGCTCGACCGGTCGAGCGATGAGATCGGGCACCACCTGGCCCGCGTACGCGCGCTCTCACCTCTCGCGACCCTGGAGCGCGGCTACGCCGTCGCCCATCTGGCCGACGGCACCGTCATACGTTCCGTTGTGCAGGTCCCGCCGGACACCGAGCTCACAGTTCGACTCGCAGACGGCAACGTCGGCGTACGCTCCACCAACATCACCGACAAGGATGGCAACCGTGGCTGACGCGCCCGAAATCCCGTATGAGCAGGCCCGCGACGAGCTCATCTCCGTCGTGCAGAAGCTCGAAACCGGTGGCACCAGCCTCGATGAGTCATTGGCACTGTGGGAACGCGGAGAGCTCCTCGCCAAGGTGTGCCAGCAATGGCTCGATGGTGCCCGATCGCGGCTTGCGGCTGCGGCCGGAGTTCCCGATCTGACCGCGCCTGATCAAACTGTGCCCGTTCAAGAGGCAGACAACGACGAGACGTAGTCCTCCACAGCTGCTCGGGGTGCCTCGCCGGTCACGAGCGTCGCCAGCCCTGCCTCGCTGCGTGTGTACGTCACGTTGGCGCCAGGACCTCTGCGGAAGTCCCAGATCTTGCCATCTATCGTCGCGGTGCCGGCGGCCTTGCTGTCCTTTGCGAATTCGTCGATCACTCGCATTACGTCGACCTTCTCCTGTTCGAGGCCGATGTAAGCGTCCTTGTCCGTGATCACTCCGAGATGCCAAGAGGTTGGGGTGAACCGTGCTGACGTCGCAACCCAGCCCGACGGCAGCTGAGCGGGTGCCAACAGCTCGAATTCTGCGGCCGGGCGGGCGCTGCGAACCGTGCTTGCGTAGTCGATCGCCTTCGGCGATCGGTCGGGCGTGTTGGTGAACACCTGGCCAAGACCCCACAGTGCGAGGATCAGCACACCGAGGACCGCAACGGATCGTACGATGTCGCCGATTGCCGGGTTGCCCCGCGACGCCCCGTTCGAACTCATTTGCATACTCCTTCTGCGCGCATTGGCGATGCAACCCTACGTTCCTGAGCCACTGCAGCCAGAGCGGCTACCGGTAAGATGCGTCTGTGGACCGCCTTCAGCCAGACGCCCAAGCTCCCGACCGCAACCTCGCCCTCGACCTGGTGCGTGTGACGGAGGCGGCAGCGATGGCCGCCGGTCGCTGGGTCGGCCGTGGGGACAAGAACGGCGCCGACGGAGTCGCGGTCAACGCGATGCGCAAGCTCATCAACAGCGTGCCGATGAACGGCATCGTCGTGATCGGCGAGGGCGAAAAGGATGAAGCCCCGATGCTGTTCAACGGCGAACAGGTCGGCGACGGTACGGGCCCGGAGTGTGATGTGGCTGTCGACCCGATCGATGGCACGACACTGGCGGCCAAGAGCCTGCCCAACGCGGTGTCCGTCATGGCCGTGGCCCCGCGCGGCACGATGTATGACCCGTCTGCGGTGTTCTACATGGAGAAGCTCATCACCGGTCCCGAAGCCGCAGAAGTCGTCGACATCCGATTCCCGGTCGCCGAGAACATCAGTCTCGTCGCTAAGGCCAAAGGCATCTCGGTCAGCGACGTCACAGTCTGTGTGCTCGACCGCGAACGTCACCAAGCCATCGTCGACGAGATCCGCGCAAGCGGCGCACGCGTCAAGTTCATCATCGACGGCGATGTGGCCGGCGGGATAACAGCAGCGCGCCCTGACACCGGCGTCGACATGCTGATCGGAGTTGGTGGCACCCCCGAGGGCATCATCGCGGCGTGTGCCATCAAGGCGATTGGCGGCACCATCCAGGGAAGGCTGTGGCCGATCGATGACGACGAGCGCCAGCGCGCGATCGACGCAGGACATGACCTCGACCGGGTCCTGCTCACCGATGACCTCGTACGCGCCGACGACTGCTTCTTCGTCGCCACCGGCATCACTGACGGCGAGCTGATGGACGGCGTCCGCTACGGCGGCGGCAAGGCATACACCGAGTCGATCGTGATGCGCTCGCGCAGTGGCACGATCCGCAAGATCACCAGTGAGCACCAGCTTGGCAAGCTCCAGGCGTACTCCGCCGTCGACTACGAACACTGAGCACGAGGACTCCACCGAATTGAAGGACGTATGACCGCATCGGGAGAACTGTTTGCCTCGCTGCCCTCAGGCATCGACATCTGCTATGAGACGTTCGGCAAGGCCGAAGACCCAGCAATCCTGCTGATCATGGGCCTTGGTGGACCGATGGGGTGGTGGTCCGTCGATTTCTGCGAGCAGCTCGCAGCGGAGGGCTTCCATGTCGTCCGCTATGACAACCGCGACACCGGACGCTCGACCAAGCTGAGCCACCACACCGTGAACAAGAATGCGATCTTCAAGGCATACGCCGGCCGCTCCGAACCGCCCTACGGACTCAGCGACTTCGCCGACGACGCGCTCGGGCTTCTCGACCATCTGGGCCTTGACCGGGTCAACGTCGTCGGCGTCTCGATGGGCGGCATGATCGCCCAGACGCTGTGCATCTCGCGCCCCGAGCGGATCCTCTCGTTGACGTCGATCATGTCCTCAACTGGCAAACGGACGGTCGGGTGGCAGAATCCACGCGTCATCCCAGCGCTTCTGGCGTCGGCTGGCAGCACAAGAGAGTCCTACATCTCGCGATCGCTGCGGACCTCCAAGGTGATCGGGTCGCCGGACTATCCCGCGAACGAAGAAATCTCACGTGCACGCGCGGGTGAGACGTTCGATCGCGGATGGTCGGCGAGCGGCACGGTGCGTCACATGTTGGCGGTGCTGGGACAACCGGATCGCACCAAGGACCTTGGCACCTTGGACCTCCCGGTCACCGTGATCCACGGACTGAAGGACCGGCTCGTACACCGCTCAGGCGGCAAGGCCACGGCTGCGGCAATTCCCGGCGCAGAGCACATCGAGATTGCCGGAATGGCACATGATCTGCCTCCCGACCTCTACGAGACGTTCGTCGCCGCCATCGTCCGCACCACCAGGCGCGCAATCTCGAGTGACTCATGAGGCACAACGACCTCCATGCGACGACCGACGTCGAGGTTGTTCGGCAGATCATCGCTGACAATCCCTGGGCCATGATCGTCAGCGACAACGACGGAGAGCTCGTCGCCTCGCACTATCCGTTCCTTCTCGACGACACAAGCGGTGATGAGCTCGTTCTCGTTACCCATGTCGGTCGTCCCGATGACTTGCTGCACGACTTCGGCGACCGCGAGGTGTTGGTGGTGTTCCAGGGGCAGCACGGCTATGTGTCGCCCAGCTGGTACGAGCCGGGATCGGTCAAAGCCCCGACGTGGAACTTCAGCGCAGTCCACTGTCACGGCACGCCGGAGATCCTCGACGCCGACACCAATCTGGCCGTGCTGACCAAGCTGGTCGCGCACTTTGAGCAACACGTCGAGGAGCCGATGTGGCTCGACCAGGAGTGGGCGCCGCCCATTGCACGCGGGACAGTTGGACTGCGCATCCCGGTCGACCGATTCACCTGCAAGGTCAAGATGAGCCAGGACAAGGATCCGGTGACGGTGCAGAACGTGATCGCCCAGTTGCGGGCGCCGGGACCGTACAACCAACCGCACCTGGCAGATGACATGGAGCGTGCCCGGAACGACAGAATCGGATACCCCTCCGCCACCTAGAACCGTGGATGCTGCTCTAGAGTGGCGTGCATGCCGCAGATACGGATATCCGACGCCGCGAGGCTCCTCGGGGTCAGCGACGACACTGTACGCCGCTGGGTGAACAGCAGTGCGCTGACGTCGACCGACGATGCATCGGGTCGAATGGTCATCGATGGGCGCGAGCTGGCGCGCTTCTCGCGGGACCAGGCAAGGTCGTTGCCTGACTCTGGATCGACGACTTCGGCACGCAATCGTCTGGTCGGACTCGTCACAGCGGTGAAGACCGATGCCGTCATGGCACAGGTGGACATGCAGTGTGGACCATTCCGGGTCGTCTCGCTGATGAGCAGCGAGGCGGTCGCCGAGCTCGGGCTGGAACCCGGATCCGTGGCCGTGGCCATCGTCAAGTCCACCAACGTGATCGTGGAGAGCCTCGAATGAGACGCGTCGTCGCCATCGCTGTTTCTCTGTTCCTCCTGGTCGCCAGCTGTGGATCCGAGGACGGCGACCGGGTAGGACACACCCAACAGCGGACCCTGACGGTGTTCGCGGCGGCGTCACTCATGGCCTCATTCACCGAGATCGGCAAGAAGTTCGAGGCCAAGCACGACGGCGTCACGGTGACGTTCAACTTCGCTGGTTCGTCCGATCTCGTCGCTCAGATGCAGCAGGGCGCACCTGCCGACGTGTTCGCCTCTGCAGACACCAGGAACATGGAGATCGCCGTCACCGCCAATCTGCTGGACGGTATCGCCAAGGATTTTGCGACGAACACGCTGGAGATCGCCACTCCGCCCGGCAATCCTGCAGCCGTCGACTCACTCGACGACCTGGCAGCACCAGGGATCAAGGTCGTGGTGTGTGCGGAGCAGGTCCCCTGTGGAGCAGCGGCGAAAAGGGTTGAGGAT
>MTKY01052920.1_pt1 | contig 15010 bp, 12 predicted proteins | sample 1042731 | NCBI WGS metagenome assembly MTKY01 (sample SAMN06212206, study PRJNA360538) | anaerobic digester metagenome | biome: Wastewater treatment plant; material: sludge; isolation source: anaerobic digester fed with sludge from wastewater treatment plant | place: Denmark: WWTP Soeholt ... | reverse complement strand
AGACAGACCCTCAATGAAGTCGACGTCAGGCTTGTCCATCTGGCCCAGGAACTGGCGTGCGTATGCCGACAGCGACTCGACATAGCGGCGCTGGCCCTCAGCGAAGATCGTGTCGAACGCCAGTGACGACTTGCCCGAACCGGACAGTCCCGTGAACACGATGAGCGAGTCCCGCGGGAGGTCGAGGGAGACGTCCTTGAGATTGTGCTCTCGTGCGCCGCGGATGACGAGGCGGTCGGTCACTGGCTCCCCTGGGCGGATCGATGTGTGGGCGGTCTGCTGACGCGTCCCATCGTAACGACGAGCCCTGACAGAAACATTCCGTACTGGGCCCCTGAGCGGTGGATCCTCAACCTAAACGGTCTGTCCCGGCACCAGCGGTTGGTATTCACCCCAAACCGGTCGGAGAGGGTGCAGGATCCACCGCCCGCCGCAGGGGGCTCGTATGCTCGCATGCATGTCTTACACAGGTGCAGTTGAGGTCGGCGGTCCAGCAGATGTCCAGGATGCAGGTGATCTGCAGATCACCAAGGTTGGGGTGGGTGGCATGACCAACAACGCGTACCTGCTGAAATGCACTCTCACGGGCGAGCAGGTGCTCATCGACGCCGCAAACGACGCCGACACGCTGCTGGCCCTCATCGGCGAGGGGGGCCTCGCCCGAGTCATCACGACACACCAGCACGGTGACCATTGGCAGGCGCTGCCAGAGGTGGTCGACGCGACCGGTGCCGAAACGGTCGCCGGCGAGGACGACGCCGACGCATTGCCCGTCGAGGTTGACGTACGAGTACAGACCGGCGCGCGCGTACGGGTCGGCTCCTGCGAGCTTGAGGTCATCGGCCTCGTCGGTCACACGCCCGGATCAATCGCCCTTGCGTACGACGACCCCGACGGCATCGTGCACCTGTTCACCGGCGACTCGTTGTTCCCGGGCGGAGTTGGCAACACATTCGGCGATGCAGACGCCTTCGTGAGCCTGATCAACGATGTCGAGTCCAAGTTGTTCGACCGTTTTGACGACGACACCCACGTCTACCCCGGCCACGGCAACGACACGGTTCTTGGCGCCGAGCGTCCACACCTCGCCGAGTGGCGCGAGCGCGGCTGGTAACCGGGATTCAACTGGCGCATTGGGCAGCACCGCCTAGCGTTTTCTGCATGAGGTCTCTTGTCGCCGCTACATTGCTGCTTTCCTTGGCCGCGTGTGGATCGGTCGGCACATCAGATGCCAAACCCACCACTGCTGAACTGCAGCAGCAGACTTGCGCCGAGGTACGCAAAGGTGTCGACGCCTTCAATGACCATGACTACGCGGGAACGGCGTCGCATTTCAGGAAGGCCATTGCGCCGGCGACGGCGTTCGCGAAGACAACATCAGCGTCGGATGCCGACGATCTCCTGAATGCCGTCAGGTATTACGCGGGTCTCCAGCCGCACGAATACCCCGAGGCCGCCCGTACGTCGTCTGACTTCGCGAAGTACAAGTCCATCACCCTTGGCCAGTGTGTCCCGTCGGGAGAAGCGCCGGATGGGGACGGCAACGGCATCCTCACCTAGGGAGACACGTCCTAGAACGTGACAGGGAGTTCTTCGACGCCGTACACGAATGACAGCTGACGAAAGCTGAGCTCTTCCTGTGGCTTCGCCAGTGCGAGGTCAGGGAACCGTTGGAACAGTCTGGGCAACGCGATGCGCAGCTCCATGCGGGCGAGCTCGGCGCCTATGCAGCGATGGATGCCGTGGCCGAACGCCAGGTGGCCGCTCCCAGGCACCCGGAACGGGTCGAACTCGTCCGGACGGTTCCCCATGACCTTGGGGTCGCGGTTGGCGCCACTCAGCGAAGCGAGCACGACGTCACCCGCCTTGATCTTCTTGCCGAACAGCAGCATGTCCCGCTTGGCGAATCGCGGGAATGCAACCTGGACGACGGACAAGTAGCGGAGCAGCTCTTCGACCACCTGATCCACATCTTCTTGTGAGCCGTTGCGGATCAGTTCGGCATACGCCGGGTCACGCAGCAAAACGATCGTGCCGAGCGCGATCATGCCTGCCGTGGTCTCGAATCCACCGGTGAATACTCCGTCGGCGAGGCCAGCCAGGTCGACGTCGGAGATGAGGTCTCCCTCGTCGATCAGAATCTGCCCGATGAGACCGGGGCCCGGGTCCTTGCGCTGTTTGGCGACGGTTGCAAACAGAAATTCGCGCTGCTCAGACACCGCGCCGAATGCCGCCGCACCACCGTTCGTCGCGTCAAACCGCGCGCTACCGAGTTTCTCGAAGGCGTCACGGTCCGCGAAATCTAGGCCGAGGAGCGCGCAGATCGTCTGGAACGGGATCGGAAACGCGACGATCTTGCACAGGTCGGCGCCCGATCCTGCTGCTTCGAGTGCGTCGAGCTGGGTGTCGACGAACTCGCTGATCATCGGCTCGAGTCGTGCCAGCCGTCGCATCGTGAACTCAGGGGTGACGATCTTGCGGAGTCGGGTGTGCAGTGGCGGATCGGTGAAGCCCAACCCGCCGATGTCATCAGAGGTTGCAGGACCATCTCCGTGAAACATGTGGCGGATATCGTTGGAGTATGAGTCGCGGTCCGTCAGTAGGCGCCGCGACTCCTCGTACGCCGTCACCAGGTAGATGTTGAAGTTGAACGGCAGGTCGAGCCGGTGCATCGGCGTCGACTTGCGGATCTCGGCGATGCGCGACACCGGATCCAACCCCTCGCGCTGCAGCGGGATCTTGGTCTTTTCGGGGATGAACGAGATGCGTGAGAGGTCGATTCCCTTCTTTTGGATGCGCCGCACCACGAGCTTGCCGACCCATCCGGTGATGCGAGACCTGACCTGAAGCACGGAGTTGAAACTACACCGAGAGGTTGCGGGTGTGGGACAACCGGTAAAGGGTGATGAGAACGCGAGCGGACATCCCGCAGCGCGCAAGGGGGTTGCAGCATGGGCGTCGCCACGACTGACAGTGGTCAACAGGACACCGGGCTCAAGAGAGTCATGGGGCCCAAGCTTCTTCTGCTGTTCATCGTGGGTGACATTCTCGGAGTCGGCATCTATGCGCTCACCGGGGATGTGGCAGCCGAAGTCGGCGGTGCAGCTTGGCTGCCCTTCATCGTTGCGTTCATCGTGGCCCTGCTGACGGCGTTCTCCTACCTTGAGCTGGTCACCAAATACCCGCAGGCCGCGGGCGCGGCGCTCTACGTCCACAAGGCGTTCGGCGTCCATTTCGTCACATTCATCGTCGCGTTCGCTGTGATGTGCTCCGGCATCACGTCGGCGTCGACCGCCTCCAACGCATTCGCAGCAAATCTGGCCAAGGGTCTCAAATGGGAGGCCTCGGACACGTCACTGCTCTTGATGGCGCTCGCCTTCATGACGCTGGTGATGGCGATCAACTTTCGGGGAGTTGGCGAGAGTGTCAAGGCAAATGTCGTGCTCACGATGGTCGAGCTCTCGGGTCTCATCCTCGTGATCATGGTCGGTTTCTATGCACTGGCTGGTGGTGACGGCGACTGGTCGCGCGTGGTCGCGTTCGACACGCCGTCCGACAAGAACGTCTTCCTCGCTGTCACCACTGCAACCTCGCTGGCCTTCTTCGCGATGGTCGGTTTCGAGGACTCGGTCAACATGGCAGAGGAGACGATGGAGCCAAACAGGATCTTTCCCAAGATGATGCTCAGTGGGCTGGGACTCGCCGCCGTCATCTATGTGCTGGTGTCGATCTGCTCGGCGGCGTTGGTGCCTGTGGGCGAGCTCGCAAAGAGCGACACACCGCTGGTGGAGGTCGTGAATGCAGCCGCACCCAGCTTCCCTGCGGGTGACATCCTCCCGTTCATCTCGATGTTTGCGGTCGCCAACTCGGCGCTGATCAACATGATGATGGCCAGCCGTCTCCTCTACGGCATGTCCCGTCAAGGTGTGCTGCCAAAATCCTTGTCCAAGGTGCATTCTAGGAACCAGACACCGTGGGCCGCGATCGTTTTCACCACCGCTCTGTCGTTTGCGCTGATCACATATGTGTCGTACGCCAACGACGACGCCATCGCAGTACTCGGCGGTACGACCTCCCTGTTGCTGCTCGGCGTGTTCGCTGTCGTCAATGTTGCGGTGCTGATCCTGCGGAATGACCGGGTCGACCACAGCCACTTCCACACCCGCGCCTGGATCGCGGTGGCCGGCGCGATCGCCTGCGTCTACCTAGTGACACCACTGTCTGGACGGGCCGCCGACCAGTACGAGGTCGCCGGAATCCTGCTCGGCTTCGGGCTGATCCTGTCCGTGCCCATCTACCTCCATCGCCGCAGCCAGGGCGAGCACCTTGAGATGTCTGAACCGGAGGAGCTCAGCTAGTTCGTTGCTCGGCGCTCCCGCCTGCTCGACACCGTCAGGCTGACGACAGCTGTGACGGCCAATGTGGCAACAATGGCCGCGAGGCTCAGCAGCGTCGGTATCTCGGGGACGTCAAAGTGTTCACCGCCGTTGAGGAACGGCAACTCGTTGGTGTGGAGCGCGTGCAGCACCAGTTTGACGCCGATGAACGCAAGCAGCACTGCAAGCCCCTGCGACAAGAAGATCAGCTTCTTGAGCAGGTCACCCAGCAGAAAGTAGAGCTGACGCAGTCCCATCAGGGCGAACACGTTCGCCGTGAAAACGAGATAAGGCTCCTTGGTGAGCCCGTAGATCGCCGGGATCGAGTCGAGCGCGAACAGCAGGTCAGTCGTGCCCAGCGACAAGATGACCAAGAACATCGGCGTGATGAAGGTCTTCTTGTGCTCCTTGACGAACAAGGTGAGGCCGTGCCACTCATCCTTGACGTTCAGGTATCGCCGGGCGAAGCGGACAACCGCGTTTTCACCATCGTCGTCGTGCTCGGTGTCCCTCACCAACCGCCAGGCGGTCCACAGAAGGAACGCGCCGAAGAGGTAGAAGATCCAGGAGAAGTTGTTGATCGCGACCGCGCCGAGAGCGATGAAGATGCCGCGGAACACCAGCGCGATGATGATGCCGACGAGCAACGCCTCCTGCTGGAGTTTCCTCGGCACGTTGAAGCTCGCCATGATGATCAAGAAGATGAACAGGTTGTCGATGGACAGGCTGTACTCGGTCAGCCAGCCCGCGAAGAACTGCAGTCCGAAGTCGCCATCCTTGCCCGACACATCGTGGTGGACCATCACCCAGATGCCGAAGGCGATCGCCAGTCCGACGTAGCCGGCCAGATAGACGGCGCATTCCTTCATCGTCGGCTCGTGCGGCCTGCGGGCCACGATCACGACATCGAAGAGAAGCACCGCGACGGTGACTGCGATCGTGACGATCCACTCGGTCTGCGAGACCGACATGCTGACGGAATCAGTTGCTTGGACGAACTGCACGAGATGGTCCTCCGGTCAAAGCCGGAGGTCTCTTCCGCCGCCGAAGCGGCCCGCACTGCCGGGTGACTGCTGGGAATCACCGTGATGACGACAATGCGATCGGGGAATACTCCCCTCCACAAGACATTCTTGCAGGGCCGCGTCCGTGTGCATCAGTTGACCACACTGATCTCAAACCACAGCGAGCGCGGCCAGGGTCCGTCGGGCCTCAACGCGGGATGGTTGAACGCGTCAGGCGGAGCGGTCTGCGGCTCGACGCACACGGTGTCGGCCGGCATGTCGTAGACCACCCACCACGGCGACGACGACGAAAAACTGACCGAGACAGCTCCGGGCCAGGTCAGGACTGGCGAGCCGTCGACCTTGAAGCAGTCATCCCACGGCCCGGGTGAGGGAGACACCAGGCGCCCAGTTGGCAGCGCGTCCGCACCCCGCTCCACCATCACCTCAGGTCGAAAGGTCAGCGCAGCGTCCGCGCCACTGTCGAGCCGTCGACGGAACCACGGGTGAACCCCAACCGAACAGGGCACATTTGTTGCATCATCCCAGGCCAGCGTGGTTCGCAGGCCGCCGGGCAACAGTTCGTAGTGCAGAGTTGCCGTGCCGGGCGTCGGCCACGGATCACCGATCGCGCACCCGTAGCGACCTGGACCGGTCTGCTCCCAAGCGATGTTGCGGCCGAGGCCATGAATCGCGTTGCCGTCCTTGGCCAGCGGGAGCTGATGCGTCACGCCGTCGTAGGTGAAGAGTCCATCGCGTATCCGCCCGGCCCATGGAACCATGGGGAAACTGCCGTCATGTGCCAACAATTCATGGCCGTCGATCATCAACGATGTCAGGCGTGCACCCCTGGCGGGATCGATCGTCGCCCGAACGCGCCCATTGGCAAGGACATGTGTCACGCAACCAGTGTCCCCTACGGTGGTCGAGTGTTCGTGAGGGATGAGCGAATGTATCGAGACCTCAGACGCCGGCCTGGAGCATGCTGCGCAGCTCCTTCTTGAGGTCTCCGATCTCATCGCGCAACCGCGCTGCCACCTCGAACTGCAACTCGCCGGCGGCGGCTCGCATCTGCTCGCTGAGCTGTTCGATGAGGTCGGCGAGGTCACCCGAGGGGAGGTTGGCCAGGTCGGCCGTATGGCTTCCAAGCGGCACCGGCGCACCTCTACGTCGGTGGTCACCTGTGGCAGCGAGAAGCTTCTCGGTGTCGGCGTCCTCGCGGGCGAGCATGTCGGTGATGTCACCGATCTTCTTGCGCAATGGTGTCGGATCGATGTTGTTGGCGGTGTTGTATGCCACCTGTTTTGCACGACGCCGATTGGTTTCGTCGATCGCCATCGCCATTGAGTCAGTGATGCGATCGGCGTACATGATGACCTGCCCGGACACGTTGCGTGCCGCTCGGCCGATTGTCTGGATGAGCGATCGCCCTGAGCGCAAGAAACCCTCCTTGTCGGCGTCAAGGATCGCAACGAGGCTGACCTCTGGCAGGTCGAGGCCCTCACGCAGCAGGTTGATGCCGACGAGCACGTCGTACTCCCCCATGCGCAGCTCACGCAGCAACTCGACTCGACGGAGCGTGTCGACCTCGCTGTGGAGATAGCGGGTGCGGACCCCTGCCTCGAGGAGGTAGTCCGTGAGGTCCTCCGACATCTTCTTGGTGAGTGTCGTGACAAGCACCCGCTCATTGCGTTCGACCCGGACCCGGATCTGGCTGATCAAGTCGTCGATCTGCCCCTTGGTCGGTTTGATGATGACCTCTGGATCGATCAAGCCTGTCGGTCGGATGATCTGCTCGACCACGTCGTTGTCGACCTTGGCCATCTCGTACGTCCCTGGTGTGGCCGAGAGATAGACCGTCTGGCCAATCCGCTGCAGGAACTCGTCCCACTTGAGCGGACGGTTGTCCATCGCGCTGGGGAGGCGGAACCCGTGCTCAACCAGCGACCGCTTGCGCGACATGTCGCCTTCGTACATCGCGCCGATCTGCGGGATCGTCACGTGGGACTCATCGACGACCAGCACGAAGTCCTCAGGGAAGTAGTCGAGCAGGCAGTTGGGTGCTGAGCCCGAGACGCGACCGTCCATGTGGCGCGAATAGTTTTCGATGCCGGAGCAGGTGCCGATCTGCTCCATCATCTCGATGTCGTATGTCGTGCGCATGCGCAGCCGCTGGGCCTCAAGCAGCTTGCCCTCGCCCTCGAGCTCGGCAAGTCGCTCCTCAAGCTCGATTCCAATCGTCTTGATCGCCCGCTTCATCACGTCGACACCGGCGGCGTAGTGCGTCGCTGCACCCACGAACAGCTCCTTGTCGTCGCTGAGAACCTCGCCGGTGAGCGGATGCAAGGTCATGAGCCGCTCGATCTCGTCGCCGAAGAACTCAACCCGCACGGCCATCTCCTGATAGACCGGGAAGATCTCCACGGTGTCACCCTTGACCCGAAACGTGCCACGTGTCGATGCGACGTCGTTGCGTACGTATTGCGCCTGTACGAGCGTACGCAGCAGCTGTTCACGGGGAAGCTGATCACCGACCTTGAAGCCGATCATCCGGTTGAGGTACTCCTGTGCCGAGCCGAGTCCATAGATGCACGAGACGGATGCCACCACAATGACGTCGCGGCGCGTCAACAACGACCATGTGGCCGAGTGTCGCAACCTCTCGACCTCCTCGTTGACCGAGGAGTCCTTCTCGATGTAGGTGTCGCTCTGGGCGATATATGCCTCAGGCTGGTAATAGTCGTAGTAGGACACGAAGTATTCGACCGCATTGTGCGGAAAGAGGTCGCGAAGCTCGGTCGCGAACTGCGACGCCAGCGTCTTGTTAGGCATGATCACCAGCGTGGGGCGCTGGAGGCGCTCGGTCAGCCAGGCCACAGTTGCCGTCTTGCCGGTGCCGGTCGCACCCATCAGGACGACATCCTGTTCGCCGGCGTTGACTCGGCGCTCCAGATCGTCGATCGCGGCAGGTTGATCGCCACCGGGCGAGAAGTCGGACACCACCTCAAATGGCGCCACCTGACGACGTAGCTCAGACACGGACCTCATACCGATCGAGCCTACGTGGTGCCACCGACAAAGCTCTACGATGCGTTCATGCCTGCTTCGCAACGCCGCGCAGAGCGCAAGCGTGAGATTCTCGACGCGACGCGCGCCCTCTTTGACGAGCGCGGGGTCCGTGACGCGCAGATCGAGGACGTGGCGCGCGCAGTGGGCATCAACCGAGCCATCATCTACCGACACTTCTCCGGCAAGGAAGAGCTCTTTGCTATGACGTTGGTTGACTACCTCGCCGAGCTCGACGAGGCGCTTGCCACCTCAGACGACACCTCCACGCCTCCCATGCAGCGACTCGAGGTCATCTCCGACTCATTCCTCGACTTCGGTGCCGCACACCCGGCGTTCGTCGATTGCGCACAGGCACTTCTACGCCGACGCGGGGACGAGCTGATGGAAGAAGTCAGTGAGTCGGTCATGCTCAAGCTCGGCGTCGGGATGGCTTCGTGCCTTTCGCACGTTGTTCGCATTCTCGAGGCAGGTGCGGCGAGCGGTGAGTTCCATGTGCGCGACCCCTACCTGCTGGCCAACATCTTCTACACACAAGGACTCGGAGTGCTCAACCTCGCGACCCTCCAGCTCTCGGTTCGCAGCGAGAACCCTGGTCTCCCTGCGGTCGACGCCGTGCCGTTCGACGAGGTCAAGGCCTACATGCAGAACAGCGTCGTGGCCATGGCCCGCGGCGACACGGCCTAGCTGCCCACTGCACGGCGGAGGGCTTCAATCGACTGCTTCACGTCCTCGCTGTCGGTCGACCAGTTGCTCACCGACACCCTGAGAATGTCTCGGCCGCTCCACTGCGATGCCGACATCCACGCCGTGCCGTCCTCGACGAGCCGATCAGCAACCTCAGCCGTACGAGCAGCATCTCCCACGGCGACGCACACCTGCGTGTAAACGACGTCATTGAGCACCTCGACGCCGTCGATCTGGGCGACCCCGTCAGCCAATTCGCGGGCACGGTCGGCCAAGTTCAGGATCAGGCGGGCAACGCCGTCACGCCCAAGCGAGCGCAGCACGGCCCAGACGGGCACACCGCGCGCCCTGCGTGAGAGCTCGGGCACCTTGTCGTAGGGATCACCGTGCCCCGTGTCATCGCTGATGAGATAGCTGGTGCGCAGCCCGAACGTCGAGCGCATGGCATCTGAGTCCCGCACGATGGCGACCCCACAGTCGTAGGGCACGTTCAGCGTCTTGTGCGCGTCGGTGGTCCACGAATCGGCTTCGTGCAGTCCGGCGACGAGATGTTGGAGCTTGGGCGCAGCAGCCGCCCAGAGTCCGAAGGCTCCATCCACATGCACCCATGCACCATGCTCGTGGGCCACGGCGATCGCCTCGACGAACGGATCAAACGCACCGGAATGCAGGTTGCCGGCTTGGAGACAAACGATGACCGGCTCCCCCTCAGGCAGGCCTACCAGGGTCGTACGGAGCGCATCGGCCGAGATCCTCCCCTGGTCGTCGGCGGCAACGGGTGTGGGTTGCCCAAGCCCGAGGTATCGCAGGGCAATGTCGATGGTGCCGTGGCGTTCCTCGCCAACCAGCACGTGCACCCTGGGAGCATCCGTCAGCCCCTCGACGTTCACGTCCCAACCAGCGCCCTTCAGGACTGAGGTGCGAGCAGCGGCCAGACAGGTGAAGTTGGCCATCGTAGCGCCGGTGACGAATCCGACGTCGGCCTCGCTCGGAAGTCCCAGCAGCTCCAGCAGCCATCGGGCGGCCACCTCTTCGACTGCGGCGACACCAGGTGTGGCGTGACGCATACCGGCGTTCTGGTCCCATGCGCTGACCATCCAGTCAGCTGCGAGGCCAGCCGGGAGGGTACCGCCGATGACCCAGCCGTAGAACCGGCCAGAACCCATTGCCATCAGACCCGGGTCAGCGCTCACCGCCAGCTCGTCGACCACGTCGGCCGGATCGCGGCCCGCCGACGGCAGCGGTCCGCCGAGCACCACAGCAAGTTCGTCGGCCGAGACCAGTGGTCCGATGTGCCTTGTGGGGACGGACGAGATCCACGCCCGCGCGTGAGCGGCCGCCCTGGTCAGTGCCTCTTCGTACGGACGTGTCGTAAATGACATGATCGCTCCCTCCGCGAGGAAGCGATCATCCCCTGTTCAGGCGCTGCCGTAAACAGTTCCGCGGGCGGCCTCAGTTATTCAAGCCTCGAGAATGGCTACGACACCCTGACCGCCGGCGGCGCAGATCGAGATCAGGCCACGCCCTGAGCCCTTCTCGTGAAGCAGCTTGGCAAGATTGGCGATGATGCGACCACCGGTTGCCGCGAAGGGGTGCGCCGTCGCCAGCGATGAGCCCTTGAGGTTGAGCTTCTTGCGGTCGATCGAGCCGAGCGGTTCGTCGAGCCCGAGTCGCTCTTTGCAAAAGGTCGGGTCTTCCCATGCCGCGAGAGTCGTCAGCACCTGGCCGGCGAATGCCTCGTGGATCTCGTAGAAGTCGAAGTCCTGCAGCTTGAGGCCCTGGCGCGCGAGCATGCGTGGGACGGCATATACGGGAGCCATCAGCAACCCCTCGGCACCCGACACGTAGTCGACCGCAGCGGTCTCGTAGTCGACGAAGTATGCGAGGGGGGTCCAGCCGTGCTTCTTGGCTTCGTCCTCCGACGACAGCAGCACCGCGGAAGCACCGTCTGACAGCGGCGTCGAGTTGCCCGCTGTCATGGTCGCACCCTCACCCCGACCGAATACGGGCCTGAGTTTGGCTAGCTTTTCGATTGTGGAGTCGGGGCGCAGGTTGTTGTCCTTGGTCACGCCAAGGAACGGGGTGATCAGGTCGTCCTGCCAACCGTCCTCGTACGATTTTGCAAGGTTCTGGTGAGATGTGGCGGCGAGCTGATCCTGCGCCTCGCGGGTGATTCCCCACTCGAGCGTGGTGATCGCCTGGCTGTCTCCCATCGACAGTCCGGTGCGGGGTTCTGAGTTGCGCGGTTGGTCGGGGGCAAGGTGTCCGGGGCGAACCTTCAGGAGCGCTGCAACACGACCCTTGGTGTCCTTGGCACGATTGGCCTCGAGCAGGATCTTGCGAAGCTTGTCGCCCACTGCAAGCGGGGCATCCGAGGTGGTGTCGGCTCCACCTGCGATGCCGGACTCGATCTTGCCGAGCGCGATCTTGTTGGCGACCAGTACGGCAGCTTGGATGCCGGTGTCGCACGCCTGCTGCACATCGAACGCCGGAGTGTCAGGTGAGAGCTTGGAGCCGAGCACTGTCTCACGGGCGAGGTTGAAGTCGCGGCTGTGCTTGAGCACGGCGCCAGCCGCGAGCTCGCCGACGCGCTCACCCTCGAGGTCAAAGCGCTCGACCAGGCCGTCGACTGCAGCGGTGAGCATGTCCTGGTTGGACGCGTCTGTATACACGGTGTTGGAGCGCGCGAACGGGATGCGGTTGCCGCCAATCACGGCCACGCGACGTACGGCCTGTATGCCGGTCACTTCCGCTGCCTTCGCGGCGACCTTCTTTGCGGGGGTCTTCTTGGCTGGTGCCTTCTTGGCCGGTGTCTCCGCCATGGCAGTCTCCTCAGGTCTTCTCAGTGTTCGGGTTCGAGTTGTCTGAACGTGATGAGCGCCGCATACCCTGAAGGTGGACTGGCGCTGACTGACGACGTTACAGTTCCAAGCAGCATTCCAGATACCCACGGTATCCGAGAGATAGGACACACCCCAGACATGAGCGAGCGCAGCGAGCGAATCAAGAGCACAGAGATTATGCCGATGCCTCCGTATCGTGGGCACTTCTCGGAGGTGTCGGCATGACTGATCGTTACCAGTCGCTCGCGCACAATCCGATCGGCAAGTTCGTCGTCAAGAACCTGGGTCTCCCCAACCCTCCGGTGCTGGAGCGCTGGAAGGAAGGCGATCCGCTCGTCAAGGGAACCGTGCTGATTGGTTCTGCGTCCGGCAGCACTCTCGGCAAGAGGCTCAATGCAACCCTCAAGGCCAGTGGCATCACCGCAGTCGGCGTCCGCGCCGACGACAAGAGTTACAAGGCCCTAGTGTTCGATGCCACCGGCATTCCCGACACCGCCGGCCTCGCAGACATGCAGCAGTTCTTCACGCCCGCCCTGCGCAGCCTCGCGAGCTCAGGCCGCCTCATCGTGATTGGTTCGCTCCCCGAGCAGGCAACCTCTGAGACCGCTGCCATTGCACAGCGAGCCCTCGAAGGCTTCGTGCGGTCAGCCGGCAAGGAGATTGGTGGCAACGGCAGTACGGCCAACCTCGTCTACGTCGGCACAGGCGCTGAGGACGCACTCGGTTCGACGCTCGAGTTCCTCCTGTCCCCCAAGTCGGCCTTCGTCTCGGGCCAGGTCATTCGGCTCGGCCTGACTGACCTGGTCACAGCCGACAAGGTCGATGACCCGAGCCAACCACTGGCGGGGAAGATTGCGCTCATCACGGGCGCATCACGTGGCCTCGGCGCCGCGATGGCACGCACCTTGCACCGTGACGGCGCGTCCATCGTCGGTCTGGACGTTCCGCAGCTGTCCAGTGAGCTCGATGCCGTGATGGCTGAGCTCGGCGGAACGTCCATCGCTGAGGACATCACTGCCCCTGATGCACCGCAGGTCATTGCCAAGGCGATCAAGGACGCACACGGTCGCGTTGACATCGTGGTCCACAACGCCGGCATCACCCGTGACAAGCGCCTCAAGAACATGAAAACCGAGAACTGGAATCTCGTGATCGACATCAGCGTGGGCGCACCCCAGCGCATCACCGCCGAGCTGTTGAAGCAGAAGCTCCTCGGCAAGGGTGGCCGCGTCATCGGCATCTCATCGATCGCCGGCATTGCTGGCAACAACGGCCAGACGAGCTACGGCACAGCCAAGGCCGGCGTCATTGGCTTCGTCAACGACCTGTCCAAGCGCGTCGCCAAGGATGGAATCACGGTCAACGCGATTGCTCCCGGCTTCATCGAGACCGACATGGTCAAGACCATGCCACTCGGCATCCGCGAGGCAGGTCGTCGACTGAGCTCGGTGTCCCAGGGCGGGCTCCCGATCGATGTCGCCGAGGCCATCGCCTGGTACGCCAACCCCGGCTCGTCCGCGATCTCAGGCAATGTGGTCCGGGTGTGCGGCCAAGCGCTGATCGGCGCCTGACGTGACGACGACCCGTACGTTCAGCAGGTCACCATCGACACTGCCGATGATGCTCAAGGCTGTGCTGCCGGCGCTACCGGTGATCGGCGGCCTGCCAGGCGTCAAGCACGCCAAGGGCTCGGTGCCTGACCTGGTTCTGAAACGCTCAGGTGTCACCACCTGTCGCGAGCATCTCGACGCCTATAACGATGTGTGCGGCTTCCCGCTAGGCGACACACTCCCGGCGACCTTTCCCCACATGGCTGCGTTTGCGCTGCACATGAGCCTGATGACCGACACGGCGTTCCCTTTTGCCCCGATGGGGCTGGTGCACCTGCGCAACAGCATCACGCAGCATCGTCCGATCGGCGTCGACGAGTCGTTTGACGTCTCGGTATGTGCTGCAGATCTGCGTACTCATCCCAAGGGCTCGCTGGTCGACCTCATCACTGAGGTGACGATCGACGGCAACCCCGTGTGGGAAGAACTCACCACACTGTTCTCACGCCACAAGGGAGGCGCAGCAGAAGTGACCCCGGCTCCCCTGTCCGATGTCGAGGCACCCGACGGTGTCGTGCACTGGAAGCTGTCGGGCGATCTCGGCCGCCGATACGGAGCGGTGTCGGGTGATCGCAACCCGATCCACCTGTACCCGCTCACTGCGAAGGCATTCGGATTCCCGACCAACATCGCCCACGGCATGTGGACGCTGGCGCGAAGCCTCTCGGCGTTGCAGAACAAGCTGCCCGAAGCGTTCACCGCTGAGGTGGAGTTCCGCAAGCCGATCCTTCTGCCGGGCACTGTCGTGTTCGGTTCTGACCTCAGCGGCCCCGACATCATCTTCGGCGTCAAGAGCCGCAAGAAGACGCAGACGCACCTCGTCGGGCGCGTCACCAGGGCGTAACTCCGAGTTGCATGGCGTCGTTGATGTCATAACGACTCTGGAGGGAACCCGTTGAACACTCGTCGCAATCTCGCACGTCTGCTGACTCTGCTCGCGTCATTCGCCCTCATCGGCGCCATGTTGAGCTTCACCTCCGCGTCTGCGGCGACGAAGTGGAAACCGCGCGCTGAGCAGTACGCCAAGACGGTGGTCGAGAAGGATGTTGCGATCCCGATGTCTGACGGCACGATCCTGCGCGGTGACGTCGAGCGTCCCGCTGACGCTGCCGGCAAGGCAATCGACAAGCGGTTCCCAGTCATCGTCACCATCACGGCCTACAACAAGACGATCCTCGGCTCTGCTGGAGGACTCGGCGGAACCCCTCCCGCATACCTCGTGAAGCGCGGCTACGTACAGCTGACGGTGGACGCCCGCGGCACCGGAAGCTCCGAGGGGGTGTGGAACGCCTTCGATGCCCGTGAGAACCAGGACGGCGGCGAGATCATGACTTGGGCGCACTCCTCGGCTCGTCCGTGGAGCAACGGCATCACCGGCATGAGGGGTCCGTCGTACATGGGAATCAGCCAGTTGTGGGCTGCGG
>MTKY01051966.1_pt1 | contig 15021 bp, 14 predicted proteins | sample 1042731 | NCBI WGS metagenome assembly MTKY01 (sample SAMN06212206, study PRJNA360538) | anaerobic digester metagenome | biome: Wastewater treatment plant; material: sludge; isolation source: anaerobic digester fed with sludge from wastewater treatment plant | place: Denmark: WWTP Soeholt ... | reverse complement strand
CCCGACGTGCGGCCGAGGCGTTCGCGGCGGCCGCACCCGGCTGCATCGACCCGGCGACGGTGCAGACCAACATCGTCATGCTCTCGACCGCCGCCACGGGATGGACGCCCGCCGACCTCGTGGCCGCCGCCTCGGCCCAGGGGGTGCGCGGGTATGCCGCGGGGCCGGCTCTCGTGCGCCTGGTCTGGCACCTGGATGTCGACGATGAGGCGACGGCATACGCGATCGACGTGTTGACCGCCCTGCTGCGCGAGCGTCCCGGCCCCCAGTCGTAGGGCGAGGGCACCACGGGCCACTCACACCTCGTGGTGGAGGACCTCAGCCGGGGGTGTCGTGTCATCGGGTCGGCGACCGACGAGCTCGACGGTATACATCGCCGCGAGGACGAGCGCCCCGCCGACGATCATCCGCCACCCCAGCGACTCGCCGCCGAACGCCACCGCGAACCCGGCTGCGAACACGGGCTCCAAGGTCATGACGATCGCCGCCCGGGTCGCGGACATGTGCGCCTGGCCCCAAGTCTGCGCCCACAGCGCGAGCACCCCGGCAGCCGTGGCCATGTAGATAACCGCGGACCACGGACCGACGCCTGAGGGCCAGATCATCCCGTCGGGCACAGCCGCGATGAGGGCCAGGGCCGCGATGACGAGCATCTGCACGGCCGACATTCCGGTGGCCCTGCTGGGGGTGGACAGCCGCCCGAGCCCGACAATGTGGAGGGCATAGAGGGCGGCAGCGCCCAGGGTCAGACCTTCACCCAGGCCGACGGCAAAGCCGTTGAGCGACAACAGGGCCAGGCCCGCGGTGGCGAGGAGCACGGAATACCACGTGCTCGCCGGCACCCGCTCGCGAAGCAGCAGCGCGGTGAAGACGGGGGTGAGGACGACGTAGGTGCCGGTGACGAACCCGGACACCGACGCGTCTGTGTGGGCCAGCCCGAAGGTCTGCAGGATCTGGGCCATCCCGTAGAGGGAGCCGAGTGCCGCCGAGATGACCCAGTCGCGTCGGGTCAGCGCCCGCAGCGGCCGCCAAAAGATCGCGACCATGAGCACCGCCGCGATGGTGAAGCGCACGGCGAGGAAGTCCGCAGGCGGCACCGTCTGGACGAGGTCGCGGATGAGGAAGAAGGTCGACCCCCAAACCGCGGTGAGGGCCACGAGCAGGATGGTCGCGACCGTCCGGGCGCGCGCGGGAGACAGAGTCATGGGGTATGCCGCGCGCCCTCAGATGACGGTCAGCGTGATGGTCGTGCCGCGCCGCACCATCGTGCCGGCGGCCGGATCCTGGAAGCGCACGGTCTTGAGGACGCCGCCGAAGACCTTGGAAACCTTCACCTGCAGGCCGGCGTTCTGCAGGATCTTGGTGGCGTCGGTGACGGACTTGAAGGTGACATCGGGCACGGGGATGAGCACCGGGCCTTTGGAGACGACGATGGTCACGGTGTCGCCCTTGAAGAGGGTCCCCGTTGCCGGGGTCTGTGAGACGACGGCGCCTTCCGGCACGGTCTCGCTGTTGACCAGTTCGCCGCGAACCACGGTGAGCCCCAGCGCTTCGAGGGCCTTCTGTGCCTCGTCGGCGGGTTTCGTGACGACGTTGGGGACGGGGATGGGCTGACGTCCTTTGCTGAGGACGACGCTCACCGGGGTGTCGCGCTTGGCCTGGGTGTCCGGTGCCGGGTCTTGCCGGATGACCAGGTCCTTGGCGACGGTCTCGCTGAACTCTTCGGTGACCTTGCCGAGGGTGAGGGTGCGCTCCTTGAGCAGCCGTTCGACCTCACCTCGGGGGACGTTGGCCAGGGTGGGGACGGCATACCGTTCCTGGCCCTTGGAGACCACGAGGGTGACGGTTGAGCGTTTGCCGATCTGGGCGCCGGGAGAGGGGTCGGCAGAGATGACCTGCCCCTTGGGCTCGGTCTCGCTGAACGCCTCGGTCACCGCCGCACGCAACTCGGCCGCGTTGAGGGCCTTTTCGGCGTCGGCCACGGCGAGGTGGGCCAGGGTCGGCACGGTCCGGATCGAACCGGGGCCGGAGGTGTCATACCACCACCAGCCTCCGGCGCCGCCGACTAGCAAGACCAGGGTGAGCAGCCAAGGCCACACTCTGCCGCGACGCCGCCGGATCTGGTCAGGCCCCTCGGGAGCGGGGCCGTCGACAGCGGGTGCCACGTCGTTGGCGGTGGCGGGCCCCAGGCCCACCAAACGCTGCGTGGCTGCCGGATCGAGTGTCGACAAGCGTTGAGTCGCGGTTGCATCGTCGGAGCTGCGCTCGTCGGCTGACGTGGGCGGCGCCGCGGAATGGTCCGTGAACGGTCGGGTGGCGGCTGCCTCCCGGGCAACCGGCTGGGTCCCCGGAGCCATCCCCGCGAGGAAGGCGGGGCGGGCGTCGAGTTCCTCGTCGGACAACTGCCGCACGGCATCGCGCAACACGCTGATGAGGGCGCCGGCAGTGTCGGGTCGGTCCGCAGGATCGCGGGCCGTGGCCTTGGCGATGACCTGGTCGAGCTCCAACGGGACGGTGCGCACCCGGTCGGAGGCCAGCGGCACCTCACCGTGGACATGCTGATACATGACATGCACGGGGTTGTCGCCGTGGAAGGCGCGCTGACCGGTGAGTAGTTCATAGAGGACCAGGCCTGCGGCATACACGTCGCTGCGGGCATCGGCGCGGTCGCCGTCGACCTGCTCGGGGGCAAGGTAGGACACCGTGCCCATGAGGATGCCGGTCGTGCTGGTGCGGGTGCTTGAGGTGACTGCGCGGGCCAACCCGAAGTCGGTGACCTTGATGGTGCCGTCGTCACGGACCAGGACGTTCTCGGGCTTGACGTCGCGATGGACGAGGTCGGCGCGGTGCGCCTCGTCGAGAGCGGCGAGGATCGCCGTGATGGTCCGCACCGATTGGCGCACCGTCATCGCCCCGTGGTCGACCAGTTGCTGGCGCAACGTCTGGCCATCGACCAGCTCCATGACGAGGTAGAGATCCCCGTCGGGGACCTGCGTCGAGTCGTGGAAGTCGTGCACGGCAACGATGTTCGGGTGCGAGAGCCCGGCGGCGAGTTGGGCCTCCCGGTGGAAGCGGGCAACGAAACCCTCATCGCGGGCGAGGTCGGGGCGCAACACTTTGACGGCCACTCGGCGGCCCAACCGCTCGTCCACCGCGACATAGACGGTGGCCATCCCGCCGTCGGCGATCTTCGACAGCAGCCGGTAGCGGCCGCCGAGCACGCGCTCGTCGGCGTGCAGGCCAGGCCCAGACGTCACGGGGGGAGTTTACGGGGGGTATGCCGCTCACCCCGGCAGGCGCACTGTGACCGATGTGCCGGGTGGGGCGGGTGGGATGAGGAATGGCTCGGTCAGATTCCACGTGGTGCCTGGCAACCCACCCCCTCCGAGGCGATGACCCAGCAGTGGGACACGACGAGCTCCGAGCGGATCTCTGCGGGGATCTCGTCGACGACGGCGCGTTCCATCAATCCGCCCCAGGGGGCTTGCCCGTCGCGGGGGACCTCCCGCGTGGCCAGCAGCTCGCCGGTGGTGGGATCGATGAGCAACTCCTGGGTGAACGGAGCCAACGCCCCGAGAGTCTCGTGATAGGCGACGACAACCCCGGTGCGACGCCCCGCGACCGCCTGCGGACGTCCGATGTCGATGCCGGGCACGGTCTGCAGCACGGCATAGAGCGCGGCCCGGAGGTCGGCCGGGACCAGGCCCGACCTCAGCACATCGGTGATGTAGACGACGACCTCGCCGTCCGGGGATTGCCCGTGACCGGCAGTGTCGGTGCGAAGGCGCTCGGTGAGCGAGTGCACGTCCCGGGGGAGGGAGGCCAGGAACGCCGCGTTGGGGGCCTGCCAGGTCCCGGGCAGTTGGTTGGGGGCCAGATTCATGCCCCATACCGACCGGGAGGTTCGGTCACCGGTGAGGCCCGCGGCATACGTCTCCTGGACGATGACGCTGGGTCGTGACCCGTCCACGGCGACGTACGTCGTCTGAACTCGCGCGACTCCGTCCCGGTCCACGCCGGTGCTGGCGATCCGCCACCACTGGTCCGCGCGCGCCGGGGGATCGGCTGCCTGGGCGGCCGCTTGCCCGAGCACGGCGCGGGCCGCGTCACTTGCCCCCGGTGGACCGAATCGGTCCGAGACGACGAGCACCCCGACGACCAGTGCGGCGACGGCCAGGCCCGCAGTGAGTCCCGCCCGGGCCCGCGGTCGGGGGCGGTGTGCCCGGTATGCCGCCGAGTCGCCGACGATTCGGTCGACGAGGGCCTGCGCTGTGGTGGGGGAGTACCCGGCCAGTTCTCCGGCCGGGTCGGCAGCCTGCAAGAAGGTCCGAAGGTCGGTCGTCATGTCGTCTCCACAAGGGTGTCGTCACCTGGTGCGGTCTGCAGATCGGTCAACACATCGGCGACCGGGGCCAGGGTCATCAGGCCCTGAGCTCGCCGGGTAGCCCGGTGCAGTCGGACCCGGGCGGCCCCGGCGGAACAGCCCAATGCGGTGGCAAGGTCCGCACCCTCCAGACCCTCCCAGGCCCACAAGCGGAGCACCTCGGCGTCCCGCGTTGGCAGCCGCGCCAAGAGGATTGCCGCCCGCGCGCGGGCATCGACCCGTTCGGCAACCGTGTCGCTCAGGTCAGCGGTCTCCTCGGCGGCGTCCTAACGCGCCCCGGCCAGCCGCGATGCCAGCTGAGCCCGCCGAGCCGTCCCCCGGTGGTGGTGCAGGATGACATGCCGAGCGGTCGCGTAAAGCCACGCAGTCGCTGGTTCGGGGACTCTGGTCCGCGAGCGCCACACGATGGCGAACACCTCAGCGACGACGTCGTCCTGCTCGCCGGGGGCCCGGCGGGCGGCATACCGGAGGATGTCCCGGTGATGGGTGGCGAAGAACGCGGCGAACCACGTTTCGTCGCGGCGGGGCGGCATACCGTCCATGCTCGGTCATTCCCGGCACGAGGGTGTGCGTTACCGCAGGAGGCTCGGGGGGTCTGGCAGGCCGGAGGTGTGGCCAAAGCTCATGCCGACGCCGACGAGGCCATCCGACGGAGTCGTGCAAGACCAGGGCGGACCGCTATCCGCCGCCGTCCGCACCGTGGTCGTTGGTAGGCCCGCGCAACGTGCACCTGGCTGGTCCGGATCCCAGGCTTGGCGTCAGGGTAAGGCGCCCTGAGCGTAGGCGGACGTGGTGGACTTGGGGCCATGCAGACCACACTGCCGATGGAATCCTCGCTGCTTCTTGTGATCCACGAGGCCGAGGCCGCCGTGCGTAGGTATCGCGTTCTGCATGATCTCGCCGCCCAGGTCGGCGTCCCGGCGCACATCACCGTGGCCTACCCTTTCAAGCCGACCGGAGCCATGGGCGAGTCGGACCTGGCCCGCCTGGGAAAGTTGATCGCAGCGACACCAGCGTTCAACATCGAGCTCGCCTCGACCGGCTGGTTCAACACAGACGTCCTGTTCTTGACCCCCACGGACCCCGACCCGATCATCCGGCTCACCCGCAGGGTGGAGTCCGCTTTCCCCGACTACCCGATTTACGGCGGCGCCTACAGCGAGATCCACCCCCACCTGACGGTCGCCCACGGGTCTGCAGAGGACGTGCTTCGCGACATTGAGGGTGAGTTGTTGCCCAGTCTGCCGATCACCCATCGCGCGACTTCCGTTCAGCTCTGGTCCGGCCCGGCACTGTCCACCAAACGGGACGGATGGCACTTGGTGGAGACGTTCCCGTTGGCCAACTGACAGAGGGTGTTCCGCCCGACGAGCAGTCGCGTGGTCATCGCGCCCAGTTGGCCAGGCCCGAGGGGTCACGCCACGGATTCTGATCGCATAACGTCGAGACAACATGCGGCCTACCCATAACGGCACGTTTATGTTACATCCCCTTACCCGGTGCGCAATCTTGGCTGCATCTCGGCAGTCACGAGTAGTCGAGCACCCGTAGACCGTGGATGCGCGAGAAGTGACTCTGGTTCGCCGTGAGAAGCGGGGCTCCCTCGTTCAGCGCCAGGCAGGCGATGAGGAGGTCCGTCGTTGCCAGCGGAGTTCCCTGCCTGCGCAGGCTCGCGTGCACTCCGGCATACGTATCCGCAAGCCGCTCATCTGGCAGCACGACGGGGAGGTTCCCGCAGAGCGCCAAGACGCGACGACGCTCCTGGAGGGGTTCGGCGTGGAGCTCGGCGCCGACGAGGACCTCAGCCCGAACGAAGATGCTCATCGCCAGCGCCTCTGCGCGGTGGCGCGCAAGCCACTGCCGTGCCGGTCCATTCTGTCCACGCCGCGACTCCCGGATGGCGTCGACAAGGAAGGTCGTGTCGAGGTGAATCACCAGGAGGGCTCTCGGACCGGGCTGTGACGCCGCCCCTCGACGGCCTCGGCGATCCGGTCCACCGTCTCATCCGACACCGTGCTGCCGTCCAGGGCGACGAGCAGGTCACCGGCAGTCGATCCCACGGCCGGGAGGTACTTCTTGATGACCTGTGAGAACGAGTCTCCGTCCTTGAGGCGACTGAGCCGGTCGTATGCCTCCAGGTCGATGGTGATCGTCTTCACGGCCATGCACTTAGCATACACGGACTCCTGCAGCTTCCGAGAGCACGCGCAGGTGGGCAAGTGCAGCCCAGGCGGACGCGGTATGCCGTACCGATGAACACCTCTGCCGTTCCTCGGGCACCCACTCACCGAGGTCGCACTCACCTCGCAGCCGCGGCATACCGGTCCGTGGGCGGCGCGCGCGGCGCTCGCTGCCGTTGACGCGACGGCGGCGCGCTTGCCAATCCGCGCCTGCGGCGGTGGTGCCGGACGACATGCCGGGCGGTCGCATGCAGCCACGCAGTCATCGCGTCCGGGCGCGGGTCTGCCGACGCCACACGATGCGCGTTACCGCAGGAGGCTCAGGGGTCTGGCAGGCTGTGGTCGTGGCTGAACCTCATGCTGTCTCCGACACCGACGACGCCGACGAGGCCGCCGCCCTGGAGGCGCTCGTTGGTGACTGGTCGTATCTGCCCGACATCGCAGCGCGCTATGGCGTGCCGCTGTCGCGAGTGCGCCGACACCTTGCCGATCGGGAGTTGCTCACGCACCGGGTCGGCCCCAATCGGGCGCTGGCCGTCCCGACCGACTTCCTCGGGCCCGACGGTCCTCGGCCGGAGCTCAAAGGCACGTTCACCGTCCTCGCAGACGGGGGGATGAGCGACCTGGAGATCATCAGGTGGCTGCACACCGTCGACACCAGCCTGCCGGGCGGGAACACTCCGCTGAGCGCGCTGGCGGCAGGGTTCAAAACGGAGATCCGTCGACGGGCCCAGGCATTGGCCCTCTGACGCTTGAGTCCTCAAGCAAGAAATTGCGGCCTTAGGTAAACCAAGGTTAACATTCGGCGTCGAAGTCTTTGGTGATGTTACCGGCCGGTGTTAGTTTCGGCCCGTCAAGGGTCGGTGCGGGTCGGCCGATGTGGTGGGGGCGCCACATCGACATACAGTCCCGGGGGCTTGCCGACTGATGCGGAGATAGCTCACGAGGGGGTTCGGGAGCCGATGGGTAATGCCCTGCGCGGGCGCCGGGGTTCGAGTGGTGCGCCCACGGTGTACGTTCCGCTGCCACCGACCCGTCCGGAGAAGGTTGCCTACCTGGCGACGCCGCAACACCGGTGGCTGTTCTACGCCTCCGCGCTTGCCTTCCTCGGCGTCGCTGTCAGCATGGGAGGGATGGCCACGCATTCTCCAGCGACAGTGTTGTTCCTTGTTCCGTTGGCGCTCTGGCTCGTGGAACAGGTCGTCACGCTGCGCACCTCGACCTTCACCCGCTTGGTGACGTTGAAGAGCCACCGGCGGGTCGTGGATGGGTGGAGGCCGGCGGCATACCCATCCGTCGACGTCTTCCTCCCGACCTGCGGTGAACCGCTGGAGCTGCTGGAGAACACCTACGCCCACGTTGCCAGGTTGTCGTATCCGGGTGCCCTGGCGGTGTACGTCCTGGATGACGCGGACCGCCCGGAGGTGGCCAGACTCGCGGCCCACTGGGGCTATCGCTATCTGGCGCGGAAGAGTTCCGCGTTCAAGAAGGCTGGAAACCTCCAATACGGCCTGATGCACAGCACCGGCGATGCGATCCTGCTGTTGGACGCCGACTTTGTGCCGCGTCCGGAGTTTCTTCGGGAGACCCTGCCCTACCTGGACGACCCCACGGTGGGGATCGTCCAGACCCCGCAATACTTCGACGTCCAGTCCTCCCAGACCTGGCTGCAACGCTGCGCCGGAGCCACCCAGGAGCTGTTCTTCCGGTTCATCCAACCCTCTCGGGATGCGGTGGGGGCAGCCATCTGCGTTGGCACCTCTGCGGTTTACCGTCGGGCCGCCCTGGACCGGATCGGTGGTTTCCCCCAGATCGGCCACAGCGAGGATGTGTTCACTGGGGTGCACATGGGCCGCGCGGGCTATCGGGTCCGCTACGTCCCCGTGCTGCTGAGCAAGGGCACCTGCCCGGATGACCTCGACCGGTTCATCGCCCAGCAATACCGCTGGTGTGAGGGGACCCTCAGCCTGGTCACCGACCAAGCCTTCCGCCACGATACCCGGTTGACCCGAATGCAGCGGTTGAGCTTCTGGTCCGGCCTGCTGTATTACGTCACGACCGCACTCAATGCCCTCATCGCTCCCGCGCCACTGTTGGTCATGGTGTTGTGGTTGCCTCAACACATCGCGCCGATCAACATGCTCCCGCTCATCGGGATCGTCATCCTGTGGTTTGTCGTGCTGCCCATGGTCAGTCAGGTGACCTGGCGCGTGGACGTCCTGCGCGTGCAGGCTATTTACGGCTTCGCCCATCTGTTCTGCATCGTCGACATGCTCTCGGGCCACGCCGAGGAATGGGTCCCGTCCGGTCGTGTGCAAGGCACCGTCCACGTTGCGGCTCGGGTCCGTCGATTCATGGTCCCGTATCTCGTCATCACCCAGGCGGTGGCCATCGGCGGCCTCATTCATGGAGTGTGGGTCTACGGGATCGCCGCCTACTGGGCGACCGTGCTCTTTGCGGCGTTGGGAGCCTACATCCTGTGGCCGGTCGCCTGGTTGGGGGCTCGGCAGTGGTACATCAAGCGGCGGCCTCCCCGAGCCCAGCGGGCGAACGGAGGTCGGCACCGGGCTCCAGAACGCCGCGAAGCCGACGGACGTCACTCGACGCCGAATTCTCGTGAGGCCCTCGATCCCGACCGACTGCCCGCGGTGGTTGCAGTCGAAGGGCGACGTCGCGTCGCAGTTGTGCCGCCCCTGGAGACGCACTCTGCCGGAGCCCGTGACCGGTGACGATGTCCCGCACTCAGCCCTACTCGTCTCGGCACGCGGCGCCCACGCCCCTGGCGCGCTGGGCCGTGGTGGTCGGGGAGTTCGGCATGGGCCCGAGATCGCAGGCCACCTTCCAGTTGTTGCGACACCGACCGCTGTGGGCTGCGCTCGCCGTCCTGACGGTGCTCAGCCTTCGATTGGACAACTCGGTCCGCACGGATGAAGCCCTCGGGCTGTTCGTCGGCTCGTGGATCCGGCGCGCCTGGGCGACCGGCGAAGATGTCTACAGTCGGCCAGACACCTTCTATGGCGGCGTGCCATCCCTATATCCACCGTTGGCCAGCCTGGTGGAATCCATCGGTGGGCTGCTCGGTGTTCGGCTCATGTCGTTGCTGCTCATGGCGTTCGCGACCATTGCCGTCTTCGTGCTCACCGATGCGCTGTTCGACACCGGGCAGGGGTGGCGCCCCGGCAGCCTCGCTGCGCTGCTGTTCGCCAGCAGCGGTCCGGTGCTCGTGCAGGCCCATCTTGCCCTCCCGGGCAGCGTCGGGATCGCGCTGTTGCTGTGCGCACTCGCGCTCGGCGTGCGCGCCGCGAGGTGCAGTGCTGACAACCGCTGGCGCGCCGTGTCCGCCGCCCTCGGTGCCGGGGGCCTCGTGGGGCTGTCCATCATTGTCAGTTATCCCACGCTCCTCGCTGTGCCGTTCGCTCTAGCAGCGCTCTTCGCGAATGCAAGAGCCGCCGGGCCACCTGACATCATTCAGCACTACCGACTCGCGCTTCTCCTCGGCGCGATCCAGGCGCCGGTGCTGGCGCTGGTTGTCGTGGGGCCGCAATGGCTGACCGGTGCCTGGGTGACGCTCACCCAGGTCTCAGCCGGGGCGGGCTTCGGATCCGTCCTCCTGCACATTGTTGGCTGGACGATCGTGCCGCTGGGGCTGGCGTTACTCGCGTCGCGGGTGGTGTCGGGCCCCGCCTTGGCGGTCGTGCGTCCTTTAGCCGTCGGGGTGGCCGTGCTCGCTGGGCGGCAGGCTCTTGCGGGAGGTGACCTCACGGCATACCTCGGGCTCGCGGTCGCGCTCGCGGTGCCGGGGGCCGGGATGCTCCTGGCCAAACTGGCAAAGGTGCGTTACGGGTGGGCGGCCCTGGTCGCCGTCGGGTATGCCGCCCTCACCACGGGGATGGCCCAGTCCCAGGACGTGTTTGGCTCTTGGCCGGACTCCACCCCGTTGGTCCGGCAGGTGAGCTATGCCGTTGATGCCATGCCGTGGATCCGGATGGTGGGGGAGTCGCCCGAAGCGGTGCAGTACGGGATGTGGGGCCGGCTTGAGCCGTGGCAGGTGCAGGCCACCTATCCGGGCAGTTTCCGCTACAACGGGCTCTCGGACCTGGATGCGCTCCGGGCCGCGTTGGCGGACAACTATGTGCAACTCGTCTTCTTCGACGGCTCGACGGAGGCAGGCCGGCTCATCGACCCGACGGCATACGGCTTCCGGCTGACTGACACGGTGGCGCAATCCGGCACCACCAACGGTGCGTGGCGGATCTATCAGCGGTTTGACGCCGTTCCTGCGCGCTGAACCGGGAGGCCCGCCAACGGCATGGGGATCAGGTCACTCGGTCGGTGGCCAGGACGGCCAGCTCGCGCAGCACGGTGGTCGCCTCCGGCCGCAGGTATGCCGTGCCACGCCCCATCGCCTCGCTTGCCTGCACCGTCAGCCGAGTGATGTCTGCCTCCACCCGGTCCACGGCCCCGGTGGCTCGCATGATTCCGCGCAGCGCGTCAACACCCTCGTGGTCGAGGTCTGCCCGGCCAAACCACTGGGCTAGGGCGGCCCGCTGCTTGGCGTCGGCGTTGTCAAGCGTGTAGGCCATCAACACCGTGCGCTTGCCCTCGCGCAGATCGTCGCCGGCCGGCTTGCCGGTCTGCTCGGGGTCGCCGAAGACGCCGAGCAGGTCGTCGCGCAGTTGGAAAGCCTCGCCGAGCGCCAGCCCGTAGTCCGACAGGGCAGGGACTGCCCCCGGGTCCACGCCGCCCGCCAACGCCCCGATGAGCAGTGGCTGTTCAATCGTGTACTTCGCGCTCTTGAAGCGAATCACCTTGCGAGCGGAGGCGATCCGCTCCTCGGTCGACTGATCGTCCCACCCTCGGACCGACTCAAGCATGTCGAGGAACTGACCCCCCATGAGCTGGGTACGCATCCGGTCGAACGTCCCGCGCCCACGGGCCAGGTGCTCAGCCGGCAGCCCGCTCGTGGCGTAGACCTCGTCGGTCCACTGCAGACACAGGTCCCCGGCCAGGATCGCGGTGGCCTCCCCGAACCGGTCGCTGCTGCCGACCCAGCCCCGCTCGGTGTGGATCGCGGCAACGGCCCGGTGGGCGGACGGCATACCCCTGCGGGTGTCGCTGCCGTCCATGACGTCGTCGTGCAGCAGCGCGGCCGCCTGGAACAGCTCCATGACGCTTGCGAACCGCACGAGCGCCTGTGAGTCGGCGCCGCCCGCCGCCCGATAGCCCCAATAGGCGAACGCCGCTCGCAGCCGCTTCCCTCCCGCGAGGAGCGTCCGGACCGGCGCGACGAGGGGGGTCAGGTCCTCGTCGAGGTCGGCCAGGACCCGCTCCTGGTGGTCCAACTCGGCGGTGAGGGCCGCCTGCACCCGGGAGCGCAGCGACTCGCGGTCCAGGGGGTTGGTCACCGGGCGGCCTTCCAGGGGCTGGCGGCATACAGGGGTGTATGCCGCGCGCGAACTCGTCGACCCAGCCTACGGTGCCCGAGCGCGGGGCCGGGACGGAGGCAACCTTTCGGGGTCCCTCCCCGTAGAGGATGGTGACAACATCGAAAGGGCCGGATATGGCACCCAGCGCCACCGAGCGGGACGAGTCGTTCACGCGGTTCGTCGCGGGCGCCTCGCCGGGCCTGATGCGCACGGCGTGGCTGCTCTGGAGTCGATCGCATGGACCGATGGCCAAGGAACGCGGCATACCGTCACAGCATCGTGACCGACCGACTGGGTGAGGCGCTCGGGAGGCGACGCGAGCGTACCGGGGCGTGGACGGGCGGCGAGCGGGCGGCATACCCGCTCGTAGGCTGGCCCCATGGCCGTCCTGCCGCGCGCTGCGCACCTCGTGCGCTCGATCCCGGACGCCTTGGCGCAGGGCCGGCCGTCGATCAGCTTTGAATTCTTCCCACCCAAGGACGACGCGGGGGAGGCGGCCCTCTGGGAGGCGATCCGCGACCTGGAGAAGACCCGGCCGACGTTCGTGTCGGTGACTTATGGGGCGGGTGGGTCCAGCCGCGACCGGACCATCCGGGTGACCGACCGGATCGCCCAGGAGACGACGCTCACGCCGATGGCGCATCTCACCTGCGTCGGGCACTCGGTCGCGCAGCTGCGCTCGATCATCGGGCACTACGTCAACGTCGGGGTGCGCAACGTCCTGGCGCTGCGCGGTGATCCGCAGGGCGGGCTGGACCAGGCGTGGGTGCCGCATCCGGAGGGCCTGGATCACGCCGACGAGTTGGTGGCGCTGCTGCGAACTCTCGGGCCGTTCACGGTGGGGGTGGCGGCGTTCCCTGACCGGCACCCCGAGAGCCCGAGCCTGGACCATGACGCCGAGGTGCTTGTCCGCAAGGCCGACGCGGGCGCCGACTTCGCGATCACCCAGTTCTTCTTCACCCGGGAGGCCTACGTCGACCTGCGCGACCGGGTCATCGCCCGGGGGCGTGACCTGCCGATCATCCCGGGGCTCATGCCGGTGACCAATGTGCGCCAGCTGGCGCGGATGACGCAGCTGTCGGGGCAGCCGGTGCCGCGTTCGGTGACCGAGCGACTCGAGCGGGTGGCCGACGACCCGGTGGCGGTGCGGGCCGTCGGCGTGGAGATCGCGACCGAGCTGGCGGAGGAGTTGCTCGACGAGGGCGCGCCAGGCATCCACTTCATCACGATGAACCGCTCGACGGCGACCTTGCAGGTGTGGGCCAACCTCGGTCTGGAAGCAGCCCAGTAGGTCACCAGTAGGTCAGTCGGGTGAGCCCGGGCTGGGTCGTTGGGGGAGCCGGGCGGTGTCGCCGCGACGAGACGGCGCATCGCGCAACGACCCGGCAGCGCTGGGCTCGCCGGTGCCCAGGCGCTCGCCCCAGGAGTCGTAGCGGGCCTTGAACCGCCGGATCCGCTTGAGCAGGAACAGCACGGTCACCGCGCCGACGATGAGCAGCAGCCCGGCGATCGAGGCGGCCAGCCACGGGTTGGCGAAGGCCGTCGTCATGACGGCAGCGACGGTGACGTCCTCGGCGGTCGACACGACGATGTTGCTCGCCGGCTCGGGCGAGGTGTTGACCGCGGCCCGGGTGCCGGCCTTGACCAAGTGCGAGAGCAAGGCGAGGATCCCGCCGGTGGCCGCGGTGAAGGCGGCGTTGAGGTCGGCGCTCTCGTTGCCGAGCAGGTAGCCGAGGGTGGCACCGACGGCGGGGCGAACGACGGTGTGGATGGTGTCCCACGTCGAGTCGAGGTAGGGGATCTTGTCGGCGACCATCTCGATGACGAACAGCACCGCGGCGCCGATGAGCACATCGGTGCGCCCGAGTGCGTCGGGGATCCCTTGAACGTGCCAGATCTTCTCCGCCAGCCCCATGATGAGCACGACGGCATACGCGTTGATGCCGCTGGCCCAGCCCGAGGTGAAGACCCAGGGCAGGATCTCTGCACCCATGGTGTGTGTCCCTCCCATTTGATGACGGAGTCATGTCGTCCGTCCGTGCAGTCAACGCTAGGGGAGGGTCGGCATTTCCCGAACGGGGGCAACGGACTGATAACGGTCGTCAACCGGCGTCACGGGCGCTGAAACGGCAATCGCCCGGCCGCACCTCAGGTCACCCCCTGCGGACCTGATGCGCGGCCGGACGCCTGGTGCCCTTCGTTGCGCGTTCACTATCGCAGACCCCCACTGGGGGGCGGTATCCGTACTCGTACTCATTTCGACGCCCCACCTGCCCGGTTTGGGAGGGTTAAGCGACGTCGGCTACGCGCCCACCGCTGATCCGGACGAGTTCGGCGAAGGTCGTCGGGAAGACCGCATGTGGGTGCCCTGCCGCCGCCCAGATGACCTCGTATGCCGCGAGCGCCGAGTCCACGAGCGTGGTGAGTGGGGCCAGGTGTCCGACCGGCGCGACGCCGCCGATGGCGAACCCAGTGCGCTCGCGGACGAAATCCGCGTCGGCCCGGCCCACTTGGGCGAGCCCGAGGTCGGCAGCCACCTTGGCGGTGTCGACGCGGTGGCCCCCGGAGGTGAGCACGAGCAGCGGCTCGGGCGAAGCGTCGGGGGAGACCCGGGTGGTGAAGACGAGCGAGTTGGCGATCTGGGCCACATCCACGCCGAGGTATGCCGCCGCCTGAGCGGCCGTGCGCGCCGCGCCATCCAGGACCACGACGGCCCCCTGGACGCCGGCCTCGGCCAGGGTTGCGCGCACCCGCGCGACGGAGGCGTGGGTCAGGATCGAGTCGGCAGTGTCACTCACGCGAGCACGGTATCGGGCCGCGCGGCAGGCTGGCTCGTGGGCGGTCTTGACAGGCTGTCGGTGGGGGAGGTTAGAGTGTTTCTCGAACACCTGTTCGGACATGGCATCGGGGTCGAGGTGCCTGCATCCGAGCAGTGAGCGCCGCGGACGGGTCGAGTCCGCCTCGTCAACTCACGTCAGCGTCAATTCACCGTCAGCGTCAATTCACCGTCAGCAGAGAGGTCATGTCGTGG
>MTKY01050922.1_pt1 | contig 15030 bp, 12 predicted proteins | sample 1042731 | NCBI WGS metagenome assembly MTKY01 (sample SAMN06212206, study PRJNA360538) | anaerobic digester metagenome | biome: Wastewater treatment plant; material: sludge; isolation source: anaerobic digester fed with sludge from wastewater treatment plant | place: Denmark: WWTP Soeholt ... | reverse complement strand
GTCTGGGGCCCCAACGGGGCGCCGGGCCGGACGGCCGTGGCCGTCAACCTGGCCGTCGAGCTCGCGATGCTCGACCGGCACGTCGTGCTGGTCGACGCGGACACCTATGGCGGCTGCGTGGCCCAGACGTTGGCGCTGCTCGACGAGGCGCCGGGCGTGGCGGCCGCGGCTCGGTCGGCCGATCAAGGTGCCCTCGATGTGGCCCTCCTGTTGCGCCTCCTGCTGGAGGTCCGTCCCGGGCTGCGCGTCCTCACGGGGATTCCCAAGGCCGACCGCTGGCCAGAGGTCCGCGGCGCCGCGCTGGAACGGGTTCTGCAGGTATGCCGTGCGGTTGCCGACGACGTCGTTGTGGACGTCGGCTTCTCCTTGGAGGACGACGAGGAGTTGAGCTACGACACCCAGGCTCCCCGCCGCAACCAAGCGACCCTCACCGCCTTGCAGTCGGCGGACGCAGCAGTCGTCGTCGGTGGTTGTGACCCGATCTCGTTGCAGCGCCTGGTGCGCGGCCTGCAGGAACTGGGGACGGTTCGAGCACCTGAGCCGATGGTGGTCGTCAACCGGCTGCGATCCGGCCCGATCGGGTCCCCGCCAGCCCGGCTCGTGGCCGACGCGCTCGCTCGATTCGCTGGGGTCACCGATCTGCACACCGTGCCCGACGATCCGGCGGCCTTCGACGCTGCCATGCTCGCCGGACGAGCACTCGCTGAGGTGGCCCCCCACTCTCCGGCGCGCCGGTCGATCGCACAACTGGCTGTTCGGCTCGACCAACTCGCCCCGATCGAGGGGTCGTTGCGCCGGACCGGAGCGGCCCGGCCGGGCGCCGGAGGAGGGGGACGGCGGCATACCCGGCGATGGGGCCGGACCCGCGGCTGAGGCGACCTGCGAGGGCACTGGAGCACGGCTGCAGATCTGACAGGATGGTGAGGTGGCTGACCGCTTGACCTCCCTGGACACCTCGTTCCTCTATATGGAGGACCGCTCGACGGTCATGCACGTCGGTGAGGTCATGGTGTTCGACCCGCCGGACGGGCGCCTGGACCACGAGCGTCTGATGACGCTGTTCTCCCAGCGGATCGCCCACCTGCCGCGCTACCGGCAAAAGGTGCGGTGGGTCCCCGGCAATCTGGCCAACCCGGTGTGGGTCGACGACGAGACGTTCGACCTCAGCTATCACGTGCGTCGGGCCGCCCTGCCCAAGCCCGGCAACGACGCCCAGCTTGAGGATTTCGTCGCCCGGGTGCAGCCACGCCCCTTGGACCGGGGACGTCCGCTGTGGGAGGCCTACATCGTCGAGGGCCTGGAACACGGCCGCTTCGCGATCGTCACCAAGACCCACCACGCGCTGGTCGACGGTGCTCACCCGCTGGACATCGGGCAGGTGCTCGTCACCGACACCCCTGGGTGGGAGAAGCCGACCCAGGATCTGTGGCGACCTCGGCACGCTCCCAGCGACCTCAGCCTGCTCGGGTCGGCGGTCGTCGACTCGGTCAAAGGCCCGCGCGCGCTCGTCCGCTCGGTGCGCGGAGGGTCCCAGGAGCTCGTCGATTTCGGCGGTCGGGTGCTCTCCGGGGTCGGGTCGCTGGTGTCCACGGTGGCCCGGGGAGCCGCTCGCCCCGCGCCCACTTCGCCGCTCAACGCCCACGTCGGCCAGGCGCGGCGGTTCGTCATGGTCGGCACCGACCTCGCGGCATACCGGCAGGTCCGTCGCCGTCTGTCCAAGGGGCCGCACGCTGACGACGTCTCGATCAACGACATCGTGCTGGCGTGCATCGCCGGTGCCCTGCGGTCGTGGCTGCTCACCCGCGGCTCGCCGGTCCACTCGACGACCGTTGTCCGGGCGCTCGTCCCGGTCAGCGTCGAGGATGACACCGGCCAGGGGTTGCACCAGCTCGCTGCCTGCCTGGTCGACCTGCCGGTCGGCGAGCCCGCCGCATCGATGCGGCTGCACCAGATTGCCTTCCTCACCCGGCAGCAGATCGCGGGCGGACGCGCGGTCGGCGCCGACCGACTCGTCGGGTTGGCCGGGTTCGCCCCGCCGACGCTGCACGCGATGGGTGCGCGTCTGGGCAGCGACATGTCCAAGCGGCTGTTCAACCTCATCGTCACCAACGTGCCCGGTCCGCAGTTCTCCCTGTATGCCGGTGACGCCCGCCTGCTCGCGACCTACCCGGTGATCCCACTCGCCAAGGGTCAAGCCCTGGCCATCGGGTTGACCTCCTACGACGGCGGCGTCTACTACGGCCTCAACGCCGACCGTGATGCGATGCCCGACATCGAGGTGCTCGGTCAAGGGATCGCCGACGCTCTCGCCGAGCTCGCCGACACCGGGGACGCCGGGGCATGACCCGGCGGGGCTTGGTCCTCGGCGGCGGGGGAGTGCTCGGGGCTGCCTGGACTGTCGGAGCATTGACTGCCCTTGAGGAGCAGTTGGGCATCGACGCCCGGGAGTTCGACGAGTTCGTCGGGACCTCGGCGGGGTCGGTGTTGGCCGCGCTGCTGGCCTGTGGCGCCGGGGTCGCCCAGCTGCGCGAGCACCAGCTTGGTGGGGAGATCACGGCGGGGCCGTTGGTGGGCTTCCACTACGACCACGACAACGCCGCGGGAGGCTCGCGGCCAACCCGGCCGCGCGCCGCCCTCGGCGCTCCGGCAGTCCTTCGGCGGGGGGTCAGTGGTCTGCGCCGGTTGCCCCCGACCACTGTCATCTCGTCCTTCCTCCCGCTGGGCACCGGCCGACTCGACCGCGTCGGCGCACTCGTTCGGCACGTGGCGCCATCCGGCTGGGCGCCACGGCCCGGACTGACCGTGGTTGCCCTCGACTACGACGCATCAGAGCGGATCTCCTTCGGCCGCAAGGGCTTTCCTGAGGTCGACCTGGCTGACGCCGTGATGGCTTCGTGCGCCATCCCTGCGTGGTACGAGCCGGTGATGATCGGGGGTCGGCGCTACGTCGACGGTGGGGCGTGGTCGTCGACGAACATCGACTTGGTCGCTGGGCTCAATCTCGACGAGGTCTATGTCCTCGCTCCAGCGGTCACATTCGACCCCGACACGCCCACGCGAGCGATGACCCGCCTGGAGCGTCGCTGGCGCTCGCGCGTCACCCGACGGGCACTCATCGAGCTTGCCGAGGTGCATCGCGGAGGCACCCACGTCACCCTCCTCGGGCCCAGCAGCGTCGACCTTGAGGTCATGGGACACAACGCCATGGCGGCCCAGCGGCGCATCGGCGTGCTGCAGACCTCGCTGCACACCTCGCGGGTCTCCCTCGGTGACCCCCACCACCTGACGGTGGACCAGGGTCATGCCCCGCAGGAGCCCGACCACCCCGACGAGGTGACCGCCTACACCGCGGTCTCAGCCGAGGAACGCGTCTTCGCCGACGGCGCGGCATACCCGACAGCGTCCCAGCAGGAGGGCCAGCGATGAGCCGCGTCCGGATCTACCTGCCGTTGACCGCCGCGGAGGTGGACGTGCTCCTCGCCGGAGACTCGCTGCGCCCCGCGACGGCGTATGCCGTCACCGTGCGGCTAGCCAGCGTCACCCCGGGTGCTGATGTCGAGGAGTTGGAGTATGCCGCGTTCCTCGACGCCGCGGCGGCCGCCGGTCGGGCGCGCTCGGGCGACATCGCAGCGAGGCGGGTGATTGCCGCCGCCGACGTGGATCCTGGCGCGGTCACTGAACTGGCGCTCCCGCACGAGCGAACCCCGGCCGAGGTGGCACTGGGTGCGCCGGTCGATCTGCGGGCGATCGCATCACTGCACGTTGACGAGGAACCCGGCAGCGACGACGACAGCGACCTGCTGTGGTTCGATGCCACTGAGGCCCTCAGCGTCCGGCAATTGCTGACCTGACTGCCCTGGATCCCTCCTCGACTTGTGCCACAAGGGTGCTTGGCACCGTCGTATAGGCCGGCACCCCGGACGCCCAGGCTCGGAATCGAGCGTGCTGAGCGCTGCTCTGCTGGTCAAGGGGCAACGGTCGTCCATCCGGGCCGCAGAAGGAGACGCCCGGGTGGGAGCTCAGCCAGCGCAGCGGATCGTCGTCAGGATCCCAAGACCCCGACGCGCTGACCAGATCGAAACCGAGTTTGCGCAGGGTGTCGTCCAGCTCCGAGCGGGCCGCTGCGGCGTTGCGTTGCGCCCGCTGTGCGTGGTCGACCGAAGTGTCGCCGTAGCCCAACTGTTGAATCGCGGATCGGACGGCTGACAAGAGGGTCGATGCGACAAGCCCCGGAAGGTTGCGTTTGAGCAGCCCCGGCAGCTGCAGGGACGAGGTCACGGCGTCGACCAGGTCCCGGCGGGCCTGGGCGCTTTTGTCGGCCCCGGTCGCCAAGACGATGAGCGCCGCCCCGGCTGACTCGGCGAGGAAGCCACTCACCTGTCCCAACCGCACGAGAGCAGCCTGGCGTCTCTCGGGGTCGGCGGACGCCAGCGCCGCGCTGACTTCCTCAGATTCCAGATCGATGAGGGCGCCGAGCAGTGTCGCCAGGGCCGGCCCTGTGCCGTCACCTGATGCGCCTTCTCGGTCCTTGGCGAACTCGCCGATGAGAGCCGCCAACCTGGACCGATTGAGGACTCGGACCGTCCACCCGTTCGGGCCAAGGGCCGCCCACGGGTGAGAACTGCCGGACTTCTCCGGCCAATCGACAGCGTCGAGTGGGTCATTGAGCGCATCCCATACCGCGTCCGGGTGTTGGGTCATCAGGGCGCCCACGATGGGACGAAGCACTTGCAGGTCGTGGTCGACGAGCACCGCCCAATCGGGGCCCAGCTTCCCCACGAGCTCCGCCGTCGCCGCGAAGCCATCTATCGCGGCTCCCGCAATCGCCACTGACCGCTCGTCTACGCCCATCGCGGTGCGGCGCAGTGCGTCGGCGAAGGCGCCGATCGCGGGCGAACGCCCTCCGCCGCCGTGCACGAGACGCTCACCCGCCAGGTATCGCGCAATGGGATAGCCGTCGCCCAGGTCGCGAAGGAGCAGGTCGCTCAGCGTGTCGACATCGCCCTGCAACGCGCGCAGCAGCGACGCAACGGGATCGATGCCGTCGCCGGCCAGCCGACGATCCCAGCAGTCCTGCACCACGCGCGGAAGCGCTGCAGCCCGGCGGTCCGCTTCGACCAGAGCCGGTCCCACGATCCTCGCGTATGCCGCGAGCGTGCCTTTCCCGACCAGCGCCGGATCGGCCCGGTCCAGGAGGGCGGCCTGAGCCACGAACCCGGTGAAGGGCGGGTCGGTGCGCTGACCGTCGACGGGAAGCGGGCCTGTCGTGGCCAATTCGCCGAGCCAGCGCACCCGCCAAGAGGTCAACCGCGCCAGGGTCGCTGAGTCGGCCCCGGCCATGGACTGCCCATCGGCTGCCCGCACCAACGCTGCGGCGAGAGCGGCAAGAGCGGACTCCACATGCTCCGAGGACTCCTCCCGATGCAGCGTCGTGGCATACGCCTGAGTGAGTAGTCGCTCGACGAGCCGACCCAGGCACTCGGGCCGGATCGCCTCCATGAGTGCCTGGGCGATGAGCGGGTCCTGAACTCGCCCTCCGAGCGAGGCGATGAGGGCGGCCTCGGCGGGGCCCCACTGCTCGACCGGGCGACCGGACTCGGCGATGAGGCGGGCGACCTCAGCTCGCGCGTCGGCGAGCCGGAGGGCCCCGTCAGTGAGCGGCAAGTGGGCCAGGAGCCCGGCTCGAACCTCTGCAGCCGACCCTCCGGGCAGGCTCCGCAGGAAGCCCCAGACGCAGGCCGTCGCCCGCTCGCCGGCCGCCGTGACCGGGCGCAGGGCAGCCGTATGCCGCCCGCGCAACTCCGCCTGCAGCCGATCCCACTCTCGGTCGGCCGCTCGCTGTGCAGCGGCGAGCGTCATTCCCAGCAGGGTCGGGTCGGCCATGCCGACAGTGGCCTCATGTGTGGCCTGCTCGCGGTGGCGGGCACCCCGGTCCCACTCTTCGCGCAGCGCGTCGATGCGTCGGCGAGCTTCGGTGAGCGCTGCGGCATACGCCAACAGCGCAGTGACCACGGGCCGCAGAGCGGCGCCGAAGTCGGCGCTGCGGGAGGCGACGACCGCAGCTTCGGCGCGAGCCGCCTCGAAGGCGGGGCCGCTCCAGGACCGGGCCAACCCCCACCCGCGGCCGCCCTCTCGGGTCACGGCCGTGTCATCGACCCGAGCTGCGACGAGGGCCAGCTGGCCCGCGATCCGGTCGCTGCTGGCCGGGTCGCCATCGGGCCACGGCAACAGTGCATCGCGTCCGGTCATCCGATGATCCTCCGACCCATCACCGCGAGCCGGTCCTCGACGTCGCCGTAACGTCGGCCCGAGTCCGCGAGCCCGGCTGCCAACGTCTCGGCGGCCGAGGCGAGGACGGCCAAGGCAGCCGCCCCCCGTTCGCCGAGTGCGCGCAAGGCACCCTCGAGCGCCGGGTCGTTGCCCGCAGCGGCCCTCGCCAGGCCGCCGCATCCCGACATGAGGGTGGCCAGGGCGCGCAGCGCTGGACCGTCCTCGGACAACCGATGTCCGGCGGCGATCAGCTCGTCCGGCTCCACGTGCAGCAGCATGACGGCAGGCTAAGCCTTCGCGCCGACGGACCGCCGAAGTTATCCACAGGTTCGAGCGGGGGCCAGCCAGACGGCCGTATCGACCGGCACCGCGTCGGCCGACTCAAGCGGCCCCGACTGGCAGATGACCGACCACCCGTCCGGAAGCGCCGCCGTTTCCGAGCTCAGATTGACTATCACCCGCACCCCGTAGGTGTCGAACGCCAGCACCTCGGAGCTCATTGCGGACACCCACGCCAGCCGCCCGCGCCCCAGGCGGTGCTCTCGCCGCAGCCGCAGCGCCGCCCGATACAGCTCCACGGTCGAGCCGGGCACGCCGTCCTGGGCGTCGGCGGCATACTCGGCGAACTCGGGCGGCTGCGGCAGCCACGTGGCGCCCGTGGGGGAGAAGCCGAACCCGGGCGCCTGCGCCGACCACGGGATCGGCACCCGGCAACCGTCGCGTCCCGCGTGGGCGTGCTCACTGCGGACCCACACCGGGTCCTCGCGCACCTCGTCGGGCAGTCGGGTGTGTTCGGGCAGTCCGAGCTCCTCACCCTGATAGAGGTATGCCGCCCCCGGCAAGGCCAGCATGAGCAGCGTCGCCGCCCGGGCTCGCCGCAACCCCAGCGCTCGGTCGGGCTGCGGGTCGCCGGCTCGGATCCCACCGGTCACCGGCCCGGGATCAGCGGTGCCCAGGCGACTGGCGTGCCGGACGACGTCGTGGTTGGACAGCACCCAGGTGCTTGGGGCGCCCACCGCGCCCATCGTGTGCAGCTCGGCATCGATGACCATGCGCAATTGCGTTGCGTCCCAACGGCAGCCGAGGAAGTCGAAGGCAAACCCCTGATGCATCTCCTCGGGTCGCAGATAGCGGGCCATCCGCTCGGGAGGGCTGACCCAGGCTTCCGCGCACAACACCCGGTCGGGCGGTCCGTAGGACTCCAACAGCCGACGCCACGCGGCATACACCTCGTGCACGCCGTCCTGGTCCCAGAACGGGCTGGCGTGGGTCGGGAGGGTCGCGAGCTCCTCCGGGGTCCGGGTGAGATCGGGCAACCCCGGCGCCTTGATGAGGCCGTGGGCGACGTCGACCCGGAAGCCGGCCACTCCACGGTCCAGCCAGAAGCGCAGCACCGACTCGAACTCGGCCCGCACGTCCGGGCACGTCCAGTCGAAGTCGGGTTGATGGACGTCGAACAGGTGCAGATACCACTGGCCGGGTCGGCCGTCCGGCTCGGTGATCCGGGTCCAGCCTGGTCCACCGAAGCCCGATCGCCAGTTGTTCGGCGGTAGTTCGCCGGTGGCGCGCCGTCCGTCGCGGAAGAGATAGCGAGCCCGTTCGGGCGACCCCGGCCCCGCCGCCACCGCCGCCTGGAACCACGGATGCTGGTCAGACGAGTGGTTGGGCACGAGGTCGACGAGCACCGCCAGGCCGAGGTCGTCCGCCCGCGCGATGAGCGTGTCGACGTCGGCCAGCGTCCCGAAGCGCGGATCGACGTCCCGATAGTCGGCCACGTCATAGCCGGCATCGGCCAGCGGCGATCGATAGAACGGCGACAGCCACAGCCCGTCGACGCCCAGGTCGGCGAGGTAGGGCAGCCGGGCGGTGACCCCGGGCAGGTCCCCGGTGCCGTCACCGTCGGAGTCGGCGAACGACCGCGGGTAGACCTGATAGATGACCGCGTCGCGCCACCAGTCTCGCTCGCGGAGAACGCTTTTCACGTCAGGACGACCCAGCCTTAGCATCGCTCACCGTCGGCTCATCCTCCGGTGCGTTGACCAGCATGTATGCCGCCCGCACCAGGTAGTCGACGAGCATCGCCTCCTGGTCGTGGTCCAGGCCCAGGCCAGCGACCGAGGCGAGCATGTGCCGCAGCCAGCGGTCGCGCTGCTGCGGGGTCACGGCATACGGGGCGTGCCGCATCCGCAGACGAGGGTGACCCCGTTGCTCGGAGTAGGTGTTGGGTCCGCCCCAATACTGCTCAAGGAACATCCGCAGCCGGACCTCGGCCGGTCCGAGGTCTTCCTCGGGATACATCGCCCGCAGCACGGGGTCGCCGGCCACTCCTTCGTAGAAGCCCCGGACGAGGCGCACGAACGTGTCGTGGCCGCCGACCAGGTCGTAGAAGGTCCCTTCCGGCTGCCCTGGCTGTCCTGCCTCATCGCTCACGTGTTCACACCGTCCCACTCGTCCACGGCCCGGAGACCGGGGCCGCCATGGCGATCCCCGCCTTGTCGAGCGCGGCCTTGACCAGCATCCGCAGGTCACGTTGTACGTCCAGGTGGACGGTCGGCACACATTTGGCCGACACCCGCACCGTGATCGCTCCGGCCGAGAGCGACTCGACGACGACCGATGGCGGCTCCAACACCCGCTCGTCGGTCTCCGGAAGGGTGGCCAGGGCCCCGCGCAGCACCTCGGTCACGGCCGGGACGTCGGCATCGAGCGCGAACGGCACCGTGATGGCTGCGGTCGACCACCCCTGCGACTGGTTTCCGACTCGCAGGATCTCCCCGTTGCGGACATACCAGATGACTCCGTTGCGATCTCGCAACCGGGTCACCCGCAGGGTGACGTCCTCGACCTGGCCGATCACCTCGCCCGTGTCGATGGTGTCGCCCACGCCGTATTGGTCCTCGACGATCATGAAGATCCCCGACAGGAAATCCCGCACGAGGCTCTGTGCCCCGAAGCCCAGCGCCACCCCGCCAACACCAGCCGATGCCAGCAGCGGCGCCAGTGGCACCCCGAGGGTCGCCATGATCGTCAGCACCGCGAGGGAGGCGACGACGACGGTCACGACACTGCGCAGCACTGCTCCCACGGTCTGAGTGCGCTGGACATACCGCTCATGCGCCAGCCCGCTTGCATCGGCGAGAATGTCCCCGGCTCGCCCTGGTAGCAGCCGGATTCGTTCCGCGTGACGTTCGCTGGCCCGGTCGACGGCCGACCGGATCAGTCGGTGCAGCAGCCAGCGACCCACGAGCGCGCCGACGAGGATGCCGCCGATCTGCAGGGCAGGGCCCAGGAAGCGATCGAGCGTCACCAACCACTCGCCGGGGCTTGCGATGAGGGGGTATGCCGTCACAAGCCTTCGCGCTCCTGGGCCGCCACCGCGGTCTCGACAACGGCCAACTGCTCGATGACCAGGCGTCGCAGACCCGCGGGGGCGTCCTCATGGTCTGCCAGCCAGGCCCGGGTGCGATCCCGAAGCGCCGCATCGGCGATGTCCAGGGGGTAGAAGTACTTCACGGCCCGCTCAGCGATCGCATAGGAGCGAGAGGCGAAGACCGGCTCGAGCATCTCGTGGTAGCGCTCGACGAACGGGCGCAACAGTGCCGGGTCGTCGCACCGGCGGAAGCCCGCCCCGATGGCCTCCATCGCGGCGTTCGTCTGGGTGTCGGAGTCGATGGCCATGGCCCAGGCGGTCTCCTTGGCCTCGGCCGTCGGCATCGCGGCGCGCGCTTTGAGGGCCAGCTCTCGACCGGCGAGGGATGGGTCGCGGTCCAACTCGGCGGCCACGTCCGCCTCGGACACGCCTCCGGCCGAAGCCATCTGGGTGATGAGGGTCCAGCGCAGATCCTGGTCGACCGACAGGCCAGGCACGACGACGGAGCCGTCAAGGATGCCGCGCAGCCGGGTGAGGTCGGCCGTATGCCGGGCCAGCGCGGCATACGCGACGACCAACTGTTGCTGCTTGTCACTGCCAGGGACCGCGGCGTCGAGGGCGGCGCGGATGACGGCCACGGCCTTGTCGACCATCGCGGGGCGGGCCGCCTCCGGGAGGAACCAGCGCAGGGTGGCCAGCAACATCGAGGGGATCTGCTTGGTCGTGCGCAGGATGGTCCGCAGGACCACGGTGTGCTCCTCGACCGGGATGACCCGCAGCGCCACCTCGGTGAACTCCGAGGGGGCCAGGGCGCCGTCGCGCAGTCGCTCCCAGAGCGACCCGATGACAAGGCTGCGGGCAAGACTGTCCTCGAAGGCGTCGATGTGCTCGATCGCGGTCTGCAACGACACCTCGTCGAGCGCGATCTTGGCGTAGGTGAGGTCCTCGTCGTTGGGCAACAGCAGCGCAGGGCGGGGCAGTCCGACCAGGCTCGGCAACTCGGTCCGGGCACCGTCGATGTCGACCTCGTCGAAGCCGACCCGGATCAGCCGCCCGTCCACGAGGTCGTAGCGACCGATCCCGACCCGGTGCGGGCGCAAGGTCGGGTCGGTGCCGGCGACGCTCTGGGTCATCGCAGCGGCGGTGATCACTCCGTCGGCGTCCGTCGCGATGTCCAGGGCCAGCGTGCTCGGGCCCGAGGTCTGCAGCCACCGCCGGGCCCAGTCGGACAGGTCACGACCGGAGGCCGCCTCAAGCTCGGCGAACAGGTCGCCCATCGTCGTGTTGCCCCAGGCGTGCTTGCGGAAGTAGCTGCGCAGCCCCTCCCGGAACGCCTCGCGCCCGACATAGGCGACCAGTTGCTTGAGGACCGAGCCGCCCTTGGCGTAGGTGATCCCGTCGAAGTTGACCGCGACGTCGACGAGGTCGCGCATGTCGGCATACACGGGGTGAGTGTCGGACTGCTGGTCCTGCTGATAGGCCCAGGTCTTCTCGTGGCTGTGGAAGGTGGTCCAGGCATCGGGCCATTCGGTCGCCTCGGCCTGACACACCGACGAGGCCCATTCGGCGAACGACTCGTTGAGCCACAGGTCATCCCACCACTTCATGGTGACCAGGTCCCCGAACCACATGTGCGCCAGCTCGTGCAGGATCGTCAGCGCGCGTCGCTCGACCAGCGGCTCGGAGGCTTGTCCACGGAAGACATAGATGTCGGTGATCGTCACGCAGCCGGCGTTCTCCATCGCTCCGGCGTTGTACTCCGGCACGAAGAGCTGGTCGTACTTCGCGAAGGGGAAGGCTCCGTCGAACTCCTTCTCGAAGAACAGGATTCCCTTCTTGGTGCAATCGAACAGGTTGTCGTAGTCGACGAACTCGGTGATCGACTTTCGAGCGAAGATGCCCATAGGGATCGTCGCGTCGCGCCCCTGCACCGAGTCCCACTGCACGGTGTAGGGACCGGCGCAAAGGGCGGTGATGTAGGAGGAGATCCGCGGGGTCGGCTCGAAGGCCCACGTCGCGCGACCCTCGCCCGCCGGGACCGGCTGCGGTGCCGGCTGGTTGGACACGACGACCCAGTGCTCGGGCACGGTGGCCGTGAACGCGAAGGTGGCCTTGAGGTCGGGCTGTTCGAACACGGCATACACGCGCCTGCTGTCCGGGACCTCGAACTGGCTGTAGAGGTAGACCTCGTCGTCGACCGGGTCGACGAACCGGTGCAGCCCCTCGCCGCTGTTGGTGTAGCGGCCGATCGCGTCGACGACGAGCACGTTGTCGGTGGCCAGACCGGGCAACGCGATCCGGCTGTCGGCGAAGACCTCCGCCGGGTCCAGCGTCCGCCCGTTGAGGGTCACTGAGGTCACCGAGTCACCGACGAAGTCGATCCACGTGTCCGCGCCGGGAGTGCGAGCGGTGAAGCGCACCGTCGTCACCGTGTGGAACGCCGACGGTCCCGTGGTGAGATCGAGCACCACCTCGTAACTGTCGACATGCAGCAGAGCGGCGCGGGTCGCCGCCTCGTCGCGGGTGAGGTTGGTGCCGGGCACAGGACGCTCCTTGGGGTGTGGTGGCGTGACGCAGGGGTATGCCGCGGGGCCGGGTCAACGGTCCCTCGGCGCTCGATCCGCCGACCATCCTCCCACGCCCTGGGCCTCGGGACGCAGAGCCGGGCGCTCGTGAGGATGGCACAATGCCGACCATGACCACCACTGCCGCTGCTCGCCCGACCCGGGTCCGTCGCCAGCCCGTCGAGATGTGGTTCGACCCCATCTGCCCGTGGGCCTGGATGACGTCCCGGTGGCTCATGCAGGTCGAGCAGGTCCGCCCCGTCCGGGTGACCTGGTCGGTGATGAGCCTGGCTGTCCTCAACGAGGGCCGCGAGTTGCCGCCGCAGTATGTCGAGCTCATGGCCAAGGCCTGGGGACCGGTGCGGGTCATCATCGCGGCCCAGCAGGCCCACGGCGACAAGGTCGTCAAGAAGCTCTACGACGCCATGGGGACCCGGATCCACCTGCAGGGCATGAAGGACTTCGACGAGGTCATCGCGGCGGCCCTGGCCGAGTGCAAGCTCCCCGCCGAGCTGGCCAAGGCCGCGCACCAGAAGAAGAACGACCCGGCCCTCAAGCGGAGCCACAAGCGCGCCATCTCCTTGGTCGGCACCGACGTCGGCACGCCGGTCATCTCCGTCGGCGGGGTCGCCTTCTTCGGTCCGGTCATGAGCCCGGCTCCCAAGGGTGAGGCTGCCGGTCGACTCTGGGACGGGTGCGTCCTGGTCGCCGGAACCCCTGGCTTCTACGAACTCAAGCGCACCCGCACTGTCGGGCCGATCTTCGACTGAAAGAGACTGTCTCCCATGCGAGTTCACCTCGGGGGTGACCACGCGGCATACGAGTTGCAGCGCGCCCTGGTCACTCACCTCACCGCCGCCGGACACGACGTCGTCGATCACGGTCCGCTCTCTTATGACGCGCTGGACGACTATCCGGTGTTCGTCCTGCGGGCGGCGCTGGCCGTCGCTGACGAGCCTGGATCGCTGGGCATCGTCCTGGGCGGATCGGGCAACGGCGAGCTCATCGCGGCCAACAAGGTGCCCGGGATCCGTGCGGCCTATGCCTCCAGCGTCGAGCTGGCGCAGCTGGCGCGGCAGCACAACGACGCTCAGGTCATCTCGATGGGTGGCCGGTTCACCGACATCGAGACCGGATGCGCGATCGCGGATGCCTTCCTCACCACGAGCTTCTCGGGCGACGCGCGGCATGCCCGCAGGCTGGCGATGGTCACCGACTTTGAGCTCGACGGGAGCCTCCCTGAAGCCTGAGCGTCGCTGATGACCGCCTCGGCGGCGTCGACCTCACCCACCACCCCCACCTCGCGACGGTGGGCGGTGGTCCCCGAGCGTTTCGGCCCACGGCTGCGCGCCCTGCGTCGGGCCCGGCAACCGGTGCGGGCCGTCGGTCTGATCCTTGCGGGTTTCGCGCTCTTGGGCCTCATGTGCGTCTGGCCGGCGGACGTCTCGTGGGCGCTGTTCGGTCCACTGGTCGTCCTCGCTGGCTTGTTCCTCACCCCTCGGTGGTTCCTCCTGGTCTGCCTCTCGTATGCCGCGTGCCTGGGCTACTCGGCCGTCATGGTTCGCGGGTGGTCGCCGTTGCAGGGGTTCACCCTTTTGGCTCTCGGGCTGACCATGGCGCTGATGATCATCCGGACCCGTTCTCGGGAGCGGCTCGGGGTCCAGGGCAACGGTGGCGAGGACATGCTCGTCGACCTTCGTGATCGCCTGTTGGCGCTGGGGGTCATGCCCGTGCTGCCTGCCGGGTGGCATGCGGAGTCAGCGATCCAGTCGGCATACGGGGACAAGTTCTCCGGCGACCTCGCGGTGACCTCGCTGTCCCCGGACGGCAGGCGGCTGGAGGTGGCGTTGGTCGACCTGTCCGGCAAGGGGCGCACGGCTGGGACCCGGTCGCTGCTGTGTTCGGGTGCGATCGGCGGGTTGCTGGGGCAGGTCGAGCCGGATCGTCTGCTTGCGGCCGCCAACCACTATCTGCTGCGCCAAGAGTGGTCCGAGGGTTTCGCCACCGCCGTGCATCTGGCGATCGACCTGTCGACAGGGGAGTTCAGTCTGGGCAACGCGGGGCATCCTGCGCCCATCCAGTTCGCGGCGGGCTCCGGGCTGTGGTCCGTGCACGACTCGGCGGGAGGTCCGGCGCTCGGCCTGATCCCGGACGCGGGGTTCCCGCGCAGCATCGGACGGCTGGGTCGCGGTGACGCACTGGTCCTTTACACCGATGGGGTGGTCGAGGCCCGTAGCCTCGACCTCAGCCGGGGCCTGGATCGCTTGTTGGGCAATGCCGAGCGCCTCGTGACAGTCGGCTTTGAGTCGGGCGCGCGCCGACTGTGCGCCGACGCCAAGGCCGGCGACTCCGACGACCGCGCCGTCGTCATCATTTGGCGCGACTGACCTCACCGCTGGCGCCACCCCTCGCCTCGCCCTGCCCCGCCCTCGCCTCGCGTCACCCTCTCCCTCGTCTCGCACTGCCCTGCCCACTCCTCGCCCCAACCGTCCCCGAGTTCCTCACACTCGCCGATGAATTCGGGGCTTCAGGCCGCTCCGTGACCGGATTTCCTCACTGTCGCTGATGAATTCGGGGTTTGTGGCTGGTCCTGGGCCGGATTTCCTCACAGCCGCCGGGGTTCTCGGCGGCCCGGCCCAGTGGCCCTCGGCCCGCCGCCCCGAACGTGCCTGGTGGAGCCGCCCCCGCGCCACCCGGCATACGAGAACGGCCGCCGCCCACCCCAAGGTGAGCGGCGGCCGTCCGCCTGCAACGAGGCGATGCGCTCAGTTGGCCTGGTCGAGGCCGTCGGCAATCTCCTTGGCCTTCTCCTGCGCCATGTCGACC
>MTKY01052334.1_pt1 | contig 15032 bp, 16 predicted proteins | sample 1042731 | NCBI WGS metagenome assembly MTKY01 (sample SAMN06212206, study PRJNA360538) | anaerobic digester metagenome | biome: Wastewater treatment plant; material: sludge; isolation source: anaerobic digester fed with sludge from wastewater treatment plant | place: Denmark: WWTP Soeholt ... | reverse complement strand
AAACTCGAGGCCGGCGCCGCCGCCAGCGCCAGCAGATGCTCCGCGACGGCGTCAACCGCCGCCTCGCCCAGGCCTCGGTGGTCCTGACCAACCCGACACACTACGCGGTGGCGCTATACTACCGGCCCGGAGCGATGGAGGCGCCGGTGGTCGTGGCGCGGGGGAAGGGACGACTGGCGGCCCGCATCCGGCGACTGGCGCACCGTTATGGTGTACCTGTGCAGGAGAACCCGCCCATGGCCCGCGCCCTCTACCAGGCCTGCCCCCTCGGCGCCGCCATCCCCGCCCATCTCTACCGCGCCGTCGCCATCATCCTGGCCGAACTCCACCGTCAGGCCCTGCGCCGCAGGCTGCGCCGACAGCCGCCTACCCCAGCGCCACGTCCAGGACCATCATCACCGCAAAGCCCATGAGCGCGCCGAGCGTCGCCACATTCCCCCGCCCGTGGCGGTGGCCCTCGGGCACCAGCTCCTCGACCACCACGAAGATCATCGCCCCGGCCGCGAAAGCCAGCGCATATGGCAGCAGCGCTCGCATCAGCAACACCACCGCCGCGCCGACGACTCCGGCAATAGGCTCTACCAACGCCGACCCCTGGCCCCATAGGAAGGCCTTGGTGCGGGACATGCCGGCTGTCCGCAGGGGCATGGCGATGGCCAGCCCCTCGGGAAAGTTCTGCAGGCCGATGCCGATAGCCAGCGCGATGGCCCCCGTCAGGCTGGCCTCCGGGATGCCCGCCGCGACCGCCCCGAAGGCGACACCGACCGCCAACCCCTCGGGGATGTTGTGCAGGGTGATGGCCGCGAACAGCAGCGTGCTACGCCGCCAGTGGCTCGCCAGGCCGTGGGTCTCCGGGCTCTCGGCGAAGGCCGGGTGCAGGTGCGGCAGCAGCTCATCCATCGCCCACAGGAAGCCGCCGCCGACCAGGAAACCCACCGTCGCCGGGATCCAGGCCGGGACCGGCCCCCCCTCGGCCATCTCAATCGCCGGCGCCAGCAGCGACCAATAGCTGGCCGCGATCATCACGCCCGCCGCGAACCCCAGCATCATCTCCTGCACCCGCCGGTTGGGCTCCTTGGCCAGGAAGACGCCCGAGGCGCCTACTGCGGTCACGAACCACGTGAACAGCGTGGCCACCAGCGCCTGCAGCAGCGGATGCCACGACGCAAAGCCGGTTGCGTCCACTCTCACACCTCACAGTCAAGAAGCCATCCCATGACCCGTGGGAGCGGTCTCCAGACCGCGAAGAGTCTTAGCCGCCTGTCGGGCTCTGGAGAGCCCTCCCACGGGTCCAAAACAGCTTACAGTGATCGCCCGCCGCTAAAAGTCCGCGCCGGCGCGGTCCCCCAACTCCTGCAGCACAACCCGGACAGTCCGTCCCATCAGCCGTGATAATGCCTTCTCCAGAGCCCCGGTGCTGCCCTCCATGCGCCCTCGGACCCTCGGCGGCATCAATACCACCGCCAGGCCACTTTCTATATGCTTCAGGAAGCACAGCGGCATGGCCAGGGACCACTCGCCTCCGGCGCGCAGTTCCGCCAACGCCTCCTGCCATATATTGTCCACATTCTGTTCGATGCCCAGCGCCGCCAACCGCAGGACCCGCTGTCGCTGTAGCTCCTCCGCGGCCCGCTCGTCCTCCTGCCGAACCTGCTCCCGGGCCGCCTCGACCGCCTCTGCCTGCTCCTGGAACTGCTCCCGGCGGGTGCGGAAGTCCGGCGGCAGTTCAAATCGCTGACGGATCGCCGCCACCACCCACCCCGCCACGCTCTCCTGCGGGGCCCAGCCCTGCTCCAGCCGCTGCCCCACATACTCGCACACCCGCTCCACCAGTCCATGATCGTGCTCTCGCAGCAGCTTGCCGGCCGTATGATGGTGGACGCCCAGGTCCTTCAGCGTGTCATAGAGGTCCGGGCGGCCGTAAGTATGATCCACAGAAGCAACAACAACAGGTTCCTCCGCCCCGGTGGAGCCCGGCCGGCTATCCGGCGCTTGTTGTTGTGGACCTGAGTCTTGTGAGGCTGAGTCTTGTGGGTTACCCTGGGTTACCGGGGGTAGTGTACTTCGGTACCCAGGGTAGTTACCTCGGGTGACTACCCCCTCCCGGAACCGTAGGCTGTAAATGTTGATCTCATGCTCCCCATCCTCCGCCACCGCCTTCTGGACCGTGATAATGCCCTTGCTGAGCAGCCCCTTGATGCCCCCAATGACGCCCTTGCGGCTCATCCCGGTCCCATAATCCAGAATCCGGCCGTCGCGGGTGACAATGCCGTCGGTAAGTTGCCGCAGGGAGATGGCGTCGGCGTTCTTGCCGAAGCCAAAGGTGCGGCGGACGATATACAGCAGCACTCGGAGTTCCGCTTCGGAGAGCCGGGGGGCCAGGACATCGAACACATCGTCGGGGACGATGGTGCCGTTGGGGCTGGCGAAGCCCTCATAGGTGAACTGGTTGGCCGGGCGTGGCGTGGGCAAGGGCTGCTTCCCTGAGCGCCTGCGCCCCGGAGTGCGTCCACTCCGGCCGCGCTTCGCTCGTGCTGTGGTGCGATGTCTATTATCGGCTGCCGGGCTTGTCTCTTTAGTGAGACAAGGTCCTTCCGCGCCAGAAAAAGCTTACTGCGGGCCCATACCCGTGTTGAGCCGGTAACGGGTGGGCTCGTTGCCCTGCTCGGCGCTGCGCTGGCGCTCGGCAATGATCACGCCGCGGCGGCGCAGGCCGGCCAGAGCCCGGCACAGCGTGGCCTTGCTCAGGCCAATCCCGGGGGCCACAAGATACCCGTCGCTATCGTAGACTCCGGTCAGCATCTGGCGGAGGGAAAGGTCGGCGGAAACCCGGCGGGAGCCGTAGGTGCAGCGGATCAGAAACAGCAGCACCCGCAGCTCGGCCAGGCCCAGCAGGGGGAGCAACTCATCAAAGAACTGATCTGGGACCGGCGTCGCTGTTGGTATGACGAAGCCGCGAAATGGCTGCATGTGGTGCTATCCCCAGATGGTTTGCGGCGTGACTACTGAACCAGACTGACCACCTCGCCCTCGGGCTGGCTGTCCACACAGCGGAACTGAGCCATCCAGGCCTCCACATCATCCCGGTCGTACCGTACGGTCGTGCCGATCTTGATGTAGGGCAAGCCCCAGGAGCGACGGAAGTTGTAGATCGTCTGGTGGTTCACGCCTAAAAAGTCTTTCAGCTCGTCCAGGTTCATATACTTCCGCTCTGCCATCGGATCCATCCTCCTGCCTCGGCGCCCTCTCTCACTGAGGCCGTGCCCATTCTATATCATTCTGCGGCGTTCGCCAAGGGGGTAGTTGAGCGAAACCTGAAGAGGCTTCCCAACGGGGAACAACCCGGCATTTGTGGCTAAAATGTGGACGCCCCTATCCCCCGGCCCCTGCTGGCGCGATCCCGTACTCCGCCATGACCTCGTGCATCAGGTCCAGATGATCCGTCAACACATAATCCACCCGCGCCTCGATGAGCCGCCGCATCAGCGCCGGGTCCTGGGTGCCGAAGTAATTCACCATCACCCCGTGGGAATGCAGGCGCTCCACCACCTCGGGCATGACCTCCGCCCAGCCGCGGAGTTGGATAAACCCGGCCCCGGCGGCGACGACCCGGTCCGGGTAGTCACTGTCCGCCCCCCTCTGCCCCTCCAGGCTGCAGATCCGCAGCCTCGGCTCAATGCGCCGCGCCTCGGCCATCTGCGCCGCCCCACAGGCCAGGAAGACCTGCCCGGTCAGGCCATGCGCCCGGATTTCGCCAATGACCCGCTCCACATGCTCCGGCTCCAGGTAGAGCTGGCAGTTCACCAATACCCCCGGCCGCACCAGCGCCAGCACCTCCCCCAGCAGCGGCACGCGTACCCCGGCATACCGCGAGTCCTTCCAATATCCAGCATCCAGCGCCCGCACCTCCGCCAGGGTCAGGTCCGCCACCGCGCCCGAACCGTCGGTCGTGCGGTCCACGGTCTTGTCATGGATGACCACCAGCTCGCCGTCTCGGGTGGCGCGGACATCAAACTCGATCTGCCCCGCTCCCTTGGCCAGGGCCAGCTCGAAGGCCGGCAGCGTATTCTCCGGCGCGCAGTAGTTGTCGCCGCGGTGAGCGCAGGCCTGAGTGGTGTACGGAGCGGTAGTCGTGGGCTGCCTCCAGATGGGCTTAATCCAGGGACGGAACCTCGGTCTCGGCTTCCGGTGCGGCCGGGCTTCGTCGCCGCCGCTGCGCCGCCTCCCGCAGGGCGCGGAAGGCCCTTAGGGCCTCCTCCTTCTCCCCCAGCGCCACCATACCTGCGGCATACAGCGCCACGAACACGACCCCGCCGATTAACAGTTGCACCAGCGCCCCAGGCAGGAGAGCCGCCAGGGCATGGGTAGCCAGCCCGGCCGCCAACGCCGCCAGCAGGGGCTTGGGATAGGAGCGTGAGAAGGGGCTCACCCCCACATAGCGATAAGCAAAGATACTGAGCGCCGCCGGCACCAGCACCTGCAGTGTCGTCGTGGCGACTGCAGCACCCAAGATGCCATAGCGCGGGATGAGCACCCAGCACAGCCCGGCGCTGACCGCCAGCCCGGCCACATTGCACGCCAGGACCGTCTGCTGGCGATCCACCATCGTCAGCACCACGCTGATGAGCCCCACCCCCACGTTCACAAACTGCCCCAGGCACAGGATCCACAGCGCCAGCGCCCCGCCGGTAAACTCCCGGCCGAAGAAGGCCATCACGGGTGTCGCCAGGGCCATCAACATCCCCAGCACCGGCGCGCTGACGATCATGATCCACAGCGAGGCTCGGCGGAAGGTCGCTCGCAGCTCCTCCAACTGTCCAGTGGCATAAAGCGCCGACACCGTCGGCGAGAAGAAGGCATTGAAGGCCACCAGCACCATCGGCGGCAGGGTAGAAGTCCGCTGGGCCACGGTGTAGACACCCGTCTCGGTGGTCGTCAGCAGCCGCCCGACCAGCAAGATGTCCACATTGCGCGACACATACTCCGCCAGCCACACCAGACAGGCGACCCCGAAGAACCCGGCGGCCGCGCGCACCACCGGCCGCACTTCCGGCCTCGGCAGGAACCGCGTCAGGCGGCGTTGGTAGGCCGCCAGCGGCACGAAGGGCAGGATATACGAGGCTATGAAGGCCCAGGAGAGCCCTGTCGCGCCACCGCCGGTTGCCTTTACCACCGGGATCAGCGCCACGAACGCGAAGGGCAGCAGCATGAACTGGTAGACGATGAACATGATGCTGCCGAGGGACCGCGCGGTGGCCCAGGCGACCCCGCTGGCGGCGGCGATAGGCATGGCGATGGCCAGCACACGCAGGGACTGGGCTGCTTCGGGCTTGTCCAGGATGAGCCGCGCGATCGGCTCGGCCCCCAGGTAGATGATGGCCGCCAGCACTCCCCCGCCGAGCCACGCGGCCCAGGCGGCGACCCAAAGCACCCCGGCCGCCCGCCCCTGCTCGTTCCGGGCTACGTGATGCGGCAGGTAGCGCATCACCGTGCGGATGAGCCCGCCGGTGAACGACATCTCCACCGCCGACCAGAACGTCAGGCTATAATTGAACAGGCCTAGAGTGCTTGCCCCGAGCAGCCGGGCGATCAGCCAGTGGGTCGCGAACTTCAGCACCTGCTGCACCGCGATGCCGACGAACTGCGTCGCCGCCCCGACCCCGAGGCGGCGACCGACTGGGCCTGTCGAGAGGTTTTTATTGTTGTCTGCCATAATCAAGGGTCCATCGGTCAGGTGCAACAACACCGGCGAGAGGCGTCATCCCCTCTCGCCTGCGCCGTGCCGTGTCTCTTGATTATCCCATAAATGCCCGGAGGCGCAAGCAGGAGTTGGCCCGCGGCGGCGGGAAAGCCCCGGCGACCGCCGTTTGCCGCTCCATCAGAACGGGATACAAAGCCGATGGATGTCGCCGCCCGCCCTGCCGACCAGGGTGCCGAGTCGCTCCCCCCACGCCCCCTGCGCCACCACCTCGCCCTGACCATCTACTGGCTCAGTAACTCGCTGCTATGGGGCTGCCTGCTGCACACGGGCCTGCAGAGCCGCCTGGGCGACTGGTTCGACGAGGGCAGCATCGGCCTGTATTTCGGCATCCTCGGCGCGGTCGGCGGGGTCATCGGGACCATCGCGCAGATGGTCGCTGGGGCCTTCAGCGACCGCTCGACCCACCCCTGGGGCCGCCGCCGGCCCTTCTTGGTTACGGGTGTGCTTTGGGGCGTGGGGGCGTTGGTGCTGTTAGGCCGGTCGGGTTCGTTCTGGCCTCTGGCGGGCGCGCTCATGCTGGTGCAGATGGGCACCAACGCCGCCCTGGGCCCCTTCGCCGCCCTCCTCCCCGACACGGTGAACCCGAAGGAGCATGGCAAGGCCTCAGGGTTGCTGGGCGTGGCGCGGCTGCTGGGCGATGTTGGCGGCCTAATTCTGGCGGCGGCCTTCATGGGCGCGGAGGGCCTCCCGCCGGACCAGAAGGCCCTGCTGCACGAGGCGCGCTTCCCGGCCATGTGCAATCTCATGGCCGGGTTCATGCTCCTGACCATGCTGTTAAGCTGCCTCACCATCCGCGAGCAGCGCCTGACCTCGCGCCCCGAGGCCACCGTCCGGGAGACCCTGCGCGGCGTCTTCAATGTGGATGTGCGCGGCAATCCGGACTTCTTCTGGCTCTCGCTCTCCCGCGCGGTCACCAACATCGGCTTCTACATGTTCCTGCAGGTGACCATCCTCTACCTGCAATACAGCCTGGGCGCGCCGAACCCCGAGGCGGCCAACATGAAGCTGATGATCCCGGCCATCGTGGCCGCGGGCCTCGGCAGCGTGGTCTCCGGCGGCCTCTCCGACCGCTACGGCCGCCGTCCGCTCATCTTCGCCTCGCAATACATCATGGCCGCCTCCTGCCTGATCTTTGTCTTCGCGCCTAACATGACCTGGGCCTATGTCGCGGGCCTCCCCGCCGGGCTGGCCTATGGCATCTTCACCGCCGTGGAGTGGGCTCTTGCCTGCAACCTCCTCCCCCGGGGCGAGGCTGCCCGTTATCTGGGCGTTTGGAACGCCTCGGCGGTCGTCCCCCAGGTCCTGGCCTTCGCCCTCGCCCCGCCCCTGGGCAGCGCCATCTCCCGCCTGGTCCCCGGCCTGGGCTGGCGGGTGGATTTTGCCGTCACGGTGGTCCTGTGCATCGTCGGCGCGTACTTCCTGAAGCATGTCCACGAGCGGCGCGCCGTCTCCCCCGCCATTCGGAGTTGACGCGCCTACCGGGGTAAGGTAGAATGCTAACGATACATGATATGCCTTACGAGGTAAGACGATGTCTACAACGACCATTTCTTCGAAATACCAGGTTGTCATACCCAGAGAAGTGCGCGAGCGGTTGCACCTGAAGCCCGGGCAGAAGCTGGGTGTTCTTGTCAAGGGCCGGACCGTGTGTCTGGTGCCCATCCGCCCCGTTGAGGAGCTGGAGGGCATTGCCGCGGGCGCCAGCATGGAGGGCTACCGCGAGGAGGTTGACCGGTATTGACCCTCATCGACTCGTCGGGATGGCTGCAGTATTTCATGCGCGGACCACTGGTGGCCGCCTACCGTTCCTATATCAAGGGCAATGACCGCATTATCGTCCCTGCCGTAGTCATCTATGAGGTATACAAGACCCTGCTCAGGGATGTCACTGCACAGACCGCTGACGAGGCCGCCCTGTACCTGGCCAGTCACCCTGTGGTTGACCTGGACAGCAGTCTTGCGCTGGCGGCGGCGGCGGTCAGCCTCAAGCACAGCCTACCCTTTGCGGACGCAGTTATCTATGCCACAGCCGAGATCCGCGGGGCGACACTCATCACCAGCGACGCGCACTTCGCGGGGCTTCCGGGCGTGGAGTATATCGCCCCGGAAGCGGTGGAGTAGCCTTCTGCCCCTTCGGGAAGAAACCGCCGTCACCCAGGCTCCAAGCACCGTAACATCGCAATCCGTCGCCGCGCCAGACATCACACGAGTTGGAGGCCTGTCCCATGAAGCTCTACCGCGCCCTCATCCCGGTCCTCGGCCTGTTGGCCGCGTGTCTCACCTTGGCCGCCGCGCAGCCCGAGGTCCCGCCCATTACCGAGCAGTGCCGCGAGGACCTGGCGCAACGCCTCAACCAGCCGGTGGCTGAGGTGACAGTCGAGGAAGTAAAGGCCGTCACCTTCCCGGATGGCTCGCTGGGGCTGTCGCGGCCCGGCGAGATGTATACCCAGGCCCTGGCGCCCGGCCACACGCTCATCCTGAAGGCGCGCAACCGCAAGTACCTCTACACCGCCGGCGCCCAGAGCTTCCGCTACGGCGGGCCGCTGGATGCGTGGCAATATAGCGCGCTGTATATCGAGAGCATCCCCGAGGAACCCAACCTGAACGGCAACCTGGTCCAGGTTTCCCTGGCCGGCACGAACCCGCGGGTGCTTCTGGCCGAGGTCAGCGACTTCTGGCCCCAGCCCGATGGCGGCCTGCTCGCCAAACGCCGCACCTCCCGTTCCGGGCATGACCTGCTGTATCGTCCCGCCGACCCGGATACCGAGACCCTGCGGCTGGGCGGGGCCCTGGATTACGCCGCCGCGGCGGTGAACCCCGAGAAGACCCACTGGGCCGCCCTCCACCGCCCACGGCTGGGAGCGGATTGGGAGCTGGTAACCGCGCCGCTGGCGGAGGGGAATGCGGAGACGCCCCTGTTGGAAAACGAGACGGCGGACGTGAAGCACTACGCGCTCCCGGCGGACACGCGGCCCGAGGGCCTGTGGTGGGATGAGGAGGGCCTGGTGGCTCTGCTCACCACGGGCGAGATCGGCAACTACTACCGGCTGACCGAGGAGGGCGGCTGGCGGCTCCTGGCGCGGTATGTCCCCCCCGGCACTGGTGACTTCATCCTCAGCCGCAGCGAGTCGCTTAACGTGCAGACGGTAGAGGTGGACGGCAAGCCCGTGACCCGCGTCAGCCGGACCTGGTTCACCGGCGAGGACAACCCGGTCGCCACCATCGAGGGCCTGACCGTGGACGAGGCCCACTTGGCGCCCGACCAGCGCTTTGTCCTGGTCTCCGGGCGGCAGGACGACAAGCTCCGCGCCTACACCGTGGACACCGTCACCGGCGAGGTCCTGGCGACCACCCCCGACGACCTCCAGGGCCCGGTGGGTCTCTACCTGGTCCCGCCGCACACCTGGCTGGAGATTGCCAGCGTGACTGTGGAGCAGAAGGAGGAGTAAGGGCCCGTGCCGGCATCGTGCTGCCCGCCATTCCGCCATGCAGACGCGCGGGAAAAACTGCGTCAGGAGATGGCGGAGTGTGCCCGTGAGATGTTCGAGGAGATCGTAGCCCTCGAGCGGGACTTTCATCCACTGGAGGAAGAAGCGACGGCGGCGATGTTAGGCTCGCTCTCTGATTGACGTCCGGTGATAGATCAGGTATGATTATATGAGTATGAAATACATACTCATGGAGAATGATCATGGTAGTCGGAGAGCGGGGGCAGGTGACGATCCCCAAGAAGATGCGCGACAAGTATGGCCTCACCCCGGGCGTCGAAGTTGAGTTCGTGGATGAGGCCGGCGGCGTCAAGGTGTGCAAGCGCTCCACCGACACGGACCGCTTCGCTCGCTTTCGCGGCTATTTGAAGCATCGGCGCGTCATCGGGGACGTGGATGAATACTTGAAGGCGAGCCGGGGCCGATGACCACGGCGGTGGATACCTGCGTCTTGCTGGACATGCTGCTGGACGAGCCCCAATGGGCGGAGCGCGCCCAGGACGCCCTGCGACGGGCCTACGCCAAGGGCAGGTTAATCGTCGGTGAGGTCGTTTACGCGGAGCTGATGCCGCAATTCCGCGACGCAGCCGAACTGGACAGCGTCCTGGAGGGACTAGGCATCGCCTTCGTTCCCTCCTCCTCAGCGACAGCGGCGGCCGCCGGCAGCGCCTGGGGGCAATACCGCCGTCGGGGCGGCCCCAGGGAGCGCCTCATCGGCGACTTTCTCGTTGGCGCCCACGCCTTGACCAATGCTGACGCACTGCTGACCCGCGATGCCTTGTTTTATAAGCGTTCCCTCGAAGGACTCACCGTCCTCCAGCCTTGAGGTACGCCTCGAACTCTCATAATCAGCGAAGGAAACTCCGCCCGCCGCAGCGAAACGCCGCGGCGGTGTCGTTACTGCTGACCACCTACCGTCCCTGAAGGAGACGATCACTATGCTCAAGGCCTTGCCTCTGCAGGAGAGAGCCGTTCCCGGGCTGCCGGTCATCGGCGTCTTCGCCACCGGCGACCCGCGCGTTGACGCCGCCAGCCGCGAGCGCTGCGTCAACATTGTCGAACTGGTCGCCAAACACCTGGCCAAGGAAGTCCGCACGCCTCACGGCGAGATGAAGGTGGTCTGGACGCCGGTGTTGGTGGATGGCGAGGCGCAAGCCGATGTGGTGGCCCAGCAGTTCCAGGCCGAGGGCGTCAACATCCTGGTCTGCGCCCCCGACACCTGGGCCTTCCCGCAGCTTAGCCTCATCTCGCTGCTGTCGCAGTTCCCCGCCGACACGCCCCTCAACCTGACCTGCGGCAACTCCGGCCCCAAGCCCGGCGTGGTCTTCACCCATGCCGCCGGCGGCGCGGTGAGCCAATACGGCAAGCTCGTTCACATCAACGTCGGCACTTGGCCCGACACCGGCCAAAAGCCCAAGATGACCGACGCCACCGGCCAGGCGCTGGTGGATTGGGCTTACGGCGCGGTGACGCGGCAGGCGCTCAAGGGGCGGCGCGTGGTCATTTTCGGCCATGACTCCATGGGCATGGAAACCGCCCTGGCCCACATCATCCCCACCCGCCGCACCTTCGGCCTGGAGATCACCCGGCTGGACATGAAGCTGCTGGCCGACATGCTCAACAAGCGGGCCTATGACGCCGAGGAGCTGAAGGCGCTCCGGGCCTGGACCAAGCGCTATGTGGGTGATCGCATCGAAATCCGCAACGACGCCGACGAGGCGCGGTTCCAGCAGTCCCTGGCCATGTACCTGATCGTCCGCGACCTCCTGGCCGACTTGAACGCCGTCGGCGGCGGGTTCATGAGCCAGCTCGAATGGGGCTCGGACAACCGTGGCCTGCCGCTGCCGGTGGCCGATGTCATGGAGTCGCTCTTCAACAGCACCTTCGACCACAACGGCCCCAAGGTCCCTCTCCCCTATGGCACCGAGGCCGATGTGCAGGGCCTGCTGACCATGCTGGCTTTCACCTGGCTCACCGCCGGCAACCCGCCGTTGTTCATGGACTTCCGCAAGGTCTGGGAGCCGTGGGAGATCAACGCCCTGGCCGACAAGCTGGGCCTGGGCAAGACCCAGCCCAGGGCGCTGTGGCGGCAGAAGGGCCTGGTGGATGGCGACAACTCCGGCAGCGCGGCCTTTGACTGGGCGGCCCGGCCCGGGGCGAGCGTGAAGGACATCATGGCCGGCGTGAGTTTCCCGCTGGCCGACGAGTTCTACTTCCCCGGCCTGGGCAACTCGATAACCTTCATCACCCCCGGCGGCATCGAGGGCATCGCCGGCCGCATGGCCTACAGCGCCCTGAACAACTGCTTCAGCCTGGTCTGGGACGAGGCCTGCACCACCGACCTGCCGGCGAAGCTGGCCGAGGCCGTGGCCAACACCTCCAACCCGACCTGGCCGCATACCTATGTCATCCCCAAGTACGCCAGCATGGGCGAGTACAAGCAGTTCGCCCCGGCCAACCACTTCCACATGACCTGGCACCTCAAGCCGGCGCGGCTGCAGTACTGGCTGGACCTGGCGAACGTGCTGTCGCTGACCCCGTGGCAGGCGCGCCCGGCCTACGTCGAGGGCGTAGACCGCCCCACGCCGCTGCTGTACCTGCTGAACGGCGGGGAGAACGCGACGAAGGCGATGTTGGCGAGGTAAGGGGGTCCGGGGACCGGGATCCGTGAAGGCAATAGAGATGAGGCGCAGCCAGGAACGGCTACGCCGTCGCTGTACAGGCCCGGAGGGCCAGCATATTATAGCCAGGGGCGTGAGCCCCTGGGAGACGGCACCCCCATCCTCTTGAGCCCCGGAGGGGCGCCATAAGGCTTGGGTCGCCCCTCCGGGGCTAGGGAGGGTGTGAATGGCGCCCGGTTCCAGGGGCTTACGCCGCCTGGCTAAGGTATGCCGCGCCTCCGGCGCTGACGGCTAGGCCCCTCCCCCGTTTCCCCCTGCCACATCTAGCCCCCCAATCCCCACGCCTTTCTCACATCTCCCGCAAATCTGTCACGCCGGCAGGTAAACCGCTCTTAAGCTGGGAATAACAAGGTATGGACTCCTCGAGCCCACATCTGCGCCAGGTGATGCTTGCCCTGATCGTCAGCATCATGGCGGCGGTGCAGTATGCCCATAGCCAGCGGGTGCGGCCGGGCGATACGGCGGCGCTGGTGGTGGCGCCGATTGGTGAGGTGGATCGCCGGCTGGCGGTCGCCGTCGCCAGGGGCGTAGCCGAGGCCTATGGGCTGACGCCGTGTGTCGCCACGACCAGCGCCCCTCTCCCCCGGACCGCCTTTCACCCTGTACGTTGCCAATACCTCGCCGAGACCCTGCGCAACCAGGTGCGCCCCGGCAACCACGAGCCAGGGGTCGTCGTCCTCGGCCTCACCGAAGCCGATCTCTATGCCCCGGGCCTGAACTATGTCCTGGGCGAGGCCGACATGCCGGGGAACACCGCGATCGTCTCTCTGGCGTACCTGCGGCCCACTACCCCCGGCGCAACCATCAGCCGCAGCCACCTGCAGGAGCGGGCGGTCAAGGTCGCCATCCACGAAGTCGGGCACCTGTTCGGGCTGGTGCATTGCCGCGAGGCGGGCTGCGTCATGCAGTTCGCCAACTCGGCGGCAATGGTGGACGCGGCCCCGCGCAAGCTCTGCCCCGCCTGCCAGAACGAACTCCGCTAACCCAGTCCCCCCGAAACAGCCGTGAAACATGCCGCCGCTATTCTGGCGTGAGTTGTCACGCTTGGCCTCGGTGGAAGATATGTTTGACGGCTCCGCGACCGCACCCTATGCTGACTCCATGCTGGCTCCGCGATGCAGGGCGATTCTGTGGACCCCGGAGGACGGCTCCTGGCAGGAGGTCCTGCGCCAGGCCGGCTGCGAGTTGCGCCTGGCGCGCGACGAGAGCGTGGCGGCGGAGTTCAAGGCCAACTGGCGGCCCGAGGCGGTCTTCGTGCATGGTCTGCGGCCCGGCGAGTGCGGGCGGCTGCGGCGCAGTCCCCCGCATCTCGACCTGGTCTACTGCGTCCTGCTGGACCGCGCCGACCTGCCGCAACTCGAGCAGCCCGAGACCGATGACTTCCTGGTGCTGCCGCTGAGTGTCCCGGAGGTGGTGGCGCGGGTACGCCTGTGGCGCTGGCGACGGGAGCGGCTCAGTGGCGGGCTGCTGCGCGCGGGGCCGCTGGCGGTGGACCTCACCAACCTGCGCGTCACGGTCGAGGGTGTCCCGGTGGAGTTGACTTACAAGGAGTACGAGCTGCTGACCGCGCTGCTCAAGCGCCGGGGGCAGGTGATGACCCGCGACAGCATCCTGGATGCGGTGTGGGGCCCCGACTACTACGGCGGCGAGCGGACCGTGGATGTGCATATCCGCCGCCTGCGCATGAAGCTGCCGGAGATCGCCGACCTGATCGTCACAGTCCACGGCCTGGGTTATCGCTTCGAACGTCAATGATATATCGCGTGGGCGCGGCGGTCCCCCGACGCGCAGGCCGTTGCAACGGCGCGCATCGGGGGACCGATGCGCCCACGCGATGTAGACGATCTACTCCTCGTCCGCCCCTACAGCCCCAGCCACAGCACCGCCGCCCCGCACAGCGCCAGCGACAGGCCCGCCGCGGCATGGGCGAAGCGCTCATAGCGCCCGGCAGCCATGCGCTGCAGCCCGAGCGTGCCGAGCGTGACCACCGTCAGCATGGTGCCGATGGTGACCAGGCCGAAGGTTCCGGCTACAGTGGCGACGGCGCCCAGGTCGTGCCGCGCCGCCGGGTACATCAGCAGCGGGATGAGCGGCTCGCACGGCCCAAAGATGAAGATGACAAACAGCATCCACGGTGTCAAGTTCGCGCGGGAGCCGTGGACATGGGCATGGCCCCCGTTATGGGTATGCTCGTGGTCATGCCCGGCGGGCGCGTCGTGCTGGTGGAAATGGGTATGCGGACGGTTGCGGAAGGCGCGCCGCAGGCCCCAGAGCATATACGCCAGTCCGCAGCCGAACAGCAGCCAGGCCGCAATGTCGCCGCGCACGCTCTCAATGCCCTCCAGCCGCGCTACCGCCGTCCCCAGGCCGATGCCCACGAAGCCCAGCACCACCGAGCTCAGCACATGCGCCAGCCCGGCGATGGTGGTCACCACCAGCGTGCGCGGCAGCGACCAGCCGCCGGCCCGGGCCATGGCGACGAAGGGCACATAGTGGTCAGGCCCGAGCACTGTATGCACAAACCCCAGGCTGGCGGCAGTCGCCAGTAGGGCCGCGACTTCAACGGTCATGTTCGGTCTCCAAATCGCTCAGCGTTGTACCACGAGCTTGATATTCCGCCAGATGCCCCCCACGCCGATGGTATTACGCACCCGCACGGCGATCAGATTGCTCTCTCCGGGCTTCAGGGCCCCGGTCACATCCACCAGGAAGCGCTCCTGGAAGCCCACATCGGGGTCAATGTCATGCACGCCGCACAGCGTGCCATTGACATAGACCCACGCGGACTCGTCCACCGACCCGAAGGCCAGATAGGCGCGCTTCCCCGGCGGCAGGTCCGGCGCCTCATACCATACCCGGTACCAGGCATAGTCCAGGTAGCCTGCATAGCCCTGCTCATCCCACAGGGCGCGAATGCGCAGCAGCGGCCACTGGCGGTGGTCGAAGCCGGGAGCGGCCCAGCCGCGCTCGGCCCCCGCGTTCCGAGGATCGGTTTGGAAGCGCCAGCGTGAGGGCAGGTCGGCGATAGGCTGGTACTGGTCCCAGAGGCCCGCGAACACGGTCTCATCGTCTATCGGCCCCAGGTCGGCGGCGGTCCACTTA
>MTKY01071837.1_pt1 | contig 15037 bp, 7 predicted proteins | sample 1042731 | NCBI WGS metagenome assembly MTKY01 (sample SAMN06212206, study PRJNA360538) | anaerobic digester metagenome | biome: Wastewater treatment plant; material: sludge; isolation source: anaerobic digester fed with sludge from wastewater treatment plant | place: Denmark: WWTP Soeholt ... | reverse complement strand
CACGGGGAATCCGGCCCAGACGAGCCGTGATCAACCCCCCCAGCGTGTCCACGTCGGCGTCGATGGTCGTGATGCCGAACAGTGAGGCCCAGTCCCGAACGCCAAGCTGTCCGGAGAGACGGTACGTGTTGTCGTCGAGGAACTGGGCAAGCGGTTGGTCCTCCTCGGCCGGCCCGCGCAGGTCCCCGACGATCTCCTCCAGCACGTCTTCCAGGGTGACCAGGCCGGCGACCCCGCCGTATTCGTCCACCACGATCGCCAACTGGGTGTGCGTCCGACGGAAATGGCGGATGACCTGAATCAGATCGGCCTGCTCCGGTACGAAGGTGACCGGACGAAGCAACTGTTCCACGTTCCGGCCGGGGTTCAAATGGAAGTCGCGGGCATACAACAGCCCCCGCATGTCGTCCAGATCGCGGCCAAAGACCGGAAGCTTCGTTTTGCCGCACTGCTCGAATCGGCTCCGAATCACCTCGTGGGCGTCCCGCAAGGACACGGCGATCATGTCCACGCGCGGCACGAGCACCGAGCGGACGTTCACGTCCGCCAGCCCCACCACCGCCTGAAGCATGTCACTCTCCAGCGAGTTGATCACCTGGTGCCCGGTCGAGCGCTCAATCATGTCCCGCAGTTCCTCCGTGGAGACCGCCGGAGCGCGGGCCGCGGGAGGCAGCAGCAGCCGTGTGGCCGGCTCCACCAGGGCCACGGCCAGCAGCCATCGCACGGGAGAGAGCGCGAACTGCAAGACCTGGATGCCCGGGGCGGCCAGCGGCGCCAGGCCCCGCGGGTGGGCCAGGGCCACGGATTTGGGCAGAATCTCGCCCATCAGGATGACCGCCACCAGCGCTCCCACGCCGACCATTGAGGCCTGAAGCGGAGACGAGCGTCCGAGGTCTTCCGCCATCCGGAACGAGACGGCGAATATCCCGATATTGACCGCGGTGTTCGCGATCAGAATGGTGAGCAGAAGATGGTGAGGATGGTGCATGAGCGAGGCGGCCGTCCGTCGCAAACGGCTGGCCGAGGTCGCAAACGCGTGCAGATCCTGTCGGGAAAGCCCGAATAACGCCGTTTCCGATCCGGAAATGGCGGCCGAGCAGGCCAGCAGCACCACCAGAAGGCCCCAGATCATGTGGGAGATTGTAGCGAGTCCGGCGCGTTCCGCCGACGGCCGGACGAAGGCGGAATCTCCGCTCCGCGCCGCCGGGCCGGCCCGGTTGTCTCCGTCGAATGTCGCTCGGGCAGCCGACGGCCCGAGTTCACGGACTGGCGTCGGCCGCTTGCGCTTTGCGCAGGCTTTCCTCCAGGTCCGGCAGCAAGGCCTGGTCCGGGGCGTAGCGGCTGTCTTCGATCAGCTTTTTCGCCAGGACGAGGGTGTCGATGGCGGCCTCGAAGTTGCCCTTGCGGCGGTACACCTCGCCCAGATGCACGCGGGCGGGGACGTATTGGTCGTCACGCTGCACGGCGTCCGTCAGTGAGCCGATGGCGTCGTCCAGATTGCCCAGGCCGGCTTGGACCCACCCCAGCGTGTCGAGCGCGGCGGGCTTGCCCGTCGAAGGGCACACCTCGACCGCCCGTCGGGCATAGGGCAGCGCCTGTTGCGGCAGGTGGAGTTGCTCCATCAGCAGATACGCCAGGTTGTTCAGCGCGACGTAGTCGTCCGGCAGGATGGCGAGGGCCTCTTCATAGCGCTTGCGGGCCGCTTCATAGTCCTTGACCGTTTCGTGAAGCATGGCAACCTGGACCATGAACATGCCTCGTTCCGTCTCGGACCCGCTGGTGGCGATCAGAGACTCGGTGGCGGCAATGGCCTCCGCCGGGCGATTCACGCCGGCCAGCAGCAGCGAGTGAAGAATCTGCGCTGGTCGTTGGAGACGCTGATCGGGAATCTCGCCCGCGAAGGCGTCCACGGCGCCTGCCGCCGTCAGCGCGGACGCGGCGTCGTTGGCGATCGGTGACAATTCCGAAATCGCCCAGGAGCCCGTTTTTTCCACGGCCAGGCAGAAGGTCCGAACGGCCAGATCCTTCTGCCCGTTCTGCGCCAGCATGACGGCGTAATGCGACATGATCATCGCATTGCGGCGCGGCGGCGGCAGTTGATTCTCATAGAAGGAAATGCCGTCCGCCGGTTTTCGGAGCTGGATGAAGGCATCCATCAGCGCGACCACCAGCGTCGGATCGTATTCAGACTTCTCGCACGCCTGGGTGAACAGGCGGATGGCCTTGTCCACCTCCTGTTGTTTTTCCGCCAGGCGCCCCGCCTGGTACAGCCAGCGTGCGTCGTTGGGAGATACCGCGAGCTGTGCGGTGATCACCTTCTCGGCGTCCGCCAGGCGGTTGTATTTCTCATAGAAGTTGACGAGCTGGATGGCCACGTTGGCCGCCCGGGGCTCGCGCTCCAGCACGGATTTCAGTTCCGATTCCGCCAGATCCCGCCGGCCCGTCATTTCATACGCGCGGGCCAGCAGAATGCGGGGGTGATAGTTTTCGGCGTCGGGCACGGCGGCCCGTAACTGCTCCAGGTCGGCGCAGGTCCGCTGCCACTGGCCCATGGCACTGTACAACTGCGCCCGACGGAAGAGGGCACGCGGGTCACCTGGCCGCTGCTCCAGGTATCGGGCGAGCGTCTCCACGGCCTGTGCAGGATCGCCGAACGCGGATTCCAGCTCGGCCCGCAGAGGCAGGCCGTCCACGTCCTCCGGGTAGCGGGTCGCGAAACGGTCGAATCGGCGGCGTGCCTCCTCCTTGTTGCCGGTACGCAGGTAGCACTCCACGATGATTCGATGGAGGAGTGATGCCTGCGGGGAGTTGTCGCTCTCGGCCAGAGCGAGGGCCTTCTCATACCATTCGATGGATTTGTCCACGCGGCCGGTTTTGAGGAAGTACTCGCCGAGGGAGCCGCAGACGGCCTGGTTGGCCTGGATGTCGGCGGCGGCGAGCATGGCGGCGTCCGCCCGGGCCCGGTCTCCCAGGTTGAACAGATACGATCCGATGCGCAACTGGTTGGACGCCTTTTCCGCGGGGTTCTCCGTGCGATCCACCAGGTCCTGCAGCATCTGGAGGCCGCGTTCGCCCCGTCCGGTCTGGGCGAAGAAGATGGCCGCCGTCTGAATGCCGCCGGCGTCGACGTTCGGCAGCCGCAGTGCCTCCTCGAAAATCTCCTCGGCTTTCTCACGGTTGCCCTGCTGAGCGTACAGACCGGCCAACCGAACCAGGTTCTGGGAGTCGTCCGGGGTTTTCCGGCGGGTTTCCTCGCGGCGGGCGATGCCCTGCGCGGGGTCGTCGCGCTCGCGCAGCAGCGTCGCCCAGCCCTGCACCGTGGCATCCCGCGGCAGAAGGTTGCGGCATTTCTCGACATACTCGATGAAGGCGGTCTCGTCGCCTCTCGATTGTGCGATCACGGCGAGCCCCTTCCACGCCCGGCCCTCCCGCGGATTGATCTGGGTGGCCTGCCGGAAGGCAATCTCCGCCTCCGAAACCCGGTCAAGCCGCAGGCAGCATTCCCCGTAGTACAACTGCAGCTCCGAGTTGTTGGGCATGGTCTCCAGCGCGGCCTTGAATTCCTGGGCCGCCTGTTCGAACAGTTGCCGGGCGTCGTCCGTCTTCCGCTCGTCACGGAGCATCTCCGCTTTGCGCAGGTACAGCCGGCCCAGGAATGTTCGTCCCTGCATCAGGTCCACATTCTGGTCGATGGCCGTCCCGACAATCTGCTCGGCCCGCGCCAAATCGTTTTCTTCGAAGGCTATTTCCAGCCGGTACAGAAGAACCACCTCCAGGATGCCCGGCGCGGTCGCCCGTGCCGATGGCGTGGCCTTGGCCAGAAACTGCTGTTGCGCCTCCAGGAGGTGGGGTTCGGCCTTGCGGAGATCGTTCAATGTCAGATAGAAACGACCGAGTTCCAGATTGCGATCGAAGGGGTCGGTGACTTCCTTCTGCACGCGTTCCAGAACGCGGGCTTCCATGTCCGCCCTCCGTTGTTCGGGGGTTTTCGACTCGTCGAATCCGTCGAGCACCGCATGCAGATTCAGCGAATCCGGGTTGGCGATCAGAGCCTCCTCCAGCACCGCGATCGCCTCGTCCTTGCGGCCCCGATCGCGCAGGATGCCGGCCAGCGCAGCCGGGTAATCCTCGGTCTGGGGGTCTGCCTGGATCTTCTCACGCAGCATCTGAATGGCGTCATCCCAGCGTTCGTTCAGAACCGCCTCCTGCACCTGGCGGCGGAACTGGCGGTCCTGGATCTGCTCGCCGATCTTCGCCCCGCCCTCCTTTTCCACCGTCTGCATCAGGTCCTCGGCCTCGTCCTTGCGGCCCAACTCGTTCAAGGCGTTCGCCCGCAGGTTCATCGCCAGAATATCGTTCGCGTCCCGCCGAAGGGCCTCTCGCGCGGCGGCCTCCGCCGCCGGCCAATCCTGCAGACGAGTGAGGATCTGCGCGTATGTGGTCCACAGTCCCGCCGGTGCGGTCCGTACGACGTCCGGACGCGCCAGCGCTTCCTCGATCGCCTTGCGCGCGGAGCCAAGCTCTCCCATCTGGGAACGGAGACGGGCCAGCCGAAGCTTGTGCTGCCACGTGAATCTCGGGCCGACCTGCGTGTCCACCTCTTCCGTCAAGCGACACGCCTCCCGAAGGTTGTTTTCGGCAATCGCGATGGTCGCTCGGGCCTCCAGGGTGCTGGACTGGCCGCTGATCTCGTTCTCCGCCTCCATCACCCGATCGCGCGCCCGGTCCAGCAAGTCCTGTCGTTCCAGGGAAGTGGCGTCCAGCCGGCGCGCCAGGTCCACGTACAACTCCGCCGCCTGCAGCAACAGGCGATACCGCATCGCCTTCTGGGTCGAACCCTTCCGTCCGATCCGAATGATGTCCCGGTCCAGACGCTTCTGATTGAGCTGGATCGCCTCCTGCAGTTTCTGGCGGACCGTCTCCGTCTCTTGCCGGGCATCCGCGCGATTGCTCTCCCTCACGTAGATGCCGACCAGGCGGATGTACGGCTCGAACGCATCCGGATAGGCCGCGATGGCCTTCTCGTAGAGCTCCTTGGCCCGGGCAACGCTCTGTGTGTCCTCGGGCCCGCTGGAGTCGCTCAGAGAGCGCTCCCAGTCCACATAACTGAGAGTGCCCAGCGCGGTCAGGCTGGTGGCTTGTGCCTCCGGATCATTGCCCGCAAGCTCGACCGCCCGCTCCAGGACAGCGCGGGCCTGTTCCGAGTCGCTCTTCGGAGGGTTCAGCAGGAACATCGCATACGCGATGCTCGACTCCACGGCGGCCATCCCGGGCGAGCTGTTCACGTTGCAGAGATTCTTGAACAGGGTTTCCGCACCGGCCACGTCTCCGGCCTCCAACAGGCTCTGGGCCAGACGAGACGTGCTCTGAACGCTCGACGGGTCGAGGGAGACGGATTCTTCCAGGTATTGGCGACCCAGCACGGCATCCCCCTCCGTCTGCTGCTGACGCGCCAGTTCGATCAGAGAGACACCCAGGGCGTAGGTTCCCAACGCGCGAGCGGCGTCGTGCGCTCCTTCCACCGCCGGTTGGGTAGCCTGCGTCGCACCCTCCGCCAGGCCGGCCATCGTCTCCTGACCGTCCCGGGCGGCCAACGCGTTCAACAGACCTTCCGCCTTCTGCTTGAGTTCGAGGAGCCAGCCGGGGTCGACGCCCGGCACCGACGCGTACGGAATCAACCACTCGACCAGCTTCTGCCAGCCTTCCACCAGGTTCACATCCTGGGTGACCGCTTCATTCCAACTGCCGCGGGCGCGCTGGTCGTCTCCGACCTCTTGGAAGCATTCTCCCACGCGAACCAGATAGATCGGCTCACGCCGGGTGTTATAGGCGCGGATATAGAATTTTCGCGCGGCGTCCCAGTCTCCCTTCTCCGCCGCCAGGTCAGCCTGCTTGGCGAACTGCAGGGGATTCGTCTCCTGAAGGCTGTACACCAGGGCCACGCCCGCCGCCGTCATCACCAGAAAACCAACGCCGGTCAGAGCGACGATCAGGTTCTTGTTCAGTCGTTTTCGCTTGGCCATAATTCCGTTCCTGCCGTGGTGTGGGGACCGTCCTCAACAACTCCGTACCGTGGAGAGCCGCTCAGCCGCCGGCGGCCTCATCCGCGGCAGCGGGCGAGCGCGAGGCAGCTTCCCAGTCCGGCCAATGCTCGCGCGCCAGCACGGGCAGAACATACTCGAAGAGGCTGCGCGCGGCTTCCAGGGTTTCCTTGCGACCGGGCGTTTCCCCCTGAGCGCCGGTGAAGCTTACCTCCACCTTGCTGAAGTAGGCATACCGATCGATCGGATTCGTCGTGCGCTGACGGACGCCCGTGCGCGACGCCGTGAAAGCTCCGTTACAGTGAAACGTATAAATCACGGTCGGCTCCGCACGGTTGAACACCGCGGATTTCACGAACGTGACCCAGCGAACGGGTACGTCCGCCGCCTCCGGCGCCAGAGAGCTTACGGTCAGGGTTTCGTACCCCGCGTCCTTCTGCGTATAGCCGGCCCCCGCCATGCACACGTCCGGCGTGTGCGGAACCAGGTTGGTGCCGCCCGTGTAGTACGTGACGGACAGGTTGGCGAAACGCAGCGGGCTGCTCGCCGGCTGACGGGTGTCCTCCAGCAGCCGGCTGACATACATGTCCGTCCCCAGCGCGGCGACGACACTGGCGGGGAACTGCTCATCCTTCACGAAACGAAACGGCCCGAACCCCGTCCGGCGCAACTCGTGCAACGGTTTGCGCAGCGGGATGGGCTCTTTGATGAAAACCTGCTTCCAGTGGCGAGCCAGCGGACCGGCCATGACCGCCGCTGTGGCCAACAAAGCCACACACACCAGAAACGGCACGCTGACCAGCGGCTTCCACGTCGCGGTCGCAGGGGTTGGCATTCTTAATATCCCGATGCACAAGGGGTTACAGATGCAAGTTCACATCATTCCGAATCAGCATAGTCCCACCCGCGAAGCGCGTCAATCGACCCACCTGTTCCGGGAGGCTCTCGCGACGACAGCGGACTGAGTCGGAACGCCGGGGCGTGTCCTCGTCCGCGGCCGGAGTCTGCGGAGGTTACGTCAAAAATCGGGAACCGGTTCAGTTCATACCGATGCCGTCCGATAAGACGGTGTCGGGGTTCGAGCCGCATCGACGGGCGGAGCGGGAGGCCGGAGGCACACGGGAAAACCAGGAATCTCCACCCGCTGGTGCGAGGAAGAGACGCCAGGCCTATGAAGATCGTCATTGTCGGTGCCGGGGGCCACGGACGCGTGGTGCTGGACATTCTGCTTCGGGCGGGTCGACACGACGTCGTGGGATTTCTTGATTCCAATATGGAAATCGTGGGTCGGCGGATGGACGGCCAGCTCGTTCTCGGGGGCCTGGCCGACATCCCGCGACTGCGCGACGAGATGAACGTCCAGGGCGCGATCGTGGCTATCGGCGACAACGGCGTCCGCCGGAACTTCGCCGAACAGATCGAACGCACCGGCCTGTCCCTCATCAACGCCATCCATCCCTCGGCCAACATCGCCCGCAACGTAACGATCGGCACAAATTGCGTCATCGCGGCCGGGGCCCTGGTCTGCGCCCACTGCCAGATCGGAGACTCCGCCATTCTGAACACCGGATGCATCGTGGACCACGAATCCATGGTGGGGACGGCCTGCCATATCTGTCCCGGGGCCCGACTGGCCGGCCGGGTCACGGTGGAATCGGGTGCCTTCGTGGGCATCGGGGCCACAGTGATCCAGAACATCCGCATCGGCTGTGAGGCCGTCATCGGGGGCGGAGCGGTGGTGATCCACGACGTCGCCCCCATGAGCACGGTTGTGGGCGTTCCCGCCCGGGAGATCAAACGCACGGAAGACCCCGAGGAGTTTGCCCGCTGGATGCTCCCGGAGTTCGCCCGCGCGACCATGGCCACGCCCTGACTGCCCCCCAATGCGGTCCACCCCCGGACCGTCGGATTCAGCGACGGGATTTTCCGGCCTGTCCCGTCATAGGTACAAACCGAACATCCTCCAGCGTTTTGTACTCCAGCAGTCCGTCTTCGCGCTTGGTGACCAGGGTCAGTCTCTGGATCTCGTGCTGGCGGCCGACGGGGATGCAGATCTTGCCGCCGGGCTTGAGCTGGTCGACCAATGGTTGCGGGATACGCGTCGGGGCGCAGGTGACGATGATCGCGTCGAACGGCGACGCCTCCGCCCAGCCGGCGTATCCGTCGCCGCACCGGGCCTGGATGGACGTGTAGCCGCGATCCTTGAACGTTGCGGCCGCTCGCCGGGCCAGGGGCTCCACAATCTCGATCGTGTACACGTGCGGGGTCAGCTCATTGAGTACGGCCGCCTGATAGCCGGAGCCTGTTCCGATCTCCAGCACCTTGTGCTCCGGCTTGACGCCCAGGGCTTCGGTCATCCGGGCCACGATGTACGGCTGGGAGATGGTCTGGCCTTCTCCAATGGACAGGGGGCTGTCGGAGTAGGCCCACCGCGCCTGGTCGGTCGGCACGAACCAGTGCCGCGGCACATTCCGCATGGCCTCCAGCACGTCAGGGTCTTTCACGTCGCGGAACTCGATCTGGTGTTTGACCATCCGTTCCCGCTCCAGCTTGCGGTCGTCGCTGCGCGGGCGGGCCCAGTCCGCGGGGGCGCTGGTCGTCGGCTGGCTGGTGGGGGCGGCCGGCGCCTGGGGTGATTCAGCCCAGATCCGACAGGCCAGCAGGAAGGCCGCAAGCACGACCGCCGAAAGCGCGCGCACTCTTCGTCCGTGAAGCATGGAGGGGCTCCTATTCAATCCGCCGGATGGCCCGATGGGCGGTCCGCGGGCCCTATTATACGGCGTTGCATCCTCCGCTTGAATGGGGCTGGTGCGGCCATCCCATCCGGCCATCGTGGCCCTGAAACACCGCTGCCGGGTTCCCGCGGGGCTCGGCGTCCCGGGGTGCCTTACGGTGGCGGGCGCCCGGCGGCGCGGCTAGACTATGATTGTTCCCTCGCATCGGGCGCGCGGGACGATGGGCACCACTCCCCTGGAACACGAAAGAAGTACATCATGGCTGGCGAGGCGAAAAACCCCTTCGGTGCGGAAGGTACTCTGAAGACCAAAGCGGGTACACTCCGTGTGTATCGACTCGAGGCGCTCGCAGCGCTGGGGATCGGCGATCCGCGGCGACTGCCGTTTTCGATTCGCGTTCTGCTGGAGGCCGCGCTGCGAAATGTGGACGGGCACTCGGTCACCACGGAACACGTCGAGGCCCTCGCCCGCTGGCAGGCCCGCGACGCCGCCCGGGTGGAAATCCCGTTCAAGCCCGGCCGGGTGGTGCTGCAGGATTTCACCGGCGTGCCGGCCGTCGTGGATCTGGCTGCCATGCGCGCGGCCATGAAGCGGCTGGGCGGCGACCCGCGCAAGATCAATCCGCACGTCCGCTGCGACCTGGTCATCGATCACTCCGTCCAGACGGATGCCTTCGCCTCGCCGGACGCGCTGGCCGTCAACAAGCAGAAGGAATTCGAGCGGAACCGCGAGCGGTACCAGTTCCTCAAGTGGGGGCAGAAAGCGTTTGACAATTTCCGCGTGGTGCCGCCGGCCACCGGCATCATTCACCAGGTGAACCTGGAATACCTGGCCGGCGTGGTGCTCACCGACGACGGGCCGAGCGGACGCGTTGCGTACCCCGACAGCCTGGTGGGTACCGACAGCCACACCACGATGATCAACGGGTTGGGTGTGGTGGGCTGGGGCGTCGGCGGCATTGAGGCCGAGGCGGTCATGCTCGGCCAGCCGATCTACATGCTCATGCCGGACGTGGTGGGGTTCCGGCTTTCCGGCCAACTGCGTGAAGGTACGACGGCCACCGATCTGGTACTGACCATCACGCAGATGCTCCGGAGCAAAGGCGTCGTGGGCAAATTCGTGGAGTTCTACGGCCCGGGTCTGGCCCAGATGCCGCTGGCCGACCGGGCTACGCTGGCCAACATGGCGCCGGAGTACGGCGCCACGATGGGCTTCTTCCCGGTGGATGAACAGACCCTGCGCTATCTGCACCGGACGGGACGCCCCGCCGACCTGATCGAACTCGTGGAGCGGTACTGCAAAGAACAGGGACTGTTTCGCACGGCGTCCGAGCCGGACCCGGATTTCAGCGACACGGTGGAGCTGGACCTCGCCACGGTGGAGCCGTGCCTGGCTGGTCCGAAGCGTCCGCAGGATCGGGTGCCGTTGGCCGACGTGAAGCGGGCGTTTCGCGCCAGCCTGACCGCGCCTGTGAAGGAGCGGGGGTTCGGGCTGGAGGAGGCGGCATTGTCCCGCAAGGCCGCGGTTCGTTTCGACGGGCAGACGGACGAAATGGGACACGGCGCGGTCGTGATTGCGTCCATCACGAGCTGCACGAATACGTCGAACCCCTCGGTCATGCTGGCGGCCGGCCTGCTCGCCCGCAAGGCGGTGGACAAGGGCCTTCGCGTGCCGCGATCCGTGAAGACCAGCCTGGGCCCGGGCTCTCGCGTGGTGGCGGACTACCTGGAACAGGCCGGGCTGATGCCGGCCCTGGAAGCCCTGGGGTTTCATATCGTGGGTTACGGCTGCCTGACCTGCATCGGCAACAGCGGCCCGCTGCCCGAGCCGGTGGTGAAGGCCATCACTCAGGGGGATCTCGTGGCCGCCGCCGTGCTGAGCGGCAACCGGAATTTCGAAGGCCGGGTGAACCCGTACACGAGGGCAAACTGGCTGGCCAGCCCGCCGCTGGTGGTGGCGTACGCATTGGCCGGCACCACCGATATCGACCTGACGCACGAACCGCTGGGAAAAGACCCCAGCGGCCGTGAGGTGTTTCTGAAGGACATCTGGCCGACACAGCAGGAGATCGCCGACGCCATCACGGCCAACGTCTCGGCGGATCAGTTCCTGCGTCAATACGCACACGTGTTTAACGGCGAGGAGCAGTGGCGGGCGATCGCGAGCCCGACGGGCGACCTGTATGCCTGGGACCTCGAAAGCACCTACATTCAGGAACCGCCGTTCTTCGCGGATATGACGCGCACGGCGCCGTCGATCCGGCCGATCCGCGGGGCGCGATGCCTGGTGATGGTGGGCGACTCCATCACCACGGACCACATCTCGCCGGCGGGGTCCATCAAGGCCGACTCGCCGGCGGGCCGGTATCTACAGGAACGCGGCGTCGCCCCGCCGGATTTCAACAGCTACGGCTCCCGCCGCGGCAACGACCGGGTGATGACACGCGGCACCTTCGCGAACATCCGGCTGCGGAACCTGCTGGCTCCGGGCACGGAAGGCGGCATGACCACGCACCTGCCTACCGGCCAACAGATGCCCATTTACGACGCGGCGGTCAAATACGCCGAGTCGGGCACGCCGTTGCTGGTGCTGGCGGGCAAGGAGTACGGCACGGGGTCGTCACGCGACTGGGCCGCCAAGGGCACGCTGCTGCTGGGCGTTCGTGCGGTGGTTGCCGAGAGCTACGAACGCATCCACCGCAGCAACCTGGTGGGCATGGGCGTCCTGCCGCTGCAGTTCCGTCCGGGCGAGACGCGCGAGTCGCTGGGCCTGACGGGCCACGAAACCTTCGACATCACCGGCCTGGAGGACTCGCTGAAACCCGGCCGGCCGGTGACCGTGTCGGCCACGTCTCCCGACGGCAAAACGCGTGAGTTCACGACTTTGTGTCGCATCGACACCCCGGTGGAGGTGGACTACTACCGCCACGGCGGCATTCTGCACGCGGTGCTGCGCAAGCTGTTGGAGTGAAGCCTGGCGTGCCCAACCTGCGTACGGGTGGAAATCATTCCGGCCCTTCGGTCGGATGTGCAGAGCCTATGAATCGGCACGCCCGGGCCACGAATGGCGGCCGGGTCCGAACAGCCACACCCACACCGTGCGGCCGGGCGGATTTCCGACGGAGTTCAGGACGCCACGGACACGGCTCACAGACACGGGCTATCGTCGGTTTCGCCAGATTTTCCGGGCCTTGCGGGCCACGTAGAGGACGCTGCCGGGAGTGCCTCCGATCATGCGGCGGATGATCTGGTGTACAGGCGCCTTCTCACCAAAGCGGATCATGTTCCGATTGGCCGGGGTTACGCAGGTGCAACGCGGCGACAGGCACGGTCGGGGTCCGTCGAAACGCCTGAACGTGCCCCGAGCGACGTTGCCCAGGCAGAAGTACGGCTGGTGATTGTAGCAGCGGGTGACGTCGCCGTTGAGACCAATCCTGAAGAAGAGATGGCCCGTGTGGCACAGCGTGCCCCACAGGCTATCGTGACGGATAGCTTCGGTCGTCTTCATCGCTCGACCGGCCAGATACGTCTCGATCTCCGGCCGGTACCGGACGAACCGGCCATGGACGCGGAGCACCTGATACTCGAACAGCACGCCGCGCTCGGCCAGGCGCTGCTCTATCCGTCGCAGCCTGTCGAAATCTTCCTCGACAAGCACTGACGTCACGCAGAATCTTGTGGACGGGCGTTTGGCCGCATTGAACTCCACCGCCTTGTCGATGAACCCGTCCAGGCTCTTGATCTGGCTCAGATGCAGGCTGGCCGTGAGCGTGGTCAGCTTGTCGCCGCAGGCATCCAGAAACTCGCGCAGCCGGGCGGGCGAGGCGGACAGGTTCGTAGTTGTGGCGAGGCAATGCCCGGCCCCGGCGATCCGCCGGCAGAGCTCGAGGAAACGGGGGAAGATGAACGGCTCGCCGCCAATCAGCTTCACATGCCATCGTCCCGGCAGGTCAGGCAGCATGGCGAACACGGCGTCGATCACTTCGTCGGAGCAGTGTTGTCTGTCGGCATAATTGCGCTGGTTGCAATAGGCGCAATCATAGTTGCATTTGTCCGTGATGACCCATTCGAGACTGGGTATCGGCTCTTTGGCCATTCCACTGCGTTCTCCGGGGAAGCGCAACCGGTTGTGCGTCGTCAGCGCTGCGGTCGAAATCTCCACGGCGTGCCGACATCCGTCTACCGCGTTGCGCTTCCCACCGCCAATGCGATCGCTTTATGGTATCCACCCTGGTATGGCCTCTTCAAGCGAGTCTAGTCCGGGTGCTATTCCGGCGACTCGGACGATCGAGGGCTCCATGTTGCGATTGACGGAAACGGGGATTTCCGTCCACTCGTGCTACTGCATCTGCGGCGACGACGTGGAATCCATCGGTTCCAAACCGGCCGCCGGGAAGCATGCTGTTAAGTACCGCTGGTTCGAATGGGACACCAGGCAGCCTGAATGCCATGGGGGGAAGCCATCAATCCCGCAGATGGGGCGGTTTCGGGTTCTTGAGTCTCGGAGCCGAGAGTCTGTGGGCGTTTCATCGGGGAAGGGTTCTGCCGACGGTGCAAAGACAAAAGAACGCTGGTCTCGATGGTATTTCATATTGGCTCGATACGTCCGGAGCACAGCCGGAGCTGACGCCGGTTCCGAGGTGTGTCGGGCAAACGGGCCCGCAAGGTCGAGCGGGCTGTCACCAGGGTTTGAGGGGTTTGACCCATGCGACGCCCGTGCTGCCGGTGTTGGGATCGGCATAGGGCAGTACCTTGCCGCCGAAAATCTCCAGCTCCTTCTCGGCGGCGACGGAGTGTCCGATGACCAGGCCCAGCACCGCCCCCATCACCACGTCGGACAGGTAATGCTCGCCGTCGTCGAGTCGCTCGATGGCCACCAGGGCGCCCAGCCCGTACAGCGGAATGCCCACCAGAGGGCCGTATTCCTCGTGCATGACCGAGGCGAAGCAGAATGTGCTGGAGGTGTGTCCGCTGGGGAATGTTCCCCATTGGCCGTTGGGCGCGTCGTCCCAACTGGCGGCCTGGCCGAGCATGGTGGAGGCGCCGTTGATGATCAGCGCGCTGAAGAGCTTTTTGCCCACGTTGTAGGTCTTGTCGTTCTGCGTCTGCTGGCCCATCAGGTACCACGCACCGGCCAGAGCGAAGTGCGTGCCCGGGTTCCCCAGGGCCCCGAACGCGTCGTTGAAGTCGTTTTTGAAGATGGTGTGCCCGCGCAGGCCATCTTCCACGGTTTTGTCCGGACCCGTTTCCTGAATGGCCAGCGCGCCGCCGTAGGTCAACCCAAGAATCAACAGGTTGGGCACGGACCCATAGACCTTCTTCGTGTCGCGCCAGAGGTCGGCGGGCATGGCCTTCACATCCCGCACGATGGTGTCCCACAGGCCGGGGAGCGGGCCGGGCCGATCCGCGAATGCGCGCTCACTGGATGCCTCCGCGGCCCGGTCCGCGAGAACCGGCTCGCCAATCGGAGTTGTCGGCGCGTCGTTCGGTGCGGAGGGTTCGGCCGGTTGCGCATAGAGCGCCAGGCGGAAGGTCGGCCGGGCCGATTCGGGCGACACGGGGTCCTGGACGGCCGAGGCTCGCTCGTGTCGTACCTGCTCGATCCGGTTATCCAGGGCAATCCATTGATCGGCGGTGCGAGAGCCGGTGCAACCGGCGATCACCAGGGCGGTAGCCATCAGAATCCAGGTGCGAATCATCATCTCCGTGCCTCCATGCTCGGGGTTCGCCGCCAAGCGCTTTCGTGCGGCGCCCGAGACTTTACCCGAAACAGCGGCGGGATGAAACGAGAAATCGCCCGACCGGCCCTGGGGCGCTTGTGGCCGAAGCGCGCGGTTGTACACTGGGGCGCGGAGTGTCCGCGGGCGCGGAGAGCGCCCGTTTTCGTCGAGTGCTCATCGCGGAAGATCGCTCGGGATCGCCGGAGCGGACGTTGCATAGGGAGTGTCACCTCGTGAAAGGAACCGCCTTCATGGTCGCTTTTGTCGTCTCCTCGGCGCTGTCGGGGGCGAACGACGTGCTGCTTCGTGAGGATTTCGGGCAGACGGCGGACGGCGCGCTGCCCGCGGGCTGGTCGGTGGAAGGTTCCGGTTGGGCCGTGGCGGACAAGGCCCTGCGCGGCACGGGGATGAAGGGCCAGAGCACGGTTCTGTTCGGCTCGCCCGAGTGGCGCGACGTTGCGTTGGCCGCCGACATCCGCTTCCTGGATTCACAGAAGGAGACGTCCTGGGCGGCCCTGCTGGTGCGTGAGGCGAGCGCCGAC
>MTKY01053519.1_pt1 | contig 15042 bp, 15 predicted proteins | sample 1042731 | NCBI WGS metagenome assembly MTKY01 (sample SAMN06212206, study PRJNA360538) | anaerobic digester metagenome | biome: Wastewater treatment plant; material: sludge; isolation source: anaerobic digester fed with sludge from wastewater treatment plant | place: Denmark: WWTP Soeholt ... | reverse complement strand
CACGGCGGCCACCCGCTCGACCCTCGTACGGAGCTCAGTGCCAGGCTGCTCGTCGCCCAGGCCACTCACCAGCAGGGCGCCATCGCGCATCAGCGCCTCGAGCGCCGCGGCGCGTGCAGCGAGGTCGGCATCGTCAGCCTGCGACAGGTCCAGCTCGACGAGAGGAACCTGCCAGGCCGCGCAGGCCGCCTGAGCCAGCGCTCGGGCCAGCTCGGCATAGGGCGCCTGCACATGCACCCACAGGCGCTCTGCGGCCTGGTCTCGCAGCCAGCCGAGCATGGCCTGCGCCTGTTGCGAGTCGGCCGCCAACCGACCGACCCGATCCGGCAAGCGCACAGCCGGGTGCTCGGGGGCAGGCGGGCCCCCCTCATGCAAGAGGTGTTCGACGAGCACCGGATGGAGTGCAACCTGCTGCGACAGCAGGCTCGCCGCATGGTCGTCCTCAGGCCGCAACACCACGAGCCCCAGGCGACGCAGCGGCGCAGCAGGCCAAAAGAGGCGCCGTCCGGCGATCCGGTCGGGCGGACGTGCCCACAGCAGACGCAGCAACAAATCGACCGAGGGACGGCGGGCCGTGACGTTATCCTGCAGGTAGCCAAAGATGCGCTCGTAGGCGCGATCCACCTCGGGCAGCAGGCAGATCAGAATGACCAGGGCTTCGGTGCTCGAGAGGCCCAGCCGCTCGAGCAGGCATCCCCAGCTCCCCCGGGGCGCTGGCTCGGCGAGTTGTGCGAGTGAAGCAAAGGGTGAGGCGTTGAGGGGCTGCCCAAGGAGCTGGTCGAACTCGTCTTCGGCGATGATGAGGCCGCGCAGTTGCGGGTCGGTCAGGTCGGCGGCCAGGGTGCGAGCACGTTCGCGCAGTTCGCGTCCAACGAGCTCGAGCAGCGGCAAGAGCTGATCGCTGGACCCGCGGTGCATATCATCGCCGTTCACGGCCCTTTACCGCCTCTTGGGGGACCCTGACAGGGGCGCCACATATGCCTCTGATCCGATTATAGGTCTGCGATTTTCGAGTGTCAAGGGCTCTCAGCGACCAGCGTATCGTCATCTGGACGGCCCTTGTCGCCTGATAGCGTCGCTTGCGCACCAGGCGGCTCTGCGTACACTGTTGCCTGGAGGTGGCTGTCATGAGCTTTGCGGGAATCTGGCCGGCTCTCGTTACGCCGTTCGACGCTCGGAGCGAGGTGGACGTTCGCGCCACCGAGCAACTGGTGGGGCTGCTGCTGCAGGCCGATATCGGCGGTCTATATATCTGCGGCGGCACCGGCGAAGGTATCCTGATGAGTCGCGCGCAGCGTCGACAGTTGGCCGAGACGGTGGTGAGCGCGGTCGGTGGCCGGGTGCCGGTGATGGTGCACGTTGGCGCGCTGACCACGGGCGAGGCAGTGGCTCTGGCGCACGACGCTGTGGCCATCGGCGCCGACGCGATCAGCGCCGTGCCGCCCTTTTACTATGCCTATTCGTTTGAGGCTATCAAAGCCCACTATCGTGCCCTGGCCGCGGCCGCGGCGCTGCCTCTATACGTGTACTATATCCCGAGCGCCACCGGCAACCCCATGACGGTCGAGCAGCTGCTGGAGATCTGCGCCCTGGATGGCGTGGCAGGGTTCAAGTACACCTCGCAAGACATGCACTTTTTCTCTGCGGTGATGGCGCAGCGTGACGCGAGCCGCGTCAACGTGCTGTCGGGGCCCGATGAGCTATGCATGCTCTGCCAGATGCTCGGTGCCGATGGCGCCATCGGCACCACCTACAACGTCGCCCCGCGCCTGTTTGGCGATATCCGCGCCGCCACGCTGGCCGGCAAGGTCGCCGTCGCACGCGACCTGCACTGGCGCGCCAACCGGATCATCCAGGTGCTGGTCAAGTACGGCGTCATCCCGGGCATCAAGGCAGCTTTGCGTGTGCTGGGCATCGACGTGGGCCAGGGCATGCCGCCCATGCCGCCCATCGAGGGAGCGGCGCTGAAGGACTTTGAGCGCGATATGCGCGCCGCGGGCCTGTTCGAGCTGCGCGATCGGCCGGCGCTCTATCCTCAGGCTGGCGACGCGGCTCGCGGCAGGCTGGCCTAGAGTGAGCACGTGGACGCCACCTATCGTCTCGATCATCGGCTGGCACAATAGCGGCAAGACGACCGTGGCCGCTGCCCTGGTGCGCTGTTTCAGGGCGCGGGGGCTACGGGTGGCGGTGATCAAGCATTCGCGCGAGGATGTGGACCTGGATCGGCCGGGCACTGATACATCGCTGCTCTCAGAGGCGGGCGCTGACCTGGTGGCCATCTCATCGCAAGGGCGCCTGGCCCTGCTCGAAAAGCCCCCGAGCGAGGTGCCGCTGCAAGAGATCGTGGCACGCCTGCCGGGCTATATCGACCTGGTGATCACCGAGGGCTACAAGCGCGAACCCACCCCCAAGGTCGAGGTGATCCGCCCCGGCTATGGACACGGGCGCATCCACACTCCGGGGGAGCTGCTGGCCGTGGTGAGCGACGACGCTGCGGCCGCCGACGATGCGCCGTTGTTCGGCCTGCGCGAGATCGAGCCGCTGGCCGATTTGCTCGAGGCACGCCTCAAGCCGCGCCGCCGGGCCGAGGCAGACTAGGTGCCCGTGGGCGTGCGGTCGCCCGTCTTGCGGGCCAGTAGATAGAGGCCGACCAGGACCAGCACCGCCAGCACCAACAAGACGACCAGTTTGAGGGTGCGCGACGGGCTGAACAGCGCCAGGGCGCCCAGTGCGGCCGTGATGCCATAGTAGGTGAACGAGATGCGAGGCGCGCTCCAGCCTGAATCCTGCAGGCGAAACTGCAGATGGCCGCGGTCTCCAAGGCTGATCGGCTGGCCGCGCTTCCAGCGCGAATAGACCTGCCAGGCGATGTCGACGATCGGCACCCACAGCACCAAAAGGGCCGTGGCCACCTTGGCGCCCGCCACGATGGACAGCGCGCCCAGGGCAAAGCCCAGCACATAGGCGCCCCCGCCCAAAAAGACCTTGGCCGGGTAAAAGTTGAACACCAAAAAGCCCAGGCATACGCCCAGCAACGCCAGCGGCAGCAGAGCCACGCTGTATTGCCCGAGCCGTAGCATGTGCACGAACAGCACCAGCGCTGCAATGGCCGTCACGCCGGTGGCCAGGCCATCGACGCCATCGAGCATATTGACCGTCTCGGTCATGCCGACCAGCCAGCCAAAGGTGATGGGCACCATCAGGTACCAGCCCACCTTGATCTGCTCGCCGCTAAAGGGGCTGTTGAAGAGCTCGATGAACACCTTGCAGACAATGGCCACCACGGCCGCGAGCGCCATGCCGGCGAACTGCTGCCTGGGACGCAGCTTGTAGCGATCGTCCAGCAGGCCCATGACCCAGATGACGCCCACGCCCGCCACCACGCCCACCAACCGGATCAGCTCCAGCGGGTCTTGGCGAGGCAGGCCTAGAGCAACAGGCAGCAACGCTGCCACTGCAAAGGCGGGAAAGATGCCCAGCCCGCCGATGCGGACGATGACGCCCCTGTGCAGTCGTCGTCCGCCAGGGCGGTCGACAATACCCAACCGCTTGCCCAGCCAGATGCTCACCGGCGTCAACGCCAGCGTGAGCCCCAGCGCCACGGTGAACACTGCCACAAAAGGCCAGAGCCTCATCTCGGTTGCCTCACATCAGGCGGTGCCAAACTGACGATCACCGGCGTCGCCCAGCCCGGGCACGATGTAGCCCTCTGGCGGGTCGCCCGGCTTGGCCGGCATCGGTGTCAGGCGGTCATCGATGGCCGCCACATGGATATCCACATCAGGGTGCGCCTCAGAGAGGCGCTGAATGCCCTCGGGCGCAGCGATGATGCCCACGAACTTGATGCGCTTGGCGCCCCAGTCCTTTAGAATCTGACAGGTGGCCACGGCCGAGCCGCCGGTGGCCAGCATGGGGTCGAGCAACAGGCACACTTGCACGGTGGGGATCACCGGCAGCTTGTTATAGTACTGCACCGGTTGCAGAGTCCGGTGATCGCGATACAGGCCGATATGCCACACCTCGGCGGTCGGCATCATCTCCCAGATGCCGTCGACCATGCCGAGCCCCGCGCGCAGGATGGGCACCAGGCCGATCTTGTCTTGGAGCTGCTTGCCGGTCACAGGCGCCAGCGGCGTCTGCACTTCGGTGTCGCACAGGCGCAGGTCCATGGTGGCCTCATAGCCCAAGAGCGCGGCGACCTCGCGGATCAGCTCGCGGAACTTTTTCGGCTCCGTCGTCATGCTGCGCATCAGCGTGAGCTTGTGCTGCACAAGGGGGTGTTGTGACACGTGCACATTGGATGGGATGACCATGCTGGCAGATGCTCCTCCTTTACCAAAAAGAGGGTAGCCTTGTTGTCCGGGGCTACCCTCTCGTCTGTACATCGCTGCCTAGGAGTTGGCCTCGTCTTTGAGCAGACGCTCCCACTCTTCGTCAACGCGCCGCTGGATCTCTTCCAGCAGGCCGGCGTTGGCAGGGCGGAAGAGGTGACGGAAACGCCCCTGCGCTCGCAGCCACTCGGCCACGGGGCGCTTTTCGCGGGGCTTGTAGTTGACGGTGACCTTGTGGCCGTCCTCGATCTCGTACAGCGGCCAGTAGCAGGTGTCGGCTGCCAGCTTGGCGATGGCCATGGTCTGGTCGCTCTCATGGCGCCAACCGCGCGGGCAGGGCACCAGCACGTTCAGCACGGCCGGCCCATCGGCCGCGACGGCCTTCTTGGCCTTGGTCATCAGGTCGCGATAGTTGTGCGGCGAGGCCTGCGCCACATAGGGAATGTCGTGAGCGGCCATGATGCGTGTAAAGGGCTTGCGCCACTGCGTCTTGCCCTGGATCACTTCGCCGGCCGGCGACGTGGTGGTGTGCGCGCCCAGAGGCGTGGCGCTCGAGCGCTGGATACCCGTGTTCATATAGGCCTCGTTGTTGAGGCAGATGTAGACGACCTTGTGCCCTCGCTCCAAGACGCCAGAGATGAACTGGAAGCCGATGTCGTAGCTGGCGCCGTCGCCGCCAAAGGCGAGGAACTTGATGTCCTTGTCTGCTGAGATCTGCCCCGTGCGCTTGAGGGCCTTGTAGGCCGCCTCGACACCGGCAATGGTGGTCGATGCGTTCTCAAAAGCGCTGTGAATCCAGGGCACGTTCCACGAGGTGTAGGGATACACCGTGGTCGAGACCTCGAGACAGCCCGTCGCCGTGGCCACGACCACCGGCTCGTCGATGGCGTGCATGATCTGGCGCACCACGGTCGGCTCAGCGCAGCCAGCGCACAGACGGTGTCCCGGGGCCAGCCGTTCCTCAGGCTTGATGATCTCACGCAGATTGATGCGGATGCGTTCTGCCATGTCGGTCACTCCTTAGCAATAGGGTGCACAACCAGCGAGGTTCATGCCCGGCTAGTCACGCAGGCCCAGGTATCGGACAAGCTCACCGCGGGTGCCATTGGCGGCAATCTCTTGCAGGTCGGCAAAGGCCGATGCGATGTCGGCGGGCATGGTGTCGCGCCCACCGAGGCCATAGATGTAGTTGACCAACGGAAGCTGCACGCCCAGGTTGTAGAGCGCCGAGGTCAGCTCGAGGAACAACGGGCCACAGCCGCCCATGGCGCCAAACGAGATGGCGCGGTCCATGACGGCCACAGCCTTGCAGTTCTTGATGGCGTCGACGATCTGCGCCGCAGGGAAGGGTCGGAACAGGCGCGGCTTGACCACGCCAGCCTTGACTCCCTTGGCACGCAGTTCGCGCACCACCGAGCGGGTGGTGCCGGCCTGCGAGCTCAAAACCACAATGGCCACCTCGGCATCGTCCATGCCAAAGCAATCGACGATGGCTTGATCGCGGCCCGAGAGCTGCTCGAACTCTTTGCTCACCGCCTCGACGACAGGCAGGCAGTTGCTGAGCACCTCACTCTGCTGCCGCTTGTGCTCAAAGTAATAGTCAGTAAAGTCCCACGCGCCCATCGTGACGGGATGGTCCGTGTCCAGCAGGGCGTGCTTGGGGCTATAGCTGCCCACAAACTCTTTGACGGCGTCGTCGGGCAGCAGGCCCACGCGCTCGACGCCATGCCCGGTGATGAAACCATCCTGGCAGCTCATCACCGGCAGCAGCACGTCGGTGTGCTCGGCGATCTTGATGGCCTTGATGGTGTTGTCATAGGCTTCCTGGCCGGTCTCGGCGTAAAAGTGTAGCCAGCCGGCGTCGCGGGCGCCCATGCTATCCGAATGGTCGCAGTGGATGTTGAGCGGGCTTGACAGCGCACGGTTGACCACCGTCAGCACGATGGGCAGGCGCATGCCGGCCGCGATGTAGAGCATCTCCCACATCAGGGCGAGGCCGTTGGCGGCCGTCGCCGTCATCACGCGCGCACCGGCAGCCGAGGCGCCGATGCAGGCGCTCATGGCAGCGTGCTCGCTCTCGACGGGCACAAACTCGGTGTCGACAATGCCATCGGCCACATACTCGGAAAAGTTCTGCACCACCGCGGTCTGCGGCGTGATGGGATAGGCCGCCACGACGTTGGGGTTGATCTGTCGCATCGCCTGCGAGACAGCGTTGGCGCCGTCCAAAGGCATGTATTTGCTGGTCACCATCTGTTGCTACCTCCTCAGTCCCCGGGGCCTACTCAAAATCGCTCTCGGGCACCATCTGGATCACTTTGCCCAGATTCCCGGTGACGCTATGCGGCTGCTTGATGTTAACGGGACACTGCTCGGCGCAGATACCACAACCCTTGCAATGGTCATAGTCAAACGCGGCCACCTTGCCATCCTCGACGGTGATCGCCGAGTCAGGGCACATGATCCAGCAGATGAGGCACTGGGTGCACTGCTCGAGGTCACGTACGGGGCGCATCGTGCGCCAGGTGCCCGTGATATACGCTTCAGAGTTGCCGACCTCGACGACGACGCCGCCCGGCCGGACGTCACGCCACGGCAGATCGAGGCGCGGAGCCTGCTTTTCGGCCATGATAACCTCCACTATCCACATGGGAGCATTACGACAAGCTCACTGGGCCGCCTGCGGCCTCGGCGAGCGATTCGGACTCAACCCTGCACTGCCTCGTCAAAGGCGCGCTGCAGCGTGCGCACGTTGGCCTCGACCACCTCGGGTCGCAGCTTGCCGCCGAGACGCTCGCGTGTGAGGTGCACCACGGTGTCGAGATTGACCATGCCAGTCGCACGGCAGACCACACCGATCATCATGGTGCTCGGAATATCGCGCTTGAACTCTTCCATCGCGATCTTTGAGGCGTCGACGCACCAGACCTGGCCCGTTGAAAAGTTGAGGCGTGCGCGGATCTCGGCTGGCGTCTGCGGGGTGTTGATGAGGACATAGCCGTCGGGCTTGAGGCCCTCTGTCAGGTCTACGACACCGATCAGGTTGGGGTTCACAATGATGACCATATCGGGCTCGAGCACTGGAGAGTGCACCTCAACCGGCTCGGGGCTGATACGGTTGTAGGACTTGATGGGAGCGCCCATGCGCTCAGAGCCATACTCGGGGAACGCCTGAAAGTAGTTGCCCTGTTCTAGCGACGCCTCGGCCAGTAGCTCGCCGGCCGTTACGACGCCTTGACCCGCGCGACCATGCCAGCGGATCTCGATCATCTGGCTCATCGATGATACCTCCTCGTATGTCTTGAGATTGACAAGCTCCTTGCTCAGAGCCCTCAACGTTGTACAGAGAGCGGTGTCACGTGGGCAACCCCACCCATTCGCCGCCCGCAGGCACACAGAACATCAGCGCTCGCGCCTGTCACCTGCCAAACCGGCATATGATAGGCCGAACGCTGATTGTTTGTCAAAGGCGGTGGCAGACGGCAGAGCGGCTGGCCACGGCTCAGTCTTCGGTGTCGACCTCTTCCTCTTCGTCATACAGATCGACATCCCGCCGTCGGCGGGCGCTGGCATATCGTCGCAAGCCGCGTTCACGCTCGCTGGCGCAGCGCACGCACAGAGTCGTTTCGGGCATGATCTGCAGCCGCTCGATCGGAATGGCCTCGCCGCACTTTTCGCAGATGCCGTAGGTGCCATCGGCCACCATTTCGAGAGCTCGATCCAGCGAGTGAATCTTGTTCTCGAGGTTGTCGATCAGCGAGATGATCTTGCCGCGCTCATAGATATCGGCTGCGGCGTCAGCCGAATCGTCATCGGTGGCCGAAGCCGGCTCGATCTCCTCTTTGAGTTGCGCTTCGAGCCGCGCGATCTCACGGACCGCGCTCTCTCTCTCGTTGCGCAGACGTTCAGCATGCGGGTGTTCAGCGGTCATGTCAGTGCCCTCAATCAGAACTTGATGAGCGAATACACCGGGTAGCCCGCCAGTCGCTCGGCGCCACACAGCGACTGTAACTCGATGACAAAGGCCGCACCAACGACCTTTCCCCCCAATCTCTCTACCAGTTCAATGGCCGCTTGAGCCGACCCACCTGTGGCCAGCAGATCGTCTACCACCAGTACACGCTCACCGGGACGGATGGCATCGGTATGGATTTCGAGGCGATTGGTGCCATATTCGAGCGAATACTCGACCGCGATCGTGTCGCTGGGGAGCTTGCCTGGTTTGCGCACTGGCACAAAGCCCGCGCCCAGCTCCAGCGCCAGCGCTGCGCCAAAGATGAATCCCCGAGACTCGATCGCCAGGACCTGATCGATCTCCTCACCGCGATAGCGCTCGGCAAGCTGCTCGACAGCCTGTCGGTATGCGTTAGGCTCGCGGAGAAGTGGCGTGATATCCTTAAAGAGGATGCCCTTGACGGGAAAGTCGGGGATGTCTCTGATGATGGCGGCAAGATCCATCCTTGGAAGCCTCCACAAAGCCAAAAGGCTGCCGTGCAGCCCATGTAAATGGGCGTCGCCGCCCCTCCTATTTGCAGCGATTCTATCATTTAGTGGTCGAACTGTCAACACATGCCCCCTCGCCATGGCGATTCGCTCGGCGATCCTGCCGAGGTTGCAGCCCCCCGGTTGCGCTGTATAATGCCAAGTCGTTTGGCAACGCGAGACAGGGGGTAACTGGCATGGGCGAGCTCAATGTCCTCACCGCGGCGATCATCATCGTTGCGGGCATTCTGGCGGGCTTTATCAACACGCTGGCGGGTGGCGGTTCGTTCCTGACGCTTGCCGCGCTCGACCTGGCCGGCCTGCCCAAGGTCATGGCCAACGGCACCAACCGGGTGGCCGTCCTCGTACAGAATGTCTCGGCCGTGGCGGGCTTTAAAAAGGGCGGCATGTCCGACCTCAAGATGAGCCTGATGCTCTCTGCGCCGGCAGTGGTCGGCTCAGTCGCTGGCGCGCTGTCGGGCGTCAGGCTGAACGCCGAGGTATTCGACAAGCTGCTCGTGGCAGCGATGTTTGCCATGCTGGTGGTCCTGGTCCTCAATCCCCAGCGCTGGCTCAAGAACCGGCAGATCACGCTGACGCCGGCCCGCGCGGTCGTCGCCGCGGTGGTCATGCTGGCGATCGGGTTCTACTCGGGCATCATTCAGGCCGGAGTTGGCTTTTATATCATAGCGGCCATCGTGTTGACGACCGGCCTCGACCTGGTCAAAACCAACGTGCTCAAGGTCTTTATCATCGGGGCAACCACGCTGGTGGCGCTGCTGATCTTTGCCCTCAACGGCCAGGTTGACTGGATCTATGGCGTCTTGTTGGCCATCGGCAACGGCACAGGCGCGTGGGTCGGCAGCCATGCGGCCGTCAAGGGCGGCGAAAAGCTGGTCAAGATCGTGCTCGGCATCATGCTGGTGGTCCTGATCATCCGCTATCTGGGCATCATCCCCTGGTTCTCAGCCTGAGCCCAGGCTCGCAAATCAAAGGCCGCCCTGTTCGGGCGGCCTTGTGCTCTGTTGGAAACGTCACCAGCAGGTGTAGCCGCCATCGACAATGAGATCGTGCCCCGTGACATAGTCCGAGGCCTCTGCCGCCAGATAGACGACTGCGCCCTGCAGGTCGCTCACCTGCCCCATGCGGCCCAACGGCACATCTTTGAGCCAGCCGGGGATGAGATGCGCCACGCTCGCCACCAACGGCGTCTCGGTGTAGCCCGGGCTGATGCTGTTGACCCGCACACCCCGGCCGGCCCACTCTGCGGCCAGCGAACGGGTCAGGTGCACCACCCCTGCCTTTGAGGTGTTGTAGCCCACCTGCTTCTGCGGGCGGTTGACGATGTGCGCGGACATCGAGGCCGTGTTGATGATCTTGCCATAGCCCTGCGCCAGCATGACCCGCGCTTCGGCCTGGCAGCACAGAAAGACCGCCTTGAGGTTGACGGCCATCAGGTCGTCCCACTCTGGCACGGTCATCTCTTCGGCGGCAGCCCAGCAGCGCACGCCCGCGTTGTTCACGCCGATATCCAGCCTGCCCCACGCAGCGATCACCCGCGCAACCATCTCGCCCACCTGCTCGGCATCGCTCACATCAGCCACCACGGCCAGCGAACGCCTGCCAAGTTGTTCGACCTCGGCCGCCACCGATGCGGCTGTGTCAGGGTTCAGGTCGACGATGGCGACATCGGCGCCGGCTTCGGCCAGGGCATGGGCATAGGCCTGCCCGATGCCCTGCCCACCACCGGTGACCAGCGCTGTGCGCCCCCGCAACGAAAAGCGTTCCAGAATCCCCATGCCCCCTCCTCGTATCGGCAGCCTACGGGCATTATAGGTCGCACGCCAGCGGCAAAGCAACGGGGCGGCCCATAGACCGCCCCGTCATCATTGCCTGCAGCGTGCGATCAGCCGACCGCGGCCTCTTCGGCAGTGGCGCTCGATGGGCCGATCTCATCGAGCCACTTGTTCCAGCCCCACAGCAGGTCGCCGCCCACCTTGAGCTCGCGCCAGTAGAGCCCATCGGCCGGCACAACCTTGCCGTTGGGCGACTCGAGCACGGTGCCGTACGGCACGATAAAGATGACCTCGCTATAGCCAGCCTCTTCGCGCAGCTTGAGGCCAGCCGGGGCCTTGACCATGAAAAAGCCTTCGGGAAGGTCCGGCATCACCGGCGCATCGACGTTCCAAAAGCCGGGATAGTTGTCCAGATGCGCTGCCGCGCACCACCCCGCCCCGCGCTCCGTCTCGACCTTGGACCACAGGATATGATCGAGCCAGACCGAAGGCTCGTTGGGATCGACCCAGACCAGCTCACGATGCTTGAGCGTGAACATCTCGAACCCGTCGAGGCCCGGCTCCAGTCGGAGCTTGAGCCCCACCGGGGCGTTCACCTTGGCCTCTTCAGCCGAGACGGCCATCGGCACGGCCAGAATCCCTAACAGCACCAGCACCGCCACGAACACCACTGTGCGTCTTTTCATGCCCGCCTCCCTCGATACGCTTGGCTGATCCAAGGGAATCAGCATTCGACCCATAGCGAATCTGCGACGCCTGTTGTGCGGCGGTCACAGTAACCCAACGTACTCAACAGGACTCTGCGCAAGAGCGTATCACTATTATAGCACTAGCAGAACAGAAGTAAACCAGAATGCTTGTTCGAGCCGTCACAGCTCGAAACTGGCCACGAGAAAGGTGTGGTCCGACGGGCGCTCGGCGCGGCGCGCATCCACATCGATCCAGCACCCTCGCGAGCGCTCGGCCAGGGCCGGCGTTGCAAGGATATGGTCGATGCGCCAGCCCACGTTGCGATCGACGGCATTGCGCACGCGATAGTCCCAGTAGGTGTAGTGGCCGTCCTCGTCGGGATGGTGCTGCCTAAAGACATCCACCAGGCCCCAGCTCCTGGCCTGGGCATAGGCCTCGCGGACGTCCGGATGAAAGTCGACATGGTCACGGTTGCCCTTGGGGTCGTACAGATCGCGCTCCCCGGGGGCCACGTTCAGATCGCCCACCCAGGCCAGCAGGTCGTCGCTGCGATAGTGCTGTTCGAGCAGAGCGCGCAGCCGCCCATACCAGGCGAGCTTGTACTGAAAGACCGGATCATCTATCGACCGCCCCTGAGGCACATAGCTGTTGATGACGTGGATGCCGGCGACATGCGCTCGGATGAGGCGCGCCTCGTCACGGTCCGCCTCGCCGTCAAAGCCGTAGATCACCTCGTCAGGCTTGGTGCGCGAAAGCAGGGCCACGCCCGCGTGCGACTTTTGGCCACGAAAGGCCACGTGGTAGCCCCTGGCCTCGATCTCATCACGAGGAAAGTCCACATCTTGCACCTTGGTCTCTTGCACAGCAAGGATGTCGACCTGCTCGCGATCGAGCCATGCCAGCATCTGCTCCAAGCGCACACGAATCGAGTTTGCGTTAAAGGTAGCCAACTTGAGCAACGTCATCGCTTGCCAGGCCCTCCCTGTGGCTGCGGCGCCGGTGTCTCTCACTTGTCTAGTCGCGGCCATGCTAGCCGTAGCCAGAAGGCTGGTCAAGGCTACCCGACGGCTGTCGCCGCACCCGGCCGGGCCGGGCAGCGTTCGTCAGTCCTGAAACCGGTAGGCGCGGCCCTCGTGCACAATGGTCACCCGCAGGCCCAGCGCAAGCCAGCGACCCCATTCAAGATGCGCCTGCAGCAGCTCGGCGTAGCGTGCGCTGCCCAGCAACACAGTCTCTGCCGCCATGCTTTGGTCATAGTCAGCATCGACCCAGACACCGTCGTGCAGGGCAAAGGTTTTGCCCGCGATGGTGCGCACCAGCGCCTCTGACGCCGGCCGTTCGCTATCACGTAGCGACTGCTCGGCGATGCTCTGCTCCACGGCCTGCTCGCCCGTCACCGCCGAGGCGCCCAGGCCATAGTCGGCCTTGGGGGCCAGCCCCTCCTGGCCGCCCACGGGCTCGTCCAGCGAGGCCGGGCCGCGCAGCATGGGGGCCACCGGCTTGATCGTATCCTCGTACTCATCGGCCAGGAACGACGTGTAGGGCGTCAGAATGCCATAGCGCGTGGCCAACGCCAGCACCTCGTCGACCAGCTCGTCCTGAGCGCCGTGCAGGCGGATCTCGGCCAACAGGTAGCCCACCTTGCGTGCCGCCCACACCGCGGGGATATGCTCGGCGCCCCCCTCCTCAGCCAGCATCAGCCCACCTACCGACTGCGTTACGCGACCCTGAGCACGCGTGCCGGCCAGCTTGACCGTCATCTCACCGGGTTGACGATACCGTCCCACAACCACCAGTTGCTCGCCCGCAAACAGGTCGGGCAGCGGCGTTGGGTAGAGGTCATAGGCGCCGACACCCTCGATATCGAGGGCAACATCGGTGAGCGCAGGCTGGCTGATCTTGTCATACAGGCTCGAGACGCGCTGCTCGATGTTCTCGCCGGGGCGCACATACACAGCCGTGCCATGGTGGTCGAGGGCAGCGCGATCGAGCAACAGCGTGTTCACGTCATAGCCCACGCCAAAGGCAAAGAGCCGCACATTGCTGCGTATGTCGCGGTCGAGGTTGTTGAGGATCCTGTCGGCCGACACCTGGCCCACGGTGGGCAGGCCGTCCGTCAGAAAGAGGATCACCTGCGTTCGGCCGGCGACGGTCAGGTCGAGCGCCGCTGCCAGCGCGCCGTCGATGTTCGTACCGCCCTCAGCCCGCAGCTCCTCAATGTACTGCACTGCGTCTTCCACCCGATCGAGGCCGAGCAGCTCGCCGGCATAGGGTCGCACGCTGCTGCCAAAGCTGACCAGGCCAAAGCGGTCGCCGCGGTTGAGATTGCGCAATACATAGATGGCCGCTGCCCGCGCCTGCTCGAGTTTCTCGCCGCGCATGCTGCCCGAGGTGTCGACCACAATGGTCACGTCACGGCTCACGGCCGGCGCCGCCTCGGCCTGCTCGGGGGGCATCAGCAACAGCATAAAGTGACCGTCTTCGCCCGCCTGGCGATAGGACAGCACCGAGGCTGAAACACCCTCTTGCTGCAGGCCATAGTAGATGACCAGCCCCTGCTCAGGGGTCGACGAGGGCGTCGTGGCCGCGACAACGGCCTCTGTGGCGCTGCGCTCGATGGTCAGATCGTGCGTGGGTGAATAGATGCTGCCGATCCCCTCTGTGGCGCGCAAGACGGCGTCGAGCGTTGGACGTAGGTCTGGATCGGTGGCCAGGCTGGTCTGAAAGGCATAGTCGAGCCGCACCAGGTCGCCCTCGCGCGGTAGCACCTGCGCATAGCGCAGCTCGACTCTGACAACGCCATCAGGTGGCACAGGGAACACGCGCGCTCGCAGCGCGCCCTCACCGGCGTATTCTAGCAGCGCCGGATCGAGCCGCTGTCGCACGATGTCGGTGTAGGCCTGCAGCGCCTCGTCAGCGGTCAGCAGTTGCGCCTCGACGCGACGCCCATCGATCCACAGACCGAGGTTGGTCACTGCAGCCTGCCCGGGCAGAGGCATGACCAGATCAGCCTCGGCCTGGCGTCTGCCGCTATTGCGCAACTCGAGGGTCACCACATAGCTCGCCACCTGCTCATCGACGGTGACCTGCACCGTGTGGCCCGCCACCGCCACCTGGTCGCGATCGGGCTCCAGCGGCGGCTCGATCGGGACGGGCGGCAACAGCCTTTGAGCCTGGGCGGGCAATGCGCCTGCCAGGATCAAAGCCAACACCGCTACCCACATCAACAAGCGTCGCTTCATGCGCTCAACTCCCGAGATGACCTTGCCTGCCCCTACAACGCCGCTCACCCGCTGCAGGTTCCAGACTCTGCGGTTGCGCGCGCTGAGCGCCGTGCTATACTGGCGCCGGACACCCCTATCGCCCCGAGGAGAGCCCGTGCAGCAAGATCGCACTGCCGTTCGCTGGCTTGAGCCCATCGTGGCGCTGCTCACGTTGGTCCTGTTGTTGGCTACGCCTCTGCTGGTCTATGTTCGCCCGAGCTTTGCCGAGCTGCAGTACCGACGGCCCGGCTTTCCCCCGGCCGACCGCTTTGGCGACGCGGAACGCTTGCGCCTATCGTGGCCCCTCATCGACTATCTGCGGCATCGCGCCAGCTATGCCGACATGGCCGCGCTGCGCACTGATGCGGGCAAAGCCGCCCTCACCCCTGCCGAGCTCAGCCATATGGCCGACGTGCGCCGCGTGATCGATGGCTTTTATTGGGCCGAGGGCGTGGCTGTGGTGGCGCTGCTCGCGCTGGC
>MTKY01003327.1_pt1 | contig 15071 bp, 11 predicted proteins | sample 1042731 | NCBI WGS metagenome assembly MTKY01 (sample SAMN06212206, study PRJNA360538) | anaerobic digester metagenome | biome: Wastewater treatment plant; material: sludge; isolation source: anaerobic digester fed with sludge from wastewater treatment plant | place: Denmark: WWTP Soeholt ... | reverse complement strand
TGTGATCACGGCGCAGCCGGCAGCCGATGCGGGAATGTCTCTTTCCGTTCTCGACCCTCAGTTCGTCCTGGTCGATGAGGGAGGCACGAGAATCTGTGGTGTTGACGGCATGTACGCCGGATTCGGCGTAAGCGAAGTTGACAGCTGTAAAACGCTGTTAACGAAAATTCGGATTCGCATCCCCAATGAGCACGAAGCTGCTTCGTTCCAAAGATTAGAGCTTCGTAAATCCCTGAGCCTGCCGATGTTAAACGTCGCGGCGATGGGTTCTATCAGCGGCGGACATTTCGACTGGGTCCGCCTGCGGATGGCGCCTGTCGGCAAGGGTCCGGTGCGGGCTGTACAAGCTGAAGAATGGCTCGCGGGTCAGCCGGTCACTCCGGAAACGTTCTCCCATGCCGGTGAGCTGGCGTTAGCCGACGCGAAACCGAGAAGCAACCCGCTCCGCGGCAGTAAGGAGTACAGAGAATTGACGCTCCCTGTGATGGTTGAACGTGCACTATTGGATATTGCCATTCAGTTGAATGCTTTGGAAGGATAGGAAACGAAGATGAAACAACATTTAATCACAACAGTAAACGGTCAACATATTGAGAGAGACGTCGATCCATCGATGAGGCTTGTCGATTTTCTGAGAGATGAGCTCTTGTTGACAGGGACGAAGATCGGGTGCAAACAGGGTGAGTGCGGCGCTTGCACGATCATCATGAACGGAACCGCCGTTTTGTCCTGTATCCTGCCCGTCATGAAAGCAATGAATGCCGAAATCCTGACTATCGAGGGGCTCGATGAGGATGGCAAACTCAATCCCATTCAGGAAGAGTTCATCAAGGGTGGAGCGATTCAGTGCGGTTTCTGTACTCCCGGTCTGATCATGGGGACGAAAGCTCTGTTAGATAAGAATCCATCGCCGACAAGAGAAGAAGTCCGCGAAGATCTGAGCGGACACATCTGCCGGTGTACGGGGTACAAAAAAATTGAGGATTCTGTCATGAAAGCAGCAGAACGCCTAAGGGAGGAAAGTCATGACTAAGTATGTCGGAAAGAATATCCCGCGATTTGACGGCTACGATAAAGCAACAGGGCGTGGCTTGTACACGACCGATATTCATCTGCCCCATATGCTGCACGCCGCTGTCCTGAGAAGCCCATACGCCCACGCAAAAGTCGTTTCAGTCGATGTGTCTGAAGCAGCGAAAATGGACGGTGTCGTGGCGATCGCGACAAAAGACAACACATCCAGGACGCTGTTCAATACGTCTGCCACGATGGTAACCACGAACCCGGGCCAGGAACCTGTTCTCGATCAGCAGGTTTTCTCCGATACCGTTCGTTACATCGGAGACGAAGTGGCGGCTGTCGCGGCTGAAACAGAGGAGATCGCAAAAGAGGCTCTCAAGAAGATCAAAGTGGTCTATGAAGAGCTTCCGGCAGTCTACGATGTGGCGGAAGCGATTAAAGACGGTGCTCCTCAGGTTCAGCCGGGTATTTCGCCCGGAAATAACCTCTGCGAAACCATCGTCAAGATCCGCCTCGGGGATGTCGACGCGGCGTGGGAAGAAGGAGAAGTCTTTGCGGAGCATACCGTCTATCTCCCCCGGGTAAAACAAGCCCAGCTGGAGCCGCACGGCGCCGTCGCCTCATACAACCCGAGCGGTCGGCTGAAAGTCATCAGCACGACACAGACACCGTATCCGACAAAGATGATTCTCGCGCACGTGTTCGGTATACCGTCGAGCAAGATTCAGGTTGTCAACCCGCCGTATGTCGGAGGCGGATTCGGCGTCCGGATCGGTATCAGCGGCAAAGCGGAAGTAATCGCTACCGCCCTTACCCTGCTGGCCAAGAGACCGGTCAAATACATCTACTCGAGGAAAGAGGACTTCATCGCCAGCGATACGCGCCACGGCGGCTTTATCAAGTGCCGGCTCGCCGCGAAGAAAGACGGCACCTTCATCGCGCTTGATACGAAAGCCTATCTGAATACCGGCGCGTACGCCACCTTCGGTGTCGAGCTGCTCGGTGTCACCGGCGCCTGCGGAACGGCAGGAACCTACAGGATTCCCAATCTGCGCTACGATGGCTACCCCATCTACACCAATCAGCAGACCGCCGGCGCTTTCCGCGGATTCGGCACGCCGCAGGGTTCATTTGCCGTGGAGACCTGTGTCGACGATATCGCGAAGCAGATCGGTATGGATCCGCTCGAACTCCGCTACAAAAACATCACGTGCGAGGGCGATAAATGGTGGTTCCCTTATCCCGTTACCTCCACACGCCTCAAAGAGTGCCTCGAGCAGAGCGCCGAGAGCATCGGATGGAGCACAAAGCGCGGTAAGGAACAGAAAGGGAAGATAAGACGCGGGGTCGGCATCGCCTGCGGAACACACGTCAGTAACGCGGCTCCTTTCTGCGTGGACTATGACGCCGCTTACATGCGCATTGAAACGGACGGAACGCTCCACGTGGCGAGCTCCATTCCCGAGATCGGACCCGGTGTCACGACCGGTGTGCTGCAGATCGCGGCGGAAACGGTCGGTGTACCGCTTGAGACCGCCCATCTGGTATTCGGCGATACCGATTCGGGGCCGTTTGATATCGGCAGTCACGCCACGCGGACGCTGTATACGGTCGGACATCTCCTCGAAAAAATGGGGAAAGAACTCAAACAGCAGATTCTCGATTGGGCCGGCAGTTATCTCCAGGTTGACGCGTCGACGCTCGATCTCGTCAATGGAGAGATCGTCGGCAACTGCGAGAGCTCAAGGCTCTGCGTCAAACCGATGCCTCTCGGGACGCTCGCGTATGAAGCCCATCTGAGAGGGAAACAGTTCCTCGTGCACGGCTGTGAAGTTCCTCCCAACTCTCCGCCCTGGCACGCACACGCGGCCGAAGTGGAAGTGGATATGGAGACCGGTATGGTCAAGGTTCTGAAGGTCGCGGCTGCCCACGATATTGGTGTGGCGGTCAACCCCGTTCTCGTCGAAGGACAGATCGAGGGTGCCGTCGCCATGGGCGTCGGGTATGCGACGCGTGAAGAGATGACCTATCAGGAAGGCAAGGGATTCTACAACGACGGCTATCACAAATACATGCTGCCGACGATGGACGAGATGCCTGAACTTGATACCATTATTGTGAAATCAAAAGATCCCGTCGGGCCGTACGGCGCGAAGGGAATCGGCGAGTGCGGCGTCGTTCCGACAGCGCCGGCGATTGTATCCGCCGTCGAAGACGCGACCGGCATCCGGTTCTATGAGATTCCGCTGACACCGGGGCGCGTACTGAAGAGGATCAAAGAGGTTTACGGGAATGATATTCCCTGATGCGCCTTTCAGGCGGGGGAATAAGTGTTTGAACATGCCGAACGGCGAAAACTGATCAAGTAGACGCTGCAGGATAAAAAATGAATCGGGTGAATTGTGAAGCCGCGGTGCGTTGCGGAATGCTTAAAGCTTCATGATTCACCCGTTCTTTTTATCCGTCATGCGGGATGTGCCGCGAGACCGCCTTTGAAAAAGAAATCCCGCCCGCGCGACAGCTGCGAACCGCTCGATCAGAAAAAGAGAGCCCGGCTGCGTGACAACTGCCAACCGCTCGATCAGGCGGAGGGGAGGGAGATGCCGAAAGCTTCCATGTACGCGAGAAGAATATCAGCCGCCTGGCCGTAGCTTTTTACGCCGCTTTTCACCTGGTTGGCCTTCAAATACGCGTCATTGACTGTCGTCGAGATCGAGGCAACCGGCGTTTCGAACTCTTTCCAATACGCTCTTTCCGCGCCGAGATCGCGCCTGACAGCGGAGGAGAGGTCCGCGTAAGCGGCCGACCAGCGGTCTCTGTCTTCCGCGTATAAGCGGTTGCTCAGCAGTTTCCACGCGCTGATCAATCCGGAATAGCGCCATACGGGATCGGGGTGGCAGAAGCAGCTTATATAGGCGGCGAGTGTCGAGTCGTCTTCCCGTGCGAATCCTCGCGCGTGCGCCAACTCGTGCGCTGCCGTCGCGGGAATCGCAAAAGCAGGCTGATCGATATTGACATTGACCTCCGCAAGGAGAGGCATATACAGGCCGACAATGTGCGTATAAGACCAATAATGCGACAGGATCACGCCTTTGGGCACCGGGCGGATGGGGCTTCTCAACGCGGGAATTATCTCGCCGGCTTTCTCCCATCCTTCGGAAGATGATTTCCAGAGAAGAGATAGCCTGTCGATGCGGAGGACGCCGTTCTCGTCTTCCGGGAGTCCTTCACGCGCTTCGCAGGCCGCCGCGGCGAGTTGTCTCACCGCCTGCTCGAGCTCGCCGGCCGCTCTCTCTTTGACTGTAATGCCGAGTGTTTCAGCCAGCGGCGAGCGCGCGTAATTGATGCCGTGAAACGCGATAAAAAGAGAGAGCATGAACAGGGCGGCCGTGGAAATGACGAGCACCGCCCTGAGAGCACGCTGCCATCTCCAGGCAGGGCGGATGACGAGCCGCGCGATTCCGCGTATAAGCAGAAAGACTGCGGCGAGAGTGCCGAATACAGCGGCGCACTCCGTCAATGAGACAGGAACCAGGCTGGTAAGGCGCGACCAGAAAGACGCAAGCGGTGAAAAGATCTTTTCCGCATAACAGTCGGCGAAGGCAGCGTTCTTAAAGGCAGCCGCCCGCAGGATGATAAGGGAGGCCGCGAGAACCAGAGCCACCCCGAACGCGGCGAAGATACCGAGGAATTTCGGTTTTCTCACATCAAAAGATTTCTTTGGGCGTTTTATTATTTGCATAGAATGCGCCTCTACTCTTTGCCCGCGAGCAGGCTGCTTTTGTGCGGACGGAATCATCCATCACGGATCACCCCTGAGGCAGTTCACGCGGAGACTGCCTTCGCGCCGAAGGAATCACCGGACACCACGCCTGTACGGAACAGCATAGCACTCCGTCAATTCTAGCACGCGGTCCCGGCAGTTTTCCGAGTCTGAGACGCGTTTTATCTGCTATAGTGACAGAGACAGTGAATCGCAGGGTCACATGTCATACGGACTTTATGATGTATCGGTCCAAACCAGTTTGAGGAGGTTATCCATGACTATTCCAACGCCGCATATTGAAGCGAAGAGCCCCGACGAGATTGCCAATACTGTTTTAATGCCGGGGGATCCGCTCCGCGCGAAATTCATCGCCGAAACGTATCTTGATGACGTGAGACAATTCAATCAGGTCCGCGGTATGCTCGGGTTTACGGGTTTTTACAAAGGCAAGCGTGTCTCTGTGATGGGTTCCGGCATGGGTATCCCGTCGTCCTCCATCTATTTCCACGAACTGTTCGCGTTCTACGAGGTGGGAACCATTATCCGGATCGGGACATCCGGCGCGATGCAGCCGTATATTGCGCTGCGGGATCTCGTGATCGCGACGGCGTCAAATACGGATTCAAATATCAACAGCGGTCTTTTCGGCCCGTACACTTTCTGTCCTACCCCGGATTTTGAGCTGCTCATGCAGGCCTACAACCGCGCGAAGGAGATGGGGATCCGCGTTCACGCCGGTACGGTCTGCTGTTCCGATCTCTTCTACAGGGAGCTCGACCCACGTGTGACCGAGCGGCTGCAGCAGTACGGCGCGCTGGCGGCGGAGATGGAATCGGCCGGCCTCTATATGATCGCGCGGAAGCTGGGGAAACGCGCGCTCGCTATGTTCACAGTCAGCGACAGCCTCGTCACGAAAGAGGCGGAGAGCCCGCAGGCGAGGCAGGAGGCGTACCGCCAGATGATGGAACTCGCGCTTGAGATCGCTCCCGCATAACAGCCCGGGAAATATATTTTTAGGTGTGATTTTGTTTTGAGTTGACTCCCCGGCAGGCGGGGAGTCAACGTCTATAGTCAGCGTCTCGCCGCGTTCAGATCGACGGCCTTGTCGATGAAAGACTGAAGGGCCTGGGTTCCCAGATCGCCCTCGTCGCGGCTTCGGACGGACAGCGTTTTTTCTTCCGCTTCGCGGTCGCCTACAATGAGCATGTAGGGGATTTTCTGCAGCTGCGCTTCCCGGATTTTGTACCCGATCTTTTCATCGCGGGAATCGAGTTCCGCGCGGATACCCGCGTGTTTCAGTTCGTTCACAACGTCTTCGGCATAGGGCAGATTCTGCTGCGAAATAGAGAGGACGCGTACCTGTTCCGGCGAGAGCCAGAAAGGGAACTTGCCGCTGTAGTGCTCAATCAGAATGGCCATAAAGCGTTCGATCGCGCCCAGGGCGGTGCGGTGTACGACGATCGGGCGGTGTTTCGCCCCGTCGGGGCCTGTGTATTCCAGGTCAAACCGCTGCGGCATCTGAAAATCGAGCTGGATCGTGGCGCACTGCCAACCGCGTCCGATCGCGTCTTCGATGTGAAAGTCGATTTTCGGCCCGTAAAACGCGCCGTCCCCGGCGTTGATCCGGTAATCGGCGCCGATATCTTCAAGAACTTTCTGCAGAATGCTCTCCGCGCGGTTCCAGTCCTCAATATCGCCCATCGCGTTCTCCGGCCTCGTCGAGAGCTCCACGCGGTAACGGAATCCGAACGAGCGGTAGATTTTGTCGATGAGACGGATGATGCCCGTGACTTCTTCTTCGATCTGATCGGGTGTCATGAAAAGGTGCGCGTCATCCTGCGTAAAGGCGCGCACGCGCATCAGCCCGTGCAGCGTCCCCGATTTTTCGTGGCGGTGGACCAGGCCGAGCTCGCCCATCCGCAAAGGAAGATCGCGGTAGGAGCGCGGCTTGTTCTTGTAGATCAGCATCCCGCCGGGGCAGTTCATCGGTTTGACGGCGTATTCCTGCTCATCGATTTCGACAGTGTACATATTGTCTTTGTAGTGGTCCCAGTGACCGGACTCTTTCCAGAGGTGGCAGGAGAGGATCATGGGCGTTGACACAAAGACATAACCGGCTTCGCGGTGGAGCTCTTTCCAGTAGTCGATGAGGAGATCGCGGACGACCATGCCCTTTGGCAGGAAGAAGGGGAATCCGGGGCCGGCGTCTGACATCATGAAGAGTTCGAGTTCCCGGCCGAGCTTGCGGTGGTCGCGCCGTTTGGCTTCCTCAAGGAGCGTCAGATAATCGTCCAGCTGCTGTTTGCTCGGGTAGGATACCCCGTAGATGCGCGTGAGCATCTTATTCTTTTCATCGCCGTGCCAGTACGCGCCGGAAACGCTCAAAAGCTTGAAGGCCTTGATCTGTTTTGTGTAACGGATATGGGGGCCCGCGCAGAGATCGGTAAAGTCGTTCTGAGTGTAGAACGATATCTCTTCGTCTTCCGGCAGCGCCAGAAGCATTTCCAGTTTGTACGGCTCGTCCATTTTTTTGACGAATTCAATCGCTTCATCGCGTGGAAGCGTGAACCGTTCGATTTTGTAGTTCGCTTTCGCGATTTTTTTCATCTCTTCTTCGATCGCCGGCAGGTCTTCAACCGTGAAGCCGCCTTCGCGGTCGAAATCGTAATAGAAACCGTTGTCGATAGCCGGCCCGATGGCCAGTTTAGTCTCCGGGAAGAGCCGTTTCACCGCATGCGCGAGCAAATGAGAACTGCTGTGCCAGAAGGCGTGCATGTCCTGCTCCCGGCCGTCGCCGTTCGTTGTCGTCGTCATCGCGACCTGTTCTTTCTTGTCTTCACTGGGAAGATGCTGTCGTTCTGCTTCGCCTGGCATGTCAGTTCCTCCTTATTGATGTGATAGCAGAGCGTTACGAATCGTTCTGCGCTGTTCCCGACCGCCGGCATGAATCAGGCTTGATGTGCGGTCAAAAACTATAGTAAAGAATAGCCCAGCAGCGGAATTATCGCAACAAGACGCCGGCGCCGGTCATCGTCGAAACATTTTCTGACGGATTTATATTTTCTCCTTTTTTTTCCACCTGTCGGAAAGCCGTTTGAGCGGCGCGCGGGCGGCCGACAAGATCCCCCGCCCGATGTCTTTCCAGATCCAGGCGCGCGGGAAATAAGACATTTTCCCCGAGGTGTGCGCGCGGAGAAGCATGGCGATTTCAAGCGGCTGCACACAGGCATTGTGGCGCATCATAAACCGGTCAGTGCCGGGCGCCGCGTGGAAGAAGCGGTACCAGGCGTCATAGGCGTCGCCGAGGCCGAACAGATGGCCCGCTTCGTGCGCGGCGACCTGAGGGAGGCGGCTGATCTTCGTATTTCCGGGGATGGTTATGTACCCCGGGAAGCGCGGACTCCAGTTGAGTCCGATACTCTCAATCTGTCCCGTCCGGAAAAATCCCCAGAAGCGCCGCAGGAAAAAACTGGCGGCATGCGCGGGGAGGATTATGCTCCGGCGGACGTAGATGCGCGCCGGCCGCCGCCGCCCCGTCAGCAAACGCGTGAGAACTCGCAGAGACGGCGGCAGGCGCCCGCCCTGATCACGGGCGGTTGTTACTGTCACCGTCAGCTTCTCGTCGCTCCCTGGAGCGCGCGGGGGGCAGAAACTCCGGAGTGATTGTCTTAAGGCATCCGTAAGATCATATGTGCCTGACCAGTTGCGGCGGATCCCCGATTCGATGATATCCGCGAAGGGCGCGCCGGCGTCACCCGTGGTCCGCATAGCTTTCCTGTTGAATGTAAAAAGACAATCGATTTGAATCCCGCTTTCATCGCAGGTGATGATGATCGGGTTTCTTGCGTTTTTTCGTTTGGAACTCCCTGCCCCGGTCAGGAAGAATGAAGGCTGTACCATGCGTCAAAAGCATCTATTTCGCGGCGGTAGGGGAGCGACGGCTGCGCGCCTGCGCGCGTCACGCTGATCGCCGAGGCCTTCGTCGCGAAATCAATTGCCACCGCCAGCTGCTCGGGGGTGGGTACGAAACGGCTGGTCCGCTGTCCCGATTCCGCAATCATGCGGTCAATCTGGCAGGCGAGAGCGCCGTTGAAGCAGTCGCCGGCAGCTGTCGTGTCGAGTGCGTCGACCGGGTATGCGGGAACATGCCTGATTTCACCGGTTTGGTTGATTGAGAGTGAACCTTCGGAACCGAGGGTGACAATAAGCGATGGCAGGCCGAGTCCGATGAGTTTTCGGGCGGCTTCAATCCGCTGCGGCCGCGTTCCTGCCGGCAGCCCAGTCAGAATCGACAATTCGCTTTCATTGGGCGTCAGCAGATCGACGCAGCCATAGATCGCCGGAGGGAGTTCGATGGCTGGCGCCGGATTGAGAATGGAAAAAACGCCTTCTTCTTTCGCGACCACAAGCGCCCTGAATACCGCTTCCAGCGGAATTTCAAGCTGTAACAGCAGGACATGCGAGCGCGCGATGAGCGGGCGGATCGCGTCGATATCATCCGCTGTAAAAGTAAAGTTCGCCCCCGAGACAACGGTGATGCGGTTCTGGCCTTTGCCGTCGACGAGAATCGCGGCGATGCCCGTCGGTACACCGTCCATTCTTTGAATATGCGATGTGTCGGAGAGATCTTCCCGCAGGCCCCGGAGAATCGTCTCGCCGAATGAATCGCGGCCGACGCGGCCGACCATCGCCGTCTCCGCGCCGCTCCGCGCGGCGGCGACGGCCTGATTGGCGCCTTTGCCTCCCGGAATCTGCCGGAAGCCCGTTCCCATAACGGTCTCACCGGCTTCCGGGGCTTTGTCGGCCGTGACAACCAGATCCATGTTGATGCTGCCGATCACTGTGATCATTGAGGAAGTCTCCTTTGCGCATAGATGTGTTCAGTATAACATCGATCCGCGCGTTCTCGCGCCTGTGGGGGAATCGGGCTCCTGTACCCACGCGTCAGTGTTTTGATTCGCGCGTTCACGCGCCTGCGTGAAGAATCGATAACCGGCAACAAATAAACGTCGTCCTTGGTTTACGAGCGCAAACAAAATCCCTATAATGGCGTTAATCGGGTTAACGCCGTCGATCGGAAAAAGGCCTTGCGGCCGGATTCCATGGAGAGATCGGTGCGGATGATCTTTACAGATATGACAGAGATTAGGTGACAATGGATATATTCTCTGCGGCGACCCTCCTCGGGGGGCTGGCCCTGTTTCTTTACGGGATGAAGGAAATGGGCGACGGGCTGATGCTGATCTCGGGATCCCGGCTCAAGGGAATGCTCGAGAGGGTAACTTCAAATCCCGTCAAAGCTGTCCTTCTGGGGGCAGGGATTACTTCTCTTATCCAATCTTCCTCGGGGACGACCGTCATGGTTGTGGGGCTGGTCAATGCCGGGCTGCTGCCGCTCTCGCAGACTGTCGGCCTCATCATGGGCGCGAATATCGGCACGACGACAACAGCGTGGATTCTGAGCCTCGGAACCATTCGAGCGGGCAACACGTATTTACAGCTGTTTAAGCCTTCTTTTTTCGCCCCCATCATCGCTTTCTTTGCCGTTGCCATTCTGATGTTCGTCAAGGATGAAAAGAAGCGGAATACCAGTAAGGTTCTGATTGGTTTTTCAGTACTGATCTTCGGCATGCAGACGATGAGCGGTTCTGTGATTTCGATTACGGAATCCCCCGGTTTTCAGCAGCTGTTTATCCGATTTGAGAACCCGATCCTGGGTATGCTGGTCGGCGCCGTTCTGACGGCAGCGATCCAGAGTTCATCCGCTTCGATCGGTATCCTTCAGGCGCTTTCCGCGACAGGTGTCGTCACGTACAGCACGGCGATTCCGATTATTCTCGGTCAGAATATCGGAACATGTGTCACGGCCATGATGTCAAGCATCCGCACGACCAAAAACGCGAAGCGGGCCGCGCTGATCCATCTTATTTTTAATGTTATCGGGACGGTCGTGGTCATGTCCGGGTTTTATCTCATTCACACGCTGAGACCGTTCAGTTTTTTAAATGACAGGATAGGGGCTGTCAATATCGCGGTTATCAACACCGTATACAACCTCATCGCAACTTTGCTTCTGCTGCCGTTCCGCCGCTTCCTGGTCAGGCTCGCGACGTTGATCGCGCCGGATAGAAAAGAGGATGAGGCGGCCATAGAGAGGCGGAATCTTTTCGGCGCGCTGGAACAGCGCTTCCTCGACTCTCCCGGTCTCGCGGTGGCGCAGAGTCAGCAGGTGACGAATCAGATGGCCGATCTGGTCAAACGCCATTATGAGGTCGCGGTCGGGCTTCTTCATTCTTTCGATCCGGGGAGCTATCAGGAGAGCCGGGATCTGGAGATGCTCGTCGACGAATACGAAGATCACCTCGGAACCTATATGGTTCAAATCAGTGCGCGAAGGCTGACCGAAAAAGACAATCGAATCCTGACGCTTCTCATGCAGAGCCTGGGCGATCTTGAGCGGATATCCGACCACGCTTACAATATCGCGGTCGCCGCCAAAGAGATGTACGACAGCAGGATGAAGTTCTCAGAAGCGGCGATCGGCGAACTCGCCGTTCAGGAGCGGGCGCTGATTGATTTGCTCACCATGACGGTTAACGCGTTCCGTACGAACGATTTGAACCTGGCCGCTCAGATTGAACCCCTTGAGGAAGTGATCGACGGTCTCAATGATGAGCTTCGCACCCGTCATGTCAAAAGACTCAAGGAAGGCTGCTGCACACTTGAACTCGGATTCTTTTTCAATGATTTGCTGACGGGGTTGGAGCGCATTGCCGACCACTGCTCGAATATCGCCGTCTGCATGATCGAGCTTTCCCAGGAAAGCCTCGATCAGCACGTTTTCCTGAGATCGCTGAAAGACAGCGAGGCCTTTCACCAGTCGGTCGATTTTTACCGGGGACAGTACATCCTCCCCGGCGTTCACGCGTCTGACTACGCGGGGCAGATATCGCTCGAAGAATCTCTCGCGGGACGGGTATAGCGGCGATCTTACGGGGGCACGCCTTCTGTATCGGCGGCTTTGTCTGTCAGATGGTCATCGGGGCGCACGGTATCCTGGCGGCGGCCATGCCCACTGTGCAAGTTAAAGACGCCGTGCCTGACTGAGGCGGTATGCCTGTTTGATCTCAGATATCCCTGATCAGGTCGGGATTCTGTTTGTGCGGTTCCTTTTGTGTGGCGGGGTGTCCGATCGCGATAGCGAGGCGGAATTGCTCGCCTTCTTCGAACCTGAGCAGTTTGCAGCAGTTGTCGGGGTCGCCTTCGATAAAGCCCTGGGCGGGGAACCCGAGAATCACGCTTCCGAGCCCCATCGACTGGGCGGCAATCGACAGAATCCCGATCGCGATGCCCGCGTCAGCGTCTGCCCAGCGCGTGTTTTTCGCCGTGATGATGACGGCGAGCGGGGCGTTGTAGAAGAAGCTGTCTGTTCCGCGTGAGATCATCTGCTGGCGCGTCTCACAGCTGGCATGGCGGAAGATGCATTCGTCGATCTGCTTCAGAACCGATTGATCCGTCACGAAATAATAGCGAAGCTCCTGCAGGTCGCGCGCGGTCGGGGCTGCCAAAACCGCTTTCTTTAATTTCGTGATTTCGTAGTATGTGAGCGGCGTTCTCTCGTAGCGCCGGATACTGCTTCTCTGCTGAATGTGTTCAAGGGTTGTATTCGCGTTAACCATTTCGATGTCATCCTCCTGGCTGTTGCCTCTGTAAAGATCTCCGGTTCCCATTATACTAGGGAAACACCATTCTGTGCTGCGCAAATCATGCTATATTGAGTACATGGAAAATCGATTTCAAGATATGATTAATCGCGTGACAGAACATCCTTTCAAGAAAGGCTGTGCCGTCGTATGTCCCGATGAGGCGACGATGAACGCTGTCCTCGAAGCGGAGCGGATGGGGTTGGTCGCCCCTTTTTTCTATCTGGACGAGTCGCGGAAGACTGTTCTGGACCAGATAGAGTCCCTGCCGGAGCGAGGGTCCTGTGTCATCGTTGAAACGCCGGAAGAGGCGGCGAAGAAAGCTGTTCAGAGTGTTCACGCCCATGAAACGGATATGCTGTTAAAGGGGAATATCGACACGGCTGTGCTGCTCAAACAGGTTGTCAACAAGTCGTACGGTCTGCTCACAGGGCGCCTGATCACCCATGTCGGTTTCCTCGATATTCCCGCGTATCACAAACTTCTGGTCGTAACGGACGGGGGCATGGTCATGTATCCCACCCTTGAACAGAAACGCGCGATCCTGGAAAACGCGGTAACCGCCATGCGCGGTATGGGGGTCGAGACGCCGAAAGTGGCCTGTCTCGCCGCGGTCGAGAAAGTCAACAAGCGCATGCCGGAGACACTCGATGCCGCTGAGCTCAAAGCGATGAACCGGCGCGGAGAGATTGTCGATTGCCTTGTGGAAGGGCCGATCTCCTTCGATCTCGCGTTCAGCAAAGAGGCGGCGCGGGTCAAAGGGTACGACAGCCCTGTCGCCGGAGACGCGGATATTCTGCTGGTTCCCGATTTCGTCGCGGGAAATCTCCTCGCCAAAGCGATGATACACGCTGGGAACGGCCTGTTTGCCGGTATTCTCGCCGGAGCGGCAGCTCCCGTTATCCTGACCTCCCGGAGTTCGACAAGTGAAGAGAAGATTAACTCGATCGCCTGTTCGGCGTGGCTTACTTTCTGAAAACGGAGAAATCTATGAAAATCCTGGTGATCAACCCCGGTTCCACTTCTACCAAAGTCGCCTTGTTTGAGGATGAAAAACGGATCACGGAGAAGAAAATTGACCACTCGCGGGAAGAGCTCGGGGCTTTTTCATCGATCGCGGAGGAACTCCCGATGCGCATCGCCCGCGTGAAGGGGTTTCTGGCCGAGAACGGAACCGTGCCCGGCGGGCTTGATGTGATCGTCGCGCGGGGAGGAATGCTCCCTCCGGTCCGCCACGGGGCCTATGTGGTGGATGATAATCTCGTTGAAACGCTTCTGGAACGCCCCGTCGAGCACCACGCCTCGAATCTGGGGGCGGGGATGGCGCAGGCGATCGCGCGCGAAGGAGGGGGCAAACCGGCGTTCATATATGACTCGATTTCCGTCGATGAACTGACGCCGCTCGCCCGTTTTTCCGGTATCAAGGGTTATGACCGACGGAGTTTCTCTCATGTTCTGAACACGCGCGCCATCGCAAAGGCCGTCGCGGAACGGGAGGGGTTCGACCTCATGAGCTCCAATGTTATTGTCGCCCATCTGGGCGGAGGTATTTCGATGAACCTTCAGTCAAACGGCGACATCATTGACATCGTCTCAGCGGATGAAGGCGCTTTTTCCACGGAAAGAGCCGGAGGAATTCCCATCTATCAGGCCGCGCGCATTGCCCGCGAAGAGGGGGCGGACGCGCTGTACGCTTACGAAATCGGTAAAGGCGGCTTTACTTCTTATCTCGGAACGAACGATGCCCGGGTGGTTGAGCGGGACGCCCTTAACGGGGATGAGAAAGCCCGTACAATCCTTGAAGCGATGGGTTACCAGGCGGCGAAAGCCATCGGCGGACTGGCGACTGTCGTCAGAGGCGAAGTCCGCGCCATCGTTCTGACAGGCGGCATGTCACATATTAAACTGCTGACGGATACGATTACCGAACGCGTTTCCTTTATAGGACCGGTATTCGTCATGGCGGGCGAATTGGAAATGGAGGCGCTCGCAGCCGGCGCGTACCGTGTGATGCGCGGGGAAGAAAGGGCTGCCCTGCTGCGGGGCTGATCGGGCATACCGGCGAAGAAAGCGTACGGCTGCCTTTCCCTCATTCAGAATCACGTCAGCTTCCCGCGTTATTTCCCTTCCGCCGGATGCTCCATCATCTCTTCCCAGTAATCCTCGATGATGTGAGCGCGGCCGTTCGGCTCATCCGCGGTTTCTTCCTTTGACCTTCTGGCGAGTTGTTTGTCCCGGCGGTCTTTCTCGCGCTGCAGGCGCTTCGCTTCTTCCACTGCAATCGCCTCATTCGGTGTCATTTCAAGCAGCGCGGGATTATTGATATAGGCGTCAAACACCTCAAGGCTCTTGATCATGTAATACCCGTCACAGATGCGTTCATCGATCGTGAGATTCAGGTCTATCGTTTTTTTCCAGGTGATTTCCCCCGTGTTGATATCGCGGTACGGCTTCATGTAGATCTTTCCGATGGTACAGAATACAGAAGTTGTTCCGAATTCATACAGGTGGTGGAAAAGCGCGTCGCCGCCGATGCTCCCTAAGTGAGACAGAAACACGGAGGAGTAGAGGGGAATGAGTTC
>MTKY01053123.1_pt1 | contig 15084 bp, 7 predicted proteins | sample 1042731 | NCBI WGS metagenome assembly MTKY01 (sample SAMN06212206, study PRJNA360538) | anaerobic digester metagenome | biome: Wastewater treatment plant; material: sludge; isolation source: anaerobic digester fed with sludge from wastewater treatment plant | place: Denmark: WWTP Soeholt ... | reverse complement strand
CTCGGCGGCGCATTGGCCACCACCGTCACCGTGAACGGCATGGTCACCGGCGGGTTCTTGCCGTCAGTCACCGATAGCGTCACCGTCGCCGAGCCTGCGCTCACACCCGTCAGCCTGATCGTCCCCGGCGCGCTGATCGCCGCCGTGACGACACTCGGATTATCCACGCTGACCGTCGGCGTCAGAGCGTCGCCCTCCGGGTCAACCGCCGCATACAGCACATCCAGGCTGTCGCCCGCGCCCAACGTCTGCGGGAAGATCGTCTCTACCGCCGGCGGCAGGTTAGCCGCCGCCACAGAGACGGTGAACGAAGCGCTGACAGGCGGGTTCTTGCCATCATCAACGGTCAGGGTCACGGTCGCTGTGCCCGCCCCGACCGCGCTCAGCTTGATCAAGCTGGGCTGCCCCAGCGCCGCCGTCACCACGTTCGTGTTGTCCGAGAAGACCGACGCACTCAGCGCGTCGCCGTCCGGGTCAGTGGCCACGTAGGGCACGTCGCGCATCTCGCCAGCGCCCATTGTCTGCGGGGCAAGCGGGCCAAGCGTCGGCGCAACGTTGCCCGCGACGACCGTCACCGGGAAGGTGGTGATCGTCGGCGCGTTCACGCCGTCATTCAGCGTGAGCGTCACCGTTGCAGCGCCAGTGCTCACGCCCGTCAGCCGGATCGTCCCCGGAGCGGTCACGCTGGCCGTGACCACGCCCGGCGTATCCGAGCTGGCCATCTGGGTCATGGCGTCACCGTCGGGGTCGCTGGCGATGTAGGGCACGTCCAGCGTGCTGCCCACCGCCAACGTCTGGGCGGGGATCGTCCCGACGATGGGAGCCAGGTTCGGCTTGCCAGCCCGGACGAGGAATGCCGTCTTGATCACCCCGCCCTTGCCATCGCTGGCCGTCACGGTGATGTTCGCCGTCCCGACGCCAACGCCGGTCAGCCGCAGCGTGTTGGTACTCAGCACGGTCGCCAGGGCCACGCCCACATTGTCGGACTCCGCCTGGATGGTCAGCGCGTCGCCGTCCGGGTCTGAAGCGGACACCGTCACGTCCTTCGACGCGCCTACGTCTACCTTCTGCTCCAGGATCGGGCTGATCGTCGGGGCCTGGTTCAGCCCCTTCACCGTGACGATGAAGGCCGTGCTGGTCAGGCCGCCACGATTATCGTTGGCCGTCACGGTGATCGTTGCTGTGCCAGCGGTCACGCCGGTCGCGCGAATCTGCGTCGGAGAGGTCACCTGCACGGTGGCAATCGCCGTATTGCTTGACGCCGCAAACAGGTTGACAGCGTCACCGTCGGGATCGCTGGCCTTTACGCTGATGTCGCGCGATGCGCCCGCGTTGACTTCCTGGCTGGCGATCGGGTCAATCACCGGCGGGCGGTTGGGCTTGGGCGTGGGCGTCAGGGTGGGCACCGCCGTCGGCTGGCGATTGGAGACGCGCACACCGGTGGCAATGTCAAACGACTCGGTGCCATCGTTCAGCCACACATGCAGCCGAATCTGGTACACGCCGTCATTGACGTTGGTCGTATTCCACGCGCCCAGCCCGCCGTTGATCACCGTCTGGTTGCGCGGACTCATCAACGGATACCACAGGTTCGCCGGGTTGGGGTCTGGCCCCCACTCCAGCGCATATTGCAGGAAGCGCGGATGGCTGGCGCTGCCGACTATCGTGATGTAACCGGCAACCTGGCTGCCATCCACCGGGTAAGAGATGCGCACGTCGTAGGGATAGGCCGTCACCTGTGGCGTCCAGGTGAAGAACGGCGTCGGGTAGGTGTACGTCGGGGCCAGCACAATGCGTGTCGCCGTCGGCCATGTGACGATCGGGCCGCCGGGCGTCAGCGTCGGAAAGGGCGTGAACGTCGGGAACGCCGTGCGTGTCAGGGGCGGCGTGATTGTCGGCGGAGCGGTGGGCTGCTTCTCAGCACCTTTGCCCCCTCCGTTCCCCCCGCTCAGGCTGCACCCCGTCCCAATCACGACAAGGATCAGCAGAGCCAGCCCAAGATGGGCCAGCTTAGAACGTCGCTTAAGCATCTCGCCACCCTTTCATCCAGGAAAACCACCAGCCATCACGCGGTAGCTCTTCGCCGCCTATCTTCTAGTATCGGTCTCATTGTACAACTGTTGCTTGCCCCGTACAAAGCGCCTGCCCAACGCGCGCCGTGCGCAACGCCCACCCCGCGTATGAAGCCGGATCAAAAAGCGGCGCGATTGCGCCGCAGGACAGGCGAAACGGAAACAGACATTCGGAAAGAAAAGCGGGCCAGGACTATGCCCGGCCCGCTTTGACCTGCGTCACAGCGCGCCACGCTTAGCGGCTGCCAGCCAGCCCCAGGAGGCCCATCGGCATCTTCGGCTGGCGCGCCTTTTCCTCGTCTTTGCCGAACTTGATCACTTCGCCGGTGTCGGTGATCGCCTCGACAGCCAGGCCCAGGCTTTGCAGCTCCTTAACCAGCACGCGGAAGCTCGCTGGCACGCCCGGCTCCTCAATCGGCTCGCCCTTGACGATGGCCTCGTAGGTCTTGACGCGGCCCTGCACGTCGTCAGACTTGACGGTGAGCATCTCCTGGAGGGTGTGCGCCGCGCCGTAAGCTTCCAGCGCCCACACTTCCATCTCCCCGAAGCGCTGCCCGCCAAACTGCGCCTTGCCACCAAGCGGCTGCTGCGTCACCAGGCTGTACGGGCCGGTCGAGCGAGCGTGCACCTTATCCTCGACCAGGTGCGCCAGCTTGAGCATCTGGATGATGCCCACCGTCACCGGCTGGTCGAACGGCTCGCCGGTCTTCCCGTCGAAGAGACGCTGCTTGCCATAGATGGGCGCGGGCCGGTTGTACTTCAGCGCGACCCGCCGCGCGAGCTCGCGCAGCTCAGGCTCCGGCAGGTCCTTCTGCGGGCGCTCGCCGCTGACGTGCTCGATCCACAGGACCAGCGCCGCACGACGCGCGCTGGCATCGCGCCGCTGGCGGACTTCCAGTTCAAGCTCTTCCTGGCCGAAGTCGAGCGTCTCATCGGGATCGAAGCCGTGCTCACGCAGCCACTCGCACAAGACGGCACGCCGCGCGTACACGTAGTCAAGAGCCAGCCGCTCGGCGTCATAGGTGCCCAGAGCGCCCAGCCAGTAGTCAACGTACAGCCGGCGTACCTCTTCGTCATCTTCGAGGTATTCGGTGTCGTACTCCTCAGCAGCCAGCCACGCCCAGGCACGCTCACCGATCGCATCCCAGGCGCGATCGATCATCCACGCCCGGCCCAGCTCAGCCTCGATCTGATCCTCTTCCGCGCCATCGAAGACAGGCGAGATAGCCCGGAAGCCCAGGCGATCCGCCGCCCAGCCCAGGTGCGTCTCCAGCACCTGGCCGATGTTCATGCGGCCCGGCACACCGAGCGGGTTCAGGATGATGTCAACCGGAGTCCCGTCTTCCAGGAAGGGCATATCCTCGATGGACACGACCTTGGAAATGACGCCCTTGTTACCGTGCCGGCCAGCCATCTTGTCGCCCTGAGTCAGCTTGCGCTTCTGCGCCACGCTGACCCGCACCATCTGGTCAACCCCTGCCGGCAGGTCACGGTGCTCCTCGCGGGTGAAGATCTTCACGTCCACCACTTTGCCGCGCTCACCGTGCGGCTGGCGCAGCGAAGAATCCTTGACCTCGCGCGCCTTCTCGCCGAAGATGGCCCGCAGCAGCTTCTCCTCCGGGCTGAGTTCCTTCTCACCTTTCGGCGTGATCTTGCCAACCAGGATGTCGTTGGGGCCAACTTCCGCACCGACGCGGATGATGCCGAACTCGTCCAGGTCTTTGAGCGCCTCTTCACCGACGTTCGGGATGTCGTAGGTGATCTCTTCCGGGCCGAGCTTGGTGTCGCGCGCTTCGACCTCGTGCTTTTCGATGTGAATCGAGGTGAACTTGTCCTGGCGGACTAGCTCCTCGCTGATCAGCAGGGCGTCCTCGTAGTTGCCGCCCTCCCACGAGAGGAACGCGGCCAGCACATCGTGACCCAGCGCCAGCTCCCCGACAACCGTTGACGAGCTATCGGCCAGGACATCGCCCTTGCGCACCATTTGCCCCTTGCGCACGACGGGCCGCTGGTCAATACACGTGGACTGGTTGGAGCGGTGGTATTTGCGCAGGCGATAGGTCTTCAGGCCCTCTTCCGTGCGCAGTACCACCTGATCACCCTGCACCGAGACCACTTCCCCGTCGCGGTCGGAGATGAGCACCTGCCCGGAGTCGATGGCAGCCTGCTGCTCGACGCCCGTGCTGACAATAGGGATGTCGGGCTTGAGCAGCGGGACGGCCTGGCGCTGCATGTTCGAACCCATCAGCGCACGGTTGGCGTCGTCGTGCTCCAGGAAGGGGATCAGCGCCGCCGAGATGCCGACGATCTGGCGCGGCGCCACGTCCATATAGTCAATGCGCTCGCGCGCCGCCACCAGAAAACGCTGGTGGTGACGGGCCGACACACGCTCGTTGACGAAGTGCTCGCTGTCATCCAGCAAGGCGTTGGCCTGGGCGATGGTGTAGCGATCTTCCTCATCAGCAGAGAGATACTCGATCTCCTTGCTGACAAAGGGCACGATCGGCACCGTCTTGATCTCCCACTTAGCCAACTGCGCCTGCACCTTCGCGTCAATGACAGTGCCCGCCGCGATGCTCTTGCCGGAGCCTTCAGCCGCCACGTCTGCGCGCAGCACGCGCCCGACCAGGCGCTCATCGTCCACCGCCATCTCGCGGTAGACGTGGCGGTAGGGCGTCTCGATGAACCCATACTCGTTGACGCGCCCGTAGCTGGCCAGGCGACCGATGAGGCCGATATTCGGCCCTTCCGGCGTCTCGATGGGGCAGATGCGCCCATAGTGGCTGTGATGCACGTCGCGCACGTCAAAGCCCGCGCGCTCGCGGCGTAGACCGCCCGGCCCCAGGGCCGACAGCGTGCGCTTGTGCGTTAGCTCTGACAGCGGGTTGGTCTGCTCCATGAACTGCGAAAGCTGGCTGGAGCCGAAGAATTCGCGCACCGCCGCCACCACCGGACGGATGTTGATCAGCGTCATCGGCGAGACGCTGTCCGACTCGCGAATGGACATGCGCTCGCGCACGACGCGCTCCATGCGGCGCAAGCCGATGCGCAGCGAATTCTGGATTAGCTCGCCCACCGTCTTGACGCGGCGGTTGCCCAGGTGATCAATGTCGTCCGGCTCTTCCAGGCCGTTGTTGATCAGGATCATGCGCGCGATCAGCTTGACCAGGTCGTATTTGGTGATCGTGCGCATAGTGGGCAGCACAGGGTCGTCAATGTGCAGCCGCTGGTTCAGCTTGTAGCGCCCCACCCGCTCCAGGTCGTAGCGGCGCTGGTCGAACAACTGGCTTTCCAGGTACTCGCGCGCATTGTCGAGCGTCGGGGGGTCACCGGGGCGCATCCGCTTGTAGAACTCCAGCAGCGCGGCCTGGGCAATGGTCATGTTGTCGCGCAGGTCCCACTGCGGCTCCATGCGAATGGTGCCTTCCAGGTAGCGGTGATCCGGGTTGTTGTCAACCTCTTTGTAGACCGCCAGCAGTTCTTCGTCTGTGCCTTCCTGGATCGGCGACTGCGCGTCAAAGCCGTCGTGAACAGCAGCCAGCGCGCGCAGCAGAATGGTGACCGGGATGGTGCGCTTGCGGTTGAATTTGATCGCCAGGTAGTCGCTCTTGCGCGTCTCGAACTCCATCCACGCACCGCGATCGGGGATCAGCTTGGCCGTCGAGAGCAGGCGGCCCGTCGTGCGATCCTCCTCGGCGGCGAAGTAGACGCCGGGCGAGCGAATAAGCTGGCTGACCACCACGCGCTCGGTGCCGTTGATGATGAACGTGCCCTTGTCGCTCATCAACGGGAAGTCGCCCATGAAGATATCGGAGGTCACGACCTCGTCGCCAGCGGCGCGATTGACCAGCGCCACCTTGACATACAGCGGAGCCGCGTAGGTAATGTCGCGCTCCAGGCAGATTTCTTCCGGATACTTCGGGTCATCGAACCAGTAGGTCAGGCCGAACTGTTCCGCTTCGACGCTGCTGCCAGGGAAGTACAGCCGCAAGTTCCCGTTGAAGCTTTCAATCGGGCTGATCTCATCGAACAACTCGTTCAGCCCTTCGCGCAAGAAGCGGTTGAACGAGTCCAGTTGGATTTCAATGAGCGAAGGAAGATCCTGCACGTCTAGCGAACGTGCGTAGTTCTTCTCATCAAGCCGCCGCTGCATTCATCACTCCTTGGGGTCACTTGTAGCCAAAGGCTGCGACCAGCCAGACGTGGTCGCTGTGGGGACGGGGGGAACTGCAACGTGTCCTCAACACTGGATAGGCCGTTTTCGAGGTCAATGGTTTGTCTAGACAGTCAAGGGGTACAGGAACAGATATTATACCACAGCCTGCCGAAGTGTCAACAGTCATACACGCCCGCACGCGCTCGACCCGCCCCATATTCACCCCCACCAACACAGACCCCCCCACTCCGGCTACCGTGCCAATCATACGCTGTTTTTCGTATTTTTCCAGGCTCAAATCTGGGTAATGACAGCCAGCCGCCCAGTACAACACCCGTCCCGCCCCGAATCAGACGGATTGACCCACTCCGACCCTCGCGGGCCGCCGGGCATTGTGCTAAGCTCTGGCAGGCAGCATCCGCCGCAGCATTTATGCCGGCACACACGCAGGAATCGCCGAACGTGAGCAGCAACCAGCCTCCCCAGATTGTAGCAGCCTTCTCCAGGGATGAGCTTCGCCGCTACAGCCGCCACCTGATCCTGCCCCAGGTGGGCATGGACGGGCAGCGTCGCCTCAAGGAAGCCAGCGTGGTGGTTGTGGGCACGGGCGGGCTGGGCAGCCCCATTTCCCTTTACCTGGCCGCTGCGGGAGTCGGGCGTATCGGCCTGGTGGACTTCGATACCGTAGACGTGACCAACCTGCAACGCCAGATCGCGCACAGCGATGCGACTGTGGGCCTGCCGAAAGTGCTCTCCGCCGCCGAGCGCCTGCGCGGGCTGAACCCGCATATCACCGTCGAGACCTTCGAGACGCCGCTGACCAGCGGCAATGCGCTGGACATCCTGCGCGGGTACGACATCATCCTCGACGGCACCGACAACTTCCCGACGCGCTACCTGCTGAACGATGCCGCCGTGCTGCTCGGCAAGCCGCTGGTCTATGGCAGCGTCTACCGTTTCGAGGGCCAGGTCAGCGTCTTCGGCGCGCCGGGCGGCCCCTGCTACCGCTGTATGCTGCCCGAACCGCCACCGCCTCACCTCGTCCCAAGCTGCGCCGAAGCAGGAGTGTTCGGCGTCCTGCCGGGCACCATCGGCACGCTGCAAGCCACTGAAGCCATCAAGCTGATCCTGGGCATTGGCGAGCCGCTGGTCGGGCGGCTGCTGCTCTACGACGCCCTGGACATGACCTTCGACACGATCATCATTCCCAGGCGCGCCGCGTGCCCGCTCTGCGGAGACGCACCAACGATCACGGAACTGGTAGACTACGAGGAGTTCTGTGGCGCGCCGGCGCACAGCGGCAGCGCCTACAACAAGCTGCAACAGGTGCAGCACGGTGTTCGCTCGCTGACTCCGCGCCAGGCACAGGAGAAAATCACCAGCGGCGAGCCGCTCGTCCTGCTCGACATCCGCGAGCCATACGAGCTTCTGCTCAGCCGCCTGGAAAATACCGTCAATATCCCGCTGAGCCAGATGGACACGCGCTGGCGCGAAATCCCCAGCGACCGGCCCGTCATTGTCTTCTGCCACCAGGGAATACGCAGCGTACAATTGATCCTGCGGCTGCAAGCCCAGGGCCGCACCAACCTGATCAACCTGGAGGGCGGGATTGACGCCTGGTCGCGCCAGGTTGATGCGTCAATCCCGCGCTACTGAGCGGAACCCCTCTGCCCGGCCCGCTCAACTGGCGGGCGATTCGTAGGCTTCGCGGGCGTAATCTTGCAGGCTGCTGCTGACCACTGGCAGCGACACACCACCGCGCATCAGCCGTTCCTGGCGTGTCTTGGCGCGGCCCAGCAGCCGCTTGACCTCGGAATCGTCCGGCAGCACAGTCTCCGCCGCTTCCAGCAGTTGCAGCGTCCGGTTGAGCTGTACAGTGTCGTCAATGAGCAGGCGGGCCAACGCCAGCAGCGCCGTGCCGAGAGGCTCGCGCTGCGCCAGGTCGAAGGCCACATGCAGCCCCCGGCGATACTGCGTCAGCGCGCCAGCGCGATCACCTTGCGCTTCGAGCAGCACGCCCAGCCCCATAAGCTGCTCGTGCTCCGCCGCCTGGTCACCGGCAGCGCGAGCCATCCCCAACAGGCGCTCGTATCCGGCACGGGCACTGTCCCACTGCAACAATTCGGCGTGCGTGTCAGCGACCTTGTGCAGCGTGCCGCGCAGCAGGTCATCGCGCCTTACCCGCTCAAAGAGAGTCGCCGCCTGCTCCCACACTGTCACCGCGTCCTGGGAACGCCCCGTCTCCCAGTAGACCGAGCCAAGCTTGTCGAGGGCCAGGCCGATATCCAGCCATGCTTCGCTGGGGCGGAAGGCTTCGACCGCTTCCTTGTAGGCAGACTCGGCCCCCGTCCAGCGGCCCAGCGTCACCTGCAAGTCACCGAGCACCACGAGCAAGTGACCTTCGCGCTGCGGGCTATCGGCTTCCTGGGCTAGCTCCACCCCCTGGTCAACATAGGCCAGCACGTCCTCGTACCGCTCGTCTTCCAGGCTGAGCATCGCCAGCGCCTCGATGGCAGCCAGCTCATCTTCCACATTCCCGTTCGCCTTGAAGCTGTCCAACGCCTGCGCGTAGCGCCCAATAGCCTCGTGAGGATCGCCGCGCTCCTTGACCAACTGCCCCAGCCGTTCCAGCGCCTCAGCGTCCGCCGGAAGCTCCAATTCACCGGCTGGCTCCTCGCTTGGCGTGACAGCGGCTAGCTCTTCAGCGGGAGCCGCTTCCTCAGGCAGCGCCTCTGGGATCGGCAGGCCTTCTGCCTCGTCCCCTGCCTCTGCGACGCTTGCCTCAGGCTCAGGCATGGCTTCGTCCGCTTCTGCAACGTCAGCGGGCGGCTCAGCCGGTGGTGTCTCAGCCGCCGCCTGCGCATCCCCGGACGCGATCTCCTCGCCGGGTTCAGTAGCAGGCGCGGGCGCGTCCGGCTGCGGCGCGATGCCGCCCAGGATGCCCGCTTCCGCCGCTTCGGGAGTCCCCAGCAGGTGACGCAGCCACTCATACTCGGCCAGAAAGCCGCACGCCCGGACGAAGCTTGCTTCGCCTGCCGGGGCGAGCATTTGCGTTAGCTCCTGAAGGAAGTCGGCCTTGTGATGCACAGCGGCATGGCGGCCCGCCCCGATGATGTTGGGCATCTCAGCAGCCAGCCGCTCGTACTGGGCGGGGCTGGTCTCGTCAGAGTGCTTGCGCACGTAAACGAGCAGGCCATGCAGATGGCGCGCCCGCATCGTATCCAGACGGCGCTTGCCACGCAGAAACGCCTGCGAGAAACGCTGCACCATCTCGTGCGCACTGAAGGTAGGACGGTCATAGACCATGCGCTCGGCAACAAAGCCGCGCTCGACCAGTTGGCGCATCCGCGCGCAGATGCCGTCGGCGGGCGCGCCGGTCACGTCGGACAGCAGCTCGTCGCTTGCTTCGCCGGCAAAGGCCGTGCCAATGAGCATGACCATGCCCTGCAAATCCTGGGGCAGCAGCCGGTAGGCCGCCATCAGCATCGCCATAACGCGGTTCGCCGGCCCCGGCGGCAGGTCGGGCATCTGTGTCAGCAAGTCTTCCAGGGTGATTCCGGCGGCAAGCTGCAAGCCGGCCACCGTCAGCGACAGGGCGTTGCCGTCGAGCGCGTCGGCCAGGCGTCCCACCGCCTCATCCCCGGCATCCAGCGCCCCGGCTGCCAGGCGCACCAGCAGCGTCCGCCCCTCCTCGCGCTCCAGCCCGGCGACTTCAACCGCAGTCCAGGGGCCAGGGGCCGGGCGGCTCGCTGCGATCACCAGCGGGAGTCCCGGCGCGCACGCCTCAGCGAACTCGCGCACCGCGTCCAGCCGCACCTGTCCATCGAGCACGATGAACGGGCGCTGTGCTTCCAGCAGTGCGCGCACCTGGGCGAAGGTCGCCGCATGGTCAGCGCCGGGCATCGCAGGCAGGGCACCGTAGGCCCGCGCGACACGGTTCGCCAGGGCGAGGGGCGTCTCGTCGTGGCCGTCCAGCCACAGCACGCCCCCCGGATGCTCGGCATGGCTGGCGGCCAGGGCGTTGGCCAGGGCGGTGCGGCCCACGCCGGGCTGACCGTAGAGCAGGACGGCGGCGTTCGTTTTCAGCGCCGCGTGCAGCGCGTCCAGGTCGGCCTGGCGGCCTACCAACCCCTGGAGCGGGCGGCCCGGCAGATAGCGACTGCCATGAAGCGGCGCACCATCACGAAGAAGAAGTTGTCCATTCATGAAGACCACCCGTCAACTCACGCAAAGCCCGGTCTATTGGCAAGAGTCCTGCTAGCAGTATAGCAAATGCCGCCCGCTGGCACTAGCCGGACGGCATGACATGCACGACTATCATCATCTGGCGAATTTTGGCGAATGAAGAGCAGAGGGGTCGCTGCGCTGCTGCGCCTGCGCCCGGCCTCACCTGCTCGGCGCTCAGTCCTCGTCGGGCGGGGGCACCGGCAGATCAGCGACCGGCACATCCCTGTACTTCTTGCCAACCTCGATGAGCATGACCGGAATCCCATCGCGGATCGGGTACTTGTAGCCCGAATCCACGCAGACCAGCCAGCATCCATGCACCAGTTCCAGGCGACCTGGGTCATCGCCCTTGTCGGTGTAATGCACTGCTTCGGGGCAACGCAGGATTTCGAGCAAGTCCGGGCTGATCACAGCGCCGGGCGGGGTCTCGTCTGTCATAGGTGTCCTCCAGCTTCGGCTCGATTGCACGCCGCCAGTATAGCCATGCCGGGAGTCTGCCGCAAACGCTGGCGCGCACGCCCCAGTTCGCGCTACACTGGCACGGTGTGAGTGCTTCATGGCGTTCTGCGACGGGGAGCCAATGCCATCGCTCGCTGCCGGGCACGGCCTGATCCATTATTCTGACTACCACGACCCCGTGCCGGGAGCGAAGCGCTGGCCGCCGCTACTGCTCGTTCACGGCGCGGGCGGCTCACGGCTGGACTGGCCCGCCGAGCTGCGCCGTTTGCCAGGGGCGCGCGTGCTCACGCTCGATCTGCCCGGTCACGGGCGCTCCGCCGGGCCGGGGCGCACCACCATCGAGGGCTACGCCCAGGACGTGTGCCGCTTTCTCGACCGGCTGGGCCTGGAGCGGGCGATCCTGGCCGGGCATAGCATGGGCGGCGCGGTCGCCCAGCAGATCGCGCTCAGCGATCCTGATCGCGTCGCCGGGCTGGTGCTGATCGCCACCGGCAGCAAGCTGCCCATTGACCCCGCCCTGCCCCAGCGCATCCTTGACGCGCCCGATGCGACGCTCGACTGGGTTATCGCCAACGCCTGGGGGCCGTCAGTCCCCGCTGACCTGCGGGCGCTAGCCCGCCAGCGCATGGCCCAGACACCACCCGCCGTGCTGCGTGGCGATTACCTGGCCTGCCAGTCCTTCGACGTGCGCGACCGGCTGGGCGCGGTCTCCGCTCCGGCGCTGGTCGTGGGAGCGTCGGATGATCGCATGGTACGTATCTCGTTCAGCGAGACGCTGGCCGAGCGCATCCCGCGCGCGACGCTGATCGTCATCCAGGGGGCCGGGCACATGGTGCCCCTTGAGCGGCCCGCCGAAGTCGCGCGCGCCGTCACTGAGTGGTTGGAGACAGGACAATGGTAAGCTTGCTCAGGCGATCAGTTGGCTGGTTGACGCGCGCCGGTGGAAACGCAGCTCTCAATGCCCTGATGCGTCACGGCGGGCGCTCGGTCGTCGAGTCGGCGGTCGGTGCCGCCGTCGAAGCGGTGCCCAGGGGCGGGCAGCGGTCGTTCACCCAGGTCTTCGCCGTCTCCCGCCCGGTGACTGTCTACGTGCGCGGGTCGCACTGCGCCGTGTCCGTGCGCCAGCACGCCGCGCCGCGCGTCGAGCTAGAGGCGAATCTGGCGCGATCCTTCGGCGTCGAGCTGACCGCCGAGCAAGACGAAGCGGGTATCTACATCGTCGCCCGGCGCAAGCCAGTGGTGGGCACAGTGGCGCGCACAGAGCTGGCGCTGACCGTCCCGCCCGACGCGCACCTGGCCTTTCACCTGACGCCTGGCGATGTCTCGTTCCTCGATCTGGACGGGCTGGCCCAGTTCCCGGCGGGGCAGGTTTTTGTGCCGCCGGATGGCTCATCGCCAGACACGGACTGAGCACCCGCGCAGCGACTCACTCTTGCCAGCCATCCGACATGATGGTACCCTTCGCTGCGTTCCACCCGGCCTGTAATCACCCAAACACCCACAACAGCTAGCTAACCACATGGAGTCACCGTGAGCAAACTCGTCATCGTTGAATCACCGACCAAAGCGCGCACCATTCGCGGCTTCCTGCCCGCCGAGTACCACGTCGAGGCGAGCATGGGCCATATCCGCGACCTGCCCGCTTCCGCAGCGGAGATTCCGGCCAAAGTGAAGAATGAGGACTGGGCGCGGCTGGGCGTCAACGTCGCGGCAGACTTCGAGCCGCTCTATGTCATCCCCAGGAGCAAGAAGAAGGTTGTCAAGACGCTCAGCGAGGCGCTAACCAAAGCCGACGAGCTTATCCTGGCAACTGACGAAGACCGCGAGGGCGAGAGCATCGCCTGGCACCTCACCGAAGTCCTGAAGCCGAAGGTGCCGGTCAAACGCATGGTCTTCCACGAGATCACCAAAGAGGCGATCCAGAACGCCATCAAGAACTGCCGCACCATAGACAGCAAGCTGGTCGAAGCCCAGGAGACGCGCCGCGTCCTCGACCGGCTGGTGGGCTACACCATCTCCCCGCTGCTGTGGAAGAAGATCGCGCCCGGCCTGTCGGCGGGACGCGTCCAGTCGGCAGCGGTACATCTGCTCGTCGTGCGCGAAGACGAGCGACGCCGCTTCCGCTCCGGCGCGTACTGGGACCTCAAGGCAACGCTGGAAGCGCACGGCAGCGTCTTCACCGCCCAGCTTACCGCACTCGGCGGCGTCCGCCTGGCGACCGGCAAGGATTTCGACGAGACGACCGGCCAGATTCCGAAGGGCAAGAAGGTCATCTTGCTCAGCGAGGCGCAGGCCAAAGACCTGGCGCGCCGGCTGAAGACGGGCGACTGGCTGGTGAAGGACGTGAGCGAGCGTGACCAGACGCGCACGCCCGCCCCGCCATTCACCACTTCGACGCTCCAGCAGGAAGCCAACCGCAAGCTCGGCCTGTCTGCCCAGCAGACCATGCGCACCGCCCAGCGCCTCTACGAGCGCGGCCTGATCACTTACATGCGCACGGACTCGGTGCACCTTTCCGGGCAGGCGCTGCGCACTATTCGCCAGCGCGTGACCGACCAGTACGGTCCCGAATTCCTCAGCCGGACGCCACGCCAGTACCGCACCAAGTCAAAGGGCGCGCAGGAAGCCCACGAAGCGATCCGCCCCGCCGGAGCGCGAATGCCCACCGCCGACGAGCTGGGCCTCAGCGGGCAGGAGTACGGGCTGTACGACCTGATCTGGAAGCGCACCATCGCCACGCAGATGGCTGATGCCCGGCTGCGGCTGACCACTGTGCAGATCACGGTGGACGACGCCGAGTTTCGCGCGGCGGGCAAGCGCGTGCTCTTCCCCGGCTTCTTCCGCGCCTACGTGGAAGGGGCTGACGACCCTGCCGCCGCGCTCGACGACCAGGAAACGCTGCTGCCGCCGCTGAAGGCGGGTGAGCAGGTGCGCTGCAAGGCGCTGGAGCCAGCCCGCCACGACACCAAGCCGCCCGCGCGCTACACCGACGCAACCCTGGTCAAGGCGCTGGAAAGCGAGGGCATCGGGCGGCCCAGCACTTACGCCACCATCATCGGCACGATCCAGGAGCGCGGCTACGTGCACAAGGCGGGCAAGCAGTTGATTCCCACGTTCACGGCTTTCGCTGTCAACTGCCTGCTGGAACGGCACTTCTCCGACCTGGTGGACACCGACTTCACCGCGCAGATGGAGCAGGTGCTTGACGAGATCGCCGAGGGCGGGCAGGCTGGCAAGCCCTATTTGCGGACCTTCTATCTCGGCGACAAAGGGCTTGAGCAGCAGGTGAAAGTCAAGGAGAAGGAGATTGACCCGCGCGCCATTCACGCCCTGGTGCTGGATGAAACAGGCGCGCGCGTGCGCGTCGGGCGCTACGGTGCGTACCTGGAACAAGAGCACAATGGCGAGCTACTGCGCGTCTCGCTGCCCGACGACATGCCGCCCGCTGACCTGGTAGAGAGCGAGGTCGCACGCCTGCTGTCCGAGAAGCAGTCCGGCCCCACCCCGATCGGCCATGATCCGGCCAGCGGCGAGCCAATCTTCGTGCTGCAAGGCCCCTACGGGCCGTATGTCCAGCGCGGCGAGAACGGCAACGGCAAGGGCAAGTCCAAGCCGCCCCGCGTCTCGCTGCCCAAAGGCATGTCCCCCGACTCGGTCACGCTGGACAAAGCCATCGCCCTGCTTAGCCTGCCGCGCACGCTGGGCAGGCACCCCGACTCCGGCGAGCCAGTTGCAGCGGGCATCGGGCGCTTCGGGCCGTATGTGCGTCACGAGGGCGAGTACCGCTCGCTTGCTGCGGGCGACGACGTGCTGACCATCACCCTTGAGCGGGCGCTGGCGCTGCTGGCCCAGAAGAAGGGGCGTCAGCGCACCGAGCTGCTGCGCGAGCTGGGCGCGCACCCCGACGATGGCGAGCCGGTCGGCGTCTACGACGGGCGCTACGGCCCCTTCGTCAAGCATGGCAAGGTGAACGCCAGCCTGCCGAAGGGCACGGCGGCGGATGAGGTCACGCTGGAGTCGGCGCTGGCGCTGCTGGAGAAGAAGAAGACAGCCAAGCCCCGGCGCAGGAAGTCCACCAGCGCGAAGTAACCGCTTGCCTGGCGCTCTGCGGAGCGCCTTCGCCGTCTTGGGCAGTGTATCCTTGTCGGTTGAAACTCGTCACACAGGGAT